>WNFM01316185.1_pt1 | contig 24215 bp, 20 predicted proteins | sample 5400271 | NCBI WGS metagenome assembly WNFM01 (sample SAMN13153352, study PRJNA577476) | soil metagenome | isolation source: 60 cm saprolite on Douglas fir-dominated hillslope | place: USA:California | collected 2013-09-17 | reverse complement strand
GGAACAGAACCGTCCGAGCTATCGCTCCGAACCGCCCTGTCGCCAGACGGTGAATCACGCTGGCAACGATGAGACCTAGGCCGACGGGAATGAAGCTGAACCATACGACCAGCCAGAACGCATTGAAGATGGTGCCAAGCAGATCGGGGACCTGGAAGACTGTCAGGTAGTTCTTTAATCCGACCCAGGTCGCAGGACCGACACCGTTCCAGCGAAAGAACGAGTACTGGATAGTGAGTAGGAGGGGCAACAGCACGAATACCGAATACATCAGGAGCGCGGGCAATACGAACAGCCATCCAACGATGGTCTCGCGGCGGACCACCCTGCTGAGAGTGATCCGTCGCGAAGACGTAAGGGCCACGTTTCGAGGGTCTGACGCCAGTGGCGATTTCACAGTTGATCTGGAAGGTGCAGGCATCGTTACTTGGCCCTTGCTACTACTGAGACAGTTCTCGCTCGTATTCGGCCTGGACAGCTTTCAAAAGCCCGGCAGCGTCCTGTTTGCCACCGACCATTTTCTGGAGCTCGGGTGTCCAGCCCTGAGCGAAGATCGAACTGGTCGAGTTGGCGATGAAGTCCATCGACGTGCCCGCCTTGCCGATCACGGGACCGGCCGCCAGCGTATCGTTCGTGATTGAGCCCGCCTTGACCGAAGGCATCGTGGCATCCGCCGGACCGCCAGGGTTCGACCCGCCGTTAATGGGGCGGACATTGCCGCTGGGCTACCATCGGCCTGCGCGGGCGGCATTACGAAGAACCCGACATTACCGGGCATTCCTGTATCGTAGCCAGCATTCTGCCAGTCCCCATTGAACGTGAAGACACCCTCGCCCTTCGTGAAGCGGTCAGCCGCGTCAGTGTATTCGATGGCGTTGATGTCCTTGGGGAAATAGCCGTTGGTAATCCACTGTTGGAGGTGCTGGGCAGCCTTCAGGTTGTCTGGAGTGTCGATAGTTGCGCCCTTCTTCTGGAAAATCCAGTCGTTAATGGGTTGGGTCGAGCCAACAGATGCCATTAGCGCCTGCAACGGGAAGGCGAGGCCCATGCCACTCTTGGCACTTCCCCACTCCATGATGGGCTGGAGTCCAGCGGACTTTGCCTTGGCGAGCAAGTTCTCGAACTCGTCGAGCGTCTTCGGCGGCTGTGTCATACCGATCTGCGCAGCCAGCTTTTTATTATAGAAGATGCCAGTGAGGCTGTAGTTGAGGCCTAGGGCATAGAGCGAGCCGGAGCCGCGGGTACCGTCCGAAGCGACGCGGTTCTGGTTGAGTTGAGGCACAGGCCACTTGTCCCAGCCGAAAGCCTTGGCGTAGTCGTCAAGGTTTTTGAGCAACCCGTCTTTGACAAACGACACCATTGTCGGCAACCGAAGTAAGTCCGGCGGGTTGTCACCTGAGAGCAGGCGCGGCGTCGAGTTGATGAGATTCGCAAACTGGTCCTGGCTGATATCCCAGGTCACGTTCGAGTACTGCTTTGTGAACTCTTCGGAAAGCTTGAATGGCAAATCGAAGCCAGTCTCGAAGGAGGCCTTAAGTTTTACTGGATCGGTTCCACAAGTGGGACCAGTCGCGGCCGCGAGGGCCGTCTGCGTTTGTGCGCTAACCAAGAGGAGCGCCAGCATAGCGACTGTGGAAAGGATGAGACTAATCTTACGTTTCATGCTAAAATCTCCTACGTTTCTAATAAGGTACAGGAATGTGCCGGATGGGGTCGGGCTGCAACCCGACTCTTTCTGTTTCTACTTAAGTTTCAAGGCAACTCCTTTCCATTCACTTCTATTCTCTCTTGTCTACACAGTCTTTCTCTCCACTACGGTCAAAGGCAACTCCACATGTTGTAGAGAGCGGGTAGGTGTCGTGATACGCCCTAACAGTAATTCGACGGCGACTCGTCCGGAGTCGTCCAGTGGTTGTTGAATGGTGGTTAACTCCATTAGTTCTGCCATATCCAAATTGTCGAAGCCCATGACGGCCAGATCGCCAGGGATATTCAGACCCATCTGGCGAGCGACCATAATGACCCCCATCGCCTGCAAGTCAGTTGCGGCAAAAATCGCGGTAGGCGGGACGGACAATTTCAAAAACTCAACTGCCACCTGACGGGCTTGTTCGAGGCTATATGAAGCCAAGCGGACATAATCATCTGGCAGGGGGATCCCCAGTTCCTGTAGCTTTTGACGAAAACCCAGGAGGCGCTGGTTGATTGGATGAATAGCGTATTCTGGCAAATTAGTATCGCCCAGAAAAGCAATGCGCCGATGGCCCTTTTGGGCCAGATACTCGGCGGCCATTCTGCCACCACGGACATCATCAATTTCAACTGTGTTGAAACCTTTCTGAGGATATTCGATCAACACAGTTTCGAGCTGATTCTTAGACAGATGCTGAGCTTGCCCTTGATTGATGGCAAGGGACATGATAATCAGACCATCCAAATTGCCAGTGAGGGGCAAAGAGGCCAGATAACTATCCAACTGATCGGTCGAATTCACTGTATAAATAACTAACTCATAGTTAGTGGGAAGTGCCGCTGCTACGCCACGTAAACGTTGAACAAATGAAGGGGCGGTAAAAAAAGGAACCAGGATTCCTATACGATAGCTCCTCTTTAAAGCCCTGGCACGCGCCTCGGCTTTGGGGACAAACTCCAGCCGGGTGATTACTTCCAGTACCCGAGCTCGTGTCTCTTGGTTAACCACCGTGGATCGATTTAGCACACGGGATACGGTTGCTGGACTGACACCGGCTTCAGCGGCAATGTGATAAATGGTAGCAGCAGGCTTAGGCATAAATAATTCTAATCTTTTATGAAACTGCTTTCATGATTTCACATACAACATCATATAATGCCTTTTTCCAAATGTCAACTTGGGCATTACCGAGTACCCGTAAAAAGGAAAGGTCCGGTTCATTGTCACGCTGTTCCCATTCATATTATAGAGTTCGGCACCGTATAGTATATCCCCATTGTGGGTGTCAGGATCAGTCTTAAACGGGTCTATTGCGATATTCGCGATTGAGCCAAGATTAGCTGTTAAGATGGCACACAAATTCATTCATTGGTGAATAATGGATGATGAATGCTAATGCGTTTACCCTGCGATTCTAATACAGCCCTATTGACAACGAATCGAAACTCTGTTAACGTTTTCAGATAACGTTTTCAGGAATCACTTTCAGAATTCAGTTCTTATGCCAAAACGAAAATTAAACTCAAGTAATGAAAACCGGGGAGTCACCATTACGGACGTTGCGAAAGCGTCGGGCGTCTCTATTACGACGGTTTCGCGCATTCTAAATAACAAAGAATATGTCGCAGATGAAACGCGCGATCGTGTGAATCTGACGATTCAGCAACTGGGCTTTGTGGCTCATACTCAGGCGCGTCGTTTGCGAGGAGGCGCGAGTGGAACGCTGGCCTTGCATTATCCAGCTGAGTCCCCTCACCAAATCCGCGGCTTAGTTGAGACTCCTTATATTACAGGCGCGGCCTCGGCAGCTGGAGAAAAAGAGTATTTCCTAAACTTCCTCATCTCTCAACTGACACCCGACACGCTTCTCAATATGTATCGGAGCAATCAGATCGACGGGATGATTCTGCTACAAGTCTGTATGGATGATTGGCGAGTAAACCTCCTGCGCGAAAGTAATTACCCGTTTGTCATGATTGGCCGCTGCGCGAATTTGGAAGACCTAACGTTTATCGACCTCGATTTTGAAGATGCGCTGTTGAAAGCATTTGAGTATATGGTCTCGTTAGGCCATCAAGAAATTGGCTTTCTCACTTATCCTCAAAGTTGGCGCGACGCTCAACTCGGACCAGCTATTCGCGCTATGAAAGGCTATGAATACGTACTTCACAAATATGATCTGCAACCTTACTTTCGGGAACTTGAGTTTAATAGTGTTGAAGCCGGATTTTCCGGAACCAACGACCTTCTTCGGGAAAACCCGAAGTTAACCGCAATTATTACTGCCAACCATTCCGTAGCTGCTGGCAGTATTAAGGCGTTAACACTACAAGGCTATAGCGTGCCCGAAAACTTTTCAGTAATGGCTGTCGGCTTTGGTGAAATTGCTAACGTTGTTACGCCCTCCCTGACCGCCCTTGAATGGTCTTCCTACGAAGTCAGCTACCAAGCCACCATCCTGATGACCGATATGCTAGCCAATGAAGAACTACCAGCCCAACAGATTCTGGTCAAGCCGACACTTATGCTTAGGCAGAGCACCCAGGCATTGACTTAACCTGCGTTCTTGTTAAGAACGGTTCGTTTCTGTTCAATAATAAATATTATCTAAGGGAGAAGGTCAACAATGACGTTTACCTGTTAGCTACTGCTTTGCCTGTTCCAGGGCAAACCGCGCCTAAATTCGTCATTCGCGAACGTATGAAGGCGGAGATATAGCCCGCGTTCTACTTCGAGAACGAAAGCATCGGGTGAATGATAACCACACATTCTGGAGAAAGGTCAACTATGAACGTTGCCTGTTAGTTTCGTATTGCCTGCCGCAGGCTCAGCGACACGAGATAGCAGAATATTGGGAGATATGGCTATCTCGAGCGCCAAGCACCACAAACTTAAAGAGATCATAGGAGAAGTAAGATGAAAAAGCTAATTCAAATCGCCGTAATGCTCATGACCGTTGCAAGCCTGGGCGCTACATCTAGCCATGCGCAGTCCAAGGTCACATTGACCTATATCGCCGACCAGAACTGGATATCCGACGCTGAACAAACGCTCGCGAAAAAGTTCGAGGACAAAACTGGAATACACATCGACTACCAAATTGTCCCGTCGGATCAGTATTTCACCGTGTTGCAAACAAAATTGAATTCAGGCGAAGCGCCAGATATCTTTGGCGGACAGAGCGGCAAAACCGACCTGGCTGTGCAACTCAATGTTGCCAAAAACGCCGTAGATTTGTCTGGCATGGCATTTACCAAGACGGAAGACCCTCTGGTTCTCGACCAATCAACCGTTGACGGCAAAGTCTATGGTCTAACCGTCTTTGATATCGTTGGCACGACCTGGGTTGTCAACTATAACAAAGCCATCTTTGCCAAGCTGAATCTGAGCTTACCAAAGACCTATGCGGACTTCAAAGCGCTGTCGCAGAAGATCAAGGACGCTGGAATTACGCCAATCTATGAGCCAGTTTCCGATGGTTGGCATCATGTCCTTTGGTTCCCAGAGCTTGGCCCTCGCTACGAGCAAGTAACCCCTGGGCTTGCCGATCAGTTGAACGCCAACAAGGCTACCTTTGCGAACAATGCCACGATNAATGTATACCTCCGGATTCTTCGGCTCCAATGCGCTCTCGGATGCCTTTGCTGACAGTCAAAAAATGGTTTCCGGCGGCAAATACGCCATGATGCTAAACAATCTGGACTTTGCCCAGACCGTTGAAAAGGCTTACCCGGATTTTAAGGCCGATAACCTTGGTGTCTTCGTAATGCCTTTAGCGGACAATCAACTTTTGAATGTCAACCCTGCTGGCCCTACCAAGTTCATCTATTCAGGGTCCAAGCAGATCGATGCCGCGAAACAATTCTTTGATTTCCTGACGACACCAGAAAATCTACAGTTCATCCTTGATAACTCCACCACAATCCACTTCCAAACACTGCCCTTCACTGGCGTAAAAGGCACTCTTCTGCCTGATCAACAAAAGCTCCTGGATGATCACTCCGATGCCAAGACGCGCGGTGTTGTGTATCAGACCGCAGTCAACTATGTGAATCCCCAGTGGGGCGACATCGGCAAGGACTTGACCGCCATGTTCACCGGGGCAATGAAACCGCAAGACGTGTTGGCTAACATCGATAAGCGCCGCGCCGATCTCGCCAAAACCGCCAAAGATGCGGCCTGGAGCAAATAGCTAAGTAGGCTGCCGCACGGTTCTGCGGTGTGACAACAGGCTTCAACGACGTGAAGCGCATTCAGTATGACCAATAATCCCAGCCCGGAAAATCCGGGCTGGGATTGAAAATCACGAAAAGGAAATTATTCCATGAATCTCCGTAGGCATTACCCTTACATCTTTGTCCTGGCTGCCCTTATTCTGTACCTTGTATTTTTCATCATTCCGGCAATTACGGGGATCGCCTATTCCTTTACGGACTGGAACAGTTATTCCTCCGACGTAAATTTCATCGGCCTGGATAACTTCAAAACAATTTTCTCATCTAGCGAAAATTACCTCGGCTATATTTGGAATACATTGATTTTTACCGGTGTCACCATAGTTTTAAAAACCGTTTTTGGTTTGTTTCTGGCGTTGCTACTAAATGAAGGGGTAAAACGCCTGGCGCACCTCTACAGGCTAATGATTTATCTTCCGGTAGTCCTTCCCACACTTGTTGTTGCCCTCGTATTCAGGTCGATTCTGAACCCGGCGACGGGCCTTTTGAACGAGTCCTTACGCAGTATCGGACTGGGTTTTTTAACGGGCGATTGGCTTGTCAACCCCAGTATCGCACTATTTTCCGTCATCAGCGTCGATACATGGAAAGGGGTGGGATACATCATGGTGATCCTGCTCGCGGGACTTCAAACTATTCCCAAAGTGTATTACGAAGCTGCCGACGTGGACGGCGCTAACTACTTGTCGAAACTTGTTCATATTACATTGCCTTTGCTGGCTCCCGCAATCGTTATTGTCACCGTGCTTAACGTGCTATACGGATTAAGAGTATTTGACATTGTTTTTGCCCTCACAAATGGTGGCCCAGGCTACGCGACTGAGGTCATGTCTACCGCCATATTCAATGCCTTTTCGCACGGAAACTATGGCCTCGGTACGGCATTTTCCAGCATCCTATTCGCAATCCTCGTGGTTGCTGGTTACTTTGTAATTCGATTAATGGATCGCGCACAAGTGAGTGAATAGAAAAGGGCTTGATTCAATGCCAACAAAATTACTTCAACGAGCTAGTGCCAACTCAATTGCCGTTATTGCCAGCCTGATTATGGTAATTCCTGTCTATCTTATCGTCACCAATTCCTTCAAGGATAGTGTTCAGTCGAGTTCGATGGGTCTCGATTTGCCTGCGGCAATTCACCTGGAAAACTTTACTACCGTGATAGACAAAGGAAAATTGGCGACAAGTTTTCTTAACAGTATGCTGTACGCAGCCACCGCAACATTCCTCGGAACGCTTGTGTCAGCAATGGCAGCCTATGTTCTCTCGCGAAACAGAACGCGGTTAAATCGCTTTTTGTATTTGTTCATTATCATGGGTATTGCTGTACCTATCAACTATTTTACGTTGACCAAGGTAATGCAAATCACGCATCTGATTAACACAAAACTTGGGATCACGATTCTATATGCTGCCTTTCAAATTCCATTAGGTGTCTTCCTAATTTATGGATTCGTTGAGTCGGTTCCGCGGGAACTTGATGAGGCCGCAATTATTGATGGGTGTGGACCGATTCAACTCTTTACGAAGATTATTCTGCCGCTGCTAACCCCAGTGTTGGTCACAGCGGGACTATTGGGCTTCTTGAGTTCCTGGAATGAGTTCCTGTTGCCCTTATACTTTCTGAACAACAGCGAAAATTGGCCGATGACGCTGGCGGTTTATAACTTTTTCGGGCAATTCCAACAAAGCTGGAATCTCGTGTCTGCCGACATTTTGCTGACAATCATACCCGTTATTGTGATTTATTTGTTCGGACAACGTTTCATTCTCTCAGGGTTGACCACGGGCGCAGTCAAAGGCTAGTTACTGTAACATCTGCACCTGACTTGCCTGCAAGACAAGACAAATACCCGTCAAGAGACCGTTTAACCAGCTTGATTCCCTTTTTGAGGAGCCTATTCATGCGATTGATTCGTCACATAGTTCACGCCGATGAAGTAATTATCGAAACTTCAAATGGTTTCATGAAACTGGTTCCCTACTCGGATTGTATAGTTCGCGTGCGATATGCGATGACCGAACAATTCAGCACGACAGAAAGTCTAATGATTCAGTCGATTACGCGCACTCCGGTTGAGATTGACGTCACTGAAACTTCCGACTCGCTCATCGTGGCAATCCCCAGGCTGACTATTCAGATCAACAAACAGACCGCCGCATTTACTTACCTGGATAGTTCAGGCCAGCTTCTGACTAAAGAACCAGATCGCGGCGGGAAGGCCCTCATGCCAATGGATGTCCTCAAGACGATCTTCGACGAATCAGCGACTGCGGTGTCACGACAGGATGCCGACGGGGTGGTCATGAGAGCCACGGAGTTTAAACAAGTTATTGACCGTCAGGCCTACCATTCCAAACTCGAATTTGAGTGGGTGGATGGCGAGGCGTTGTACGGCCTCGGCTCACATGAAGAGGGCATGATGAATCTGCGAGGCCAACACCAATTTTTGTATCAGGAAAATATGAAAGCGGTGGTGCCAATCCTTCTCTCTACCAGAGGCTATGGAATCATCCTGGATAGCTATTCGTTGATGACATTCCACGATGATGCCTTTGGGTCCTATTTCTGGACGGATGTAGTTGACGAGCTGGACTATTACTTTATTTACGGGCCGGAATTCGATCAAATCATACACGGCGTTCGACAGTTAACAGGGAAAGCACCTATGCTCCCCCGCTGGGCTTTCGGTTATATCCAGTCGAAAGAAAGGTATATTTCTCAGGATGAATTGATTGCTGTTGTAAAAGAATACCGTAAGCGCAGCCTTCCCCTTGATTGTATTGTGCTCGATTGGAAGTCCTGGCCTGCGGGACTTTGGGGTCAAAAAACTTTCGATCGGACAAGGTTTCCTGACCCAACATCGATGACCACTGAACTTCATCGCCTGAACGCGCGATTAATGATTTCGATCTGGCCCATCATGAACCCCGGTGGAGATAATTGGTCAGAAATGCGCGATCAGGGCTACCTTCTTGGGAATCAGGGTACGTATGATGCCTTTCAAGACAAGGCGCGGGACCTGTATTGGGAGCAGGCCAACAAAGGGCTGTTCTCGCACGATATTGATGCTTGGTGGTGCGATTGCACTGAACCCTTTCAGGCCGACTGGACAGGGGCGTTTGAACCCGAACCTGAAGAGCGCCTTCGTATCAATACTCAGGAGGCGAAACGATATCTTGATCCTCAATATATCAATGCTTATTCCCTCATGCACTCTAGAGGCATCTACGAAGGGCAGCGCAAAATAACCTCAGATAAGCGGGTGGTCAACTTAACCCGTTCTGCCTATGCCGGACAGCATCGCTACGGCACGATTACCTGGTCAGGGGATGTTGCGGCCAATTGGGAAACACTACGCCGACAAATTCCAGCAGGGCTTAATTTCTGCGCAACAGGTTCACCTTACTGGACCTTGGATATTGGTGCTTTCTTTGTCAAAAATTTGCCGAATCTCTGGTTTTGGAGGGGTGATTACGACCAGGGAGTCGATGACCTGGGTTACTGCGAACTCTACGTGCGCTGGTTCCAATATGGGGCTTTTCTACCGATGTTCCGAGCGCATGGCACGGACACACCACGCGAGATCTGGCGCTTCGGGAATCCTGGCGACCCCATGTATGACGCACTTGTGAAATTTCTGCATCTGCGATATCGCCTATTGCCCTATATCTATTCGCTAGCGGGCTTAACAACACAAGAAGATTACACCATGCTCCGCGCTCTGCCTTTTGATTTCCGGTGTGATTCAGCCACTCACAACATTGCCGACCAGTTCATGTTCGGGCCCGCCTTTCTCGTGAACCCAGTAACACAACCCATGTATTATGCAGCAGGTTCGACGGCACTTGATGGAACCTCGAAGACTCGCTCTGTTTACTTACCTGATGGAGTGGACTGGTACGACTTTTGGACGGGTAAACGCTATTCTGGCGGACAAACGATTGTCGCAGATGCAGCGCTGGATAAGATGCCACTCTACGTCCGTAGTGGGTCCATTGTGCCAGTAGGTCCTGATATTCAATATGCCGATGAACAGACAAACGCCGCGCTTGAACTCCGCATTTATTCCGGAAATGATGGCAGTTTCACTCTGTATGATGACGAAGGCGATAACTACAACTATGAGCAGGGCCACTTTGCTACGGTTCAGATTTCCTGGGATGATCAAAATCGGCTGTTGACACTACATGACCGTCAGGGAAGTTATCCGGGCATCCTCACATACAGGCAGTTTCAGGTGAGCGTTTGTGATGAAATACCGTTTGATTCTCTAAATCCAGTAAATCTCAATGCCCGAACAGTTTCATATGAAAGCCAGAAAATCGTTGTGAAACTGTGATGGGATCGTTGTTGCGGACCTTGAAATGTTGAGAGAGGTTCGACGGTCGAATCAAGCGTCATATCATGAGGACTGCGACCACACTACCACATCGTTGAGTGTCGCGCGTACACTGAGGACTCATGATCTGCAATAGTTGTATAATGAACAGCACACAATAATCTTAGAAAAGCTGTAGGGAAACGCACAACATTTTGGAGTCGGAAACCGTTCGTACCACGTCAATTAATGAGCAGGTCTATAAGATTCTGAAACGCCGTATAATCGAACGGCGATTTGCCGCAGGTGCCAAATTGGATATTAACGCCCTGGCGGCCGAACTCGGAATTAGCCGAATGCCTGTAGTGGATGCGTTGATGCGCCTGGAAACAGAAGGGCTGGTCGAACGGCGCAACCGCGTGGGAACTTTTGTGGCACCGCTGGATCGGGCCAAATATGAAGAAATCTATGCGGCTCGTGATATGGTCGAGCAGTGGGCTGTCACGGAAATTATTGCCCGTATCACCAAGGACGATATTGCAGCACTGCAGCATATTCTGGAGCAGACTCATGCTCTATTGCAGAATGTCACCGAGGACACATTCGACTATCAGAAATATAGCGAGTATGACGGAGCTTTTCATCTGTCGTTGATTCGGCTATGCGGCAATTCATATATCACCAGTTTCTATATGTCGCTCAACAGCCACGTCCAGATAATGCGTGTGTTGTCCCTTGGTGCTCTCCAACGAAGCCAGGAAACCCAGTTAGAGCATGACGCGATATTGAGCGCGTACAAGGCCCACGATGTTAAAAAGTGCGAGGCCGCACACCGCATCCACCTGGAAAAGAGCAGGGCTGGTGTCCTACAATTGCTAGAAATTCACGAGCACGTCTAGCGACTCGTGACGGCCGTGATTGCTAAATCGGACAAGTATGTTGACAACATCAATAACATGTAATATATTACATGTTATTGTTTTGCGCCGGAATACGCATTACAATTCTCTTACATAGCGGTGCCCGATGTGCCTTCGGATGTTGCGGTTCGAAGGCACATTTGTGGCCCAGTTGAGAACGACTCCTCAGTAGTGCAATTTAGAGTAGTGAATTTAATTTTCAGAAAATTGAGGTGCCCTTTGATCGCTCAAATAGACCAGGGTCAAGCATACACCGACAACCATATTCAAGCGTTTTTGCGCGAACAAATTTACCGTCTAGAGATCACGCCGGAGATTCCGCTCGAGGTTAATGACCTGGTGGAGCAGCTTCGGGTGGGCCGCAATGTGGTTCGCAAAGCCCTGCTTAGGCTTGCCTCGGAAGGGCTGGTCGAACCGAATCCACATGGCTACAACGTTGTTGCGTTTGACGATCAGTATATCACTCAGGCATTAAGTATTCGGCGCACTCTGGAGCTTGCCGCGCTTGGTCTGTATGTAAAAGGCCTGGAACAAACTGGCTTGAAACGGCTGCGGCTCTTCTGCACAGCGTTTCAACCAGGTTATATATCTGATCCACAGATATCCGATTCACAGGTTTTTGAACGTTACCTTGATGTTGACAACGCATTTCACCAGGGCCTTGCGGATATGAGCCGCAACGCACCACTAAGCCGATCGGTGGAAAAGATAATATGGCTTTCTACATTGATCCGCCGTCGGCAATACTATGGTAGTGATTACAACGAAAATCCCGTTTCACATATTAATGAACATTTGGGAATTCTTGACGCGCTTGAGGCGCAGAACTTTGAGGGCGCTACAGCAATCCTGGACAAACACCTGATTTTGGAAAGGAAGCATGTGCTAGCCCTAGCCAGCGCTTTAGTCTTCTGACCGGTTGTGGCATCGGAAATTGCTGGTAATAGCCACCTCTGTATGAGTTAGGCACGGTTCTAAATCCTATCCGACCGTATAAAATATGTATGTATCCTGAGGCTCGCTGGAAAAGCCTTTGGTAAGCACGCGTGTGTTAATCCGGAGCATGATTAAAGTAACCGGTACGAAGGAATCAATAGAATGAGATCAATTGTCCTAACTGAACCCGGCATACTGTGCCTGACCGAGTCACCTCCACCGGAACCACCCGGAATGGATGAGGTGCAGGTACGCGTGCATCAGGTCGGGATTTGCGGCACCGATTTACATGCTTTCCAGGGGAACCAGCCTTTTTTCAGCTATCCGCGTGTTCTAGGGCACGAGTTAGCTGTTGAAGTGGTTGCGATTGGTCCGACGAAACAATCCCATGCGCTCCGATCTGGGGATCGATGTTGCATCCGGCCTTATCTCAATTGTGGCAAGTGCGGCGCGTGCCGACGTGGTTTCGAGAATTGTTGTGAAAACATGCGCGTGCTGGGTGTGCATCAGGACGGCGGTATGCGCGAACTGCTGAACGTTCCCCTCGAAAACATCCATAAAGCGACGCTGAGCAATGATGAATTGGCATTGGTTGAAATGTTAAGCATTGGCGCACATGCAGTCCAACGGGCTAACGTAATCCCCGGTGAACGGGTGTTGGTGGTTGGCGTAGGCCCGATTGGACTGGGCGTCAGTCTGTTCGCACAGGAAGGCGGCGCACAGGTCATCACCGCTGATCTCAGCGATTCTCGACTGGAATTCGCCCATCAGCAGCTTGGAATTAAACATTGCATCAACGGCAAAGAAAATATGCTGGAACAGTTGAAAGCGATCATTTCTGACGACCTACCTACTGTGGTCTTTGACGCAACAGGCAGCCTACAATCCATGATGAAGTCTCTCGACTACACGGCGCACGGGGGACGGCTGGTGTTCGTCGGCTTGGCAGGAGGAAATGTGACATTCAGTGATCCTGATTTCCACAAGCGGGAATTAACGTTGCTTGCCAGCCGCAACGCTACACGGCAAGACTTTGACGACGTTATCGCCCTGCTAGAGGCAAGGCGCGTTGATGTCACGCCTTGGATCACGCATCGCGCTTCGCCCGATCACATAGTTAAAGACTTTCCGCACTGGGTCGATGTCGAAAGCAATGTGATCAAGGCTATGTTGACATTCTAGCTGGGCAGCGGTTCTGTATATGATGTTGCAAGCCAGCCTCTTAGGTTAGTGAGCATATGCACGGGCAATCACTAGGTAAAAACGCTGGCAATTATCTGGTAAACTCGACAGTTTAGATACAAATAGTCGACAGGGCAAGTTCATGCTAAGCTCGGCGCTGGGCGAAGGTAGCCCGTTTAATGTCCTGACGGCGGTTGAGCAGCTCAGGGGCACGACCGAAGAAGACTGTATCGGTGGACAACCCATTAAGGCCTGGTTGATCATCCCTCGCCAGCGTTCCGGTACAGTGCTATGTGTGGTGGAATATATCGGCTATGGCGGTAGGCGAGGGTTTCACTTCGACTGGTTGTTGTGGAGCAGCGCTGGCTACGCGCACCTCATTATGGCTATGCGCGGACAAGGCAGTGACTAGAGCAAGGGCGACACACCTGATCCGGAACCAACTGGCAGCAATTCGCATTTCCCTAAATGAATAGGTTGTTTGAAGTCCAGCTTATTTGACCTTGTTCGATAGTGGATCTACCAGACTTTGAACAAGACTGAGCAACTTCTCAGGTTTAAATGGTTTGCTTACGAAACCAGCGCACCCGAAGCGCTCAGCCACACGTTTTTCCATTTCACCGGTTCGTGCCGTTACGGCAACGATAGGAGGAGCAGCGTCTCCACCGAGCTGTTTCTTGAGAGACAGTACGAGCGTTCGACCATCAATATCGGGCAGATCGAAGTCCATGAGAATCAGAGACGGGCGCTCCTTACGGGCTAACTGCGCTGCTTCCAGGCCGTGCGCGAAATGTTTTACTTCCATTCCCGCAGATTGCAGAATATGAATCACCATGTCAGCGTTTTGTTGGTTATCTTCAACGAGCAGAATGTAAGTCATGATTTTTGGAGACCTCTTTCAAGTATCCTTAGCGAAGGTACACTAAACCCCATATTGGCTGATTAGTTTGGCGAGTTGGTCGATGGTAAAGGGCTTGGTCAAGATCGTCGTAAAACCCGCCTTCTGGCACTCTTCTCGGTCATGCGCTGTCGAAAGCGCAGTCACTGCAATCAAAGGTTGGTTATATCCTTGAGAACGTAGCTCGCGCGCAAAGTTATAGCCCTCCCGCGAATTATTTAGCATTACGTCTAACATGATTATTTGCGGAAAACTCCCAAGCTCAGATCTTGCGTCCCCAGTATTCGTCACAGTAACAAGTTGATGCGGTGTTGTGTGTATATACAATGCTACTAGTTGTGCGTCGTTTGGGTCATCTTCAACATAGAGAATTTGCATCGCTACTAACCCTTGCTCGAAATTGACCCGTAACTGAACGCTTGTTTAACCGCTTCCAAAACAGATTCCGCAGTAATAGGCTGTTGTAGATATATTACGGCACCGAGGGCGTTTACATGCTCAGGGTCTTTATCAAGTGTGGAGACAATTATGGGAATTGCTGCCGTGTCAGGGTTATCCTTTAGTTTCGCCGTTATCTCCGTGCCTAGCACATAGGTCATTTGAAGGTCTAGAATGATGACTGCTGGTAGCAATCCAACCGCTAATTCAAAGGCTTTTTCACCATCGTGTGTATCGACTACAACATGGCCCGCACTTTCAAGACTGAGACGTAGTAACTCGCGCATACTTGCGTCGTCTTCGACTAACAAGATCGTTGCAACGTCATCTTTGTACGGCTTTTGGGTAAACAATTCGATGTCGTCATCGATAATGTTTGAGGGTGGCACGAACTCCGGTTCAGTAAACTTTGCAACTGGAATTGTGAAGGAAAATGTACTGCCCTGACCGACGGTGCTTTGGACAGTTAGTTCGCCGCCATGCATAATGCATAACTGTTTGCTAATATCTAATCCCAGCCCGGTACCACCATATTGTTTCTCGGTATCATGCCCCGCCTGCTCAAAGCGATCAAATATTGTAGCCAGGGCTTTTTCGGGGATACCAATTCCAGTGTCAATGACAGAAACGCGAACGAATGCTCCTTCAGCGCGCGCGCTTATCGTTACGCTACCGGTGCTCGTGAACTTGATGCCATTGGACATTAGGTTTAGACATATCTGGCGTAGGCGCATGGGATCAGCCCAAACAAGCGGAAGGCTACCGTCAAATTCCTGCAAAATTTGAACAGGCCGATCCTTTAGCAACCCGATAGAAATCGCAACAACGTTCCGCATTACGCCTACCAAATCGACAGAGGTGCAGTGCAAGTCAAGCTTGCCTGCTTCGATCTTGCTAAGGTCCAAAATATCATTGATGAGGCCAACCAGATATTGCCCGTTATCCTCAATGAGTTGGACATAGGGTCGATGCGCAGTGGGCACTGGCGTATCGTTGAACATTTTGGGCATGTTCAGCATCGAGCTAGAGTAGCCGATGATAACGTTTAATGGGGTTCTCAATTCATGGCTCATGTTCGAGAGAAAAACCGATTTTGCTTTACTGACCTGCTCGGCGTGTTTGCGTGCGATCTCCAAATCCTGTGTACGATCAACAACCCGTTGTTCAAGGGTGCTGATAAGCTCCTGAAGTTGGGACGCCATCAAGTTCATTGAAGTCGCAATATGCCCGATCTCATCCTGTGTTCTAACCTCAACCCGCTCATCGAGATGCCCATCTGCAAGACTCAATGCAGCTCGATTCAAGCGAGACAGATTTCGCAGAATCTGGCGTACAACTAGGAATCCAGCGGTAATGATAATTAGGGCTAGCCCAGCCACTAATCCCGAAATTTGAATGGCTTGCTCCACACGAAGTTCGAGTGCTTGTTCCAGACGGTCTACGAAATCCGTAGAGCTTTGGAAAACAGCCAGCGCATTGGCTTGCAATGCCGGGAGCAAACCCTCGCGGTCGCTGTTGTTGCTCGCTTTGAGGAATGTTTGGATGTTTTTCTGTAGAGTCTTATTCCGAACCGCCATTTTTGTAAATGCGTCGCTCAATGAACCAGATGCGTTTGATGATGCTACACTCTTTGGATCAGTTAACGAGGCAGTGCCTACCTGAAGTAAGGCAATGCTTTGGTCAAGTGCTTTTGCAGTTTCGGACAGCTTCTTAAGAGACGCATCCACGTCAATGCCTTGCGCCAAGATCACATTCCATTTTTCCCCCAGCGTCTCTATCGGGAAAGATGCTGTGATTAGCCCGGATGCCGTGCCAAGGTTTAGCCTTGAGTTGACGAAAATAGGTTTGCCGTTTGCCGAGGGATCATTGTCACTGATCTGAAGCACGACACTGCTTTGTACCAGGCGCGCGGTAGCGGCTTGAACAAGTGATTCGCCGTCGATACTAAGGACGAGATAGCCTTGTAGCTGTGCTTGGCGCTCGGCGACGGTCTGCGGGGTACTGTCCTTGTACACGGGTGCAACAATCCAGAATGTGTAATCGCGTTCGGAATGAGATAGCTGGAACGGTGTGTTCGACAATATCAACGGTTTACCAGAATCACCCACCTGGTCGAGTGTTGCCTGAATCTGAACGTTTGAACCAAGATCAATACCAAATGATGTATCACGATTGACATCGAACGGAACCATATAATCTATGGGGAAGTATCTATCACGCAGTCGCGCAGATACTTGCTGTTTCGTGTCGCTCCATTCAGAGATATGGAACCCTTGAAGTCCTTCCCTGGCGATTGAAGTCTCATAGGCTTCACGGTTTTCTCTGGTGACCATTGGCGCATAGATTGCTGCCAGTATTTCAGGAAACTCGGTTCTGTTTGAACGAAACTCCTCATTCAAAAATGGCATGTAGGCAGCAAACTCATTCCGCTGCACCGACTGACTTCCATTAAAAAAGCGTCCGATTGAATCCGTAAATTTGGCATCATCTTTGAGCACGGATTCTATTGCTAAAATCACGTTCTCATTGTTCGTATTTGTGGTAGTTATTTCCCGCGACAGCAGGTCAATATTTACCGAGGAGGTCCTAATCTCGCCCGCCGCATCAATGACACGCGCTTGGTCGGCTGCACCTTGCAGTGAATTGACAAACACCCAAAGGGTCGCAATTATCAGTATTGCCAGAAGGCCAATTGAGAGCAGGATTTTTCCACGTACCGACAGTAGAATCCGTAACATAAAGTGACGCCTCCCTGATTATTGCTTACTGCATGGATTGGGTGTGTCAGAGTAGCTATAGTCCGGGATTTCGGCACCATTTTTGAAATATCCATTCAGAATACTGTCCGGATTCGGATCAGTTGGTGGGATGGGAAATACAGATGCGGCTTCCGTATTCATGCAGGGTTGATACCAATTCGACAAAGTATCCTGTGTTACTTCGGGCAGCGGCATCATGATTAGGTTGAGTTTTGGGGTCTGACCCAGTAGCGTGCGCACACCTACCTTAAACATCCCTTCAGCTAGTCTAGCGGGCAAATTACCCTGACCGTAGAACTTGAAGTCGTCAGGGTGGTCTTTCCAATAGCCAAGCGCATCGCCGGAGATAGAGGCGGTAATCAAGGGGAGCGAAAGTCCGCGCTCTTCAAATGCTTCTGCCACGAATCGCGCTTCACTTCCAGTTGTCCATACTGCATCTACTGGCTCGTGAATGAGGCCAAGCACATCACGTAGGGCCGCTTTTGTAACACTTGGTGTCCAATCGCCGTTAACGGAACCCAGAATTTTTATATCGGGATATTGCTTGAAGGCAGCATCAGCGCCTTGACGCTCCAAGATTACAATGTTGTGGCCTTTTAAGCCCTCTACCATAAGGACGTTGCCTTTTCCATCAAGGGCTTTGGCAATACCGTTCGCCATGTCATAGCCCCAGGTGTAGAAATTCGAGGTGATGGTCACCGCTAAAGGACTTGTTACAGCACCTTCTCCTGTAATAAATGGTATACCAGCATCATGGGCCATTTTGATGACGGCATCGTGACCGTCGGTTGAACCTGGGATCGAGAAAATGATGCTGCAACCATCCTTGATAAACTGCTGGATTTGGGCATTTTGTAGGTCTACATCATTGTTTGCATTCTGGAACTCATACGTTGAAACGCGGTTGACACTTTTATATACCTTTACCAACCGCTCAAATTCGGTACGTACTGCCACACGCCAGGGGTTTCCCTGGTAGGAATCGGAAAAGCAGAACTTCCAGGGAGCTTTAGGTGCCGTAAAGTTATCGTAGGCTCCAACCCCTACAGGACTGCCAACCTGAACATACAGATTCTGTAGCTCTTGGGGCAAGCTCTTTATCACTGCCTGTGCTTCCGGCGAAATCATCGAATTATCTTGTGCGGATACAGTGCGCCCTGATGAATTCAGGGACAGGGTGATTATTATTAACCAGAGAATAAAGTAATTTTGCTTCATGGTCGTGCCCCTCCATCAAAATGTTAGTAACTATTTTGGATTGAGTATCCTTAAAGGCTTTATGTCTACCCAATTATGTTCATTCTACTCTGGAAACGAAGACCCCCACTTGATTTGTACATAAATTGAGGAAATTTTCGGAAATCTACTTTTGTACTTTCTTATCATGCACATAGGTAATGTTTAATTTTATGACCCGACGCTACGTCAACGGATTTCATTCGTAACGCCCGCCCAATAGCTCCTACCTCAGTTTCAATACACCCTCTTAAAAGTGTCCCTACTATCCTTCGTCGGTATCTAAAGAATAATGAGAAATTTGAACTTGATGCCGTAAAGGCTGGTAAATAGTCAGGCTTTAGACAGGTAATGAATGCGAATTATCTATTAGTGTTATGTATTGATATTTCGTCTTTTGGTGACCGATCCAACAAAGGAGAAAAGACACATCTAAATCACATGTATCGCCATTCAGGTAACTATGAAATTTGCCAATTTAGAAGGAGATTAAGTAATCAATGTCAAACAATAGCTTCACCCGTCGTACCTTTTTAAAGGCCGCTGCCGCTGCATCAGCCGCTTCGGCGCTCGGCCTGCCTGCGTTCGAACTGCGCGCAGCCAGGGCAGCCCTGCAAGCAAAAACCTCTTACAACATGGTCTTCATCGAAGTCCAGCCAGACCAGGTTGCCGGTTCATGGAGCAAGGGTATCGCGGAGGTGTTGCAGACCCAACAGATTATTAAGTACAGTTTGTTGGACGGTCAGTCGAAGGTCGATGTCCAAATTGGCCTCATGGACACTGCGATTACCCAGGGTGTCGATGCAATCTTTCTACAGCCTGTCGATAGCGTAGCAATTGGCCCGTCGATCAAGAAAGCTACGGATGCGGGTATCCCCGTCCTGACCCTGAACATCGATTCGACACAAGCCCATGCTGCCCATGTCGAGATGAATCACTACTTCGGCGCGATTGATATTGCCGACGCGATGGGCAAGGCCATGGGTGGCAAAGGTAACGTGGTGATCCTCAACGCACCTCCAGGCATCATCATCCGTGACCAGCGCACCAACGGCTTTAAGAAGGGTATGGAAAAGTATCCTGACATCAAAATTGTTGCCGACCAATCCGCCGAGTGGCAACGTAAGAAGGCGGCGGACGTGCTGTCCGCGCTGATGGTCGCCAACAAGGATATCACCGGTGTCTACGGCGTTAACGACGAGATGGCGCTCGGCGCGGTAGACGTGCTCAAGGCTCAAAACCTTATTGGTAAGGTTGTCGTCTTCGGGAATGACGGTGAGAAGGCCGCGCTTGAGTCAATCGAAGCCGGAGAACTCACTGGAACTCAGTACACAGATGTGTACCAGCAAGGGCGCTTTGCAGGCTCAGTTGCGACAGTTTTGGCAACTGGCGGTGTCAATCCAACTGCCTTTCAACAGCAGTCCCACCTGCTTATGCCCTACTTTATCCTGACGAAGGATAACGTAAAGCAAATTCAGCCTAACCAGCGCTGGGGCTAGGGATAAAGTTTAGAAAAGTTGTTGGGGCAAGGTGCATATTATGCGATGTGTACCTTGCCCTCATTGCATATTAATGGAGCAGTTAGGCTATGTTGAAACTTAAATCAATGCGCAAAACACTAACCTCCACAAATTTAGGGTTGGTCTGGTTTTATATCGTCATTATCATTGTTTTTTCAATGGTGTCACCGATTTTTCGCACTGGTGAGAATCTAAGAAATATCCTGGCGGCCTATTCATATATTGGAATCGTCGCCGTGGGTATGGCCTTCCCACTCTTACTGGGCGGAATTGATCTTAGCGTTGGGTCAATTATGGGCCTGGTCGCGATGGTGGTGTTCGATGCGACACTGCTATATCACCTTCCCGGCTGGGTTGCCATTCTCGCTGGCTTGCTGACGGGGATACTGGCGGGTTTGTTTAACGCCTTCCTGATCGTGCGGGTTAAGCTTCAGCCATTTATTGCAACACTGGCAACACTGACGGCTTATCGAGGCCTCACCTACGCTATCTCCGGGCGACAGATCAATCCCGAACTCACTGTTGTTGCCATTAAGGATCCTCTGTTGCTGGGAATTGACGGTAAGGTGGGTCAAATTCCTTTCGTGTTTATTTACCTGATCGTAATTGTGACCGTGACAATGATCTTCCTGCGCTTTACCCGTCCAGGAATAAATTTGTATGCCGTCGGGGGAAATCTTCTCGCAGCCCGGTTGGCGGGCATTAACGTGGATCGCATCAAGGTACTGGGATATGTGCTGTCTGGTTTCTTTACGGCAGTAGCAGCCCTCGTTTTGACATCCCGCATGGGATCAACGCAAGAAGGGCTTGGTCAAGGTCTGGAACTCTCTGCAATTGCTGCTGCCGTCATTGGGGGCGTCAGTCTAAACGGGGGAATCGGCAATACGTTTGGCGCTGCGCTCGGAGCTTTCCTAATTGGAACCTTATCGACGGGCTTGATACTTGTTGGTGTAACAGGCTATGCGCCGCAGGTTGTTATCGGCGTGGTGCTGCTTGTCGCAGTGGGCTATGACCGCTTCACCATTGCACGCAGAAAACGGAAGTGGCTCGAACTTCAACATAATGACTCCGTAGTAATTGGTTCGGGAGCAGCACAGTCATGATCGACAACAACATTGCGCTTAAAGCACGGGGGCTTTCTAAGCGGTTCGGTGTAGTTCAAGCGTTAGACAATGCGGATATGGATTTGCGGCACGGTCAGGTCCATGCACTGGTGGGCAGCAATGGTGCAGGGAAATCGACACTGGTCAAAATCTTAACTGGCGCGGTTGCCCCAGACTCTGGCGAATTGCTGATTGATGACCAACCAATTTCTGGTGACACTAGGGCCATGCTAAATGCAGGAATTGCCTGTATTTATCAGGACTCACAATTAGTTCCGGCGCTCTCGGTGCTGGATAACATCATGCTTGGACGGCAACCAACCAGACGGTTCGGTTTTCTCAACCGTAAGGCCCAGCGCGAAATGGTATCTGCACTGCTGGCAAAGCATGATCTCCAGCTTGATCTTGATAGCCCGGTGTTGGCGCTGCCGCCCGTGCAACAAAAAGAGGTTGAAATCGCCAAGGCGCTTTCACTCAATGCACGTATCATTTTGATGGATGAACCCACTGCGGCGCTGTCTCATGCGGAGGTGGAAAAATTATTTACCTCGATCCGGCGTCTGCGTGAACAAGGCGTCGCTATCCTCTATATCTCACACATGCTGGATGAAATTTTCACCATTGCCGATCAAGTTACCGTGATTCGGGACGGCAAAGTGCGCCTCTCCGTGCCGATTGCCGAGATTTCAAAAAAGACCTTGATCGAAACGATGCTGGGTCAAGAGCTTAGTGCAGAGGTCCGTGTAACGGATAAACAAAGCCAAGCCTCGGCAGAAGTAGCCCTTGACTGTCGCGGGCTAAGTAAAACGGGACTCTTTGAAAATATCAATCTTAAGGTCCATAGCGGCGAAATCGTCTGCCTGACAGGACTTGTCGGCGCGAAACGATCAGAGCTGGTCCGCGCCATTTTTGGAGTCGATCCTGTAGATCAGGGCGAAATCTACGTGTTCGGTCAACGCGTAAAGATACAACATCCCCTGGATGCGATTAAGCTCGACATGGGGTTTGTTCCCGAAGATCGTCGTCGAGATGGGCTATTCATGAGTCTGTCGTTAGGGCTGAACATTATCATGGCACACCTTTCCAGAGCAACCCGCATGGGGCTACTATCGCAGGGAACCATTCGAACGGTGGGCAATGAGCAGATCGCCGATTTGGGAATTATCCCCGCCCGGCTGGATGCCGTACCCCGTGCTTTGAGTGGCGGCAATCAGCAAAAAGTCTTGCTTGGGCGCTGGTTGACAGGTACGACGCGCATCATCATCCTGGATGAACCCACCGTGGGCATTGACGTAGGTACCAAGGCAAATATCTATGCGCTGCTGCGTAAACTAGCCGCTGCCAACAAAGCCATTCTTATCGTGTCATCCGACATCGAAGAAGTGCTCACGGTTGCGGACCGCGTCGTCGTCATGGCAGAGGGCCGAATCACGGGAAATTTTGACCAGGCGCAGATTTCACAGGAGCGAATCTTAAGGGCTGCCAGCGGAGAAGTATTCTGATGCTTACCGAAGATACCAGCTCAAAGCTGAAGGTGGTTATTACTACCGCATCGTTGCAACGATTCATTCGCAGCTATGGCCTAATCCTGATCCTTGCCGTGGTTACATTAACTTTTACCGCGTTGCAGCCAGCGTTCTTGAGTCTTCAGAACATTATAGGGATTTTGTATCAGGTGTCTCTGGTTGGCACGATGGCTGTCTGCTCCACTTTTGTGGTTATTTCGGGTGGGATTGATCTTTCGGTAGGACCGATACTAGCCATGGCGGGCCTGTATGCAGTATTCAATCTGACCGATAGCGGACCGTTTTTGATCCCGGCGCTCCTCATTGGCTTGCTAACTGGCCTTGTTTGTGGCTTACTGAATGGGCTTGCAGTATCCATGCTCAAGTTGCCTGCAATTATTGTTACCTTGGCGTCGATGAGCATTTTTCGGGGTTTCGCGTTGATGACGGGAGGCAGCACTGAACATGCAGTGCCTGGGCCAGACGCATTTCTCTTCATCGGTCAGGGAAAGATTGTCGGGCTACCGTTTCCCATTTTCATTTTTGCTGCGGTCGCCCTGTTCATGTTGTTTCTGCAAACCAGGACGCGCTTCGGGCTGAATGTGTTTGCTATCGGCGAAAATGAAGAGGCTGCCCGGCTTTGTGGTTTGCCCGTTACTCGCATACGTACTTTGGTTTATGTCATTTCAGGTATCGGCGCAGCGATTGGTGGCCTTATGCTCACGTCCCAGACCAACACGGGCTGGTCAACGTATGGCACTGGTATTGAACTGGATGTCATTGCTGCTATTGTTCTCGGCGGAACAAGTTTGGCTGGCGGAAGTGGTTCCGTTAACCGGACGGTTATTGGTACATTATTGATCGGAGAGATAAACAACGGCATGAGTATGCTCAACGTAAGTATCGAGCAGCAACTTATTGCCAAAGGGTTGATTATCATTCTGGCAATTGCATTCAATAACAAGTTGCTAAAATGGGCTGAAAAGTAAAACATCACTGAATCGTTTCCCGTATATGTCGCGCCCTGTAGAGGAGAACGTTCTTGGTTGTATCCCATTCTGTTACTCCGGCTGGTCAATTGGCAGCCTATGGTGCTCTGCCCATCCCGCACTTTGGCCCCGAACTCGTGGCCCTGATCAAAACGGGGGTTGTCTATAGCCTGTGTGTTACCCACAGTGAAGGAATCCAGGTGCCGGAACCGATGGTGCCTTATACATTGAGTCCACGGCTGCGACACGGCGACCTGACCGACATCAGGCCAGCTTCCGCCGCCGCTGAAGTGGTAACCATGTCCACCCATACGGGCACACATATCGACGCACTATGCCACATTGGCGAACACCGGGATGAGCATGGCAACCCGAACTCGAATGGGCCTGTTTACCTGCATAGCACCGACGGCAAACCTGTTCTGGCGCAAGATTCAGTGACCTATCAGGGGCAAACTCATTTGAGCATTGCCGAGATG
>WNFM01246866.1_pt3 | contig 24220 bp, 18 predicted proteins | sample 5400271 | NCBI WGS metagenome assembly WNFM01 (sample SAMN13153352, study PRJNA577476) | soil metagenome | isolation source: 60 cm saprolite on Douglas fir-dominated hillslope | place: USA:California | collected 2013-09-17 | reverse complement strand
CACGAGAAGTCCTCCAGCAGATGAAAGCCGTTCGGCAGGACCACGACCTGCGGGCCGGAGCCCACGGTCTGGAACCAGAGACGAAGACCATCGTCCGTCGTGACGTAACCCTCGGCAGGTAGCATCGAACCCTCCAAAAAGAAAACGGCCGCAGGGGCGCCTTCGCCCACTGCGGCCGTCGAGACTGTCAAAGATTCGTTGGGAGTCTTAGATCCGCGAACCCTCCAGGAACGCCTTCAGCTTGCGCGACCGCGACGGGTGCCGCAGCTTGCGCAAAGCCTTGGCTTCGATCTGCCGGATGCGCTCGCGGGTGACCGCGAACGACTGGCCCACTTCTTCCAGCGTGTGCTCGGACCCGTCGCCCAGGCCGAAGCGCATCTTGATGACCTTCTCCTCGCGCGGAGTCAGGGTCTTGAGAAGCGCTTCCGTCTGCTCCTTCAGGTTGATGTTGATCACGGCCTCGGACGGCGAGACCACGTTGCGGTCCTCGATGAAGTCGCCGAGATGCGAATCCTCTTCCTCGCCGATCGGGGTCTCCAGCGAGATCGGCTCCTGCGCGATCTTCAGGACCTTGCGCACCTTGGAGACGGGGATGTCCATGCGCTTCGCGATCTCCTCCGACGAGGGCTCGCGGCCCAGCTCCTGGACCAGCGCGCGCGACGTGCGGATGAGCTTGTTGATCGTCTCGATCATGTGCACCGGGATGCGGATGGTGCGGGCCTGATCGGCGATGGCGCGGGTGATGGCCTGGCGGATCCACCACGTCGCGTAGGTCGAGAACTTGTAGCCGCGCTTGTACTCGAACTTGTCCACCGCCTTCATGAGGCCGATGTTGCCCTCCTGGATGAGGTCCAGGAACTGCAGGCCGCGGTTCGTGTACTTCTTCGCGATGGAGACGACCAGGCGGAGGTTCGCTTCCACCAGCTCCTTCTTGGCCGCCTCCGCCCGGATCTCGCCCTCCACGACCGTGCGCAGCTCGCGCTTGAGCTCGTCCGTGGGCGCGTCGAAGTCGTCGGAGATCGAGCGCAGCCCTTCGCGCTGGTCGCGGATCGACTTGCGCAGGATCGCGCGGTTCTCTTCCGACTTCGAGGCCTTGACCTTCACCTCGATCTTGTCGATGGTGCGCTCGGCCTCGCGGATGCGCTCGACGGACTCGCGCAGGCGCTCGACCAGCCGGCGCTTGACCGGCTCCGCGAACTCGATGCGCTGGATGGACAGCGACATGCGCACGCGCAGGCGGGCCAGCTTCCACTTCGCGCGCACGTACTTCGGCTCGCGCTTGCCGATCTCGACGAACTTCTCGCGGTACTTCAGGTACTCGGCGTGGGCTTCCGCCACCGCGCTCGTGAGCTTCAGGGTCTGCTTGATCTTGGCCGCGATCTTCTCGTCCGTGACCTCTTCCTCGTTGAAGATCACGACGTCGCGCACGGTCAGCTCGCCCGCGGCCAGCCGCTCGGCCAGGCGCGCCACTTCCTGCGCGGCCATGGGCGTGCGCGTGATGACGCGCATGACGGCCTTCTTGCCGCGCTCGATGCGCTTGGCGATCTCGACCTCGCCCTCACGCGTGAGGAGGGGCACGGTGCCCATCTCGCGGAGGTACATGCGCACGGGGTCGTTGGTCTTGTCGAGGGTCCCCGGGGTCAGGTCCAGCTCGGCGCCTTCCTCGCCTTCCTTCGCTTCGCGGAACTTCTGCTCGGAATCGACGACTTCGATGCCCATCTGGCCGAACATCGAGAAGATGTCGTCCAGCTCGTCCGAGGACGTGATCTCGGACGGCAGCATCTCGTTCACCTCTTCGTAAAGGAGATAGCCCTTCTCCTTTCCCATGGTGATGAGCTGCCGGACCTCGTCGTACTTTTCTTCGATCGACAACGCCATTCGTTTTGCCTCTCCCTCGTTTCCTCTGTCGGTGCCCCCCGCCCGTGTGGAGCCCGAGTGATTTAGACGCCCCGGACGTCCTCCCCGTTACACCTCATAGAGTTGTAATAAGTCGTGTGATCTGCAGCTTCTCGTTCAGAAGCGCCTCCTGGTCCGCCCCCGTGGCCCGGGCCAGGTCTTTCTGGATCTCCGCCATGCGCGCCTTCAGCGGCCCACACCGGAGCTCCCGCACGCAATCTCCCGGGGCCACCCCTCCGCTGATCACGGCCCCGACCGCGATCTCGTTGAGCAGCCGGCGGTCGTCCTCGCCCAGCTCGTCCTCGAGGCTCGCGCGGGTGACCGTCTTGCCCCCAGCGGCATGGGCCCGGGCCGTGCGCAGGATGGCGGCCGACCGCAGCTTCTCGAGGTCGGGCTCCTGAAGCTCCAGGAGGGCGGCCGGGAGGGCGTCTGATCCTTCGACGATCAGGGTGAGCAGAAGTTTCTCCGCGGGCAGCAGGCGCCGGTCCTGCGGGGCGGGCGGCGGCGCGGCCGGCCCGTCCGCTGCGACACGAGTTTTGACAGCCGTGGCGCGCGCGGACAGGGCGCGCCGCAGCTCTTCGCGCGTCGCCCCTTCGTCCAGGGCGCCGCGCTCGACGATGGCGGGCAGCCAGGCCATGCGCTCGACCGCGTTGTCGATGCGGGCCAGCACGGGCAGCAGCGCGTTGAGATACGCGCCCTTGCCCGCGGGCGACTTCGTGTCGTTCTCGGCCGCGGCCCGGTGGATCAGCCACTGCATGGCCGGCGGCGCGGCCTCCAGCCGCTGGCGATAGGCATCGCCGCCGTGCGCCTTCAAGAAAGTGTCCGGATCGTCGCCGGTGGGCAACTCGACCACGTGGACCTTCAGGCCTTCCTCGAGCAGCAGGTCGAGGCTCTTGCGCGCCGCGTTCTGTCCGGCGTCGTCCTGGTCGAAGTTGACGATCACCTTCTCCGTGAACCTCCGGATGAGGCGGGCGTGGGCGGCGGTCAGGGCGGTGCCACAGGTCGCCACGACCTCGCTGACGCCGTTCTCCAGCGCACGCGCCACGTCCAGGTACCCCTCCATCAATACGACGCGCCCCTCTCTACGGATCGCTTCCTTGGCCCAGGAAAGTCCGTAGAGAGTCTTGGATTTCTGGTACACGGGGCTTTCGGGCGAGTTGAGGTACTTGGGCTCGCCCCCGTCGAGCGCCCGCGCGCCGAAGCCGACGATGCGGCCGGAGTCGTTCAGGATCGGGAACACCGCGCGATTGCGGAACCAGTCGTACGGCCGGCTGGACTTCTGCCCCTCGCGCACGAGGCCGGCGGTCATGAGGGCGGCGACGGGGAAGCGACCCTTCAACGTCTCGAACAGGTCGCCCCAGCTGTCCGCGGCCGCGCCGGTGCGGATCCGCTCGAGCGTCTCTTTCTTGAACCCACGGCCGAGCAGATACTCCCGCGCCCGGGTGCCGGGAGCGGACCAGAGGTTGCGCTCGAAGTGCTCGGCGGCGGCGTCGAGCAGCGTGAGCATCTCGTCCCGCTCCTTGCGGTCCGGTCCCTGCTCGTAGCGGTTCTCCGGCACTGGGATGCCGAAGCGGCGGGCCACGAGCTCGATCGACTCCGGGAAGCTGACCTTCTCGTGCAGCATCGCGAACTTGAACACGTCGCCGCCCACGCCGCAGCCGAAGCAGTGGAAGGCGCCTCGGTCCGGGTTCACGTTGAAGCTCGGCGTCTTCTCCTGGTGGAACGGGCACAGGCCCTTGTACGACGTGCCCATCTTCTTGAGCTGCACGTGCTCGGAGACGTAGCGCACGATGTCGGCGGTGCGCCGCACTTCGTCCACGAAGCTGTCGGGGAAGGGCATCTAGTCGCGCAGCTCCACCACGGTGACGCCCCCGCGTCCTTCGGACGCGACGTTGACCTTCGCCACGTGCGGATGCCCTTCGAGGAATTCGGCGACGGCGCGACGGAGAATGCCCTGGCCGAAGCCGTGGATGACGCGCAGCTGAGAACGTTCGGCAATGGCAGCGTTGTCCAATGCCTTATCCAACTTCGGAAGGGCCTCGTCCACCGTAAGGCCCACCAAGTTGATCTCAGAGCTACCGGTGGCGGTGGGCTTATCCGCGGCGCGGCCAGCCGAGGCACTGGAGCGGCTGGTCGCGCCGCGAGGGCCCGCAGGCCCACCAAGCCCAACGAGCTCCGTCCGTGGCACCCTCATCCGCTTCCCCGAGATGGCGAGTTCCGCTTCGCCATCGTGAAGGCTCATGACTTCGCCGGTGACGCCCAGCGACCGAACTTTCACGCGACTGCCGATCGAGACGGCGGCCGGCGCGACTTCCTCCTCCCGCTCGACCACCCCGCCGCTCTCCGCGATCACCTCGTCCTGCGCCTGGCGCACCAGCCGCGCCACCGACGACTTCGCCTTCGCGACCGCGGCGGCGGAGGAGCGCCGCTCCTCCTCCAGCTTGCGGATCGTGTCCTCGATGGACAGCGCGGCCTTGCGCACCGCCTCCTCGCCGCGGCGGCGCAGCTCGCGCGCGAACGTCTCGATCTCCGTCTTCTTGCGCGCGGTGATCTCCCGCTCCGCCAGGGTGACGCGTGCTTCCGCCGATTCGATCTCGAGACGGCGCCCGGCCAGGTCCTTTTCGGCCGCGCGCAACGTGGCCTGGTCCTCCTCGAGCTTCTTGAGGAGCGCTTCCGCCTGCGCCTCCTTCAGGTCGAGGCGCGACCGCGCGTCCTTCACCGTTTCCGTGGGCAGGCCCAGCCGCTCCGCCATCTCGAGGGCCAGCGACCGGCCCGCCGTGCCCAGCTCCAGCCGATAGGTCGGCTCGTAGGTCGCGGGGTCGTAGCCGAAGGAGGCGGGGGCGACGCCGGCGGTGGCCTGCGCGTACGCCTTCATGAGCCCGTGATGCGTGGTCGCGATCACCATGGCGCCGCGAGCGCGGAACATGTCCACGATGGCGACGCCGAGCGCGCCGCCCTCCGTGGGATCCGTCCCCGCGCCGACCTCGTCGAGCAGGACCAGCGCGGGCGTCGCGAGGTCCTTCGTCATCGACACGATGTTGGCGAGGTGGGCGGAGAACGTGGACAGGTTGGCCGCGATCGACTGCTCGTCGCCGATGTCCGCGTACACGCGGCGGAACACCGGCAGCGAGGACCCGGGAGCGGCGGGGATGTGGAGACCGGACTGCGCCATGAGGGCCATCAGCCCTACGGTCTTGAGCGCGACCGTCTTCCCGCCCGTGTTGGGGCCGGAGATGACGAGGACGGTCGCGCCGTCCTTCACCTCGATCGTCACCGGCACCGGCTCGCGCGTGGAGCGCCGCGCGATTCCGACGCGCTCGACCACCGACGTCATCAGCAGCGGATGGCGGGCCTGGAGCAGCCGTAGCCCGGCCCGCGCGTCCACGATCTCGGGAAGGGTCGCGTCCATGTCGCGCGCGACCAGGGCCATCGCCTGCACGAAGTCCAGCTCGCCCAGGATCTCGACCGACCGCGAAAGGTGGGGCCCGCGGTCGCGCACGCGAGAGGTGAGGCCGCGCAGGATGCGGATGACCTCCTCGCGCTCTTCTTCCGTCATGGACACGATGTCGTTGTTGACCTCGACCGCGGGCATGGGCTCGACGAAGAGCGACGCGCCGGAACCGGACGAGCCGTGGATGATCCCGGGGATGGAGCCGCGGTGCTCGGCCTTGAGGAGCAGGACGTAGCGGTCGTTGCGGGTGGTGACGAGCTTGTCCTGGAGCAGGCGGTCCGCGTCCTTGCCCTGCAGGTACGATTCCATCACGGACTGGAGCTGCGACTTGAGCCGGGTGAGGGTGCGCCGGATCTCGCTCAGGCGCGGGGAGGCGTTGTCCGCGACGTCCCCCCCGGGCAGGATCGCGCGGCGGATGGCCGATGCGACCTCGGATTCGTCGCTCACGCCCGCGGCCAGGCGCGCCAGCTCCGGCGCTCCCTCGGCGCGGGCCACGCGCTGGCCGATCTCGATCGCACCCTCGATGAAGGACGCGACGTCGCTCAGGGCCAGCGGTTCCAGGAACGTGCCCGCCACGCCCGCCTCCTGTAGCGCGGGCGCGATGTGGGGCAGATCGTGGTAGGGCTGCCGGCCGAGCACGCGGAGCACGACCGTCCCCTCGGTGGTCCGGGAGAGAGCGGCGCGGACGGCGCCGGTTTCGGTATGAGGAGTGAGGGCCTGGACTCGATCCTGACCCGCCGCCGAACCGGCGTGGCTCAGGACGAGCGCCCGAATAGCCTCGAATTCCAGTGTTCGGAAAGTATTACTGTTCATGCCCCCCGGCGTGCACGCCGGAATGAATGCCCCTCGCGCTCAGGCACGCGCGATCCCACCGCGGGATCAACGTAAGCCTCCGCCGCTCTGCGATTTCGCGAGGGTCGCGCGGACGGGAATCCTGTCCTTCACCCCGGCCTGAGGTCCCCTCGCCCCCCGAAAGGCCTCACCGCCCGGACAGGACTGCCTACAAGATGAGAACCATCAACACTTTTGTCAAGTTTTCAGCGGTTTTTTTCCTGCAGGCGGGCGGCGGAGCGGAGGATGGTGCAAGCCAGGTGTCCCGCGCCGAACCCGTTGTCGATGTTGACCACGGCCAGGCCGGCGGCGCAGGAGTTGAGCATGGCCAGGAGAGCGGCCAGGCCCTCGAAGGAGGCGCCATATCCGACCGAGGTCGGAACGGCCACGACGGGGGCGGCGATGAGCCCGGCCACGACGGAGGGCAGGGCGCCCTCCATGCCGGCCACCACGATCACGACGTCCGCCTCACGCAGGTCGCTGGTCCGGCCGAGCAGGCGGTGGATCCCGGCGACGCCGACGTCGTAGATCCGAGTCACGGACCCGCCCTGGAAGCTGGCCGTGACCGCCGCTTCCTCCGCGATGGGGAGGTCCGAGGTGCCGGCGCAGACGACAGCCACGCCGCCGCGCAGCGGGGCCACCGGCGTGACCTCCACGGTGATGGCCCGCGCGCTCTCGTGATGGACCGCTCGGGGCAGACGGGCGGACACGAGCCGGTGCGCCTCGGGCGTCGTGCGCGTGATGAGCACATTGTGCCCGCGGGCGGCGATCCGTTCCGCGATCGCGGCCACCTGTTCCGGGGTTTTGCCCGCCCCGAACACGACTTCCGGCCATCCCGTGCGGGCCTCGCGCGCGTGGTCGATGGTCGCGAAGCCGAGGTCTTCGGTCGCGTAGCCGGCCAGGCGCGCCCGCGCGTCGGCAGGGCTGACTTGTCCGTCGCGCACGGCCTTCAGAAGGGCGTCGAGCTCGGATGGGTTCACGGTCGCAACCAAAAGTCTTGCGGACGGTTGACGAGTTCGGCGGCTTGAACAGATACTACGACTATAGGATCAGTGCCAGGGCGGCACAAACTCACCGATACGGTGAGGCGGCTGATCCTGGCCGCGCACCCCCGAACGTGGACGTCGAGGAGGATCGAATCCGCAAATCATGAGCCCTCTTGAATTCGCGATCCTTGGATTCTACTTCCTGACGCTGGTCGTCCTCGCCGTGTTCGGCTTCCATCGCTACATCATGGTGTTCCTGTATTTCAGGCACCGCGATCGGCGCGCGCGACCGCTCCCCCCACCGGCCCGCCTGCCGCGCGTCACCGTGCAGCTTCCGCTCTACAACGAGATGTACGTGGTGGACCGCCTCGTCGACTCCGTGTGCCGCATCCGGTACCCGAAGGAGCTCCTCGAGATCCAGGTCCTGGACGATTCCGTGGACGAGACGCAGGAGATCGCGAAGGCCGCCGTCGACCGCTATCGCGAGGAAGGCTTCGACATCCACTACATCCACCGCGAAGACCGCCACGGCTACAAGGCGGGCGCGCTGGACTTCGGCCTGCAACAGGCCGGGGGCGAGTTCATCCTCATCTTCGACGCCGACTTCGTCGCGCCTCCGGAGATCCTCGAGAAGACGCTCGGCCAGTTCGACGATCCGGGCGTCGGGATGGTCCAGGTGCGCTGGGGCCACATCAACCGCGACTACTCGCTGCTGACCCAGGTCCAGTCCGTGCTGCTCGACGGGCATTTCATCCTCGAGCACGGCGGGCGCAATCGATCGGGACGGTTCTTCAACTTCAACGGCACGGGCGGCGTCTGGCGGCGCGACGCCATCGCGGACGCGGGCGGCTGGCAGCACGACACCCTGACCGAGGACCTGGACCTCTCGTACCGCGCGCAGATGAAGGGCTGGCGGTTCGTGTTCCTGCAGGACGTGGTCTCGCCCGCGGAGATCCCGGTGGAGATGAACGCGTTCAAGAGCCAGCAGCACCGCTGGGCCAAGGGCTCGATCCAGACCTGCAAGAAGCTGCTGCCGAAGATCCTGGCCTCGGACCTGCCCCTCTCCATCAAGGTGGAGTCGACGTTCCACCTGACCGCGAACTTCGCCTATCCGCTCATGATCGTGCTCTCGATCCTGATGTTCCCGGCCATGGTCATCCGCTACAACATGGGCTGGTACGAGATGCTGATCGTGGACGTGCCCCTGTTCATCGGGGCGACCATGAGCGTGTGCTCGTTCTACCTGATGAGCCAGCGCGAGATCTTCGGGGACGGGTGGCCCTCCCGCCTCAAGTACCTGCCCGCGGTGCTCTCGGTGGGCATCGGCCTCAGCGTGAACAACGCGAAGGCGGTGATCGAGGCGCTGCTCGGGATGGACTCCGAGTTCACGCGCACCCCCAAGTACCGCGTGGAGGCCGCGGGCGACGACTGGAGGCTCAAGCGGTACCGCGGCAGCCTCAACTTCGTGCCCTTCGTCGAGCTCCTGCTCGGCGCCTACTTCACCGTGATGGCGTACTACGCGGCCAGCAACGAGATCTTCGGCACCCTGCCCTTCATCCTGCTCTTCCAGTTCGGATTCCTGTACGCGGCGTTCCTGAGCCTCTTCCAGGGCATCGGGAAGGTGGACCTCGTCCGCGAGCAGGAAGCCTAGCCCGCGGCCGCCCCAAGCGCCGCCGCTGCGCGGCGCCGCGCTCCTGATTCGTTCGTTCTCTTGACCACCGACCTCGCCCGCACCCCTCATCTGTTAACCGCGTGAGTCTTCTCTGCGCGGCCTATACTTCCTGAGCCATGGACATCCGCGGCAAGAGCGTCCTGATCCTGGGCGGCTACGGCCTGGTGGGGCAGGCGGTCGCGCGGCGGCTGCTCCAGGAGCACCCACGGGAGCTCACGATCCTGTCCCTCCATCGGCATGAAGCGGAGGAAGCAACGGCAAGCTTGCAGAGCGAGGCGCAAGAAACCGCTCTGCACGCAGCATGGGGCGACGTCTTCGCGTTCACCGACGTCAAGGACCGGCCGCGGCGGGAGGTGTTCAGCGACCGCGCCCTGCGCACGCGCTTGATCGAGAGCCTCATCGAGCCGCTCGCCGACGCCGCGGTCGCCCAGTACTACCTCCACCAGCTCATCACGGAGCGGCGGCCGGACATCATCGTGGACGCCATCAACACCGCGACCGGCATCGCCTACCAGGACATCTACAAGACGAGCCGCAACGCGTACCAGGTCCTCAAGGACGGGGGCGATCTGCGCGAGAGCCTGGAGACCCTGCTCGTCGCCGACTACGTGCCGCAGCTCATCCGCCACGTGCAGGTGCTGTACCAGGCGATGGTCAAGGCGGGCACGCGCGCCTACGTGAAGATCGGCACCTCGGGCACGGGCGGGATGGGCCTGAACATCCCGTACACCCATTCCGAGGAGAAGCCCTCGCGCGTCCTGCTCTCCAAGAGCGCGCTGGCCGGAGCCCACACCCTGCTGCTCTTCCTGATGGCGCGCACGCCCGGCGGCCCCATCACGAAGGAGATCAAGCCCGCGGCCGCCATCGCCTGGAAGCGCATCGGGTATGGCGAGGTCCTGCGCGGCGGGCGCCCCGTCCCGCTCTACGACATCGATCCCGCGCGGGCGCAGCCCGTCGACCCCGGCTCCGTCTTCCGGCCGCACGACGCCGCCGCGGGCACCGCCACCGGGGAGACGCTCAAGAGCGTGTTCATCGACACCGGCGAGAACGGCATCTTCTCCCTCGAGGAGTTCAGCGCGATCACGACCGGCGAGCAGATGGAGTTCGTCACCCCGGAGGAGATCGCGGACGTCCTGGCCCGCGAGCTGCTCGGCGGCAACACGGGCCACGACGTCATCAACGCCCTCGACAACGCGGTCATGGGGCCCACCTACCGCGCGGGGCTCATGCGCCACTGGGCGCTGGAGAAGCTGCGCGCGCTCGAGAACGAGAAGGGCGTGTCCAGCGTGGCCTTCGAGAACCTGGGCCCCCCGCGCCTGAGCAAGCTCCTCTTCGAGGCGCACCTTCTGCGCCGCGAGTACGGATCGATGGACCGCGTGCGGGACAGCGCGCCCCTCGAGATGTCGCGCCGGGCCGCCGCCCGCGTGACCACCGACGCCGTCTGCCGGCGCGACATCATCTCCATCGGCATTCCCATCCTCATGCCCGACGGGCGCGTCCTGCGCGGGCCCGAGTGCAAGATCCCCCCCACCACCCGCGACGACGAGACGTTCGAGGTGACGCCGGAGCGCCTGGAAGCGTGGGCGGGCGCGGGCTGGGTGGACCTGCGCGAGGCGAACATGGCGCGCTGGCGCGACCGCTTCACCCGCATTCGCGAAGAGATGGACTCCATCTCCGAGCGCGACACCTCCTCCCGGTTCCTGCGCGACCGCCAGTTCTGGGGCGCGGAGGAGAAGATCCAGCCCGGCAAGATCGTGGGCTGGATCTTCGCCACCGAGGAGAAGGGCGCGCGGATGAAGTGATGGCCACCGTCACCGCCGCCAGCGCGGACGTCGCCAAGGCCGGGGTGCGGCGCGTCCTCTGGATCACGCTGCTCCTGAACGTCCTGGTCAGCGGGAGCAAGATTTTCGTGGGCAAGCTCACGGGCAGCCTGTCCATGGTCGCCGACGGGTACCACAGCCTGATGGACGGCTCCAACAACATCATCGGCCTCGTGGTCACCACCTTCGCCTACGCGCCGCCGGACGAGGGCCACCCCTACGGGCACCGCAAGTTCGAGACCGCGGCCACGCTCCTCATCGGCTTCGCGCTGCTCGGCCTCGCCTACAACGTGTTCGAGCAGTCGCTCAGCGCCGCCGGCCGGTCGCGCCTGCCCGAGATCGGCGTCATCAACTGGGTGGTGATGGGCGTGACCCTGGCCGTCAACCTCTTCGTCGCCGTCTACGAGGCGCGGCAGGGCCGCAAGCTCGCCAGCGCCTACCTCATCGCCGACGCCGCGCACACGCGGTCGGACATCTACGTGACGCTCGGTGTCATCGCGTCCTTCGCCGGGGCCAAGGCGGGCGTGCCCTGGATGGACAGCGTGGTGGCCATCGGCATCGCCGCCTTCATCGCGATCCTGGCCGTGCGCATCATGGTGGGCTCCTTCCACACCTTGACCGACCGCGCCATGATTCCCGGCGAGACGCTCTCCCGGGTCGTCATGGACGTGCCCGGGGTCCAGCACTGCCGCGAGATCCGGACGCGCGGCGGCCCGGGCGCCGTCTACGTCGACATGATCGTGCACGTGGACGGCAAGATGAGCCTGCGCGCGGCCCACGACGTCGCCGACCGCATCGAGGAAGCGGTCATGTCGAACCATCCGGAGATCGTCGACGTGGTCGTGCACCTCGAGCCGGCGGAGCGCCGCCGATGAAGCGCGCGCGCCCGCCGGCGCCCGTGGAACGGGGAGACGCACCGATCGCCCTCGAGGCCTCGGACCTGGCTCCGGTCGATCGCGGCCTGCCCGCTCGTTACCTGGGCCGGCTGGGCTTGACCGCCCTGTGCGTGGAGCTGGACGAGGCGGGGGTGACGGAGGCGTTGCGGGCGCGCGGTTACGCCGACCTGGGCGTGCGCATCGAGGTCGAGGGAAGCGAGCATCGCCTGCTCGTGAGCCCGGCCGGCGGCGGCGAAAGCCTGATCGACCTGCGCATGGCCGAGGAGGCGCGGCCGGTGAGCGAGCCCGCCCTGCGGGCGGGCGGGGTGGAAGTGCTCTCCGTCCTCGTCGTGGAGTGGCTCGCCCTCCAGGATCCACGCGCCGTCTTCACGCGCGAGCGGCCGCGGCTGCCCGGACAGACGTATCCCGGCCTCGGCCTGGGCCGCCAGCTCTACACGCGGGTGCTCGGCTGGGCGGCCCAGTGGGGCAAGGACGCGCTCGTGAACGTGCCCGCGTACTTCCACAACGCGAAGTTCTACGCGCCGCCGTTCGCGTTCCTCTCCGCGGCGGAGCAGGGGCGGTTCGAGGCCCTCTGCCGCGACCTGGCGGACGTGCCCGTGGCGGAGGCGTCCGCCGCCCTCCAGGCCGGCCGCGTCCTGGACGTCGCGACGGGTGAGCCCGTGACCTGGTCCCCGGGCGACATGGTGGCGGCGCTCAGTCCCGCCGTGCGCGAGTACCTGTCTTCCGCGGAGTATTCACACGCGGTAGCGACGGCGCGGGACGGTCGCCGGTTCCGTCTGGCCGCGGCGCCCTAGGCGCGGGCCTATCTCTTCTCGCCCCCGCAGTCGTCACAGGGGCACAGCCCCCGCAGCAGCCGGAAGCTGTAGATCCCCGTGTTGTGCCCGTCCTGCCACGTCAGCCCGAGCGCATAGTTGCCCACGCCTTCGAGATGGGTGAGCTCCTGCCCGTGGAGGTCGAGGTACTTCGCCACCGGGTCGTGGCCCTGGCATCCTGCGCACGGGCACCAGCTCCGCAGGTAGTCGAGGGGATAAGTCGAGGCGTGACCGTCATCCCAGGAGACGACGACACGGCGCGCGCTCTTCTCGTGGCGTACTTCCGTGGGTTCGGGGTGGGGAGTCCAGGCCGGCACGTCGCGATCGTATCAGGCGCGGAGGGGAGGCGCCGCCGGCGTCAGGGCAGGTCGAAGCGGACCTCGTGCGCCTTGAGGTTCTGCCCCACGTGATCGCGGATGGTGAGGCGGGCGGCGTAGGAGCCGGGGGCGGGACTGTTGGTGAAGGTGAGCGTGTTCGCGAACTCGGCGGCCGCGCCCGTGGCCTGGGGCGTCCGGTCGTGCAGCGTCTCCAGGCCCATGCGGCTGAGGGCCGCCAGACGCTGCCCGTCGGGGCCGATGGTCTCGAGGTCCTCGGCCAGGTCCATCCGGTACGCGTCACCTTCGGGCTTGACCAGGAACCCGGTGACGCGCACCTTCATGTCGACGCGGGTGCCGTTGCCCGCGGGCTCCTTGTGGACGAAGAGGGTCTCGATCTGGAGGGCTTCTCCCGGGCCCCCACCGCCCCCGCCGCCCGCCTGCGCGGTCGTGGCCGACTCGCCGTCGAACTTGATGTCGTCGATCTTCCAGTCCCCCTCCTTCACGAGCTCGTAGCGGACGGTCTCCCTGGCCCCGGAGGCGGCCATGAGGTAGCCCGCGAGTTGGGCCTTGTCGTTCTGGACGTTCCGCGTGGTGAAGGTGGAGTCGCTGTTCTCCTTCAAGCCCGGGTGGCGGGCGACGAACGCGCCGAAGTCCGCCTCGGTGTGCGACTGCCGGTACGCATTGCTCATGCGCTTGTAGGCCGCATCCATGTTGCCGGCCTTGATCTCGGTGATCTGCGCGCGCACCGCCTCGACCGCGCCGCGGGTGGCGAAGACCGCGAACCCGCCGACGAGGCCGACGAAGACGAGGACGAGCGCGAGGCAGCCGCAGCAGCCGAGGCCGATCCAGAAGACGGGGGAACGTCCCTTCTTGGGCGCGAGCGGCGGCGCGGCCATGGCAGGGACGGGTGACGCGGCCCCGTAGCCTCCGGGCAGCGGCGGTGGGCCCGGCGGACCGCCGCCCATGCGCGGCGGTGGCGGCGGAGGAGGCGAACCCGGACGCGGCGGCAACGGCGGCGGTCCGCTGCCCGGCGCGGGCGGATGGATCACCGGCGGACGCGGAACCAGGGGCTCGGACTGGATGACCGTCGCCTCCGGCATGGCGCTGGTGACCACCGTCGCGCCGACGTCGTCATCCGCGCCTTCGATCTCCACCCGGTAGGAGACGGCGCCGAAGCGCAGCTCCTGGCCGGACTGCAGCGGGCTCTCCACGATGCGCTGGCTGTCGACGAACGTCCCGTTCGCGCTTCCCTGGTCCACGACCGTCCAGCTGTCGCCACGGCGCTCGATGCGCGCGTGCTTGCGGGAGACGGACCCGTCGCTGACCACGAGGTCGCAGGTGGCATCGCGGCCCACGAGCGTGCTGTCGTTGTCGACCTCGACGGCGGCGGCTCCGGAGGCGGGGACCAGACGCAGGGCGGCCATGGACTCCTCCTGAATGGGCGTGAATGTCTGGGTGGCCGGTCGCGATTCTAGGGGCCGGTGGCGGCCCCGTCAATGCCGGCGCGCACTCGAGGCCCGGCCGCGGCCCGGGAAGTCGCCGGCGGGTGCCCCGCGGGAGCGCGGCAGACGGTACCCTGGACACCTGGGAATGACAGGAGGTTCTTCCATGAAGCGCGTGATCCTCGCCTTCGCGGCGGCGGCCCTTTTCTCCGCCGTCCTGGTCTCAACGGGTATGGCCGCCGAGCAGGCCGTCACCTTCAAGAGCGGCACGGAGACGGGCTCGGGGCTGCTGGTGACGCCGGAGGGCAAGGGTCCCTTCCCGGCCGTCATCGTGATCCAGGAATGGTGGGGTCTGGACGACTGGATCAAGGACCAGGCCCGCGCGCTGGCCCGGGAAGGGTACGCCGCGCTCGCCGTCGACCTCTACCACGGCAAGGTGACGAAGGACCCCGAGGTCGCGCACCAGCTCATGAGCGGGCTGCCCGAGGACCGCGCGGTCCGCGACCTCAAGGGCGCCGACGCCTACCTCCAGTCACGCGCGGACGTGAAGAAGGACCGCATCGGTGTCATCGGCTGGTGCATGGGCGGAAAGTACGCGCTGCAGCTGGCCACGCTGGAGCCGGGGCTCAAGGCCGTCGTCCCCTACTACGGCGCGCCCCCCACCGACCCCGCCGCCCTCGCCCGCATCAAGGCCCCCATCCTCGGCAACTACGGCGGGGACGACAAGGGCCCGTCGCCGGATCAAGTGAAGGCGTTCGAGGAGGCCCTGAAGAAGGCGGGCAAGACCGTCGACATCAAGATCTACCCCGGCGCTCCCCACGCCTTCGCGAACCCCAACAATCCCTGGAAGGGTTATCGCGAGGATGCGGCCAAGGACGCATGGGCCCGCACCCTCGCCTTCTTCGCCAGGCAACTCAAGAGCTGAGGAAGGTCAGAGGGCCGCGGCGGGCTGCGGCGCTTCCGCGGCGGCGACGTCGGCGGGCGGGAAGCAGAGCCGGCGGAAGTTGCACCGGCGGCACATGGTGGGCCGGTCGATCATCGGGAAGTCCTCGAGCCGGCCGAGGTTCAGGACGGGATCGACGAGCAGTCCCTTCATTCGCTCGGCGCTCTTCTCGATGAAGGCGCGCGCGTGCTCCAGCTTGCGGCCGTCCACGCGGCGGCGCACGTAGCGCGGGATGGCGAGGTAGGCGAGCTCGGTCTGGATCTCTTCCGGGCTCGCCGCCCAGCCCTGGCGCGCGGCGTAGAGCGCGTAGCCGGCGAGCTGGATCTCGTTGAAGCGACCCTCGCCGCGTCCCGTCTTCCAGTCGACGATGACCACGTGGCCCTGCTGGTCGCGGAACGCGAGGTCCATGCGCAGGAAGACGGACACTCCTCCCACCTCGAACGAGATGAGGTCCTCGATGGTGAGCCACGAAGGCCGGCCGACGGCCAGCGCCTCTTGCAGCACCGGGCTCTTGAAGAAGTTGCGCAGCGAGCGCATGACTGTGCCCACCACGATCTTCTTGTCCTCTGCCTCGACGGTCGTGGCGTACTCGTGCTCGAAGAGGCGGAAGCGGAGCGACGCCGCTTCGCTGTCACGCCAATCGCCGAGGAGACGCTCGTGCACGGCGGCGTGGATGATCGCCTGCTGTTCGGCCTCCGAGGGGAGGGTGTCGCGCGTCTTGAGGAAACCCTCGATCGTCTCGTGCACGACGCTGCCCGCCCACAGGGGAAGGGCGGACAGCTTCTTGAGGCGATGGATCTCGGGGTCGTCGGGGGCCAGATAGTACGAGTAGAAATACTTCCGGCGGCAGCTGTTGAAGGTGTCGTGCCGCGAGACGGACCAGGAGAACTCGTGAGCCACGAGGCAAACTTAGGCGCAGCCGGTGCCGCGGCAGGCCCGTTCCCCGAGCCTGGGCATATAATCCCGACTTCCCTCCGGATCCTGAAGGCTTTGGACAGAGTCCACATGAACCAGCGACGGCGACCAGGACGGCGAGCCGAATACCGTTCGCGCACGGCGCCTCGGCCCGCCGCCCAGCGGACGTTCACCGCGGAACAAGGCTTCCTCGAGGGCGCACGCAAGGACGTGCAGACCGTCGGTCCGGACTGGCTGCCGGCGCAGAAGGCCATCGAAGGCGTCCGCGTCACCGAGGTGCGCAACGTCAACAAGGGGCAAGGCGTCCTCACCGAGATCTTCCGCGCCGACTGGCGGCTCGACGACGGGGTCGTCGCGCACGTGTTCCAGGTGTGGCTGGCCCCGGGCGAGGTCTCGGCCTGGCATGCCCATCAGCGTGCGCGCGACCGCCTCTTCGCAAGCCGCGGAGCGGTCAGGATCGTGCTCTACGACGCGCGCACGACCTCGCCCACCCACGGCCAGCTGAACGAGTTCCGATTCGGCGAGCATCGCCCGGCCCTGGTGGTCGTGCCGCCCGGCGTGTGGCACGGCGTGGAGAACCTCCGCCGCGAGCCGAGCAGCGTGTTGAACCTCGCGGACCAGGCCTATGCCTACGGTGACCCCGACCATTGGCGGCTGCCTGCGGATTCGCCGCAGATTCCCTTCTCGTTCGGTGCCGGCGCCCGCTCCAGCTGAGCTCGCCGTGCCGCGGGCGATCGCGCCGCCCGCGGATGCGGTGGACGTCGTGCTCCCGACGTACCGGCGGCCCCACACCATCGGCTTCGCCATCGCGTCCGTCCTGCGCCAGACCCACCGGTCGTTCACGCTCCACGTCGTGGGTGACGGGTGCAGCGGGGAGACGGAGGCGGTGGTGCGCGCGTTCGACGATGCCCGCGTGCGCTTCCGCCGCTTTCCGAAGGGCGCGGGCTTCGGGTACGTGCATCGCAACGTCGTGCTCAAGGAGAGCGAGGCGCCCTACGTCGCGTACATGACGGACGACGACCTCTGGTTTCCCGATCATCTGGAACGCGCCATAGGCGTGCTCTCTCGGGACGGCCTCGGTCTCGTGGCCTTGCGCTCGATCCAGGTGCGGTATCCGGGGGTGCTCGATCCCTACTTCTTCGCGTTCGATTGGCGGCTGGGACCGCCGTCCCGCTGGTTGCGCCACTGGTTCATGGGATCGGTGAACTGCGTCCACCGCCGCGACGTCTTCCGGCAGGTCGGGTACTGGAACGATCGCCTCTTCCGCTTCGGCGACCGCGAGTTCTACAACCGCGTGCGCACGTCGGCCGTGCCCTCGCGCTACCTGGAGCGGGTCACCGTCCTCCGGTTCTACGCCCAGCACTGGGACGAGCGGTACGCCCCCACGGGGCCGCCGCCGCAGCGCGAATACCTGGAGACGATCCAGGATCCCGCCTGGCGGGAGGCGGTGCACGCGGCTCTGGGCGCGCACCGCGACTGGGGCGTCCGGCGCCGGCAGGGGGCCGATTTCTTCGCCTTCGCCCTGCGCTCGGGCCCGAAGTTCGCCCGCTTCTGGTACGAGAAGCTCCGGAGCGCGAAGACCGCCTGCGCCTGATGTCGGCAGCCCCTTGCTGGCGGGCGGCGCTCGCGGCCGCGGCCCTGGCCTTGTCCGTGCGCGCCGGCCTCTTCGTGGCCGCGTCCCGGGTTCACGCGGACAGCTTCATGGCGCCGGACTCCTACGGGTACGACGCGCTGGCGCGCACCCTGCTCCACGACGCGCGCTTCGCGGCCGCGCCCACGGGCCCGCCGCAGACGCGACGCACTCCCGGCTTCCCGCTTTTGATCGCGGCCACCTACGCCGTGGCGGGAGAGGACCCGCGCGCGGTCGTATGCGTGGGGATCGGCATCAGTGTGCTCACGGTCTGGCTGGCCGCCTGGGTGGCGGGCCGGCTCTGGGGCCAGCGCGCGGCATGGATCGCGGGCGTTCTCCTCGCCCTCGACATTCCGTCCGTGACCGCCTCCCGCCTCTTCCTGACGGAGACGCCGTTTGCGGCGCTCCTCCTGGCCGCCACCGCCGCCGCGGTGGGCCTCCTCGTCCGCGGACGGCCGCGCGCGTGGCGGGGCTTGCTGATGGGGACGCTGCTGGCGTCGGCCGCGCTCACGCGGCCGATCGGCCTCCTTCTCGTGATCCCCGTCTCTCTGTGGCTCGTGGCCTGCGGCCGTGCGCTGCGATGGAGTCCGCGCTCCACCCTGTGGCTGCTCACGGCCTTTGCCCTGCCCTGGATGCTGATGGTCGGCGGATGGCACGTGCGCAACCGGGTCGCGGCCGGGGCCCTCGTCGCGAGCGACGGGCCCGCGAAGTTCGTCTATCTGAGCCGCGGGTCGGACATCCTCGCCCAGCACGACGGGACTGCCGTCGAGGTCGCGCGCGCGCAGCTCCTGCAGTCGCTCGACGACGAGGTCAAGCGGACGGGTCGGCCCGCCGAGCGGCTCTACGCGCGGGCCGCCCTCGCCCTCGTCGCGCGCCATCCGATCCTGTTCCTGAAGACCCAGGTGCGCGACCTGCCGGAGTTGCTCCTGGGCACGGGGGCAACGGGCCTGTCGCTGGCCCTCGACCTCGCTGACGGTCCCGATCGCCCGCGCGTGTGGTGGTGGGCGCTCAACGCCGGAGCCGCCCTGCATCTGCTCGTGCTGTACGCGGGAGCCGCGTGTGGCCTGTGGAGGATGCGCGCGGATGAAGTGCCCGTCCGCCTCCTGGCCGTCCTGCTCGCCGGACTGGTCGCCTATTTCGTCCTGCTGTCCACCGGACCTCAGGCCTACTCGCGGTTCCGGGTCCCGTTCACGCCGCTCCTCGCCCTCGCCGCCGCCCGAGGCCTCGACCTCGAGAGGCGCCTCAGGCCGCGATGAGCGACCCCTCTTCCAGCCAGTGCGCGAGCAGCCGGCGGGTGCGATAACTGTCGGTGGCGATCGCCGCTTCGCACGCGAGGGGGGTCGTGCCCTTGCTCGCCTGCGCCCAAACGAGACTGACGAAATCGGGATCCTCGTCCGGCAGTGGTGTGCCCCGACCGCCGGTCGGCTTCAAGGTGACACCGTCCGCGGCCAGGGTCGCGGCCCGCTTGTACTCGTCGTGGCGCCGCACTCCCTCGAGCAGCAGACCGACGACATCCTCGGCGGGGGCGCCGCCGGCCAGGTCCTCCACGTTGGGTCGGCTCACGAAAGCGAAGGTGCCGGGGAACGGTCTTTCGAAGAGCTGGTAGACCGCGTCCACGCCGCGCAGGTTGCCGTAGCGCGATTCGCGGAACTTGCCGTCCTGGATGATGACGGTGGCCTCCGCCCTCCGGTCCGCGTTCATCAGGGTCAAAACGCCGGTCAAGCTCGACTGCGCCAGCGTCTGGAGGAGGCCGGGGAGGCCGAACAGGTCGAGGTCTCCAGCCAGGCCCGGCGCGTCCGGCGGCTTGGCGGAGGCTCCCAGGGTGGCCATCGCCGCCTTGGCGCTCTCCGCGATCTTCTGGCCGGGGTTCTTGTCCACGATCTCCTGGAGCGCGTCGCGCACCTCGGGTAGCGGGGTCCCGGAGAGGGCCTGGATGAGCCATCCCAGGCGATCGTCGTTCCTCTTCACGAAGCCGAGGATCGCGCGCGGCTGCTCGGTGCGGACGGCGGCGATGAGCCGGGCGACGAGGTCCTTGCTTTCGGACAGGTCCTGGCGCCCCGCTTCCACGAGCCGGGCCATGGGAGTGCCGAGCCGCGCATCCGTCTTGAGGCCGTGGTCGACCAGCGCGCGCCACGCGCGCGGCGTCGCATAGCGCGCCAGGGCGACGGAGGTGCGATCGAGCAGCGTCTCCAGATCTTCCCGTGAATACACCGCGCTCTCGGGCTGCATCAGCATGTTCTCGAATACGCGGAGATAGGTGATGAGCGCGCGCTCGCATTTGTCATGGCGGGTGGCGGCCAGGTAGGCGATGACCTGCTTGACGAGCGGCGGCGGGCTGTCCTTCCCCGACGTGCGCATCACGAGGTTGACCTCGTCCTCGACGGAGAGGCCGGCCGGCCGCGCGATCACGCGCAGGAGATAGACGAGGTTCATCTGGAAGAAGGGGTCGGGGTGGGCCCCGGGCTCGACCGAAGCGGCCAGGAGGTCGTGGGCGTGCTCGCGGGCGGAGTCGCCGTGCGCCTCCAGCAGGGCCAGCAGCTGGTGCCGCCGCTCGCGTTTCGGCTCCCCGTTGAGCTCCGCGAGAAGGCCGGCCGGGCGGAGCGCGATGAAGAAGCTCATGACCTTGCGCAGCGAGGTGCGGAGGTCGGTGCGCTCGGCGTACTTCGCGAGGCGCTCGCCGTCGAGGTACTCGTTCCCGTGCTCGCGCAGGACGTTCACGAAGGCGCTCTCCACCTTGCGATCGGCCGCGAGCTGCTCCGCCAGCTCGAACATCGAGACGGCGCGGCCCAGATGGCCGGTGTTGAACTGCTCGATGGCCACGTGCACCAGCTCGCGGAATCGCTTGCCCGCCTCCGCCGGGTCCTCGGCCAGCGACACGATCTGTCGCATCGCCTTGATCTCGAGGCCGGCCGCCGCCGGCGCCGCTCCGGGCGCGGTGGGCAAGGCGCCCCAGCCGGGCAGGCTCTGGGCGAGCGTCCCCACCACCTTGTCCATCGAGGTGTCGATCCCGAGCTGCCGCAGGGGCGCCAGGTGCGCATCCAGCTCCTCCTGGTTCTTCGACTGCACGGCCGCGGTGGTCATGAATTGCGAGGCGACTTCCGCGCGCTGCTCGGGCGGCGCGGCCGAGAAGCCGCCCTTCGACTGCAGCCGATCGAGGAAGATTCCGAGCTTCCGGAGACCGGTCGCGACCTTTCCGGAGAGTCCTTTCGCCTCTCCCGGCCTGGCGGCGGGGGGAGCGCTCGCTTCGCGCCGCAGCGTCTCCACCCCGCTCAGGCTGGCCGCGGTGGGCGGAGCGGTGGCGAGCTTCTCGAGGTTCTGGCGCAGCACCTCGCGGTCCTCCGGCGGACAGAACGGAAGCACGGCCTGGCCCATTTCCTTGACGCGCGCGCCGAGGCTCTCGTTGGAGACGAGCTCGAACTGACCCATCCCCGCCACCTTGCGCACGGCGTGGAAGAGCAGGTCGGCCAGGGAAACGTCGGGCATGGCCGCGGCCTGCTGGCTGGCCCAGGTCCGGACCTCGGCCGCGATGAGCGCGGCGGGCTGCTGCAGGAGCAGCTCCATCGAATAGGCGAACATCAGGGGCGCAATGCGGTCCGAGAGGTAGAGGTGCAGCTCCTCGACCGCCTCGCGTAAGTCCGCGCCCTTCGACACGCCACCTCCCGCCCGGTGCCGTGATTCTACATGGCAAGCCGCCCGGCCTCGCGGGCGCGATTCCCGACGCTATTCCGGCTGCCGCAGGTGCCAGGCCTTGGGCTGGACGAAGGCCCGGATGCCCGCGAAACCGAGCGTCACGCCGAGGCCGGAATGCCGCCGGCCCGTCCAGGGCAGGCGTGGGCTCACGCGGTCGCAGCAGTTCCAGTAGGCGGAGCCGGAAGAGGCGCCGGCCAGCAGCCGGCGCGCGCGGGGCTCGTCGCGGGTATAGACGCCGGCGGTCAGGCCGTACTCGGTGTCGTTCATGAGACGCAGGGCCTCCTCGTCGTCCTTCACCTTCTGGATGCCGATGAGGGGGCCGAAGGTCTCGTCGCGCATCAGAGCCATCGCGGGGCGGGCCTCCGCGAACACCGTGGGCGCGAAGTAGAAGCCGGGACGCTCGAGGCGCGCCCCGCCGAGCCGCAGGCGCGCGCCCTTGGCCTTCGCGTCCGCGACCTGCTCCCCGAGCACGCGCAGGTGGGCCTCGCGCGCGACGGGGCCGATGTAGGTCTTCTCGTCCATGGGGTCGCCGACCACGAAGCCCTCGACCGCCGCCACGAAGGCGTCCACGAACGCGTCGTGGATGCGTTCGTGCACGTACACGCGTTCCACCGCGCAGCAGCTCTGCCCCGTGTTGTAGAAGGCACCATCCGCGGCCGCCGTCGCCGCGGCCACGACGTCCACGTCGTCGGCCACGTAGACGGCGTCCTTGCCCCCCAGCTCGAGCTGCACCTTCATGAGCCGGCGCGCCGCCGCCTCCGCGATCTGGCGGCCGGTGGCGTAGGAGCCGGTGAAGAAGACCGCGTCCAGCGGCTGCTCCATCAGGGCGCGCCCGGCCTCGCCGCCGCCGACCACCGGCGCGAACACGGCCGCGGGCACGCCGGCGGCGTGCATCGTATCCGTGATGGCGAGCCCGGTCAGGGTGGCGAACTCGGAAGGCTTGTAGAGGACGGCGTTTCCGGTGAGGAGGGCGGGCACGAAGACGTTGGAGCCGACGAAGTACGGATAGTTCCAGGCCGAGATGTTGCCGACGAGGCCGAGCGGCTCATAGGTGATCGCCTCGCGCCAGGCCTCCTTCTCGTGGACGACCTCTTCCGCGATCGCCTTCTCCACGTTGTCGAGGAAGAACCGCAGTCGGCTTTGCAGCGCCGTCAGCTCGTTGCGCGACTGGGTGATCGGCTTGCCCATCTCCGAGGTGAGGCGCGCGGCGAGGTCGTCCTTGTTCTTCTCCAGGAGTCCCGCGAAGACGCCGATGGCCTTCTGGCGCTGGTCCAGGGGCGTGCCTGCCCACTCGGCCTGCGCGCGGCGCGCCTTCTCGACCTTGCCCGCGACCGCTTCCGGGCTGTCCGCGGCCAGGTCGCGCAAGGTCTCGCCGGTGGCGGGGTTCACGATCTTCAGGACGCGAAGGCCTCCGTGTAGATGCGGCGGAAGTCGTCCTCCCGCACCGGGCGGGGGTTGTTGAGATGACAGGAGTCCTGGAAGGCGAGGCTGGACAGCCGGTCGAGCGCGGCCCGGTCCACCCCCGCGGCCTTGAGGTCGGCGGGGATCCCGATGCGGGCCTTGAGCTCGCGCAGCCACCCGAGGAAGCCTTCACCGCTCTCGTCCTCGAGGCCCACGACCTGGGCCATGCGCTCGAACTTCTCCGCGCAGGATTCGAGGTTGAAGCGGAGCGCGCGGTCGATCATCACGCCGTTGGCGAAGCCGTGATGGAGATCGGCGACGGTGGAGAGGGCGTGCGCGCAGGAGTGCACGAGGCCGAGCCCCTTCTGGAAGGCGATGGCGCCCATCATCGAGGCCATCATCATGTCGCTGCGGGCCTGGAGGTCGCCGGGGGCCTCGATGCAGCGCGGCAGGGCCCGCGCCGCGAGCCGCAGCCCCTCCAGGGCGATGCCGTCGCAGATCGGATGGTAGTCCTTGGCCAGGTAGGCCTCGATGCAGTGGGTGAGCGCGTCCATGCCCGTGGCCGCGGTGACCTTGGGGGGCAGGGCGAGGGTGAGCTCGGGGTCGGCGAACACCGCGCGCGCGAGGAGCCTCGGCGAGAACACGATCTTCTTCACGTGCGTCTCTTCGTCCGAGATGACCGCGCTGCGGCCGACCTCGCTCCCCGTCCCGGCCGTGGTCGGCAGGGCCACCCAGTAGGGCACCTGCTTGTCGATCGGGCGCGCGCCGGGACGCCCGTCCTCGTACTCGAACAGCGTGCCGGGATGGGTGGCCATGAGCGCGATGGCCTTGGCCACGTCGAGGGCCGCTCCGCCGCCCAGGCCGATGATCCCGTCCGCGCCGTGGGCGCGATAGGCGGCCACCCCCGCGGTGACCGCGCTTTCCACGGGGTTGCCCGTGATGTCGGAGAACAGGGCGGGCTCCCGTCCCGCGGCGCCCAGGTTCTCGATGAGCTCCTGGGGCAGGGGCAGCGCGGCCAGGCCCTTGTCCGTGACCAGGAGCGGACGGCGGATGCCTTGCGACCGCAGGTGCGCGCCCACGTCCTTGCGCACGCCGGGTCCGAAATGGATGAGGGTGGGAAAACTGAAGACTGGCATATCACCCCAGAATCACGCTCAAATCACCTCGAAATAGCGCCGCCGCTCCCAGTCCGTGACCGCGTCCTGGAACTGGCGCCATTCCCACTCACGCGTGCGCACGTAGTGGTCCACGAACTCCTCGCCCAGGATCTCGCGGGCCAGCTTCGATTCGGAGAGCCCCCGCGTCGCTTCCTGCAGCGTGCGCGGCAGCCGCACCGCCTTCTCCACCATGTACGCGCTGCCCTGTACGGGCGCGTCCTCCAGCGGCAGCTCCTGGGCGATGCCCCAGAGGCCGGCGCCGATCGACGCGGCCAGGGCCAGGTAGGGATTGATGTCGGAGCCGCTGACCCGGACCTCGACCCGCGTGGACTTGGGGCCGGCGGGGATCACGCGCAAGGCG
>WNFM01112404.1_pt3 | contig 24227 bp, 25 predicted proteins | sample 5400271 | NCBI WGS metagenome assembly WNFM01 (sample SAMN13153352, study PRJNA577476) | soil metagenome | isolation source: 60 cm saprolite on Douglas fir-dominated hillslope | place: USA:California | collected 2013-09-17 | reverse complement strand
GAACCACGCGCGCATCGTCTCGGGCGCGCGCTGCAGGTCGCCGATGGTCTCGAAGAGCGGCACGATCTGCAGGCGCGACGACGGCTGCATGCCGGGCGAGGCGAGGCCCACCTCCTTCAGTAGCACCGCGACCTCGAGCATGTCCGACACGTTGTCGGTCTTCGAGATCACGTACTGGCGGATCGCGGCGGGCCCCAGGCGCGCATGCACCGCCGCGGCCGCCTCGAAGATCGCGACCTCGCCGCGCGTCAGCTCGGAATACTCGGCGAACATCGAGCGCAGCGCGCGCGGCGATTCCAGCTCGGCGAGAAGGACTCGGCGGCGCTCTTCCTCGCCCAGCGCCCGATAGTCGTCGACCACACCTGCATCACGCAGCAGCTCGCCGATGACGGCCTCGTGGACGTCGGAATTCTGGCGCAGGTCGACGCATGCCAGGTGGAACCCGAAGGCGCGCGCGGCGTCGCGCAATTGGCGCAGGCGCCCATCAGCCAGCAGCGCGCTTCCCCCGGCGCGAAGGCTCGCGTCGATCACGTCGAGGTCGCGCTCGTACGCGCTCGCGTCGGCGTACGGCCTGGCCTTGCCCACCGAGGTACGGTGCTCGAGCTTGAGCCCGAGCGCCGATGCGGTGGCGTCGAGGCGCGCGTAGACGCCGGTGAGCGCGCGCCGATACGGCTCGTCCTGGCGATGCAGCGAGCGGTCCGGCGATTGCTCCGCCAGCGCATCCAGCTGCGGCGTGACCTCGGTGAGCAATCCCGACAGCGGAAGCTCGGCGCCCAGCGCGTGCACCTGCGCGAGGTAGTGGTCGAAGACGACCTCGCTCTGGCGGCGGAACGCCATCTCGAGCATCTCGGCATTCACGAAGGGGTTGCCATCGCGATCGCCGCCCACCCAGCTTCCCACCGCGACCAGCGTCGGCAGCCGCGGCCGGCTCCCCTCTCCCGGCAAGGCGGCGATCGAGTCTTCGACGTCGGCCACGAGGCGCGGCACCGCGTCGATGAAGGTGTAGTTGAAGTAGGCGAGCGCGTTCTCGATCTCGTCGCGCACGCCGAGCTTCACGGCGCGCAGCATGCGCGTCTGCCAGAGGGTCGCGATGAGCCGGCGCAATTCCGTGGTCGCCGCCTCGAGGTCGCCGGGCAGCGCATCGGCCGAATCCATGCGCCCCAGCCACTCGGCGATGGCGAGCTGGCAGTCGAGCGTGCTCTTCCGCTGCACCTCGGTGGGATGCGCGGTCAGCACCGGGTGGACGCGGATCGCGCCCAGGTTCGCCGTCGCCTCGTCGCGCGTGGTGCCGCGCTCGCGCGCTTCCACGAAAAGCCCACGGACGGTGGACGGCAGCGGCGCCGCGCCGTCGCGCCGGTTGTCGCGGTTGCGCCGGATGTGGTGGCGGTCCTCGGCGATGTTGGCGAGCAGCGAGAAATAGCTGAAGGCGCGCACCACCGCCACCGCCTGCTCGGCGCTGAGGCCATCGAGCGTCGCCGAAAGGAGCTCACGCGAGGCGCGGTCTTCGAGGCGCCGGCTCGCCACGGCAAGCTTGCGGATCTTCTCGATCAGCTCGAAGGTGGCGTCGCCCTCGTAGGCGCGGATGGTGTCGCCGAGGAGCCGGCCGAGGAGGCGGATGTCCTCGCCCAGCCGGGCGTCCTTGTCGTGGCGATCGTTCATCGAGACGATACTAGCCCGGCGGGGGCATCTCGACATAGCCGGGCTGCGCCCTCACCCGCGCGAGCCACGCATTGATGCCCTTGTATCGCGAGAGGTCGAAGCCGCCGTCCGCCGCGGGATTCGTGTACGCGAAGAGCGCGATATCGGCGATCGAGTAGGCCTCGCCGACGAGGAAGTCGCGCCCGGCGAGGTGCTTCTCCATCACGTCGAGCGCCTGGTAGCCGCGCTCGTGCAGGCGCGGGAGCTCGGCGCGTCGCGGCGAGTCGGGCGGCAGGAAGACGCTCACGAATCGCGCGACGGCCACGTACGGCTCGTGGCTGTACTGCTCGAAGAACATCCACTGCAGCACCTGCGCGCGCGGCAAGCGCCCCGCCGGCCACAGCGGCGAGCCTTCGGCGAGGTAGTAGAGGATCGCGTCGGACTCCGGCAGGTAGACGCGCGGCTCGATCTCCAGCGTCGGCACGCGCCCATTCGGATTCATCGCGAGGAACGGTGCGGTGCGCGTCTCCTTCTTCATGGTGTCGACCTCCACCCACTCGTAGGGAAGGCGCAGGTTCTCGAGGACGAGGCGCACCTTGTGGCAGTTGCCCGACGACGACATTCCGAAAACGCGGTACACGGCGGCTCCTCACGGGACGGGTGGATTTCGGGCGCCCAGTCTACGGCGAAACAGGGTCCCTCTGTGCGCTGGCAAACATACGCGGGCGGGGATTGAGCGTATACCTGTTCGATGACAGATACGATCGCGGAACCCGCACGGATCGGCGGCGTCGGCAACGGACGCGCGGCGGGTCTTCCCACCCCCGCCGAGGAGGCGGTGCTGAAGGCCGGCGCCCTGCAGCGCGCCATCTTCAACAGCGCCAACTTCTCGAGCATCGCCACCGACGCCAGGGGCGTGATCCAGATCTTCAACGTGGGCGCCGAGCGCATGCTGGGCTATTCGGCCGCCGAGGTGATCAACAAGATCACGCCGGCCGACATCTCCGATCCGCAGGAGCTGGTCGCACGGGCCACAGCATTGAGCGACGAGCTCGCCACCGCCATCACGCCGGGCTTCGAGGCCCTCGTCTTCAAGGCCTCGCGCGGCATCGAGGACATCTACGAGCTCACCTACATCCGCAAGGACGGGACCCGCTTTCCAGCCGTCGTGTCGGTGACGGCGTTGCGTGACGCGCTGAACGTGATCATCGGCTACCTCCTGATCGGCACGGACAACACCGCGCGCAAGCTCGCGGAAGAGGCGCTGCTGAAGGCCGGCGCCCTGCAGCGCGCCATCTTCAACAGCGCCAACTTCTCGAGCATCGCCACCGACGCCAAGGGCGTGATCCAGATCTTCAACGTGGGCGCCGAGCGCATGCTGGGCTATACCGCCGCCGAGGTGACCAACCGGATCACCCCGGCCGACATCTCCGACCCCCACGAGGTGATCGCCCGGGCCAAGGCGCTGAGCGACGAGCTCGCCACCGCCATCACGCCGGGCTTCGAGGCGCTCGTCTTCAAGGCCTCGCGCGGCATCGAGGACATCTACGAGCTCACCTACATCCGCAAGGACGGCACGCGCTTCCCGGCGGTGGTCTCGGTCACGGCGTTGCGCGATGCGCTCGGTATGATCATCGGCTACCTGCTGATCGGCACCGACAACACCGCGAGGAAGCTCGTGGAAGCCGAGCAGAGGAAGCTCGACCAGCGCCTGCGCGACCAGCAGTTCTACACGCGCTCGCTGATCGAATCGAACATCGACGCGCTGATGACGACCGACCCCGCGGGCATCATCACCGACGTGAACAAGCAGATGGAGGCGCTCACCGGCTGCACGCGCGACGAGCTGATCGGCGCGCCGTTCAAGAGCTACTTCACCGATCCCGAGCGCGCCGAAGCGGGGATCAAGCTGGTGTTGAGCCAGAAAAAGGTCACCGATTACGAGCTCACCGCCTGCGCCCGCGATGGCAAGCAGACCGTGGTGTCGTACAACGCCACCACGTTCTACGATCGCGACCGCACGCTCAAGGGCGTCTTCGCGTCGGCTCGCGACGTGACCGAGAGGAAGCGCTTCGAGGCCGAGCTGCAGGCGGCCAAGGCCATGGCCGAGAGCGCGAACCAGACCAAGTCGGATTTCCTGGCGAGCATGAGCCACGAGATCCGCACGCCGATGAACGCGATCGTCGGCATCGCGCACCTGCTCGCGCAGACTCCCCTTTCGCCGGTGCAGGACAAGTACGTGCAGATCTTCCGCCGCGCCGGCGACAACCTGCTGCACCTCGTGAACGAGATCCTCGACCTGTCCAAGGTGGAAGCCGCCCAGCTCGACCTCGAGCGCACGCCCTTCTCGCTGCACGACCTGCTGGGAATCGTCACCGAGATCGTGGCCGTTCGCGCCCGTGAAAAGGGGCTGACCCTCGCGTTCGAAGTTGCGCCCGAGGTGCCTTCGCACCTGCTCGGCGATCCGGCCCGGCTGCAGCAGGTGTTGATCAACCTCGTCGGCAACGCGGTCAAGTTCACCGAGACGGGCGGCGTGACCGTGCGCATCGCGGCCGATCCCGGGTCGGTGCCGGGCGTGCTCCTCTTCACGATCTGCGACACGGGCATCGGCATCCCGATGGACAAGCTGGAGGCGGTATTCGAGCGCTTCACGCAAGCCGACTCGTCCACCACGCGCAATTACGGCGGCACCGGCCTGGGACTCACGATCTCGAAAAGCCTGGTCGAGCTGATGGAAGGGCGCATCTGGGTCGAAAGCGTCGTCGGCAAGGGCAGCGTGTTTTCCTTTGCCCTGCCGGTCGAGGTGTGGGCCGGGCCCACTCCCGCGCCGCTGGTGGCGCTCGCCGGCGCCCCGGAGCTGCCGCTGGAGGCGCTGCGCATCCTCCTCGTGGAAGATTCCGCCGACAATCGGACGATCACCATGGCGTACCTGCAGGGCACGCCCTATGTGGTCGACGTCGCCGAGAACGGCGCGGCCGCCTGCGAAAAGTTCGCGGCCGGCGAATACGACGTGGTCCTCATGGACCGGCAGATGCCGATCATGGACGGCCTCACCGCGACGCGCGCGATCCGCAAGTGGGAGCTCGCGAACGGGCGCGCCCCCACGCCGGTCATCGCCCTCACCGCGGCGGCCCTCAAGGGCGATCGCGAAAAGTGCATCGCGGCGGGATGCACGGCGTTCCTCACCAAGCCCATCAAGCAGGACGTGCTGCTGCAAGCGATCAAGGACCGCCTGCTCGTCGCCCCGGCGTCGGTGAAGGAAGAAAGCAGCCGCAAGGCCACGTTCCCGGTGCGCGCCAATCCGAGATTCGCCGATCTCATCCCCGGATTCCTGCAGAACCGCAGGCAGGATGTGGTCGTGATGGGAGAAGCGCTGCGGCGCGGCGACTTCCTGGCCGTGGCGCGGCTCGCCCACGACATGAAAGGCGTCGGCGCCTCCTACGGGTTCGACACCCTCACCGACATCGGCGCCGCGCTCGAGCGGGCGGCCGAGGACTCCGATACCGGCACGTCGCGCATGTGGGTCGGCGAATTGTCGAGATACCTCGAAGGGGTCGAGGTCGTCGCCGAGTAACCGGCTTTCAAGCCGGGCGAGGCGCCTCAGGCGGCGTGCCCGACGGTGCGCTCCAGGGTCTCCAGCTCGTCCTTCTCCAGCTTCGGTCCGTCCAGGGTGCAACGCGCGTCCTGCGTCTCCGAGGTCCTGAACCGCGCCATCACCGGCTTCAGCTCCTCCTTCACGTGCCTGTCGCTGTAGCCGTTGAAGAGATGGCCGAGCAATCCGCGCTTCAGGTCGCTCGTGCCCATCGCCCAGTCGGCGACCGGGAACGTGAGGTTCATATTGCAATGCATCATGATCCCCATGTTGTGGTGCGCGGCGTGGTGGCGCCGGATGGTGTTCACGAAGGGCATGTTGCGCACGAAAGCGTTCTCCGGCACGTGGCAGCAGAAGTGGAAGGTCTCGTAGACCATGTAGTGGCCGATCATCGTGATGAAGACCACGTAGCCCGCGTTGGGGTTGATCGCCAGGGAAGCGATCCAGGCGAGAATCCCGCCGAACGCCGCCAGCACGATCAGCACGCGCCACGGGAAGAAGACGATGCGGAATTCCTTCACCATGCTGATGGTGGGATCGTTGTCGGTGAAGTACTGGTGGTGCTGGCGCGTGTGGCGGTCGTAGATGGCGCGCACCGCGAACACATCGCGCAGCCGGTGCATCACGAACTTGTGGATGCCCCACTCGAAGAAGTTGCCGCCGATCGCGACCGGGATCACCAGCAGCCACTCCCACGTCGCATCCTGCATTCGGCTCACACACCACCAGATCGCCGCGATGCCGGCGCCATACATGATTCCGATGTGCACCAGGCCGTTGTACCAGGGGCTGATCTCGGAGACGTACTTCTCGCGGAATTTCTGCTGGCGCGCGGTCATCATGGGAAGCCTCTTGCGGCGGTATCTGACTACTGATATATTAGTTGTAGATCACAAATAAGTCAAACCAATGAACAAGCGCACGAGCCTGCCCCAGGGTCCGATGCAAAGCCTCACCGAGCTCGCCTATGCCCATCTCGAGGAGCTCATCGTCACGCTGAAGCTCGCGCCGGGGCGCGTGGTCTCCGAAGGCGAGCTTTCCGTATTGACCGGCATCGGGCGCACGCCGATCCGCGAGGCGCTGCAGCGGCTCGCGCGCGAGAGGCTGGTGTCGATCCTGCCGCGCCGCGGGATCATCGTCACCGAGATCAACGTCGGCAGCCAGCTGAAGCTCCTGGAAGTGCGGCGCGAGCTGGAGCGCCTCATCGCGAGGAGCGCCGCGCGCCGCGCCACCGACCCGGAGCGCGAGCGCTTCCGCGAGCTGGTTCGAAATTTCGAGAAGTCCGCGAAGGCCAACGACGACGTCGCCTTCATGCGCACCGACCGCGAGTTCAACACGCTCTGCTCGGCCGCCTCCCACAACGAGTTCGCGGCCGGCGCCATGAGCCTCATGCACTCGCTCTCGCGGCGCTTCTGGTACATCCACTACAAGCAGGCCGCGGACATGCCGGCCACCGCCAAGCTGCACGGCGACATCGCGCGCGCCATCGCCGACGGCGGCGAGGAACGCGCCGCAAAAGCGAGCGACCGGCTCCTCGACGCGATCGAGAAATTTACCCGGGACACCGTGTCGAGCGACGTTTAGACTGAGGCCACAACAACGAGGAGAGAGAGACGATGACTACCAGCCGCAGGAAGGTACTGAAGGCCATCGGCGGCGCGGGCGCGATGCTCGCGGCGCAGCCGTTCATGAGCTTCCCCGCGTTGGCGCAGGCGAAGCCGCTTCGCATCGGCATCATCGCCCCCAAGGCGGGCATCGCCGGCACCATCGGCGAATGCGGCCTGCGCGGCACCGAGTACGCGGTGGCACGCATCAACGCCGCGGGCGGCATCGCGGGGCGCAAGGTCGAGATCATCGTCGAGGAGGAGACCAACCCCAAGGATTCCATCGAGCGGCTGAGGAAGCTCGTGCTGCAGGACAAGGTCGATTGCGTGCAGGGCATCGTGTCGTCGGGAGTCTCCCTCGCCATGGGCGCGGTCGCCGAGGAGATGAAGGCCCTCACCATCTTCTGGGACGGCACCACGCAGGACGGCGTGCGGGAGACGATGGTCAACCCGCGCTACGTCTTCAAGAGCACCGACAACGAGTGCGAGGCGGTGATGGGATCGCTCCTCGCGGTCAAGCACTGGAAGGGCAAGTTCAAGACGGTGGCGGGGATCAATCCCGACTACTCCTATGGGCGCAACAACTTCGCCGCGTTCCAGGCGCTGCTGAAGAAATTCGGCATCGAGCACACCGTGGTCGCGGACCAGTGGCCGAAAGTGGGCACCACGGATCTCAATTCGCACGTCGCGGCGCTGAAGGCCGCCAAGCCCGATCTCGTGTTCTCTTCCCTCCTCTTCGCCGACCTGCCGATCTTCATGCGCACCGCGCACGGTGCGGGACTCATGGACGGCGGCACCAAGTTCGTCTTCCCCGCGGCGGGCTTCCAGCACACGCTCCTCAAGAAGGAGTTCACCCCCGAGGGCATGATCTTCGGCCACAACACGCTCTACTTCGACCTTCCCAAGGCCTCCGCGCTGCAGAGGGAGTTCGTGAAGGAGTACGAGGACAAGTACAAGGACTACCCGCACTGGGAGGCGGACCGCGCCTACTTCGCGATGAAGGTCTACCAGGCCGGCGTGGAGGCCGCGTACAAGGCGAAGAACGCGTGGCCGGGCCAGGAAGACATCATCAACGCCATGGAGGGCGTGAAGGTCGAATCCCTCGGCGGGCCCGGCGCGATGCGCAAGGACCACATCGCGGAGCAGACCTTCTACCAGGGCATCACCACCCACAAGAATCGCTACGACTTCCCGACGCTCGCCAATCCCGTCGACGTGATGTATTCCGACCAGCTGCAGAAGCCGCCGGGGATGGACTTCTGGAAGTGGATCGAGACCGCGACCATCAAGCTTTAGTCGTTTGACGGCATTCTTCGACATCCTCATCGGCGGCGTCTTCCACGCCGCCGTTCTTTTTCTCGTGGCCGCCGGGCTGCAGCTCGTGTTCGGCGTGCAGAAGATCGTGAACCTCGCGTGCGGCTCGTTCTACGCGCTGGGCGCGTATTTCGGCATCAGCGCGGTGAACTGGGCGATCGCGGCGGGAATGCCGCCGATGCTGTTCCTGCCGGTGCTCGTCGCGGCCGGCCTCGCGCTCGGCGCGATCGGCCCCGCCATCGAGCTCCTGCTGCGCACGGTGTACGACCGCGACGAGGCGTTCCAGCTCCTGCTCACCTTCGCCCTGGTCCTCATGTTCCAGGACGTGCTGCGCTTCTTCTGGGGCGCCAACCCGCGGCAACTCGGCAACCTGGTGATGAGCTACGGCAAGATCGAGGTGGGCGGCGTGCAGGTTCCCACCTACAACGTGCTCGTCATCCTGGCCAGCATCGCGATCGCGGTGGCGATCGGCGCCTTCCTGCAGCGCACGCGCTTCGGGCGCATCCTGCGCGCCACCGCGGAGAACCGCGAGATGGCGCAGGCGCTCGGCGTGAACGTGCGCTGGATGTACGCGAGCGTCTTCACGCTCGGCACCGTGCTCGGCACCGTCGGCGGGGCCCTCGTGGTGCCGACCGCCGCGGCGTCCCTCGACATGCCGGTGGAGCTCGTGGTCGAGGCCTTCGCGGTGGTCGTGATCGGCGGGCTGGGCTCCATGCGCGGGGCGCTCGCCGGAGCGCTCGTGGTCGGGTTGATGCGCGCGCTAGCGATCCGCTACTACGCCGAGCTCGAGATGCTCGCCATCTACTTGGTGGTGATCGCGATCCTCATCGCGCGCCCCGTGGGCCTCTTCGGGAAGCCGGTCGAATGATGCGGCTCGTGTTCGTGGCGCTCGCCGTCGTCGCCCTCGGCGTCGTGCCGAAGCTCGCCCCGCCCTACTACGTCACCCTGGTCCTGCCCGCCTTCGCCTACGGCATCGCCCTCCTCGGCTTCAACCTCCTCTTCGGCTACACCGGGCTCCTCTCGTTCGGGCACGCGCTCTTCGTGGCCGTGGGCGCGTACGTCGCAGCGGTCGCCTCGAGCCGGCTCGGCGTGAAGAGCTTCGAGCTCGTGCTGCTGCTTTCGGGCGTCGCGGCGGTCGCGGCGGCGGTCCCGGTGGCGCTCCTCTCGGTGCGCTACGTGCGGATCTTCTTCGGCATCCTCACCCTCGCCTTCGGCATGCTGTTCCACTCGTTCCTCTTCAAGTTCTACGATCTCACCGGCGGCGACACCGGCATCCGCGTGCTGCGCCCGTCGCTCCTCGGCATGGACTTCAAGGAGCTCGACAAGACCGCGTTCCTCGTCGGGCCCTTCTATTACTACTGCCTCGCGCTCCTGATCCTCCTCGCGGTCGCGATGTGGCGCATCGTGCGCTCGCCCTTCGGGCTGCAGCTTGCCGCGATCCGCGAGAACCCGCGCAAGGCGGAGTACCTCGGCGTGCGCGTGCGCCTGCTGCGCTTCATCGCGTTCCTGGTCTCGGCGTTCTACTGCGCCATCGGCGGCGTGATCCTCGCCATCAACACCGGGCAGGCGGACCCCGAGCTCGCCTACTGGACCCACTCGGGCGAGCTCGTCTTCATGACGGTGCTGGGCGGCTTCGCGAACTTCTTCGGGCCGATGGTGGGCGCCTTCGCCTTCATCTTCCTCAAGTCCGAGCTGATGGGCTTCACGCAGTACTGGCGCTTCGCCCTCGGCGTGATCCTGGTGGCGATCGTGGTCGCCTTCCCGCGCGGGCTGATGGGGCTCGCGCACGACGCGTGGGCGAAAGCCAGGGGCCGATGAGCGCCCTCATCGAGACCTCCGCGGTGTGCAAGTCCTACGGCGACTTCGTGGCGCTCGACGCCGTGACGCTATCGATCTCGGCAGGCGAGCTGGTGTCGATCGTGGGACCCAACGGCGCGGGCAAGACCACGCTCGTGAACGTGCTCACCGGGTTGCTGAAGCCGACCTCCGGCGTGGTGCGCTTCAAGGGGCACGACATCGCCGGCATCGGCCCCGTGGCGCTCGCCAAGCGCGGCATGGCGCGCGCCTTCCAGCTCGTGCACGTCTTTCCCGCGATGACCGTGGCCGAGACGATCGCCGTGGCGGTGGTCTCGCAGGCCGGCAAGTCGCTGCGGTTCTTCGCCTCGGTCGCGCGCGACGAGGCGGTGAACGCCCGCGTGCGCGAGGTGGCGGCCATCTTCGGGCTCGAGGCCCGGCTCGCGATCCCGGCGCGGCTGCTGTCGCAGGGCGAGAAGAAGCTCCTCGACATCGCCAGCGCCTTCGCGCTTTCTCCCGAGGTGATCCTGCTCGACGAGCCCACCAGCGGCGTCTCCACCGGCGACAAGCACGGCATCATGCGAGGCGTCGTCGACGCGGCCCGGCGCGCGGGTGTGAAGGCCATCATCCTCGTCGAGCACGACATGGACCTGGTCGCCGAATACTCGAGCCGCATCGTGGCGTTGAAGGAGGGCAAGGTGCTCGCCGACAAGGCGCCGGCGGCGTTCTTCCGCGATCCCGACATCGTCGCCGCCATCGTCGGCAAGAGGGTCGGCAAGCTCGCGCGGGGCGATTGACATGCTCGCCATCGAGGGCCTCACCGTCGACATCCAGAATAGCCGCATCCTGCGCGGCGTCTCGCTCGAGGTCGCGGCGGGCGAGCTCGTATGCCTCGTCGGGCGCAACGGCGCCGGCAAGACCACGACCTTCCGCGCCATCATGGGCTATCTGAAAGTCGTGTCAGGTACGGTTTATTTTATGAAACAACCGCTGGCGGGGATGGCGACGCACCGCATCGCGCAGATGGGGATCGGCTACGCGCCCGAGGAGAGCCAGGTGTTCGGGGAGCTGAATGTCGCGGAGAACATCGAGCTGCCGACGTGGACGCGGCCCGGGGGGCGGCCCGCGGCCGAGCGCATCGCGCTCGCCTACGGGATCTTCCCGAAGCTGCTTGAGTACGCCACGCGCGGCGGCAACCAGCTCTCCGGGGGCGAGCGCAAGATGGTGTCGATCGCGCGCGCGCTCACACTCGACGCGCGCATGCTGCTCCTCGACGAGCCCTTCGAAGGCCTGTCGCCGGCGATCATCCCGAGCATCGCCGACGGCATCGCCTCGATCCGCGCCCTGGGCCACGGCGTGCTGATGGCCGAGTCGAACGTGCACCACATTCCCGAGTACGCCGACCGCTTGTATGTCCTCGAGCGCGGCGAGATCATCTACAGCGGCAAGCCCGGCGACACCTACCCCCCCGACGTGATGAAAGTGATGGGGACAGACCGGGGTCAGACCCCGCTCTGACCCCGCTCTGACCCCGGTTCAAGAAGGAGAGTCCCGATGCCCAAGATCCTGACCCCATCCCAGGTCGATGCCTTCTGGCGCGACGGCTGCGTGTTTCCCATCCGCGTGATGGGCGCGGGCGACGCGGCCGAGATCCGCCGCCGGCTCGAGGCGTTCGAGAGCGAGACCGGGGGCCCGCTGAAAGGCGCGCTGCGGCACAAGTCGCACCTGCTCTTCACCTGGCTCGCCGAGCTGGTCCGCGACCAGCGCATCGTCGACGCGATCGAGGACCTCTACGGCCCGAACCTCTTCTGCTGGACCACCAACTTCTTCATCAAGGAGGCGAACAATCCCGCCTTCGTCTCGTGGCACCAGGACTCGACCTACTGGGGGCTCGACCGCCCCGACGTGGTGACCGCGTGGATCGCGCTCACGCCGAGCAACAAGGCCAACGGCGCCATGGGTTTCATTCCCGGAACGCACAAGAAGGACCAGATCCCGCACCGCGACACGTTCGCCAAGAACAACCTTCTCACGCGTGGCCAGGAGGTCGCGGTGGACGTGAACGAGGAGGATGCGGTCACCATCGAGCTCGAGCCCGGCGAGATGTCGCTGCACCACGTGCGCCTGGTGCACGGCTCGCCGCCCAATCCCTCCAATGACCGGCGCATCGGCTTCGCCATCCGCTACATTCCCACGTCGGTGAAGCAGATCGCCGGAGACGACAGCGCGACCCTGGTGCGCGGCGTGGACCACGAGCACCACTTCGAGCACGAGCCGCGGCCCGCGCGCGACATGGATCCCGCCTTCCTCGAGCTGCACCGCAAGATCGCCGACCGCAACGCGCAGATCCTGTATCGCGGCACTCAGGTGAAGAGTTACGACGATCCCAAGGCGCTGCCCGACGACCGGGCCGCATGATGGACCGGCGCGCGAAAGCGGAGCACTTCCAGAAACTGCACCTGGGACCGGAGATCCTCGTCATCGCCAACGCTTGGGACGCGGCGAGCGCGCGGGTCTTCGAGCACGCGGGCGTGAAGGCCATCGGCACCGGCAGCGCCGGCATCGCCTTCAGCCATGGCTATCCGGACGACGAGCGGATCCCGCGCGAGGTGATCCTCGAGGCCACGCGCGAGATCGTGCGCATCGTCGGCGTTCCGGTCACCGCGGATATCCTCTCCGGCCTCGGAACGAGCGTCGACGAGATTGTCGCGACCGTGAAGGAAGTGATCGCGATCGGCGCGGTCGGCATCAACATCGAGGACGGCTCCGACACGGGCGGCGTGCATCTCTTCGACATCGAGGAACAGGCCGGGAAGATCCGCGCGATTCGCAAGGCCGTGGACGACTCCGGGATACCCATCGTGATCAACGCGCGCACCGACAGCTTCTGGTTGAAGCTGGGCGACGACAGGGAGCGTCTCGCCGAGAGCATCAAGCGCGCCAACCGCTACCGCGAGGCCGGTGCCGACTGCCTCTTCGTGCCGTCCGCCGCGGACAGGGCGACCCTCGCGACGCTGGTGAAGGAGATCGACGGCCCGCTCAACATCCTCACCGTCCCCGGCTGCCCGCCGATCGCCGAGCTGCAGGCCCTCGGCGTGCGCCGCGTGAGCGAAGGCTCCGGCCCCATGCGCGCCTCCATGATGCTCACCCGCAGGATCGCCCAGGACCTCCTCACCACCGGCACCTATGCGCGCTTCCACACCGACGCCGTCCCCTACCCCGAAGCCAACAAGCTCTTCGAAAAATAACGGGGTCAGAGCGGGGTCAGACCCCGGTTTCAGCGCGCCCAATGCAACGTCACGCCCGCGACGAGGGGCAGCGACTTGTAGGGGTTCATGTCGAACTGCGTCTGGCCGAGGCGGCCGCGCTCGTCGTAGAAGAGGCGCACGCGGATCTCGTCGTCGCGATAGATCGCGCAGACGGCATTCCCGACCGGCACTCGCGCGTGGACGATGGGCCCGCCGCCGCAGCTTTGCAGCCAGCGCGGCTTGGCGCGCCGGCATTGCTCGACGGAGACCACGGTGTGCGGCACGCCGCGCCCGCTCCAGTAGCGCGCCGCCGCTTCGGGCGAGCCGAGCTGCGCCATGTCCTTCGCGAAGCGTGCGGTCTCGGTGTCGAACTCCTTCGTGCACGCGCCATCGGTGAAAAGCGGTGGCATCAGCGCGAGCCAGGCGACCACCAGCGCGAGGGCGATCTTGAGCACGTCATTCTCCGGCGCGCGATCCTACGCCTCGATCCTCGCCTCGGCGATGAGCTTGCGGTACTTGTCCACCTCCCTCGCCCATCAACGGCAGCGCCGCGATGCGTGCGAGAAATCGGCGCCGTTTGCCCGAATCCATTTTCATCGCGTCCTCTACAGGAAATGGTGCCCCGCCCACCAGCTCACCGCGGCGATGAAGGCCGACGCGGGAATGGTGAAGATCCAGGCCCACACGATGTTGCCCGCAACCCCCCAGCGCACCGCGGAGAATTTGCGCGTCGAGCCCACGCCCACGATGGCGCCGGTGATGGTGTGCGTGGTCGATACCGGAATGCCGAAGGCGGTGGCGACGAAGAGCGTGATCGCGCCTCCGGTCTCCGCGCAGAAGCCGTGCACCGGCTTCAGCTTCGTGATCTTCTGCCCCATGGTCTTCACGATGCGCCAGCCGCCGAAGAAGGTTCCGAGGCCGATCGCGACGTAGCACGAGACGATCACCCAGATGGGTGGCGAGCTCGCCACCGCGGGGTGAGCGTTGGCCGCGACCAGGAGAGCCCAGATGATGCCGATGGTCTTCTGCGCGTCGTTGCCGCCGTGGCCGAGGCTGTACGCCGACGCGGAGACGAGCTGCAGCCGGCGGAACCAGCGGTCGATGCGGTACGGGCTCGCGCGGCGGAAAATCCACGAGACCGCGACCAGCAGGAGCCCTCCCAGCACGAAGCCCATCACCGGCGAGATGAAGATGAAGAGCACCGTCTTGCCGATGCCCTCGGCCACCAGTGAGTGGAAGCCCGCCTTCGCGACGCCGGCGCCGATCAATCCGCCGATCAGCGCGTGGGACGACGACGACGGCAGCCCGAAGAACCAGGTGATCGCGTTCCAGGAAATGGCGCCCACCAGCGCGCCGAAGATCACGTAATGGTCGATGATCTGCGGATCGACGATGCCCTTGCCGACAGTGGCGGCGACCTTGAGGTGAAAGATGAAGATCGCGACGAAGTTGAAGAATGCCGCGAACAGCACGGCGTGGTGCGGCCGCAGCACTCCGGTCGAGACGACGGTGGCGATGGAATTGGCCGCGTCGTGCAGCCCGTTCATGAAGTCGAACGCGAGCGCCAGCACCACCAGGCCCACCAGCACCGCGAGCGTGATCTCCACCTACGAGTTCTCTAGCGAGATGCCTTCGGCCAGGTTCGCCACGTCGAGGCAGCGGTCGGTGATCGCCTCGAGCAGCTCGTAGATCGCCTTCATCTTGATCAGCTCGCGCACGTCCTGCTCCTCGCGGAAGAGGCGCGAGACGGCGGAGCGCATCACGCGGTCGGCGTCGGATTCGAGCCGGTCGATCTCCTCGCAGGTCTTCAGGATCGCCTCGAAGTCGCCCTCGCGCCGGCCGAGGAGCTCCACCACGTCCTTCACGCGCTCGCAGCATTTCACGCCGATGTCGGCGAGGCGCTGCGTCTCCGGGGTGATCGAGCGGATGTCGTAGAGGGTGAGCGTCTCGGTGGTGTCCTGCATCAGGTCGCAGATGTCGTCCATCGCGTTCACCAGCTGGTGGATGTGGTCGCGATCGAGCGGCGTGATGAAGGTCTTGTGCAGGAGGCGAATGGTCTCGGCGGTGATGCGGTCGGCGGCGTGCTCGGCGTCGTCCACCAGGCGCGCGTACTGCTCGCGGTCGGCGTAGTTCTCCATCAGCGACTTCAGCGCGTGCGCGGCGCGGACGATCTGCACGGCGTGGGCGTTGAAGAGGTCGAAGAACCGACCTTCCTTGGGGAGCAATCTGCCGAACATGGGACCCGCCTGCCTTTGACTTGGCGCGAGTGTATCCGAAACCGAAACCGGGGTCAGAGCGGGGTCAGACCCCGGTGGGTTTCAGTGCTTCACGCCTTCCGAAATGTTCTCCAGCGTGGCGCCGGTGCGGCTGTCCTTGCCTTCCTTCACGGCCAGGTCGCCGAGGGAGACGATGCCCACCAGCCGCCCGCTTTCGATCACCGCGACGCGGCGGATCTGGCGCTCGCTCATGAGCTTCTCGGCGTCGCGGGTGGAATCGCCGGGGGCGACGAACACCAGCTCGCGCGTGGCGATCTCGCTCACCGGGCGGTCACAGCTGCCCGCGGCCACGGCGCGCACGACGATGTCGCGGTCGGTGACTACGCCCACGACCTTGCCGTCCTCCACGATCGGCACGAATCCGGTGTCGACTTCCTTCATGACGCACGCCGCGCGCTGGATGCTGTCGCCGGGCGCAACGCTGCGGGGATTGCGGGTCATCACGTCGCGGACGTTCATGGGGCCTCCTCGTCTAGGAAGGGTAAGACCGTGGCGGGCGCGGTTCGTTTTGCTATAATCGCCGCCTAGTCCCTCCCTTTTGGATCAGCCCCGATGAGACGCGACGTGAAACCCATCGATTCCCGAGAAATCATCTCGGCGGTCGTGCGCGCGCGCTTCGGGGCCCTGCTGCCGTCGGGCGGCGACGACTGATCCTGCGGCCGACCGCCGCCGGATTCAGAGGCGGAGAGAGTCGGCAAAACCACCGTTCCCTTTTCCGCCAGCGCTTCAACCGCGCGACGGCGAACCCGTCGTGCATTCAGGAAAAAGGACCCCGGATCACCGGGGCGACGATATGGCAACGCTGCTGAATAACCTGCATCCCGACCGCTGGCTCACGGGCCTGTGGCAAAACTCCGACTTCCGCAAGCTGTGGGGATCGCTCACCATCGTCCACTTCGGCGGGCAGGTCACGTTCCTCGCGCTTCCGCTCACCGCGGCGCTGGTGCTGAACGCCTCGCCTTTCGAGGTCGGCGTGCTCACCGCGCTGGAGGCGCTTCCCTACCCGATCTTCGGGCTCTTCGCGGGCGTGCTGGTGGATCGCGCGAGGAAGCTCCCCGTGATCATCGCCTGCGACGTGGGGCGCGCCCTGGCGTTGCTGGCGATTCCGCTCTGCGCGTGGTTCGGCGTGCTCAACATGGCGGTCCTCTACGTGTCGGGATTCTTCATGGGTCTGTTCACCGTGATCGGCTGGCCCGCCTACCAGGTGTTCATGACCGAGCGCGTGGGACGCGAGCACCTGGTGGAGGCGAACGCCAAGATCGGCGTCGCGGATTCCGCCGCGCAGCTCGTGGGCCCCGGACTCGCCGGCGCGCTCATCCAGTGGCTCACCGCGCCATTCGCGATCCTGCTCGATGCGATGTGCTTCTTCTTCTCGGCGTGGATGCTGCGCGGAATACCCGCGGCTCCTACGGACGGGCCCAAGGGCACACCGCGCTCGGTGCGCACCGAGATCGCCGAGGGCTTGCGCGTGATCTGGCGCAACCCGACCTTGCGCGCGCTGGTATGGGGGATCGGCACGTGGCAGGTGTTCCGCCACGCGTTCATCGCCATCGTGGTGCTGTTCGGCGCGCGCGAGCTCGGCTTCTCCGCCGGGCACGTGGGCGCGCTCTTCATGGTCGCGGGGCTGGGCTCGCTCGCCGCCGCGGGCGCGACCGCGCGCCTCAACGCGCGCTTCGGCATGGGGCCGACGATGCTGGGCGGTATCTGCGGAACAGGCATCGCGTGGCTGGTGATGGGTGCCTCGACCGGGCCCTACTGGGTCGCCTCGCTGCTATTCGGCGGCGGGCTCTTCCTGCTCGACCTGTCGGCGATGATCTTCTTCATCAACTACCTCACGTTGCGCCAGTCGGTCACTCCCGACCGGCTGCTGGGGCGCGTGACGGCGACGATGATCTGTCTCACGGTGGCGACGGCGCCCTTGGGCGGCCTCGCGGGCGGCTGGATCGGGGAGCACTTCGGGCTGCGCGCGGCGATGCTCTTCGCAGGCGTGGGTGCGCTCTTGCTGGCGCCGCTGATGACGTGGCTCTCGCCCCTCTCGCTCATGCGCGAGATGCCCGGGCCACAGGAGCCCGCCATCACCGAGAGCGTCACCGAGGAACTGACCACCTGAGAACCGGGGTCAGAGCGGGGTCTGACCCCGCTCCGACCTCAAACAAAAAAATCAGCGATTGCAGTCGCGCAGGATGTCTTCGACGTTGTTGCCCGCCGGGCCGTTCCGCGCGAGGTTGCGGAAGCGGTAGCCCGAGCTGGCGAGGTCGGCTTCGGCCGCGCGCTGGCGAATGGAATCGACCTGGGGCTTGTTGCCGGTCACGCTGGCGGTGGTGATGGGGTAGACCTTGCAGTCGGCCTGGGCGAGCTGGGTATCTCCCTCGGCGGCGCAGCCCGCGAGGGCGAGGGCAAGGACGGAAATGGCGAATAGCGGCTTCATGGCGAACCTCCGGTGTGAATCGATTCTACGCTTGGACCCCCGTTTCGGTTGACCGTTGCGGGCGAATCCATTGATGCCAACAGCCGCATCCAACAGGTATTCCCAACCCGGCGGCATTGTCCGCCCCCTGTGGACGCCCGATAATGCTGGCCGCCCTGGCCCTTGGAGATTGCAATGGATTCGATGATCCTGATCCCGATCGTGGGCATGCTGGTGAGCTTCGGCTTGCCGATCATGCTGGTGGCGATCATCCTCTACTACAAGCACCGCAAGCAGCGGATGACCCACGACACGATCGTGAAGCTGGCCGAGAAGGGCCTGCCGGTGCCGCCCGAGCTCCTCGAGCCGACCGCGCCCCGCAAGGCGTACAACTCGGGGTTGCGCGGCGGCCTGGTGCTGGTGGGGCTGGGGATCGCGCTGGCGATATTCCTCGCGGAAGTGGGCGGGCCCTGGTCGATCGGGCTCATCCCGGGGCTCATGGGCGCGGCGCTGCTGATCGCCTGGATGATCGAGATGCGCGCGAAGGCCTGAGACTTCCACTTCTCGCGAAATACCCGATGGCTCCCGCCGCGGCGCCCACCGACGCCGAGCTGATCGTCGCGATCGTCGAGCGCGACGACCGGCGCGCTTTCGCCGAGATCGTGGCGCGCCACCAGTCGAAGGTGCGCACGGTGCTGCGCCGCCTCACCCGCGGCGACGCCGCGCTCGCCGATGACCTCGCGCAGGAAACCTTCGTGCTCGCGTGGAAGAACCTGCGTCATTTCCGCTTCGAGGCGCGCTTCTCCACGTGGATCTACCGCATCGCGTTCAACGCGTGGCAGAGCGAGGCGCGCAAGAAGCGCGAGGTGCTGCTCGAGATCGACGACGATGCGCCGCCCCCGGGTTCGGAGGCCTACGACGAGCTTCCCGACATCGCCTCGCGCATCGACCTCGAGCGCGCCATGGCGAGCCTGTCGGACGGCGAGCGGGCCGCGATCGCCGCGTGCTACTACTCCGACTTGTCGCACGAGGAGGCGGCCCTTGCGCTGGGCATGCCGCTCGGCACCGTGAAGACACACGTACTGCGCGCCAAGGCGAAATTGAAGGCGCGTCTCACGTCGAAGGAGAAATCGCCATGAACCACGCCGTGAACGACAAGCTCGATCGCCTGCTGCTTCGCGACGCGCAGGCCGCGCTCCCCGACGACGGATTCAGCGCGCGTGTGATGGGCGCGCTGCCCGCCCGCGGGAAGCCGGCGCATCGCGCTTGGCTCGGACCCACCCTCGTTCTCGGCTCCGCGGCGCTCGGCAGCGCGCTCGCCATCGCGTTCGCCCCCGCCGGCGCCAATGTCGTGCAGGGCTTCTTCGACCTCGCGGCCTCTCGCGCTCTCACCCCCGCCGCCATGGCCTGCCTCGCCATGACCGGCGCCCTCCTCCTCTCCTCCATCGTCCTCGCCCTCGACACCGAATAGCCACACCGGGGTCAGACCCCGCTCTGACCCCGCTCTGACCCCGGTCTGTCCCTGGTCTGTCCCCAGGAGCTTGTCGACGCTTTCGTTCGTGCGTCGTTATCGAAGGCATGGCACGCCCCTCTCGTCAAAGCATTGTCGGATTTCCACTCCATGTCGTGCAACGCGGAGTCAACAAGTCGCCTTGCTTCGCGACCGAAGCCGATCGCGGCCTCTACCTTGCGATGCTCGAGGAGGTGACCAGCCGGGTTCCGTGCCGTGTCCATGCGTACGTGCTCATGAGCAACCACGTGCACTTGCTGCTGAGCCCGATGGAAGCAGAGGGCCCTTCGCTTCTGATGAAAAGTCTCGGGCAACGGTACGTGCAGGCCTTCAACCGGCGCCATGCACGCACGGGCACGCTATGGGAGGGGCGATTCCGCTCATGTGTGGTGGATTCCGAGGAATATCTGTTCCGCTGCCACCAGTACATCGAAATGAACCCGGTGCGCGCGGGGATGGTGTCGAATCCGCGCGAGTACTTATGGTCCAGCCATCGAGCCAACGCGGAGGGCGAACAGTCGCGCCTCGTTACACCTCACTCGTTCTATCTCTCCCTGGGTGCCGACGCCGACCGGCGCTCGGCGCGATATCGCGACCTCTTCCTCGAGGAACTCTCGCCCGAGGACATTGGCCGCATTCGGGAAGCGACGAATCGAGGCGGGACTCTGGGATCGCGCGCGGGTGGAAGGAAGAAGTCCTGATTTCAGCCAGGCATCCTTAGCGCCGATGATCGGGGTCAGAGCGGGGTCTGACCCCGGTTCTACTTCAGCAGGTGCTCGACCGAGGCGCGCTCCTCCGTGAGCTCCTTCTGCGTCGCGGCGATCTTGGCCTTCGCGAAGTCGTTGTGCTCGAGGCCGTTCACGATCTCGTAGCGTCCGCCCGCGCATGTCGTCGGGTAGCCGAACATGAGTCCTTCGGGGATTCCGTAGCTGCCGTCGGAAGGAATGCCCATCGAGACCCAGTCGCCGGAGGACGTGCCGCTCACCCAGTCGCGCATATGGTCGATGGCCGCGTTGGCGGCGGAGGCCGCCGACGAGAGCCCGCGCGCCTCGATGATCGCGGCGCCGCGCTTCTGCACCGTGGGGATGAACGTGCCTTCGATCCACGCCGGGTCGTTGATGAGCTTGGCGGCCTTCTGGCCATCGACCTCGGCGTTGAAGACATCGGGATACTGCGTCGCCGAGTGGTTGCCCCAGATCGTCATCTTCTTCACCGACGTCACCGGGCGGCCGGTCTTCTGGGCGACTTGCGTGAGCGCCCGGTTGTGGTCGAGCCGCATCATCGCGGTGAACTGCCGGGGATTCAGCGACGGCGCGTTCTTCATCGCGATGAGGCAGTTGGTGTTCGCGGGATTGCCCACGACCAACACCTTCACATCGCGCGAGGCGACTTCGTTCAGCGCCTTGCCCTGCGGAACGAAGATCGCCCCGTTCGCTTCGAGGAGGTCCTTCCTCTCCATGCCAGGGCCGCGGGGACGCGCGCCCACCAGGAGCGCCACGTCGACGTCCTTGAAGGCCACCTTCGGATCCGATGCCGCCACCATCGACTGCAGCAGCGGGAACGCGCAGTCGTCGAGCTCCATCATCACGCCCTTCAGCGCCTTCTGCGCCTTCTCGTCGGGGATCTCGAGGAGTTGCAGGATGACCGGTTGCTCCTTGCCGAGCATCTCGCCGCTCGCGATGCGGAACAACAGGCTGTAGCCGATCTGGCCGGCGGCGCCGGTCACGGCGACGCGTACGGGCTTTTTCATTGCGGCTCCTTGGGGATCGAAAACGGAAATCAGCCCGGAATTATAACCGGGGGTCAGGCCGGGGTCAGAGCAGGGTCAGACCCCGGTTATTTTTTCTGCAGGGAAATCGAAAGCACGCCGGCGAGCACCAGCCCGGCGCCGAGCACCTGCACGGCGGTGACGTGCTCGCCGAGGAAGATCGCGCCGAGGAAGATGGTGGCGAGCGGGCCCACGGAGCCGACGATCGAAGCGTGGCTCGCGCCGATGCGCCGGATGCCTTCCATGGTCATCACGATCGGCAGTACCGTGGAAAACACCGCCATCAAGAGCGCGAGCCAGTACACCGCAGCGCTCTGGGAGAAGATCAGCGCGGCGTCGCGCGTAAGGAGAAAATGCGTCACCACGCCCACCGAGGAGACGAGGCCCGCATAGCACGCGAAGCGCAGCGTCCCCACGCGCCCCACCAGCCGCCCGCTACCGATGAGGTACGCCGCGTAGAAGAGCGCGGAGAGCAGCACCCAGAACGAACCCAGGGCGACATTGCCCGGCTGCGTCGCGAGGTCGTTGTAGAACACCCCGAAGATGCCGAGGTACGACAGCGCGATCGCGAACATGTCGACGCGCGTGATGCGCCGCCCGAAGAGCAGCGCGGAAAAGATCACCACGAAAGTCGGATGCACGAAGAGCAGCAGCCGTTCCAGAGCCGCCGTCACGTACTGCAGCCCGAGGAAGTCGAAGTAGCTGGCGAGGTAGTAGCCGATCAGCCCCAGCACCAGCATCGAGCGCCGGTCGGCCCACGAGAGCGGCTCGGTGTCGCCGGCGCGCGCCGCCCACCAGCCGAGGAGCGCGAAGAACGGCGCGCTCAAGAGCATGCGCAGCGCGAGGAGCGTCACCGCGTCCACGCCGTGGCGGTAGGCGAGCTTGATGATGACGCCCTTGCCGGAAAAGCAGACGGCGCCCGTGGCGACCAGCAGCACGCCGGCGAGGCGCGATTGGCGTTCCCGGGAATTCAACTAGACGCGGGCCGCGGACCCCGCGAGGCGAACGGCATTCTGCACCGGGTCCTTTGCGTGGGTGAGCGAGTCTTCGGCGGCAAGGAGGAGCGATTCCATCCCGTGCGCGTCGCGTGGAAAATACGCGAAGCCCACGGAAGCGCGCACCGACACCCCGCAGAACTCGAATTGCAGCGCGTCGTACACCGCGCGCGCGAACTCGTCGGCGAGTTTTTCGTCCGTCAAGCCGAGGCCCAGGGCGGCGAACTCGTCGTCGCCGATGCGCCCGAGGAGCTGCCCTCCGCCGGTGGCCTTCCTCACGCGCTCGGCCGCCTCCTTCAGCACGCCGTCGCCGGCGCGATGGCCGATCACCACGTTCACGCGCCGGAAGGAGTCGAGGTCGGCGAGCACCAGGATGCTGCACGTGGGCGAGCCCTGCATGGTCTTCAGCCGCGCCGCCGCGAGCTCGATGAAGCCCTGCCGGTTGGCGAGGCCGGTGAGCGGGTCGTCCACCGAAGCGCGATGCGCGTCGCCCAGGCTTCCGAACAGGATCTCCGAGCAGCGCCGGCCGAGCGTGGCGAACACCGTGATGATCACCAGGAACTCCACGAAGCTCGCCCAGCTGTCGTATTGCGTGACGACGCTCTTGGTGAGGCCGTTCAGGTCCATCACGAACGCCGTCGAAGCGGCGATCACGGTGAGCGCCGCGAGCGCGTAGAAGGCGCGCCGCGACAGCAGCAGCGCCCCCATGAGGATCACGCCGCCATAGGCCGTGACCGCCACGTCGTGCACGCCGAGCGGGCTCAGGACGAGCACCATCGTCACCACCGTGATGAGCACGCAGCACAGCAGCACCAGCGCGGGCTCGTTGTGCCCGGCGCGCGCGAAGCCCCAGGCCGAGATGCCGAGCGGCGTCGCGAGCGCGAAGAGCACCGCGAGATCGCGCTGCCCGTTGACCACGTTCAGCGTCGAGCCCATGAAAAGCGCCAGCGTCACCACGATCACCGCGATGCGCACGATCGCGGTCATCGGCGCCAGGGCCGGGGACTCGCGGGAATCCGGCGTCATGGCGCGATGCGCACGGTGTAGAGGACGGTGCCGCTGCCGCCCGCCGCGAGCGAGCCGCCGAGCGTCCACACCACCGAGCCCGAGCCATTCACCGCGGGCTGCGTGGTCACGTTGCAGCTGGTGATTCCGGCGGGCAGCGGCGCACCGCAGGCGGCCGCCTGGAAGGTCGTGAAGGCGGGCGTGGCATCGGTGACGACGATCGCCGAGAGGGCGCCCGCCCCGGTGTTGCTGTAGGTGACGGTGTACTCGAGCACGTCGCCGGGGCGCGCGGTATTGGAGGTGCCGGCGGGCGTGCCCTGCGTCACGTTCCTCACCGCTTTCGCGAGCGTAAGCCCGGAGCTGCTCGCCGCGCTCACGGTCGTCGTGTCGGTGCGCGTGATGCTCTGCGCGCCGTTGAAGGTCGCGCTGACCGAGATCACGTTCTGGGCGTTGAAGGGCGCCGCGGCCGGGATGTTGTCGGCGACGATGATGCAGACCGCGCCGCCCGCGGACACCGCGACCGCGCCGGAGAGCGGCGCCGCGCCCTCGGCGCCGTTCAGCGTGCCGCTGCAATCGCTGTCGCGGTAGATCACCTGCGTCCACCCCGCCACCGCCGGCGTGGCGATGTTCGTGGTCGAGAACGCGACGTTGCCCGCGGCCCCGGCGTTGAAGGTGTGCGCGTAGAACACCGTCGTGCCCGGCAGGCCGGTCTGCGCGTTGTCCGGAGCGAAGGTGTTCACCGCCGCCGCGACCACGTTGGTGGAGTCGAACGCGGAGTTGTTGGCGTTGTTGGCGGCCGGCTCGTTGCCGCCGGCCACCGTCACCGCGTTGGTCACCGACGGCATCGCGGTGGACGCCACCGCCACGGTGAGCGCGATCGGGTTCGCGCTGGTGGCGCCCGCCGCGATCACGGCGCTCCCGGTGCAGGTGACCACGGGCGGCGCCGAGGCGCATGCCCAGGTGGCGCCGCTCGCGGACACGAACGCGAGGCCGGTGGGCAACGTGTCGCTGACCGTGATCGTTCCCGCGGTGGGCGCCGTGCCGAGCGTGTTGTCGACCGTGATCGTGTACATGCC
>WNFM01210555.1_pt5 | contig 24271 bp, 22 predicted proteins | sample 5400271 | NCBI WGS metagenome assembly WNFM01 (sample SAMN13153352, study PRJNA577476) | soil metagenome | isolation source: 60 cm saprolite on Douglas fir-dominated hillslope | place: USA:California | collected 2013-09-17 | reverse complement strand
ATCGTCGCGGCGGCGGGGGTCTCGGTGGCGACCGCGGTGGCTTCGGGGATGCCGTCGCCGGGGCGGCGGTAGACGACGGCGGTGCGGCCGAAGCGGATGACGTCGCGGTCGCGCAGGTGGCGGCGGCCGTGGACCCGCTCCTCGTTGACGTAGGAGCCGTTGCGGGAGAGGCCGTCGTCGAGCAGCGTGCACTCGTCGCGCACGACCTCGATATGGGCGTGCAGCGCCGAGACCTCCTCGTCCCAGCCGAGCCGCACGTCGGCGGACTCTCCCCGGCCGACCCACAGCTCCGCCGCACCCGCCTCGATCGCGACGATCCGCTGCTCGTCCTCGCCGTCGCGGAAGACGAGGAACGGACGCCCGACCCGTTCGGCCTCGATCTGCGCCTTCAGCTCCGGTGCGCTCGCCGCGCGTGCCCCGTTCATGCCCTGATCCTAGGAGCCAAGCCGGAATGCGGGTGAGCCGGCGCGGCCGATCGGGTTCAATAGGGAGGGCCGTTGGACGTATGTCGATTTGTATTCGGGCGCCCTGACCCCCACACTGCCCTGATGCTGGCCAGCGACATCCAGGAATTCTTCTTCAACTGGTACCCCGTCTTCGGGGTGGTCTTCATGGCCTGCCTGCTGATGGTCTTCCTGCGGCTGATGCGGAGCACGATGGGGACGACCAAGCCGGAGACGGTGAAGGCGAGCGAGACGAAACCGGTCCTCTGGGAGGAAGTGCAGGGCGTCGACGCCGCCAAGGACGAGCTGATGGACGTGGCCGAGTGGCTGCGCGAACCGGACCGCTTCGCCGCCCTCGGGGCGCAGCCGCCGCGCGGCGTGCTGCTGTTCGGCCCGCCCGGGACCGGCAAGACGATGCTGGCGCGGGCGGTCGCGGCGCAGGCGGGCGTCGACTTCTTCGCCGCCTCCGGTTCCAGCTTCGTCGAGATGTTCGTCGGCCGCGGCGCGGCGCGGATCCGGCGCCTCTTCAAGGAGGCGCGCAAGTCCGGGCGCGCGGTGATCTTCATCGACGAGCTCGACGCCGTCGGCGGAGCCCGCAGCAGCGGCGGTGGCGACGGTGGCTCCAGCGAGCGCGAGCAGGCGCTGAACCAGCTGCTGGTCGAGCTCGACGGCTTCGAGCGCGACCCCGGCACGGTGATCGTGATCGCCGCCTCCAACTACGTCGACAAGCTCGACAGGGCGCTGCTGCGGCCGGGGCGCTTCGACCGCCAGGTGCTGGTGGCACCGCCGGACCGCGACGGGCGCGAGGCGATCCTCCGCACCCACGCGAAGGGCAAGCCGCTCGCCACCGACCTCGATCTCACCGACGTCGCCCGCAAGACGACCGGGATGACCGGCGCCCAGCTCGCCAACGCGCTCAACGAGGCGGCGATCATCGCCGGCCGCGCCGGCCGCGACGCGACCGCGCGCGAGGACCTCGACGAGGCGCTGCTGCGGCAGTCGGTCGGCTCCCAGCAGGCGCGGCGCCTGAGCACCAAGGAGCGGCGGATCGTCGCCTACCACGAGGCCGGGCACGCGCTCTGCCGCAAGCTGCTCGGGCTTGATCCGCCGGAGATCCTCAGCATCGTGCCGCGCGGCCCGGCGCTCGGCTTCGTCGGCCACTCGCCGCAGGAGGACAGCTACCTGAAGTCGCGCGACGAGCTGCTCGATGAGGTGGTGACGCTGCTCGGTGGGCGCGCCGCCGAGGAGGAGGTGCTGGGCGAGTCCTACTCGGGCGCGGTCGACGACCTCTCGCGGGTCCACATGGTCTGCAAGCAGATGGTCGGCGAGTTCGGGATGGGGGTGGCGGTGGACGCCGACGGGCCGCCGCCGATCGCGATGCCGACCGGCGACTACGCCGTCTCCGACAGCACCCGCCGCGACGTCGACATCGCTTCGATGACGCTGGCCCGCGAGGCCTACCGGCGGGCGCGGGCGCTGCTGGCGGCCAACCGCGACTGCCTCGACGACCTCGCCGCCAACGCGCTTGAGCGCGAGACGCTGGCCCGGGAGGAACTCGACGAGATCTTCGCAGCCCACGAGCTGCGCGAGCTGGCCGAGCCGCACGGGTCGGGCGCCGCTCTCGTCGCCCTGGCACGGGAGCGGCACGAGTAGCATCCTGGTCATCGTGGCCGGCTCGAGTGAGGACTCGCGGTATTACTTCCCACCCGGCCGCTCGATGGCCCGCCGGGTCCACGGCGAGCGCTCGGTCGGGCTCCTCTACGGGCAGCGGGCGCTGCTGATCGGCGCTCTGGAACCGCTGACCTACACCGGCACGATGCTGAGCACGAGGTCTGGCGACCGTCCCTTCGAGCGCCTCGCCCGCACCGCCAGGATCCAGGAGACGGTCTTCCTTGGCACCCGCGAGGAAGCCGACATGGCGCTGGGCGCGGTGCACCGCCTGCACACGCGGACCAAGGGCTCGCTGCCGGAGGCGGCCGGCCCCCACCCCGCCGGCAGCGCCTACTCGGCCTTCGACCCGAAGCTGATGCTGTGGACGCTGGCGGTGATCGCCGACTCCGGGCGGGCGATGTACGAGGCGATGGTGCGACCGCTGAGCGAAGGCGAGCGCGAGGCGCTCTGGCGGGACTATGTTCGCTTCGGGGAGCTGTTCGGCCTGCCCGCCGGCGAGGTCCCCGGCAGCTTCCGCGAGTTCCGCGCCTGGTGGCTGGAGCGGCTTTCCTCGCCCGACCTGCACGCCACCCCGCATGCGCTGGAGATGGCGCCGCTGGTCGCCTTCGAGCAGCCGGTGCCGAGCGCCGCACGGGCCAACCTCGCCGCCCAGAACCTGGTCATCAAGGGGACGCTGCCGCCGCGGGTGCGGGAGATCTTCGGCATCCGCTGGACGCGCGCCCACGAGGCCGCCTTCCGCTCGATGACCGCCGGCCACCGCCGCGCCCGGCACCTCTTCCCTCGCCCGATGCGCCGCGGCCGCAACGACGTCTTCTTCGACGTCGTGACCAGGGCCGAGCGCTCTCGCGGCGGCACCGTCACCCCGGAGCTCCACCCGGGTGCCACCTGAGCCGGCCCGCTGGTGGTCGATGCGCCCGGCCCAGAACCTGAAGCCGGCCACGTACCGCTGCCCCCTCTGCGACAAGCATCTCCCCGCCCTCAGCGAGCACGTCCTGGTCGCCCCCGAGGGCGACAGCTCCCGCCGCCGCCACGCCCACACCGCCTGCGTGCTCGCCGCCCGCAAGGCGGGCCGGCTGCCGACCGAGGAAGAGTGGCGCCGCACCCAGCCGCGGCCGCCGTCGCCGTGGCGGCGCCTGCGCACGCGGCTCTTCGGTCAGGCTCGAGGAACGGGATGAAGCGCCGGGCCTGCTAGCCGTTTCGCCCGACCCTCCCAGGCACGGCGCCGGCGATGCGGGACGCCTCCATGTTGCCGAGATATGGCGTCAGGAGAAGCTGGACCAGTTCGGGCTTGAGTTGCCGGAGGCGATCGAGCCGGTCCGCGATCAGCAGGGCACCGATCACCGAGATCGCCCCGCCGATCAGCGCCTCCTCGACCACGTCCGGTGGCGCGGACGCCTCCGGGTCGAGTTCGCGACCCGCGCGTAACAGGCCGACGAGCCGATCGCGAACGGTGAGCGCACACCGCGCGAGATGCCGGTCGGGGGCGTTGACGCCCGTCAACAGCAGGCGCGCCTGCGCGGGCGCGGTGACCGTGAACTCGAGGCCGGCGTCCACCGCGGCGACTACCCCGTCCGGCCACGAGTGCTGGGATGCGCAGGCATCGGAGATGTCACGGATGAGGCGTTCGGAGGCCGCGCCGTAGGCCGCGACGATGCAGTCCTGCAGATCGTCGAACTGCTGGTAGAAGGTGGCGCGAGAAACGCCGGCCCCCTCGATCACATGCCGAACTGCCAGCGCCGCGTAGCCGTGCTCCGTGACGGCCTCCGCCGTCGCCGAGAGCAGCCGAGAGCGCTGATGGGCCACCACGACCTCCCGCGGCAGTCGGTGCCGACCGTTCGGGAGTTTCCAGCCGTTACCGTCGCCGTTCTCTTTCATTCAGGCTCAGACCGGGAGGGAGTGGATGGTGGCCGCACCCGCGAATAAGAATAATATCGGACCGCTTTGTCAAGCAGTAATGCCAAATTCGGCGCTAAACAGACCTAATTCAGCGATATTGCCATACCATTATTGTAATGAGTTTGATGCGATAGGGTTCGGTAAATCGGAACGTTCATGGACCGGAGCTGAGCAGGGGCGGCGCAGGATCGCCCGAAGAATGGGATCGAAGCAGCGTCGTCGTCGCGAAGAAAGCACTGGGAGAATGGCTTCGGCGCTAGACGGGATTGCGGTTGTCTCAGCGCTCGCCACGTACAGACGCGAGGTCGTGCCGCGCGTACGCGGCGAGCTGCGGCGCTGGGAGGAGGCGGCTGGGTCGATCCCGGACCAAGCGCTGCGCGAGGCGGCGCTGTCGGCATTGCGCCAAAAGGGGCTCAACGTCGAGGCGACGGCTGTCTTCGCCATCCTGGCGCCGCGATCCCGTAGGGCCGGAGTGTTGCGGGCCATAGCGGCACTTCAGACGGCGGTCGACTACCTGGACACGCTGGGCGAGCAGCCGGTCGAGAATGCGCTGGCCAGCGGACTGGCGCTGCACCGGGCCCTGGGCGAGGCGGTATCCCCAGGCGCCGCGCATTCGGACTGGTATCGCCTGTACCCGCGGCGTGAGGACGGCGGCTATCTGGCGGCCCTGGTGGCGTCGTGCCAGCAGGAGGTCGCGGCGCTGCCGGCGGGGGACGCCGTGTTGCCGGCGGCGCGGCGGGCGGTCCGCCGCTGCGCTGAGGGACAGAGCCACACGCACGCGGCCGCTCTCGGCGAGGGCGGCCAGCTCGAGGACTGGGCCGCGGGGTTGGCTAGCCCGCCGGGCTATTCGTGGTGGGAGGCGGCGGCCGGCGCCAGCTCCTCGGTGGCGGCGCACGCGCTGATTGCCGCCGCGGCCGATCCCCGGACCGGTACGGAGGAGGCGGAGCTGATCGATGCCGCCTATTTTCCGCCGATCGGGGCGCTGACCGTGCTGCTGGACGACCTGATCGACCTCCAGGAGGACACCGCCGCAGGCGAGCACAGCTACATCGCCCACTACCCGAGCAATACGGTGGCGGCCGACCGCCTGGCCTTCATCGCGAGCCGAGCGAGGGCAGCGACGGCGAAGCTGCGCCGCCGGCGCCGGCACGCCGCGATCCTGGCGGGCGTGGTCGGCTTCTACCTCAGCGACCCGGCTGCTGCAAGCGACTACGGCTCGCCGATCCGCGCCCGCATGCTCGAGTCATTGGGATGGACCGTGCGCCTGGTTCTAGCCACGATGTGGTTTCGGCGTCATGGCTGAGAGCGGCTCGCCAAGGCACGTCGCGATCATCACCGACGGAAACGGGCGCTGGGCGAGACGAAGGGGACTGGCCGTGGGAGCAGGTCACCGCGCCGGTGCCGAAAACGTCCGGGCGCGACTTCGCGACGCCGTCGAGTTCGGTATTCGCGAGTTCACGGTGTACGCCTTCTCGACCGAGAACTGGTCGCGCTCGCCGAGCGAGGTGCAGGGCCTGATCGACCTGCTCGCCGAGTACATCGATCGCGTCACGCCTGAGCTGCATGCAGAAGGAGTGAAGCTTCGGTTCATCGGCGACCGTGGTGGGCCGGTGCCGACCAGCTTGGTCGAGAAGATGGAGTGGGCGGAGCAGTTGACCGCGCAGAACCGCCGCATCACCTTCTTCGTCCCCTTCAACTATGGGGGAAGGGCGGAGATCTGTCATGCGGCGGAGACCTTCAGCGGCACGACGGAGGAGGAGTTCCGGGCTTGCCTGTACGCGCCGAGCATGCACGACCCGGAGCTCCTGATCCGCACCGGCGGCGACCGAAGGCTCTCGAACTATCTCCTCTGGCAGGCGGCCCATTCCGAGCTGGTCTTCCGAGACGAGCTGTGGCCGGACTTCTCACGTGGATGCTTCGAGGCGGCGATTCAGGAGTTTCGCGATCGCGCCGCCAGCCGGACGTCAACGACCTGAACGGCATCCAGCTCGACTGTCACGCTGCGTCGGACGCTCCGCCCAGCGCTTGGCCTCGGCGAAGCCGAGGTAGGGCAGGAGCGCGAACTGGACGAGCTCCGGCCCTATCTCGCCCAAGCGGTCGACCCGGGCCGACCGCACGTGGTCGCCGATGACCTTGGCGATGCCGCCGACCAGCGCAACGTCGGAGGAGACCGGGAGACGCTCGTCGCTGGGCGCCACGGCGTCGAGCAAATTGGCGAAGCGCTCGATCATCCCGAAGTAAGCGCTGCCGCTATCGCGCTGGTGCACCCTCGGGTCGACCGTGAGGACCCTCGCCGCTGCCGGGTCGGCGGCCACGAAGTCGAGGGCGGCGTAGATCGACGCCGCGACCTTGGCCGGCCACTCATCGTTTTCCCTGCAAGCCTGCATGACAGGAGCTTGCAGCTCTGCGAGCGCGCGCGGGAAGTCCTCGGCTTTCCACCGACGACCTGCACCGGAGTCACCGGTCATTGCTGTTGCCCGATCAACGCCCATCCCCTAGCCGCTCAAATCAGAACACTAGCAGACCGCAATTGGGCCAGAGACATCGATATCTCTATAGAAATCCCTCTAATAAGCGAAAAAGCCGCAGCTTTTGGAGCCTTCTGTGTACCGATTGGGCGTTAGCGGACTTGGAGGTCGAAGCTTGCCGCGGCACCGCCGACAAGCGTCGTCAGCGGCGCACCGTGCATGGCTTGAAGAAGGTGCCGGTCAGGAAGGTGCCGTCGGAGAAGCTGAATTCGCCCCGGGCCTGGAGGTGGCCGGTTTCACAGCGGGCGTTGACGTAGCTGTGCTTTTTGCCCTTGTAGGTCCATTTGCGGCCGATCTTCAGCGAGCCGGAGATCGGGTGGCCGTAGCCGTTGGCGATCTTCGGGATCTTCGCTTCGGTGCGATAGCCGTAGACGCCGTTGTGGATCTTTTCGATCACCACGGGGACGATGAAGGTGGTCGGCGCGGGGACGTTGAGATGGGCGTGGGCCAAGACGGTGTCGTTGCCGTGGACCTTGGGGCCGTTGAAGAGGGTGATCGGCGAGGAGGCCTTGATGTCGCCCTGTTCGGGGAACTTGACGATTGCGGTCCCAAAGCCCTCGCCGACGATTGCGTCGCCACAGGCGCGGCGGGCCNGCAAGGCCGGTGGTGTCGACCGAGCCGTGACGGTCGAATTCGAAGGTGAGCGTTTGCAGGATCGGCGGCAGTTCGCCGGAGACGGTGGAGATCTTGCCGCCGCCGTGCAGGGTGATCGGCGCGTCTTCGTGCTTGGGCAGCGCCTTCGGCGAGAAGCCACCATCGGCGTTGACGACGATGTCGCCGGCGCGTAGCAGCAGGGCGTGGGCCCCGCTGGCGGCGGCAAGGAGAGCAAGGATGAGAAGGGCCGCCGCGGTGGTTCGCTTCTTCATCCGGGTCAGGCTCAACCCTTCGGCGTACAGGGTCGGACGATGCCGCCCTTGATCTTTTCGCCGTTGGTGAAGATCGCTTCTGCCTGGGCGACGAACTTGCCGTCGGCACACTGCGCCTCGAAGTAGCTCTGCTTCTTGCCCTTGTAGGTGAAGAGGCGGTGGAAGGTGAGGCTGAAGGCCGTCACCGAGCCCGAGCCGCCGGCGATCCTCGGCACCGAGGCGATCGAGTGCAGGCCGTAACGGCCCTTGTGCTCCTTGGTGATCTTGACCGTGGTGACGATCGCCGCCGGGGTGGGAACGGTGATGTAGGCGTGGATGAAGATCGTCGTGACGCCGCCCTTGACGCCTCCGTTGAAGGCGAGCAGCTTGCTGGCGACGGGGATCGGCTTTTGTTCGGGGAACTGGATCTGGACGTTGGTGGTGCCCTTGCCGATGATCGCATCGGGGCAGATCGCTTCGGCGTGCTTGGTGTCCTGCGACTGCAGCTGGGCCGCGGTGCAGACGGCGAGGCCCTTGGGGTTGACGGCACCGTTTTTGTCGGTGTCGACGACCACTTCCTTCAGCGCCGGCGGATGGGAGCCGTCGACCGTGGCGATGCCGCCGCTGACGTTGAGCGTGATCGGCGCCAGCTTGTTCTTCGGCAGCGCCTTCGGCGTCACCCCGCCGTTGATCGTGAATCGGAGGTTGCCTGCTTGCACCGTGACCGGCTTTTCCGCGGCGTTGGCGCCGACAACCAGCGCCAAAGCGGTGAACGCTCCCAGTCCGAGCAACCAGATCAACTTCCCGCGCATACCCCTACCTCCTCTTGTCGTCGCCTCGGAGAGCGACAGCCTGTCTACACACACTTGCCCTGCTCCAACCTAGCACCAAAACGCACTCTCAAACAGAGCCAGATCTGCCGCCAGCTTCGCCACTCAAGTCCATAAACATGACCGTGAGACTGTGCGCATGCTGATACGACAACGGTGTTTATTCGTTACGCGCCTGGCATCGCCGTCCTTTAAGCGGCAAGCGCAACGCGCACCGCCTCTTCGGCGCCGAGATAGGGCGTAAGGACCAGTTGCACCAGTTCGGGCTTCACCTGCGGATCAACTCGATCGGCGAGCAGCTGGGCGCCGACCACAGACATCGCACCCCCGACCAGCGCCTGCTCGGTCAGCCGCAGCGGCGAGCGGCCGAGGCCGTAGCGTTCCCGGCCGGCGCGCAAGAGGCCGACGAGCTGATCCTGGGCGGCGAGGGCGCGACGGGAGAGGCGCGGATCGGCGACGGCGGCGTGGGAGATGACGAGCAGGCGCGCCTGCTCAGGCGACTCGGCGGCGAAGTCAAGGGCGGCGCCAACCGCGGCGGCGACCCCAGCGGGCCAATCGGGGCTCGAGGCGCAGGCATCGAAGATGGCGCTGGTGAGCCGCTCGAAGGCGGCGTCGTAGGCGACGATCACGCATTCGTGCTTGTCGTCGAACTGCTCGTAGAAGCTGGTTCGGGAGACGCCCGCCCGCTCGAGCACGTGGCGGACCGAGAAAGTGGGGTAGCCGTGCTCGGCGACAGCACCCGCTGTGGCCGTGAGCAACCGCTGGCGCTGGTTAGCCAGCACGGTGTCGCGCGGCAGCTTGTGGCGACCGCGTGGCAGCTTGCTGGAGTCGCGGCTCACCGGATCACCAAGCAGCGGGGGCTTGTCGGCGACGCCTGCCGGCGCGCAAACGGCCCGGGGGAGTTGGGGTGTTCCCCCGGGCGATCAACGTTTGCGTCAAGGGGATCGTGCCGCCCAGGGAAAGAACGGGACGAGCCCAGACCGGCATGCCGATTGCGAGTTGGCGACGGTGCGCTTCCCGCATAGCGACTAATAAGAACATGAGCAGACCAGTTTGTCAAGAAGAAGATCCCTCCGATGTCGCCACGTAGCCGAGCAAAAGCGACATCTACATACCTGTGGCCCCTGTCAGCGGGCGCGGCAGCTACGAACCGTCTCGGCTCGCAGGCGACGGCCGTCGGCGAAGGAGTAGGTGGCGCGGGCGAAGGAGAGGAAGCCGGCGGTGAAGCGCGGCGGCACCGGGCAGGAAGCGCTGAGGTAGCTGCGGCGCCGGCCACGGTAGGTGAAGCGGCGCGAGAGGGTGATCTGGAACCGGGCGAGATGCGGCAGCGGCCCCACGGAGCGCGGAATGGCGATGACGAGGGCGGTATGGAAGGCGCCGGCTCGGCGCCGCACCACGAACGGCAGGACGATCGATACCGGCGGGTTGGTGGCGAAAGCGTGGACCCACACGGCGGTCCCCCCCTTCTTGGTGCGCCCGTTGAAGGCGAGCAGGTGCGTGTGGATCTCGAACGGCGCCTGGTGCGGGACGAAGACCTGGGCGTCGAGGCGGCCGCGGCCGACAAGCGCCGAGGCGCAGCGCTCGATCGCCTGCCGGTTGCTGGCATTGCGCAGGCGGGTACGGGGGCAGACTGGCAATCCTCGCGTGAAGAGCAGCCCGTGGCCCGCCAGGCCCAGCTCGACCTTCCTCACCCGAGGCACGGGCGAGCCGTCGGCACTGCGCACTTCTCCCTCGAGCCGGATCGCGACCGGCGCCGGGTGATCTCGGGGCAGCTTCCGCGGCACGATGCCGCCGTTGATCGAGACGATCAGGTTGCCGCGCTGGGTGCGTTCGCCCTGAGCCGCCGAGGTGGCGAGCGCCAGCGCGGCGAAGAGGGCGAGCGCCGCCGGGGCGCGCCGCCGCATCTCAGCCGAACCTCGAGAAGCGGAAGCTGCAGTAGTCGAAGCCGAAAGCGAGGACGACATTGTTGGCGAGGTTGCCGTTGTGGATGAAGCGCGCGGTGGCACGTTGGGCCTTGATCGTCTGCCCGGCGCGGAGATGCGCGGTGATCTCGGCTAAATAGCGTTGCTGACGGTCGAGGTAGACGAACCACTTCCGCAGCCGCGCGGTGTCCGCCGGCGGCCGGGGCACCTGGGCGATTTGGCTCACGGTGCGGCCGAAGATCGACGCGCCACGAGCGAACTTGGCGGCGGCGACCGCGTCGCGTTCGGCCTGGACGTCGTCTCGCACTCCCTTCATCGCCCGCTGGGTAGCCTGCGCCCCGGGCTTGCAGATCTGCTCCAAGCTGGTGACGTATTCGCGGCGCGTCGGCGTTTCGGCGGCGAGGGCAAGGGAGCCGGGCCTTGCTGAGCGGCCATTCTTGCCGCAGGTTGCCGTGACCCGTGGGTGGATTCGATCGCGCTTGCCGTTGTGAGCGACCAAGCTTGCGGTCGCGTACCGGCGCTTCGCGCAGAGGCCTTCGCTGTCGACGAGGAGGCCGTGTTTGCCACCGCGGAGGACGAGCTGGAGGCGGCTGAAGGGCACGTCGGGGAGCTGGCCGAAGCTGGCGCGGACCCTGGCGTGGGGGGTGTCGAGGTGACCGGCGAGAACGAGGTGGACCTGGCCGTCAAGGTCGACGGCGAGGTCGGGGAGCCGGCGGGCGCTTTCGCGCATGTAGAGGTGGCCCTGAAGCGGGCGGTTAAGAAGTGGGCTCCAGGCCTCGACCCGACCGTAGATCGAGTCGGCGGGACAGGCGGAGGCCGCGAAGCGAGCGCGGGTGCAGACGCCGCGGATGTGGGTCTGGTCGAGGAAAGTGCCGCGCGGCAGCAGGAGAGCGGCGAGGCGAGGGTTAGCTTCGCTAGCGCGAGGCCGCAGCAGCGCGGTCACGGTGGGGTGGCCGTTACGGGCGGCGGCGCCACTGAAGCGGAGGCTCAATCTCGGTTTGAAGGCGAGGTTGGCGCAATCGCCGACCTGGAAGCGATTGGAGACCGGCGCCGCGGTCCCCAGAGGCGAGGCAATCGTTCCGCTCACCGACATCGGTTCGCAGCTGGTCGGGTTGAGGGTGAACTGAGGCCGGTTCAAGTCAAGCCGCAGCACGCGGAGGTCGAGCGGAACGCCGGAGAGGATGGTCGGCAGCTGGTCGCTCACCACCCGCAGCTGCGCGGTGGTCGGATCGACGTACACCGCCATGCGCACTGCCGCCGTGCCGAGATCAAGCGGCCCGGCCACCGCCGGCACTACCGTCACGAGCGAGAAGGGCGCGCCTTTGTACGGTCCCGCGAGGAAGACCTTGCCGGGAAGATAGATCGGCCCGCTGCCGGCGCCGGCGCCTGCTGTCGCCGTGCCGATCTCGCTCGCCGGCGGGCAGGAGAGGTGGTCCAACTCGGCCTGGCCCGTGCCCTCGGCTGCGGAGATCGAGGCGAGGGCGGAATCAGGGCAGAGCGGGATCCCGGCGAGGGTCGCCGAGAGGCCGGGCGGCAAGTCGATCGTCACCGCGCCCAGCTCCTGATCGGAGTCCTCGCGGCTGACTCGAAAGACGAATGGGCTGAACGCGGCGGCGCTGGGGTTGAGCGTCCCGGCGAGCATCTGCGGCGCGAAGGGCCGCGAGGCCGGGCTCTGCGGGCAGGGGGTGCTGTTTGGGCCTTCGGTCACCTGGTAGGTGTTGCTGAGATCGACGGGGGCGTCCGGCTGGGCGTAGGAGGAGACCTCGACGTGGATCGTCTTGGTGCCACAGCTCGGCGGGTTGACGAGCGGGGCGCGCTCGCCATTGCGGAAGCCGAGGCTCAGGTCTGCGAACGGGAGCTGTGGCAGGTCGTCGAAACGGGCGGTGATCTGGCCGCTGGCGGGATCGAGATCGAGGCGACCCGGAACCTTGAGCAGCACACCGCGTTCTTCTGTGTCGCGAACCACGAGGTAGATGGCGAGCAGGCTGTGGAAGGGGTTGACCCCCTGGCTCGTCAGGTAGATGAAGCCTTCCAACCTCTTGGGCAGAAGCGGCGTCGAGAGGGTCACCGTGCCGATCCGCGAGGCGTCGGGGCAGGCGATCGGCTCGTTCGTGCCGAGGCCGATCTGTGCCGGCGAGCAGGCGCTGAGCCCGGCGGTGGCTGCTGGCGAGAGGGTCATGCCCTCGGGCAGGGTCACCACAACGCGTTTGGCCGGTGGGGTGCCAAGCGCGTTGGGGTTTTCGTTCTGCGGCAACTCGAGGTGGACTGCGAGGCCGGTCGGAGTATCGGCCTGGCTGACGGTCGGGCCCACATCCAATTCGGGTTCGAAGCGGGGACGGTCGCATTCGGTGGCCTGGCCGGGCAGCGGGGAGGCGATTTCGGGGCCGAAGACTCCGCTGTGCTGCCAGGAGTCGTAGTTGCGCAGGGCGATCGACTGGTCGACGCCGCACTGCGAGGGGACGGTGAGGAAGGGCCTGGCTTCGATGTCGGTGGAGCATTCGGAGCCGGTGTCGATCCCGCCTAGGCCGACCCCCCCGCAGCGCTCGGAGTCGTGGGAGTGATCGGCGGGTACGCCCCAGAGGGTCATCTTGAGGTCGAAGAGCGACTCGGTCTCGTTGACGTCGGCGGCGCTGGCGAGGATCGCGTAGCCGTTGGCCGGGTCGAGCGAGAATTTGACGTGGACCGGGTTGCCGGCGATGGCGAAGGCGAGGTCGGCCAGGACGCCGCGCGGGCTCTGCATGTTGAAGACCGGCTGCGAATAGGTTTTCGGGCCGCCGCTCGCCGACGAGGGCCCGGTGGCGAGCTCGACGCGGCCGACTTGGCTGGAGCCGGGGCAGGCCCCGACCGTGAGCTGGGCGGGGGAGCACTGGCCGACCGCGGTGGGATTGCCGAGGAAGCCCGGCGGGAGCTCGATCTGGAAGTGGCGGATGTTGCCGGCGGGCGAGAACTGTTCGGGCGTGGTGGCGAGCGAGTTGAGGTCGAGGCCGACCACGACCTGATCGGGATGGGCGCCGGCCCGGCGCACAGGGGTCAGCCCGTCCGCCGCGAAGGAGTCGGCAAGGAAGCTGTCTTCGACGACGCCGAAGCCGGCCCCTTCGGCGCTGGCGTGGGTGAGCTCGACCGCGCTGGCAGGGGCGAGCGCGCCGCCGCCTTCCAGTTTGGCGCTGGCGAAGCGGTCGCCGCTGGCGCCGGCGGCGAGGTTGGCGCTGAGGATCAGGTTGCGAGCCAGCGAGTGGCGGGCCCCGCCGAGCCGGGGCAGCTCCAGGCTGGAGAGCTGCTCGTCGTCAGCGAGGCCCGGGTCAGGCCGCCGCGCAGCCGGATCGTCAGGGTGATCGGCCCGGAGCTGGCGCTGTCGCCGATGTTGTTGACGTCGAACCAGTACTGCCCCGATCCGCCTGGGGCGAAATTGGTCGGCGCGTGATGCATATCGAGGTTCCAGAGCGGGGCTGCAGCGGCCGGGGCGGCGGTGAGAAGCCCCACCGCGAAGACGGTGGCCAAGAGGGCGATTGACCGACGCGTGGCCAGCGATGGTTCCGGCTGCATATCCCTGTGAACACGGCCCCCGGCTGAAGTTCCCTGTTTCCCAGCCCCAATCTGTGAACGCCAGCGTACCACGATTCGGGTTTGCGGGAGACGCTGCGCTCGACCTGCGGCGCGGGCTCGAAAGCGCCACTGCGACGCCGCGGCCCTATCGCAAGTGGGTCAGCTGAGCGAGTTGGGGGTAACGGAGATCAGCTTCCAGGAGCCGCCTTCGTGAGTGAGAGCGGTGGCGAAGATGCCGTCGGGGCGGCGGTAGATGAGAAAGGCGTACTTCTTGCCCACTCGGAAGCTGAGGACGTGGACTTCGGCTTCTTCGCGGAGGACGGTGGTGGAGGCGTTGGCGGCGAAGGAGGCCATCGCCTTGGCGCAGCTGGCGCCGCCGCCGCCGAACCGTTCCTGTTCGCGGCGCGGTTTGACGGCGAGCAGGAAGCAGACCTTGGCCCAGTCGCGGGCGGCGCGAGCGTCGAGGTAGGCCTGGACGGCGGCGGCGGCTTGGGCGCGCTGGGAAGCGGAGGCCTCGAGGCCCCAGGTCTGGATCGAGTTGTCGCCTTCCTTGCTGGTCGGCACGCCGGGGGCGGCGGCCTTGGAGCCTGGCGTGGGCGGCGGCAGGTTGGGGGCGGGATTGCTCTGCTTCTTCTGCTCGGTCGCAGAGGGTTTCTGCGACGTGGAGCTGCCGGCGGTTGGGTGGACGGGGGGGCGGTGCTACCCCCCCCTCCCCCACTCCCGCAGCCGGCGAGGAGGAGGGCGGCGGCCGCGACGGCGATCAGCGCTGTCGATATACGCCTCATCGGCTAGCCATTGAGTGGCACGGTGAGCTGTTGGCGAGTGCGGGAGCCGGAGAACTTGATCGCCACATACATCAGCATCGGGCGGCCGTTGGCGAGGAGCATACGGGCGCGGGCGGTGAGGCGCAGGTCGAGGGTGGCGGTGCCGGGACCGGCGGATTCGACCGGGGTGGCATTGGCGACACGGACGATCGAGAGGCCGAGCTGGGCCTGGCCGAAGGCGGAGACGGTGCCGGGCTTCTTCAGACGGACCGGGATCCGGGTTTCACCACTCTTGACCAGGTCGCGGCGCTGGGCGGGGCTGGGTGGCGCGGCGTGGAAGGGCAGCAGGTTCTGCTCGTAGGGAAGCGAGCTGCGCGAGGGCTGGGCGGCACCGCGCGAGCGGCGGCCAGCGCCGCCCCGCCTGCCCGGGGCGCTGGTGGCGGCGGGCTTGCTCCCCCCCGCGCCGCAACCGACGAGCGCCAGGACGGCGGCGAGGGCGGCGAGGGCAAGGGTCGGAGTGGGACTCATGCCAGGAAGCGTCTCCCTAGGGGCGCACCCTGCAACTGCGGGTCAGGCTGGAGCGAAGGGTCTGGCCGTTGTCGAAGCCGAAGCTGGCGCGGGCGAAGGGATAGACGGCGGCGTTGAAGCCCCTGGGTGCGGGGCAACCGGCGGAGAGGTAGCTGTGGATCTGCCCGTGGTAGCGGTAGGTGCGTCGCAGAGTGAGGCTGAGGCCGGAGACGTAGCCCCATTCGGCGGCGACGCGAGGGAGCTGGGCGGAGAGGACGACGCGGTAGGTGCCCTCGATGCGGTGGATACGGAAGGGGATCAACTGGGAGATCGGCACCGGCTCGGTGCCGTAGATGTGGGCGTAGATCACCGGGCGGCCGTGGAGGGTGCCGTTGAAGGCGAGGACCCGGCCGTTGGAGGGGAAGGGCGATTGGTCGGGCAGGGCGACGTTGGCCTGGAAGGTTCCGGTGCCGACCAGGGAGTCGCCGCAGGCTTCTCGCGCTTCGCTCGTGGAGGCGGGCTGGATCTGGTGGTAGTGGCAGCGGGGCAGCCCGGTCGGGTTGAGGCGGCCGTGGCGGTTGATCGCCATCGTGATCGTGCTGAGCTGCGGGGGAGTGCTGTGGTCGCTGGTGGTGATCTGGCCGGAGAGGGAGACGGCGACCGGGGCGAGGCCGGTGCGGGGCAGGCGGTCGGGGCTGAGCTTGCCGGCGAACTTCACCCGCAGGGTGCCCTGCTGGGTGACGTCGCTGCTCGCGTTGGCGGCGACGAGGAGCAGGCCCAAGCTGAGGGTGGCGGCGGTCAGAGCGAGGGGCCTGCGGAAGGCCATCAGTGGCTCTCTCGGTGTGAGTGGCGCTCGCTGCGCGTCAGGACCGCTGAATGAGAACGCACGCCTACCTTAATTTGAAGCATCCTCAACTCTCCCCGCCCCTTGCAGGTCGTTGGTCACGCGCAAAGCGCGAGCTAGCGTGGATTATACGGTTGTGGGGGGCGTCGCGCAGCGACCTATTGGTAACGATGCCTACCGTAAGCTGCGGAAATGGAGACGGGCAGAGAGGGCAGGCGCCTGTGATGATCGTGCTGGCGCAGAACCTGATCGATGCGCTCTCGCTGGGCAGTCTCTATGCGCTGATCGCGCTAGGAGTCACCGTGATCTACACGGTGATGGGGATGATGAACTTCGCCCAGGGCGAGTTCATCATGCTCCCGGCCTACGCCCTCTACGTGCTCGCCGGGCTGCCCTTCGCCGCCGCGCTCGGCGGCGCTCTGCTGACCGGAATCGCGATCGCGGTCCTCGCCGAGCGGGTGGCCTTCCGGCCGGTGCGCGACGCCGACCTCTCGGCCCAGCTCGTCACCTCGCTGGCGGTGGCGACGATCCTGCAGAACGCGGTCAGCGCCGGAATCGACGCGCGCCCGCAATCGGTCGCGGCGCCCGCCTTCTTCAGCGAATCAAGCAGCCTCGGTGCGATCTCGGTGCCGAACCTGGAGTTCGTCACCCTCGGCCTCACCGCGGCCGTGCTCGGCGGGCTCGGCTGGCTGCTCTATCGCACCCGCAGCGGCCTGGCGATGCGGGCGGCGGCGGAGAACTTCGAGATGGCGCGGCTGCTCGGGGTGGGGGCGGATCGGCTGGTCGCGGTCGCCTTCGCGATCAGCGGCGCGCTGGCCGCAGTCGCCGGGGTGCTGTTGGTGATGCAGACCGGGCAGGTCTCCCCGACGATGGGCCTGACCCCGATCTTGGTCGGCTTCGTCGCAGTGGTGATCGGCGGCTTTGGCCGGATCTCCGGCGCGGTGATCGGCGGCCTGCTGCTGGGCGCGCTCTCCTCGCTGCTCGGCGCCTACCTGCCTGCCGGGCTGGTGCCGTTCCGCGACGCGATCGTCTTCAGCGTCCCGGTCGCGATCCTGATCTTCAGGCCGCACGGCCTGCTGGGCGGAGAGGCGGGCAGGGCGCGGGTATGAGCGGCGTACGGCTGCGCTCGCGCCCCTCGGCGGCCGCCTCGCTGCTGGCGCCGCTCGCCCTGGTCGCGCTCACCGTGACGCTCGGCGTCAGTGGCACGCCGTCCTTCCAGGGGACCGTAACGCTGGTCCTCTGCAACCTGATCGTCGTCCTCGGGCTGCAAGTCTTCATCGGCAACAGCGGCGTCTACTCGTTTGGGCAGATCGCCTTCGCTGCCGCGGGCGCCTACGTCGGGGCGCTGCTCACCCTGCCGGCGGCCTTCGTCGCCCTGCAGACGCCCGGGCTGCCCGGCCTCGTCGCCGCGGCCCACCCCGCGCCGCTGGGGGCGACGCTGATAGCCGCTGCGGCCTGCGGTCTGCTGGCGGCGGTCGTCGGCCTGCCGCTGATGCGGACCTCGACCCTGGCGATCCCGATCTCGACCTTCGCCTTCCTGATCGTCACCTACAACGTGCTCGCCAACTGGGACCGGGTGACCGGCGGCAGCAGCGGCCTGGTCAGCATCCCGACGACGACGAGCGTGGGGCCGGCCGGGCTCTGGGCCGCGGTCGCCGTGCTGGTGGCGCTTGCCTTCAAGTGGTCGGCGAGCGGCTACCGGCTGCAGGCGACGCGCGAGGACGAGGTGGCGGCCCGCTCGATCGGGATCGCGGTGACGAGGGAGCGGCTGCTCGCCTTCGCGCTCAGCGGCGTGCTCTGCGGCGTGGGCGGCGCGCTGGCGGTGCACGAGGCCGGCGTGCTGACGCCGACGACGTTCTACTTCGGCGCGACGGTGACGACGCTGACGATGCTGGTCGTCGGCGGGGCGCGCAGCGTCCTCGGGGCGGTGGCCGGGGCGCTCGCGGTGGCGGCGGTCAACGAGCTGCTGCGCGGCCTCGAGGAAGGGGGCAGCCTCTTCGGTTTGGTCTCGATCGGCGAGACGCCCGGCCTCGCCGCGATCGGCCTCGGCCTGATCCTGCTGGCGACGATGATCGCGATGCCCGACGGGCTGACGGGCGGCCGCGAGGCCGGCGAGCTGGGCTGGCTGCGGCGCCTGCCCTGGATCGGTGGCTCGCGGCGAGGAGACGGAGCCGGGATCCCGGCCCGCCCGCGAGCGGCGTGCGGCTCGGGTGGCGCGCTGCGCGCCGAGAGGATCTCGGTCGCCTTCTCGGGACTGCGGGTCCTGAGGGGGGTCGAGCTGGCGCTGGCGCCGGCCGAGGCGCTGGGGCTGATCGGGCCCAACGGCGCCGGCAAGACGACGCTGGTCAACGTGCTGAGCGGCTTCCAGCCGCCCGACTCGGGGGCAGTGTGGCTCGACGGGGTCGAGGTCAGCGGGCGGGCGCCGGCGCGCCTGGCGCGGGCCGGGCTGGCGCGGACCTTCCAGGGCGCCCTCCCCTTCCCCCATCTGAGCATGCTGGAGAGCGTCGCGGTCGGCGCGATGGGAGTCGGCATCGGTAGGCGAAGGGCGGTGACGCTGGCGGCCGAGGTGCTCGCCCGCCTCGGCCTGCTCGAGCGCAGCGCGGCCGCGGCGGGCTCCCTGCCGCCGGGCGAACAGCGGCTGCTGGGGATCGCGCGGGCCCTCGCGACCGGTCCGCGTTACCTGCTGCTCGACGAGCCCGCGGCCGGGCTGAACGAGGCGGAGTGCGGCGAGCTGGTCGGGATCCTGCGCGGCGTCCTGCGCGACTTCGGCTGCGGGATCCTGCTGATCGAGCACGACATGAACGTGGTAATGGAGCTCTGCGGCCGGGTGCAGGTGCTCGACGACGGCGCCACCGTGGCGCTCGGGGCGCCGGCCGAGGTGCAGAGCGACCCGGCGGTGATCGAGTCCTACCTGGGCGCCTCCTTCCTGGCGGGCGCCGGTGCTTGAGCTGCGCGGGCTGCGTGTCGCCTACGGCGGCGTCGAGGTCGTGCACGGAGTGGACCTCAGCCTCGAGCGCGGAGAGGTGGTCGGGATGATCGGCCCGAACGGCGCCGGCAAGAGCTCGATCCTGCGCGCGATCTGTGGCCTGGCGCGCCCGAGCGCGGGCGAGGTGGTCTTCGAAGGCAACGCCCTGAGCGGGCTGGCGCCGGAGCAGATCGCGCGGCTGGGACTGGCGCTGGTGCCAGAGGGCCGCCAGATCTTCAGCACACTGACGGTGGCGGAGAACCTGGCGCTCGGCGCCCGGGGCGAGAGCGCTGCGGCGATGGAGCAGGTACTCGAGCGCTTCCCGATCCTGCGCGAGCGCGCCAGCCAGCGCGCCGACCGTCTCTCTGGCGGCGAGCAGCAGCAGCTGGCGCTCGCCCGCGCGCTGCTCGGCGGGCCAAGGCTGCTGATCCTCGACGAGCCCTCGCTCGGCCTGTCGCCGAAGATGATCGACGTCATCTACGAGCTGCTGCAGGATCTGCGCGAGGACGGGGTGACGATGCTGCTGGTCGAGCAGAATGCCGCCAGGACCATCGACTTCTGCGACCGCTGCGTCGTGCTCGGCGGTGGCGAGATCCGCGCCCGCGGCAGGCGCGAGGAGCTGCAGCGCAATCCCGACGTCCTACATGCCTATCTAGGGAGGCAACCGTGAACACCGCGCCCAATGTCCCGCCTTCTCGATTCCCAACCAGCGAGGAGGTCTCGCTGGCGCTGCGCCGCTGCTGGCAGCCAGTGGCGAGGCTTCAAGATCTGGAGCACGGCCCGCAGCGGGTGGTGCTGCTCGGCGAAGCCCTCGCGGTCTTTCTCACCGAGAGCGGCGAGCCCGCGGTGGTCGCCGATCGTTGTGCCCACCGTGGCGCTTCGCTCTCGATGGGCAAGGTCAGGGGCGAGGGCCTGCAGTGCCCTTACCACGGCTGGGAGTGGGCCGGCCGAGGCGGCGCCTGCACGCGGATCCCCTCGCTGCCCGACCAGCGCCAGATCCCACCGCGCGCCCGCATTCCCGCCTTCCCGGCGTGCAAGCACTGGGGCCTCGTCTGGACGGCGCTTGAGGAGCCGCTCGGCGGGCCGCCGCGGCTGCCGTGGTTCGACCCCGAGGAGTGGAGGTGGGGACACGGCACGCCGTTCGAGCTGCCGGTCGGGCTCGGGCTGATGATCGAGAACTTTCGCGACGTCGCCCATTTCGCCTTCGTCCACCAAGCCACTCTCGGCGCAGTCCCGGAGGTGGTCGAGCCGCTCGAGCCCGAGCGCAATGGGCTCGACGTGACGCTGCGCCGAGAGATGCGGGCCGGCGACGGGGCCGAGGAGATCTGGGGCTCCCTGCGCGAGCTCCGCAACCACGTGATCGCCCCCAACTTCACCTCGGCCCAGATGTTCACCGCCAAGGGCGAGCGCTGCCTGCTGCACGTCGCGCGGGCGATCAGCGCGACCGAGTCGGCTCATTACTGGATCGAGGGGCTGAGCGAAGACTTCGACGAGTACAGCCTCGAGGAGGCGATCGAAGCTGAGGAGCGCCTCTACGCCGAGGATCGCGCGATCGTCTCGGCGGTCGAGCCGCGTGAGCTGCCGCTTGACCCGAACTCCGACTTCAACACGCTGGCAGATCGCTTTACCCTTGCCTACCGGCGAGCGTTCGCCGAGTTCGTTAGGCAAGCGCTGCCCGAGCAACCGGCTCATCCTAGGTCGATCGCGAGCTGAACGCTATCGCTGCGATAGATGAGACGTGCAAACTCGAGTGGCCGCGCCGCCTTCTGCCCCTTCGCTCTCCCGTACTGGACCAGGCGCCCCATCAGCGCCGGATCTCCCGCCGAGACCCCGACCCTGGAACCTCCCCATCGTCCGAAGAACGTGTGCTCTATCGCTATCGTGGCGCGGCCTAGGCCGACCTTGCTGGGCTTGGGATGTCTGACCTCCGTTTGCAACGACTGAGCGGTCGGCAACAGCCAGGGCACAAGGGTTGTCGAGGAGTGGGAATCGATCAAGCCAACGGTCTGGCCGGCGACATCCAGCAGCGCAGTTACGTGGGCAACCGGTGCGGATTGCCCGTCGATCTCGAGAAAATGTGTGACCGCGGCGTCGGCCGGCTCCTCGCGCGCCATCAGTATGGTCAGACTTATGTCGCTGGGCGGATCCGATAGCGCCTCGACCATCCCGAACACCGAGATCTCGCGCCTGGGCGGGGCGATGAAGGCACCAGAGCCCTTGACGCGGACAATCGCTCCATCGCCGACGAGCAGATCCAGTGCCGGCCTGATGACGGTCCGCGAAACGTCGAACGCTTCGGCGATCTCGCGCTCGGAAGGGAAACGGGCCCCAGTCTTCCAGACACCGGCGTCCAGCCTCTCCAAAAGCGCTGAGGCGAGCTGGAAATAGAGCGGAACGACGCCATTGCGATCGAGGGTGCGGATTCCATCGAGCGGCACCTCGGAGGACTGCTTGGGCCGGCCTCTGCTCTTTTTGTCGAGACCAGCCATCACGGCGAGGACGAGAATCGTGGCATGCGGCGCAGCAGTGGCGTGAGACTAACCCCCGTATTCAGGGATGAACCGCGGCTTAACCTCCGTTACCAGCCTCTGTCTCCCGTTTGAGAATTCGTAGATGGGCCAAGTTCGTGTTGGGTAGTGGTCGTCTTCGCTATAGCTGATCTGGCCGAAAATCGTCTGATGAGGCTTCGCTTCGAGAGCATCGGCTAGCGCATTTCCGTCGACGCTCCCCGTTTCTCTGATCGCATCGAAAATCAACTGTCCGGCGGCGTAGGCCGCCAAGAGGTTGGTGGAGACATCGGTGTTGACGCCAGCGCGCTTGAACCTCTCGAGAAGCTTTGCCGTTGCAGGGTCTGGTGGATCGTAAGCCGAGCCATTGGAGGTGGCGTAGATGTCGTTGGTGTCTGAGATGCCCTTGAGCCAGAAGGTTCCGTCGAAGGCACTTGGGCCGAGGATTGGGATGTCGATCCCTGCAGCCCGGATCTGCTTGATCGCCGCTGCCCCTCCCGGGGGATAGGAACACATAACCACAGCGTCGGCTTCTGAGCCCTTCAGCTCGCTTACCTGGCTGGCAATCGACTCGTCTTCATTTTGGAAGTCGGTGGAGCCAGCAATCGTTCCCCCGAGATGTTCCCAGGTCTGTTGGAAGGCGGAGCAGTCAGCCTTGCCATAGATGATCGAGGTGTCGCGGAAGAGGAATGGGTGCTTGATGCCTTTGTCGCGCAGGAAGGAGGCTCCGGCGCTCGCCTCGGTGAGGAGACTCGGGTTTGCGCTGAAGGAGAGGCGACCGGTGGTCGGCGGACCGAACCCGGGCTCGTTGGCGCTCAAGGTGAAGTTCAGCTTGTCGTTTTCTTCCGCGACCGGCGCCCCGGCTGCGGCAGTCAGCGACTCGCCGGTGAAGAGAAGGACGTCGGCCCCCTCTTCGACCACCTTCTGCGCGGCCACCGCAGCCTGCTGAGGGTCAGAGCGGGTGTCGGCCTGGATGACCCTTAGCTTGTGGCCGTCGATCCCACCCTTGGCGTTGGTTTCGTCGACCAACTGTTCGACGGCGGCGATGCTGATGTCATAAGGGGCCATGTATCCGGTCTTGGCGATCGCGGCACCGATGACTATTTCCTTGGGCAGGCCGGCGGAGGAAGGAGATGTAGAGCCACCGCTGCTGCTGCAGCCGGCAAAGAGGGCCGGCGCGAGCGCCAGTAAGCCGATTGCCAGGGTGTAAACGGCGGTAGGAATTGGAACGTGGACGGGTCGCAAGTTCATGCCATGGCTGTCTCGCTGGTCGAGGCAATGGCTGTTTCAGAGAGGTGAAACGGCTATTTGACTGGGCATTCAGGACGAGTGGCCACGCTTAGTGTATTGAGTCTGATGCGTACCGCAAGGGCCGCTCGGTGGTCTTGGGCTCGAAGACGGCGTCGATGGGACTAGGGCCTGGCTTGATCGACCGCTTCGATCTCGTCGAGGCGAAGGGCGGTTTCGATCTCGGCAGAAGCAGCCTCGAGCGGGCGGCCGAGGCGCTCCTCGATCGCGACCAGGCGGCTGCGCACGGTGGCGCGGTTGGCGCCGAGGGCGGCGGCGGCCGAGGAGACGTTGCCGGCAGCGGCGAAGTAGGCGCGCAGGGTCTGCTTGGCGGCGGCGCCGCCGTCGCGCTCGGCCTCGAGCGGGGCGAGGTAGCCCTGGCGCAGCGAGGTGGCGAGCAGGTCGTCCCGCAGGACGGCGGCGAGCAGGGCGACGTCGGCGTAGTGGACGAGGGTGGCGGGGCCGCGCTGGGCGACCGGCAGGGCGGCGGCGGCCTGGTGGTGGCTGAGGCGCCAGCCGCCCAGCCCCTGGCCAGGCTCGCCGCAGGCCAGGGCAGATCCATCGGGCCAGGGGTAGGAGGCGATGAAGCCGAGTTCCTCGCACTCGAAGCGGCGGCGGCCGCCGAGCCAGGCCCAGGCCGACTGCTCGTCGGGCTCGGCGAGCAGCAGGCGGCGGTCGAGGCTTTCGCCGAGGCTTGCGAGCGCCTGGGCCGCGGTCGCGCCCGAGGCGACGAGTGCGAGGTGCTGGCCATCGAACTCATAGACCAGCTCGGAGGCGTCGAGTCGCTCGCCGCCGAGGAGGCGACGCAGCAGCGCGTAGCGGCGCCGCTCGGAGCTGTGGGGGTCGACCTCGGCCTCACGCGCGTACTCACCGCTGATGGCGACGACGACGCGGTCGTAGCGCTCGGCGAGTGCGCGCAGGGCGGATTTGAGCTCGGCGGTGCCGATGCCGGCGGCGGCCTCGTCGAGCAGGGTGTCGGCGAGGAGGCTGTGGCCGGCGGCGTAGCGGCGCAGCACGACTTCGAGGCTGACTCCGTTGCGGGCCGCGAGGCGGGCCTGGCCGAGCAGCTGCACCGGTACCGGCTCGGGCTCGCGGCCGGGGGCGATGATCGCGGCGAGGCCGTAGTCGAGGGCGGCGGCGAGGGCGGCGCGGAGGCCGGCGAGGTAGGCGGGATCGGGGGCGATAGCGGGGTCGGAGATCGCCGCGATGCGGGCCAGGGCTGCCTGCTCGAGCTCGGGGCGGCGGGCACGGAGACGGTCCTCGAGCGGGGCCGGGTCGCGACTGGAGGAGGCGCACGGAATCACTTGCAGCGGGCGCCGGGCTAGCGCCCGACCCGCTTCCTGCGCGGGGCCAGTGCCAACTCGACCGCGGGCCGGAGATGAGGGTGCCTGCTCCGCCTCCGCTGCCGCCGCATCAAGCGCAAACCGCTGCCCCCCTGGTCGCCTACAAAGTTAGGATAACAAGAATGCTAACGCACCGTAAGCTCCGTGCATTGAAGGATAGACGCCTGCTTGACGCACAAATAATCGAGACTTGTCCGTACCCTGAGACACGGCTCCGATGAGCTGCACCCCTCGGCGGAAAGTGCCCTGTGGGCGATCTGCTGAGGGTGGCAGCGCCAGAGTCGCCAGCTTTCCCCGGAGCACGCAGCCCTGGGGGCGGCGATCGTTCGGCTGCTGAGGTTGCTCCGCCTCGCTGCCACGTCTGGGCGGGGCGGGG
>WNFM01146452.1_pt3 | contig 24274 bp, 20 predicted proteins | sample 5400271 | NCBI WGS metagenome assembly WNFM01 (sample SAMN13153352, study PRJNA577476) | soil metagenome | isolation source: 60 cm saprolite on Douglas fir-dominated hillslope | place: USA:California | collected 2013-09-17 | reverse complement strand
CGCATGACGAATTGACGGATGAAGACGGTATGCGGCTTGGCGAACTCGAGGGCCACGTTGGGGAAGAAGGCGGGTACACGGCGGAAGCGGACGCGGCGATTTTGCTGGATGGATTGGATGTGCCGTCGGAGTTACACGAACGCAAGATGAGCGAGCTGCAAGGCGGACAGAAGGTGCGAGTGCTGCTTGCGCAGGCGCTGTTTGGCAATCCGGCAGCGCTGCTCCTGGACGAGCCGACGAACTACCTGGACTTGGATTCGGTGCACTGGCTGCAGGATTATTTGAACGCGTACGAAGGCGTGCTGATTGTGATTTCGCACGACCGGCACTTTTTGAACAGCGTGTGCACGCACGTGGCGGACATTGATTATGAATCGGTGCTGATGTACGTGGGCGGCTACGACGACATGGTGATGGCCAAGACGTCGGTGCGTTCGCGGATTGAATCGGAGAACGCGCAACGCGAAAAGAAGATCGCGCAGTTGCAGGATTTTATCGCACGATTCGGAGCGGGCACGCGGTCGGCGCAGGCGACGTCGCGAAAAAAAGAGATCGAGCGATTGCAGACGACAGTTTTGGCGCGTTCGAACATCGCGCGTCCGTACATTAATTTTGTGATGAAGAAACCGTCGGGGCGGCATCCGCTGGAATTCAAGACGGTGCGGAAATACTACGGGGACTTGAAAGTGATCGACGGATTTAGCGCGAACCTCGAACGCGGCGAAAAGATTGCTCTGCTTGGGCGAAACGGGGCAGGGAAGACTACGCTGATTCGTTCGCTAATTCGAAACGCGCCGGGATTTATTGATGAGAGCGAACGGCACTTTGGCGTGGACGGCGGAACGGTGCGCTGGGGGCATGAGGTGGCCGTTGGGTATTTTGGACAGGAGCATACACTCGAAAAAGAGAGCGAGCTCACGGTAATTGAATGGCTGGCACAGTTTGACACGATGGCGGGGCAGCAGGAGTTGCGCGGACTGCTGGGGCAAATGCTCTTTAGCGGGGACGACGTGACCAAACCGATCCGCGCGCTTTCCGGAGGCGAGACGGCGCGCATTCTGTTTTGCCGGCTGATGCTGCAAAAGCCGAATTTTCTTGTGTTCGACGAGCCGACCAACCATTTGGATTTGGAGTCCATCAACGCACTAAATATTTCGCTGCAGAAATTCGAAGGCACGGTGCTGCTGGTGACGCACGACCACGACGTGATTGACGAAGTGGCGACGCGGCTGTGGCACTTCGATCACGGGCACATCGAGGACTTCAAGGGGCCATACGAGGATTTTCTGGTGCAACAACAGCGCAAGGCGGCGTTGGCCACCGCGCGTCGGTAGCGTCGTACGCATTCAACCAAAAGAAAAGACTAGCCGGCGATTTGCAGGGAGGGGCGCGGAGCTCTGCCGGTGGACTTGCGGATGACGAGTTCCGGCTCGACCGCAATTTCACTTTGTTGGTCGGCGCGATTTTCAATGCGCGCCACCAAGGTCTCGGCGGCGATCTGGCCCATTTTCTTGAGCGGCTGGCGAACGGTGGTCAAGCTGGGAATACAGAACGTCGCGCTGACGATGTCGTCAAAACCGACGATGGAAATATCCTCGGGAACGCGAAGGCCGGCTTCCTGAAAGGCACGCATCGCGCCGATTGCGGAGATATCGTTGTAAGCAAAAAGGGCTGTAAAAGGAACGCCACGAGTCAGCAATTGTTTTCCAAACGGATAGCCAATCTCGGGAGTGGAATCGGTGCCCTGTAACTGCATCACTCGCTCCGGGGAAATTTCGATGCCCAATTCTTGGGCTACAGCGCAAATGGAATTCCAGCGGACCTCGGAGTCGGCGCTCTGCGGCTGGCCACGCAGGAAAGCGATCTGCTTATGGCCGAGGTCTTTCAAATGTTGAAGGGCCAGGAGCGCGGCCTGGCGATGGTCCAGAATAATGTTAGTGACGTTGTCCAGGGCGCGGTGTCCGGCAACAGCGACCGTCGGCAGCGAGGGCACATCCTGCAATGAAGTGTCCACGGTGATAAAGCCTTCGACGCCGCGGGCGGTGAGCATGTGTGAATAGTTTTGCAGCAGCTCGGGATCGTGGCGGTGCGCAACCGTCAAGAAAAAATAGTTTTTGGCACGAATGTATTCCTCGATGCCGCTGACGATCATCGAGCCGTAGCCGTCGCCAATCTCTTCGAGAATGACGCCGATGGTGTAGGTGCGCTGAACGCGCAGCGAACGAGCCATGAAATTTGGGCGGTAATTCAGTTCGCGCGCGGCGGCCAGGATGCGCTTACGGGTGCGCTCCGGAATGGATTTTGAAGCAGTGGAATTATTCAAGACCGCGGAGACAGTTCCAGGCGTAAGGCCGAGATGTTCGGCCACTGCTTTCAACGTGACTTGAGATTCTTTTTTGTGAGGAGCTCGGCTGCTCTTCATGTGATTGTGGGTCTCGACTAGCCCCAGCCAGGCGGGTCACCCGGCAAATAACGCGTACCCACTATCTTAGCGCAACCTTGCGCAGGGCAAGCAAGCTTCAGGATGTGAGGCTGGGGGACATTCGGGCAACGGGCAACAACAAGCAGTGCAAGCGTCCTTAGCTCTTCTTTTCTTCAGGCTTCGATTCGGCCGGTTTGGCTTCGGGATGCTTCACTTCGCCATAGCGAGCGGCAAGCCAGGCGCGAACCTCGGATGGATAATATTTGAAGGGACCGTTGCCGCCGCGGTAAGCGATTTTGCCGTTTTCGTCGAGGATGTAAAGGCGCTCGGGCCATGCGGCGTAAGCGTCGTTGGCGGCGTTGTTCATGTCGTCCACGCCGAAGGGCACCGGGTATTTGAAGCGTTTGGTGAAATCGTTGGCAATGGCGAGGCGGTCGGAAAGATTGCGCGGCTGGGCGTAGCAGACGTCATCCTTGAGATTGGATTTCATCTGCCACTCGTCGGTGGGATGCGCTTCGCGAACGTAAATGGTGAGAAAGTCGGCGTGATCCTTGTAGTCGTTGAAGATCTGCACGATGTCGCCAACCTGGCGACGGAACGGTGGTCAAGTGAAGCTGCCGAAGACCAGGACCAGCGGTTTGCCGCTATTGCGCTCGCGGATATGAAAGGTGTCGGTGCCATTTAACGCGAAGAGCTTGGCGTCGGGCGCGGAATCGCCGGGCTTGAGATTGCCGCGATGCATGTGGGGAAACGCGTAGCGAACCATATAAAACGCGTCTTTGGGGCCGCCAGCCATCACGGAAAGCGCAACGTAAGCAATAACGAGCAGCGTGCCCAGGCCGATTCCGATCCACATGAAGACTTTGTTCACCTCGAAGGACCTCTCACAAGATTTCTTGCCCGAAAAAATAGCAGCGAAGCTCGTTCGCGGACATAGTGCTTTTATATTAGCGGTCGCCTTTGCGGCGATTTTGCAGGACCGGGGAGCCGCCAACGATGAGTTCGTCCCGGTGCTCTTGATAGCGCTTCAACGACTTTTCGATCACGTTGAGAGCAGCGTAGGCGGGAAGAATCTCCTCCACCTGCACCTGCTTTCCTTCGAGCTGCTTGTAGTCCTGGAAGAAGCGTCGCAGCACCAGCAAGCGATGGCCGGGAAGGTCGCGGGCTTCGAGATACTCGCTGAATTCGGGGTCGTTGGTAGCCACCGCGATGATTTTGTCATCGGGCGCGCCGGAGTCGACCATGGTCATGACGCCGATGGCGCGGGCTTTGATGAGTGCAAGCGGCTGAACCGGCTCCTGGCACAGCACTAAGACGTCAAGAGGATCGTTATCCTCGGCGTAGGTCTGCGGAATGAAGCCGTAGTTTGCGGGATAAAAAACGGCGGAGTGAATAATGCGGTCAACTTTGAGCAGGCCGGTGGGCTTGTCCAACTCATATTTGACGTTGGAGCCGAGCGGAATTTCGATAACCGCCTGAAAATCCCGGGGGACGTCTTTGCCGGGAGAAACATCATGCCAAGCGTGGAGCACGGTCGAAGGCCTCGCGTCTGAAGTAAGAAACAAACATTATCGCCTGAGAGGAACAGTATGACGCATCCGGCAACCTGATGGTTCACATCATAGGAGAGGTGAAAGCAACCCGAATCACGGTGGACACGAAACTTTCGGACATACTCTGACTCTGAGCGGGAGTTATTTTGGTTCAGTGTCGAAACTCGTGGCGGCGTTCGATCACGACGGATACACGTACGTCCTGGAAAACACGACCAATAATCTGTTTCCGACGCCATTCGCTGGCAAAGTAGTGCAGGTGACTGACGAAGGAGTTCAGGAAATTGCCACTGGACTGTTTTTGCCGACTGCAATGACCTTCGGTCCGGACGACGATCTGTATGTTCGAACGTGGGATTCGGGCCGCCGCCGATCGTGCCAGGTGAAGTGTGTAAGAATCACAGTGCCGCTGGTAGAGTAGGACGAAAAAATCGCGATGGCCACCTGTCCCCGCGAAGCGAGGTAAAAAGCTGGCCATCACGCATCCGGCGCAAAGTTATTTCAGGTTGGTGTTGTTTTCCTCTTGCAGGACGAGGCTGGCTTTGCCGATAGCGACCATGGTGCCGGCCGAGTAACCGGCCAAGGTACCCGACGGACAGGGGATTAAGTTACCGGAATTGTCGCGACAGTCCACGGCGCCTTCGGCCCAGACATCAACGGTGTGAAGATTTGCGCCGAGAGGCCCGGCGTAGAAGTTGAAATGATTTGCATTTTTAGTGGCCTGGAATAGTTCGATGGTGATGTTATCGGTTGCGACGCCAGTGCTCAGCGTGACGCCCACTGCCTGGAGCCGGTCACAATACACTACCTGGCCGGGCTGCATGGGATTGCCGTCGACGTTTACGGTGACTCGGATGGTCGCTCTAGAGCTGCTAGAGTTCTTACCGCCGCCGCTGGTTGCCGTCGTAGTTGTGTAGTTCAATAGCGCGCACTCCATGGACACGCCCGCGAGAATGCTTCCCACGTTCGAGGTCTTGAGTTGGCCGGAAAACAGCTTGGTCGGTGCGAACATGTTGGTGAGGAGCACGCCATTTTGCGTAGAACCGAAATAGGCTTGAGCAGAAGAAGCGCTTTGCGCGTACGCAGGAGGACTAAGCGCCGGAGCCAACACCAGGAGAATCGCAACGCTTATGGTGAATAGTTTTTGCCCGAGAGAATACCGAACATCCAAAGCAGATTCTTTCATTTTCCCTCCGATTGGGACAGTCATCGCAGGGCCGGGGACGCGAAAAGAGTGCGCCGCTGGAAGGTTGCGGACCACTGGCCTAAAGGCCAGTTTGAGGTCAGTGCCCTTGCGTAGATCACTAAGGTTATTGCTCGACGGTATGTTGACACCCCGTCATGCGGGCGGTATGGTGCCGAACGCGCGTGCTTGCCATTTTCTCGGAATTCCGGAGACCAGCATGAATATTTCGTGGAGTCGTACGGCGTTGCGCATGGCGGCGGTTGCGGCGGCGGTTTTGGCAATGCCGGATGGCGGGAGCCAGTTGCGCGCGCAGGGCTCCGACGACGCCGAAGAGGAGAAATCCGCTGCCGAGATTCGTGCGCGGTACACAAAGTATGAATTCCGGATTCCGATGCGCGATGGCGCGAAGCTGTTTACGGCGGTGTATGTGCCGAAAGATGGTTCGCCGAACAAGACTTATCCTTTCTTGATGGAGCGGACGCCCTACAGTGTTGAGCCGTATGGAGCGGACAATTATCCGAAGCGGCTGGGGTCGGCGCCGAGTTTCACCGCTGACGGATTCATTTTCGTTTATCAGGACGTACGCGGACGCTATCAGAGCGAGGGCACGTGGCTGGAAATGACGCCGCACAAAGACGTGAAGAAGGGTCCGAAGGATGTGGACGAAAGCAGCGACACTTACGACACGATTGACTGGCTGCTGAAAAACGTACCCTACAACAACGGCAAGGTGGGCACCTACGGGATTTCTTATCCGGGATTTTACGTTGCTGCCGGAATGGTGGATTCGCACCCCGCGCTGAAAGCCTGTTCGCCGCAAGCTCCGGTCACTGACCTTTATATGGGTGACGACGCGTATCACAACGGTGCGTTCATGCTGGCGGCCAATTTCGGGTTTTATGTTTTCTTCAAGCCGCGCGCGGGGCTCGAGTATCCAACGCGCGATGACGAGAAATTCGATTATGGCACCAACGACGGCTACGAGTTCTATTTGAAGATGGGACCGATGTCGAATGCCAAGAAATTCTTTTTCAAGGACAGCAATTCGTACTGGGACGATCAGGCGCAGCATCCCAACTACGACGAATATTGGAAGTCGCGGAATATTTCCGCGCATATGAAGACGGTGCACTGCGCGGTAATGGTGGTGGGCGGACTGTTTGATGCCGAAGACCTGGTCGGGCCGTACAACATATTTCATTCGGTCGCGGCGATGAGCCCGAATACTCCGGATCACATTGTGGAAGGGCCGTGGGTGCACGGCGGCTGGGCATTTAGCAAAGGAGATCACTTGGGGCCGGTGAATTTTGCGGTCGATAATTCTGATTACTTCAACGACCACGTGCTGCTGCCGTTTTTTCAGCAATATCTGAAGGATGCTGGCGACGCAAAACTTCCGAGGGCGCTGGTATTCGAAACCGGGACCAATGTTTGGCGGCGCTACGATTCATGGCCGCCGAAGGGAACGACGGCGAAGACGCTTTACTTCCACGGCGACGGAAAGCTGTCATTCGAACCAGCGAAAGGAAATTCCGGCTACGACGAGTATGTGAGCGATCCGAATCGTCCCGTCCCGTTTATTGAAACGCAGAGTACCAGTGTTCCGCAAACATATATGGATGCCGATCAACGTTTCACGTCCAAGCGGCCCGATGTGCTGGTCTATCAGACAGAGCCGCTGGAGGAGGACGTCACGGTTGCGGGTCCGGTGTCACCGAAGCTTTGGGTTTCCAGTTCGAGCACCGATTCGGATTTTGATGTGAAGCTGATTGATGTTTACCCGGTGAATTATCCGGATCCGGAGCCGAATCCCGGTCGCGTGCACATGGGCGGCTACCAGCAGTTGGTTCGAGGCGAACCGTTCCGCGCAAAATTCCGAAATAGTTTCGAAAAGCCGGAGCCGCTGGAGCCGAATAAACCGACAGCGCTCAATTTCGATCTGCCCAGCATCAATCACACCTTCCGGCACGGCCATCGCATCATGGTGCAGATTCAAAGCACCTGGTTTCCACTGGTGGACCGCAATCCGCAGAAATTCTTGACGATCCCGGAAGCCAAGCCGGAAGATTTTCAGAAGGCGACAGAACGGGTGTATCGCGGCGGAGAGCACGCGTCGGCGATTATCTTGCCCGTTCTGAAGTAAGTACGAGCCCGGCCTACATCGCAGCTACGCTGCTTTCTTGCTCCAGGCGCCAAGAATTGCGCCCATCACGCAGAGACCTGCCAGCGGATAGAATTCGTTGATCGCGAAAAGCTGCCACGGGCGCATTTCGTACATGTAAGTGGTATAGGTGATCGGCCCGACGACACCAATCCAAAGCAAAACACCGAGGGCAGCGCCGCGCGCGGCGGTGGTGGCACTTCGCCACATGCAAAGCTGCGCCAGGACGTAGGCGATCAGCATGTTGAGCAAGAAACTTATAATGTAGGGGAGAATAGGGTTCGCAGCGCGGGCCTGCTCGTCAGTCATATGCTCGAGTGCCATCCACGGTTTGCCAAACAGCACCCCGAACCAGACGGCGCCGAGAAGCCAGTACACCACGGCGGAGACCAGGACGGCGGGGTAATTGGTTTTCATTAGAGCGCCTCTTTATCGAAAGGTGTTGCTGCCGCTTCGCCGGCAGCGGAAAACGCCGGCCAAAGATTGCCGCGAGTCTGCTTGCGGCGCGAAAGAATGTCAAGGATAGCGGCGGATGGTGAATGATGAAAGTTGTGTACTTCAAGTCGCAAGAAGAATTTCGCGTGTGGCTGTCGAAAGCCCACGCTGCTGCTGCGGAGCTGTGGCTGGGCTTCTATAAAACGTCATCAGGAAAACGGGGAACCACTTATTCGGAAGCGCTGGATGAGGCGCTCTGCTTCGGCTGGATCGATGGCGTGCGCTATTCGGTCGACGGCGAACGCTACAAGATTCGCTTCACACCGCGGAAGGCGAAAAGCATTTGGAGCCTGGTGAACGTTCGCCGCGCGGAAGCCTTAACAAAGGCGAAGAAAATGACCGAGGCTGGGCTGCGAGCGTTCGAAGCGCGAGAAAAGCATCGCACTGGAATTTATGCGTTCGAACAGAAACGGCCGGGCCTTTCGGCAAAATACAAAAAGCTGCTCCGCGCCAATCGCATTGCGTGGGAGTTTTTCGCGCAGCAGGCGCCGTGGTACCAGCGCACCGCCGGTTATTGGGTGAGCAGCGCCAAGCAGGAAGAGACGCGTGCGCGGCGATTGGCCAAACTGATCGAAGTTTCCGTGGCCGGTCGCCGGTTGGATCAGTTGACCCCCAAAGCCAAGCGCAAATCGGCGGATTAAATCTCAGCGGGTTGTGGCATCGCTATTCGATGACGTGGAAACTTGCATGCAGCTTTGCGTTCGAATCGTCGCCGGCCCACACGTCGAACTCTTCCGGCTCTTCCACCCAGGCTTTGCGGGTTTCGCTCCAATAGGTCAGGTCTTTCTTGCCGAGTGTAAAATGAATGGTTTTCGTTTCGCCGGGTTGTAGTGCGGCGCGTTCGAAGCCCTTTAGTTCGCGGATCGGGCGGGAGGTTGATCCGGCGCGCTGGTGAATATAGAGCTGAACGACCTCGTCTCCGGCGATGCTGCCAGTGTTGGTTACCTTTGCGGTCGCTACCAGTGACTCGCCGGCTTTCAGTTCACTCTTGCTGAGCCGCAGATCAGAGATCGAAAAAGTGGTGTAGCTCAGCCCGAAACCGAACGGATAGAGCGGCGTGCTTGGCCCCTCCCAGTAACGCGAGCGATATTCGGGATCACTTTCCGGGTACTGGGTGACGTTGCGCGAATAGTAGAGCGGTTCGTGCCCCGCACTGCGCGGCCACGATACCGGCAGCTTCCCGCCGGGATTTGCGTCGCCGAAAAGGATGTCTGCGATTGCGTCGCCCGCTTCCGTACCCGGCTGCCACGCCATCACAATTGCCGGTGCGTGTTCGCTGGCCCAGGAAATATTCAGCGGCCGCCCGCTGACCAGTACCAAGGCAACTGGTTTGCCGAGCGCGACAACTTTCTCCAGTAGCTGCTCCTGCAGGCCCGGCAACTCCAGGGTCGAACGCGACGCGTACTCGCCGCTCATGTTTGCGGTTTCGCCTAGCACCAGAATCGCTGCATCAGACTTCTTGGCCAACGCCACGGCGACCTCGACTTCTTTTTCGTTTTCCGCGGGACTAAGTGGCGGCGATTTCTTCGCGCCCGGAAAGAAGTCATCGAAGCGGCTGGAGATGGTCCTGCGGATTTCTCCGCCGCGCGCGAACCCAATCGTTGCATTCGGCAGTTTCTTGCGAAGCGCCTCTTCCACAGTCACTGCAGGAGTTTCTCCGTCCACGCCCCATCCGCCGTCAAGGTCGAGTCCCTCGTTCGCAAGAGGTCCAATTAACGCAATCGAAGAAAGATTCTTGCTGAACGGCAGCGTGTGATTGGTGTTGCGCAGCAGCACCATCGTGCGCTGTGCTGCGATGCGTGAATACTGTCGTGCCGCCGGATCGCCGAGAACCGCATCTTTTTTGGAAAGATCGGTGTAGGGATGCTCAAACAAGCCCAAGCGAATTTTCGTAGCGAGGGCCGGGCGCGCTGCTTCATCAATTTGCGCCACGCTGATTTTTCCGTTCTTCACCAGCCCGGCCAGTTGTTGCGACAGAATCCGGCTGCCCATGTCCACATTCACTCCGGCGGTCAGCGCGCGATAAGCCGCTTCGGTTTCATCTTTCGCGAAGCCGTGGATGATTAGATCTTTCGTTGTAAGCGCGTCGGTCACAACAAATCCTTTGAAGCCCCATTCGCTGCGCAACACATCATGCAGCAGCCAGCGATTTCCGCCGGCCGGAACATCGTTCAGATCCATATACGCGCTCATCAGCGAACCGACGCCCGCATCTACTGCCGCCTTGAACGGCACCAGATACACATTGCGCAGCGAAGTCTCCGGCAGATAGACAGAATCGTAGTCGCGCCCGCCTTCCCCCGCCCCGTAACCGGCAAAGTGTTTTACCGTCGCCAGCACATGTTCCGTTCCGCCAAGTTCTTGCCCCTGAAATCCGTGTACCTGAGCGCGAGCCATGGCTGCGCCGAGATATGGATCTTCGCCCGCGCCCTCGACAATCCGCCCCCACCGCGCGTCGCGCGCAATGTCCACCATCGGCCCGAACGTCCAATTGATTCCGCTGGCGCGAGCTTCCCGCGCCGCGAACGCCTGGGCTTTCTCTGGCACTTGCGGATCCCATGAAGCGGCCATCGCGATCGGCACTGGGAACACCATCCGGAATCCGTGAATCACATCCAAGCCGAACAGCAGAGGAATATGCAGCCTGCTTTTTTCCACGGCAATATGCTGATATTTATCGAGTTGCGCGGAATCCGCGCTCCATAGGAACGAACCGATCTCGCCTTTTTCAATCATCTCCTCGCGGTTCGGCGGATTCAGAAAATTTCCGGCGGAAACCTGGTTTAATTGGCCGATTTTTTCCTCGAGCGTCATCTTTTTGAGCAATTCCTCGACACGCTGGTCGATCTTCGCCGTTCTAGCGGCCGCATCATCCTTGGATTCCTGTGCTTGCGCGCCGGCGCAAAACAAAATCGCCGCTGCCAGTCGCACTGACATCGTAAGTAAAACGTTTTTCTTAGTCTCGAAACGCAAATCGGCCATAGCAGCACCTCAGTTTGGCGAGCATCCTACTGCAAATAGCCCAAACAGGGTAGCAGTCACAATTGGAAGAGATTGAGGTTTTATCAGGAACTATGCGCGGGCTTTGTCGATCATCTGTTCCCAAACGCCTTTGGACTTGAGAATCAGCTCGATCAGTTCGCGCGCCGCGCCTTTGCCGCCGGTTCGAACCGTCGTATAGTGGGCCGCGTTCTTCACTTCTTCCACCGCATTGCCGACTGCAACGGCGAGCCCGACGCGGTGCATCACCGTCAAGTCCGGCAAATCGTCGCCAAGATACGCAACTTCGTCTTCGCTGACTCCGGTCTTCTGTAAAATTTCCTCGTACGCGGCGATCTTTTGCGGCTGCTTTTCGTAAACGAACTCCACTCTCATCTCTTTCATGCGCCGCCGCAGCGCGGGGCTTTCGCGGCCGGTGATCACTCCCATGCGCAGACCTGCGGTGTTGCCAAGTGTCATTCCCTGACCGTCGTGCGCGTCGAACGTTTTGATTTCCAGCGCCGAGCCGTCCGGCTGCGAAAGCAAAGTTACGCCGCCGTCGGTGATGGTACCGTCCACGTCCATCAGCACCACTTTGATTTTTGCAGCGCGCTTTTTCAGGGCGGGCGAAATTTTCGGCGAACGAGCCACGTCTTCCTCCAAAAAAGACTGCAAGAAATCGCTCTGGTGGCGGCGGCCTTCAGGGCGCAATCCTTCTCTTGATCGAAAGCCCACTCACACCAGCTGCATTCCCCACAAATCGTGCAGATGCACCACGCCCAAAACTTTTCGCGCAGCATCCACAACGATCACGCAAGTAATTCGCCGCTTCTCCATCAGCGTCAGTGCCTCGCTGGCCAACGCGCCCGGACCAATGGTCTGCGGCGTTCTTGTCATGCAGTCAGCGAGATTCATATCCACCACCGCGCCGCCGTGTTTCTCCATCAAACGCCGCAAGTCGCCGTCGGTCAAGATTCCCGCCAGCGTGCCATCTGCGCTCACTACTGTGGTCATACCCAGCTTTTTTGCGGACATTTCGTGAAACACCTGTGCCATCGGCGTCTCCGGCGCAACTTGCGGCAGTTTCGTGCCAGCGTGCATCACTTTTTCCACGCGCAGCAGCCGCTTGCCGAGGCTTCCCGCCGGATGCAACGCCGCAAAGTCGTCATGGCGAAAATCGCGTTTCTCCAGTAGCGCCACTGCCAGCGCATCGCCCACCGCCATCGCTACCGTGGTGCTTGCGGTGGGGGCAAGATTCAAAGAGCAAGCTTCCTCGTTCACACTGACGTCGAGCACTACTTCGCTGGCCTGGGCGATCGTGGATTTGGCATTTCCGGTCAGCGCGATAATTTTGATTTCCAGACGCTTCAGCGCATCCAGCAGCGCCACAATCTCGCGAGTTTCACCGCCGTATGACACCGCCATAATCGCGTCGCCCGGCGCAAGCATCCCCAAATCGCCGTGCAGCGCTTCCGCCGGATGCAGGAAAAACGATGGCGTGCCAGTGCTCGAAAGCGTCGCGGAAATTTTTCGTCCGACGATCCCGGACTTGCCCATACCGGTCACCGCAACGCGCCCCTTGCACGCAAACAAGAGTTCTACCGCGCGTTCAAACGTCCCGTCGAGCCGACCCATCACATCTTGAATCGCTTGCGCTTCGATGCGCAGTACTCGGCGTGCGGTGTCCAGGCTCATAAGGAAGTGACCAGTGACCAGCGACCAGCGACCAGTGCCGTGCCCGGTTCTCTTCGATCTTGTAGGAGCGCAATATATTGTGCCCTGCTGATCAAAGTCGAACGTGCTTGACACGAGGACTTCATATCTAACTCCACGTCCGCACTAAGCTGGAAATCTCTTTCAATCGCGATAGCAGCCCGGCCAACTGATCCAGCGGCAGAGCATTCGCGCCATCCGACAGGGCTTTCGCCGGGTTGTCGTGTGTCTCGATGAAAATTCCATCAACGCCGGCAGCGACTGCCGCGCGTGCCAGCGGCTCGATAAATTCCGGCTGCCCGCCGCTCGCGTGGCCTTGCCCGCCGGGCAATTGCACGGAATGCGTGGCGTCAAACACCACCGGGTAGCCGAATTTTTTCATTTGCGGAATTCCGCGAAAATCCACCACCAGATTCTGGTAGCCAAACGACGAGCCGCGTTCCGTCAAAATAATCTTGGTGTTTCCGGTGGACGCGATTTTGTCCACGACATTTTTCATGTCTGCCGGAGAAACAAATTGCGGCTTCTTCACGTTGACGACACGTCCCGTTTCTCCGGCCGCAACCAATAAATCTGTTTGCCGTGCCAGAAACGCCGGAATTTGTAAAATATCCACAACTTCGGCTGCGGGCGCCGCTTGCGAGGCTTCGTGAATATCTGTCAACACCGTCAGCTTCAAGTCTGATTTGATCCTGCCAAGAATCCGTAATCCTTCTTTTAGTCCCGGCCCGCGAAATGCATTTACCGATGATCGGTTGGCTTTGTCGAACGAGGCCTTGAACACATAAGGTACGCCCGCGTCCGCCGCGATCTTTGCTACTTGCTCCGCCATCATCCGAGCGTGCGGTTCCGACTCAATTACGCACGGCCCGGCGATCAAAAACAGGGAATTGCTGGCGAGGGGCACGGAGCCAACCGTAATTTCGCTTGTCAGTGTCATCAATCGAAGTCTTGCGGAAGAGTAGCACAGGCCATCTTGCCCGTGCGGATCTATGCCGTCGCGTGCGGCGCAGCCCGCAGCGCCGGCGCATGCTGCCCGTCGCGGGTCGTCGTTACAGAAAGTCCCGCCGCCGCTGGCTTGCTCCGCTCTTTCTTATGTTGCAGCGCCGCGCCGATGAACGCCGCAAACAAAGGATGCGGCTCCAGCGGCTTCGACTTAAATTCCGGATGGAACTGGCAGCCCAGGAACCATGGATGGTCCGGAGTTTCCACAATCTCCACGTAATTCTCGTCGGGAGTTTTTCCGGTGATTTTCAGCCCCGCTGCATCCAAAGTTTTTTCGTGCTCGCGATTGAATTCGTAGCGGTGGCGATGCCGCTCGCTGATCTCCAACTTTCCGTATGCCTTGGCGGCGAACGAACCCGGCTCCAACTTGCAGTCCCAGGAGCCCAGTCGCATGGTGCCGCCCATTTCGTCGATGCCGAGCAGTTCACGCAGTTTGTAAATCACGCGATACGGCGTTTGCGGATCGAATTCTGTGCTGTTCGCCTCTTTCAATCCGGCCACATCGCGCGCGTATTCAATCGTCGCGCACTGCATCCCCAGGCAAATTCCAAAGAAGGGAATTTTGTTTTCACGCGCAAACTGAATGGTGTAAATCATTCCCTGAATGCCGCGCTTGCTGAATCCGCCCGGCACCAGAATTCCATCGTAGCCGCGCAGCCTCTCGGCAGCCGTCGTCAGCGAATCAATCTCTTCCGATTCGATCCAGTCAATCACCGTTTTGTGATTGTGAGCCAGCCCGCCGTGCAGCAACGCCTCGCGCAAACTCTTGTAAGCATCTTCCAGCTGAACGTACTTGCCGACAATCGCGATCCGCGCCTCGCCCGCCGGATGATGAATCCGCTGAATCAAATCCAGCCACGGCTGGAAATTCTGCGGGCGCTCTTCCAGCTTCAGCAAACGCAAGATCTGCCTGTCCAGTCCTTCGCGCGCAAGTTCCGCCGGGACCGCGTAAATCGTGTCGACATCTTCCATCGAAATCACGCAAGCTTCGGCGATGTTGCAGAACAGCGCAATTTTCTTTTTCAGGTCGGAAGGAATGTGCCGGTCACTGCGGCAGAGCAAAATATCCGGCTGAATCCCGATACCCAACATCTCTTTTACGCTGTGTTGCGTGGGCTTGGTTTTTTGCTCGCCGGCCGCGGCGAGGTAGGGAACCAGCGTCACATGAACAAACAAAGTATTTTCCGCGCCGAGCTCCAGCCGCATCTGGCGGATCGCTTCCAGAAATGGCAGCGACTCGATGTCGCCCACCGTCCCGCCGATTTCTACGATCGCCACATCCACTTCTGTCGAAACTTTCTTGATGATTGCTTTGATTTCGTCGGTAACGTGCGGAATCACCTGCACCGTTTTGCCCAGGTAATCGCCGCGCCGCTCCTTGGTCAAAATCGTTTCGTAGATTCGGCCCGTCGTCCAATTGTTGTCGCGGGTCAACTTCGCGTGCGTGAACCTTTCATAGTGCCCAAGGTCCAGATCGGTCTCCGCGCCGTCTTCCGTCACGAACACCTCGCCGTGCTGGAACGGGCTCATGGTGCCGGGATCGACGTTGAGATACGGATCGCACTTCTGAATGTTGACTTTGAAACCGCGACTTTCGAGGAGACAACCGATGGAGGAAGCTGCTACGCCCTTGCCGAGTGAAGAAACAACACCGCCGGTAACAAATATATATTTTGGCGCCATCCGTATAGCCCGCGCGGTGACTCGCTTCACCGCACCGGACTTCTCTCACCTCTCAGGCAGGCCAACCATCGCCCGCCGCGGGGTTCGGGGTTGGTACTTGCAAACCCCGAGTACGCCTCGCTGTCAATTCCAACTCTTTGCGCCGCAGTATCTAAAATTCTTCTGGCGGCGCAACCTTTTCCTGACCGCTGGGTTTAACTCCCCGGATGTCTACCGGCTGGCATCTCGCCGCGCAGTTCCGCGGCTCGGCGTACAGGTGTCCGAAGGGCAGGAATTTGTACAGCTGCTGTTTCCGACACACGCTGTACCGCGCGGAAACCCGCAGCCAACTTCCGCCATCTAAGCTGGTGTAGTCCTTCCGTCCCGGCTTCTGGCTCGGGGTATCAGAAGTGGCGCCTTTATGGGCGCTGTATCGGGGTCTTAGGGTTGTAATTACAAACCCTAAGTTACTTTTGTCTTTGCGGGTTTGAACTTATAAATCCTTGTCGACCGGCGACTTCGGGATTTGTGCGCCCAGACCTTAGACTGAAAATTGGGGTGAGTTTCATGAAGCTTTTCCCGAATCTGCGTTGGCTGGTGGTCGCATTCTGCTTGATCGGTTCGTCCACGTTGGCCCAAAAGCCGCGTTCCGGAGTTCTGTCCGGAAAGACCGCTCCCGGCGCGTATGACATTGCGAACGACGTCTCGTTGCAGGGCACGGTCCTCAAGTACACCGAAAATTCTGCGGCGCCGCCGATTGGTACGCACCTCCTGCTGCAAACATCTTCCGGAAATGTTGACGTACACCTCGGTGACGCACGGCTGTTGCATCTCGCGAAGCTGTCGATAAAGCTGGGTTCCAACATCCGCTTCGTCGGCCAGATGGATACCATCAGCACAAATCCTGTTTTCCTCGCGCGCCTGGTGCAGGTTGGCCCGCAAATCCTGGCGATCCGTTCCACGCAAGGGTTCCCTCTCGCTCGCGGCGCGACTCGATCCAACAAGGCTCTCCTTGCAAATGTTGCCGCTGACCAGAAGGGAGGCGCGCGATGAATCGCCTGGCGCTGTTCCTGAGTCTCGTGGCCGCGCTCTTTGCTGCTGCGTGCGGCGGCAGCGGTTCGGTGGTTACTCCTCCTCCTCCCGTCGGTGGCTTCACGACTGCCAGCCTTAAGGGCCAATATGCGTTCTCAATGAGCGGTTCGGACGTCTCGGGCGCCTTCTTCGCCCGCATTGGTTCGTTCATTGCCGACGGCAATGGCAACATCACGAGCGGCGTCGAAGATGTGAACATTCCGGGCAGTCCCACGCAAACGATTCCCTATACGGCCAGCACGTATTCAGTTCAGGCGGACGGCCGCGGTACCGTTAACCTCACCAATTCAACGGGCACCTTGTCTTTCAGCATTACGCTTCTTTCTCCCGCACAGGGTTTGATCGTGCAGACCGACCCCAGCCTGGTCGCCACCGCAAGCGGTTCGTTTTATCTGCAGAATGCGAATTTATTTAACTCCGCCGGACTCAGCGGCAACTACGTTTTCGATGTCAGCGGTCTCGACACCAGTGGAGGGCCTGACTCGATCGTCGGACAGTTCATTTCGAACGGCAACGGCTCCATTACCAGTGGACTCCTGGACGAAAACGACAGCGCGGTTTTGGTTAGCGCGGCGCCTTTCACGATCGGCGCTAACTACGCCATGGATGCCACTTATGGTTCGACTTTTGGACGTGCCACAGTCTCATTTGTGGCGAACGGCACCCCTTATAACTATGCGCTCTATATTGTGGATGCCACGCGCGCCCGCATGATCGAAATCAATTCCAACGCGTTAACTGTCGGAGACGCCATTTCCCAGTCTAGCGTCCCCAGTTCCAACACCAATTTCAACGGCAATTTCGCGTTTCTTCTCAGCGGAAGTGGCAACAGATCCGCGCTCACACGCATCGGCCGTTTTACCGCTAACGGTTCTGGCGCGCTCAACAACATTTTTGCCGATACCAACGATGGTGGCACTGCAGCCAAGGTTCCTGATGGCTCGCTCTCTGCTACCACCTACGCGATCGACACTGCAAACGTCGGTACGGGCCGCGGCACACTTACCTTTAAGGATTCAAAGCTTGGCACGTTTTCTTTCGTTTTCTACTTGAGTTCATCCAGCGGCGGAATCATTCAGGATGTCGGTGCGAATCAAGTCGCAGACGGCACGCTTGCTCTGCAAGCCGGAGCGCCATTCAGCAACTCCAGCCTCGCGGGTGACTTTGGCTTGAACTTCAGTGGCCTCAGCACCAACGGCACTTTGAACGCGACCGGTGAGGAAGATTACATTGGCCACATCAACTTCGCCAGCACCACATCCAACAACGTCACCGGCACAGTGGACTTCACCGAATTCAGTTCGAATCAGGGCCTTTTCACAAACGTCGTGCTCTCTGGCAATGGACTAACCGTCGGCGGCGACGGCACCACCAGCAGCGGCACCCGTAACGCTTTGACGCTGACGCTTAGCGGCAATCCATCTTCCACGCTGCATTTCGTGCCGTATTTCGTCAACTCACAAACCATGTACGTCGCCGGCACCGACTCCAACCGCGTCATCTCCGGCACCATCACCGCCCAGGCACCCTGATGTCGGGAACGCTCAGCGGTACTGCGACCCAAACCTAGACTGCAGCCGTAGCCGATGCTCGTGAAGTCGAACGATTGCCCGCTCCATTCGTCTTGGTCCAGTTCCTGCGAAGCTCTTCCGCGCGTCGAATGACGCGGTCAACCACTTCATGGGACGCAAAGCCTGCCGGTTCCGCCTCCGCCGAACTGCCGACCGGCGCAATCTCCAACGTCTGCAGCTTTTCGATAACCGGTTTCATAGCGCGAGCCGGATTGCGCAAAAACTCCGAACTGCGGATGCGCGTGAAAATCCAACCCATGCGTTCCAGCACTGCTTGCCGTTCCATGTCTTCAGCAATTTTCTCCAGCGGTTGGTAGCGGTCGCCGTCGCATTCGATCGCCAGCCGCTTGCCACCGCCTTCAACCACCAAATCAATGCGAAAAGTTCCAATTCGCCAGTGCGGCGTTACCCGATATCCGGCTGCCGCCAGCCGTTTCATCACCGCGCGTTCGAACCCCGATTGCACGCGCTTTTCTTTTTCTTCCAGCGCACGCATCAGCCGCGCGGGATCTTCGGCATGCTCGATTAATTGCCGGCGAAGGTCGTCCGCCTTCAAATCATTATTCGGACGCAACGAATGCACGATCCACATCTGGTCCCGCGCACGGCTGGCCGCGACGTTAAATCTCTGTTTGAAAAGTTCCTGGTCCCGCAGGGAAAGCGAACCGCGCTCCGCGGTATCCACCAGCGAGATGAACACCACATCGCGTTCATCGCCCTGGAATTGCGCGGCGTTCCCGCACAACACGCGATGGCGCTCGTAGCGGTCCGGCGAGACGTGCGCCCGCACCAAATTGTCGATTTCGATCGCTTGTTCGTCGCCAACCAGCGAAACCACTCCAAAACTCAGTGATTGGCCGGAGTCGTTCTTCTTGTATTCCGGCTGCTCGATCGCGGCCGCCAGCAGCGAAGCCACGGTCAGCGCTTCCTGGCGATTGATCTTGCCGTCGCGGCTCGATCCGGTGACACGGTGCGCCACCGTATGCGGACGCAGCTGCACTCGACTGGCATCCCGCAACGGTTTGATCCGCCCGTCATACGAAACCATGTTGCTGAACTGAATGATTTCCGGAACGCACCGGAAATGTTCCACCAGGCATGTCGTCCCGCCAAACGACTGTCGCGCTAGATCGTAGATGGAAATTTGTCCATCGTAGAGATCCGAGTTCGGGATTCCTCGCAGGTACTGGAAGATTAAATTTTGAATAACCCCCAGATCCTGCCCGACGGCCGATGGGCTGACTTGTTCGTGATCTCCAACCACCAACACTGTTTTGCCCAGATACAGCGCCACCAGCGCCATCACGTCGCTCTGGCTGGCTTCGTCGATGATCACTACGTCGAAGCGCGTGCTGCCCGGATCGAAATTTTCCACCACTCGCGAGAGCGGCATCACCCACACCGGAACTGCACCGCGGCACTCGCTCATTTTCTTTGCCGCTTCAGTACGCAGCAGGGACACCCGGATTCCGTGGCCCTTGCCGATGCGCCGGATCGTATCCAGCCAGCCCACCAGCGCCTGACGCTGCCGCGACGTTGTGCGCCGTGCTTGCGATCCCCAGGATCGTTTGTCGATCAGTTCGACCGTCGCGCGGCGCAACTGCTCGCGCAATTTTTCGCTCTTGCCTTGCAGCCCTTCCAAAGAAACGCTGCTGCGGCGATCCAGCTCGTCGTTGAGCTGCCGCCAGGTCCATGCCGACGCCGCGTCGCGCGGCGGCTCGCCCCGGCCGTGCACCCCGGTGCGATTCCGAATCGCGCCGGCCCACGCAGGCGCGGCTGTTTCGAGTTTTGCCAGCAACGTTCGCCGCAACTCCAGATCCGCCTGCTTGCTCTTCAGCTCCAGCAGCCGCTCGTACGCTTCGCGGTAGCTGCTGCTGCTTTCGTCGCTCACTGCCGCCAGCAGTTGCCCAATCACCTTGGACGCTTTTGCGGCTCGAGCCGCAAGCTTGAGGCGGCTCTTAAGATCTCGAAACTCTTCTTCCAGTTCCAGCAGCTTCAATTTTTTGAAGCGCGAATCCAGGAGAGGCGGCAGAGCTTCGCTCACCGCGATATGAATACGTGCAAGCTCTCCCTCCGGGCCGACGACTGCCGGCTGTTCCGCAAGAAACTTGTCCCAGCGGAATCCGACGTCTTCCAGCCGATGCTGCAAAGGGCGCCAGGTCTGTTGCTGCCAGTCGAGACAACCCACGATCGAATCACAATACTGCATTAACGTCCTTTCGATCTCTTCGCCCATTTCGCTCGAATGGGGTGCGCCGAGCGTCGCTATCTGGCGATCCCATCGCATTCCGAGCTCCTCGCGAAGCCCTTTCAACTTGAAGAATTGCCGCAGCGCCTGAAAATGTTCTTTCAAACGCGGCCTCGTGTTGTTCACCTTCGTTTGTTCCAGAAACTGGCTCCAGGACTTGCGCGTGAATAGCGTTAATGATCCGAGCTTCCCGCCCTCTTCCAGGTGCGCGACGATTTCACTCGCAATTCGTTCCTGCTCGCTAGCCGCTGCATGGTCGCTAGCCGCAGGACCGTATTTCACAAATGATTCCTGTGCGTTTGCCGCTTCCCGATGAACCAGCCGGACCATGCTGACCAGCTGATCCCAGGGCTGCCGGTGCACGTCGCCGTACTTTCCGGCGTATACCGCCGCGAGTTTCCATTTGTCTTTTCCGGACAGTGGTTCCACGCCCTGCGTCGTGGCCGACCCCAACTCCGCGATTTGTTCAGGTGATTCTTGCTCCGCGCTGGACTCCCACAAGTCGCGCCGGACATCGAGGTCTTCCATACCCAGCCGATTGCGCTCGCTCACGCTCTCTTCAAATTCTTCCGCTCTTGGAAGATCATGAAGCTCCGGTAGATGACCAGAGAGTTCGTGTTCGTCCTCGCGGCTGATCGATACCCCGGTGCGATATAGATCGGCCAGCTCACCGGGAGAGAGTGGCAGCGGCGCTACTGCCGCGACCGGACCCGGAATCCAGCCATGAATCTCCGCGTCTTGCACCACTTGGCGAGCGGCATCAGCAGGCGTCCAGTTCTTTCCGGATATCGTAATTTCCCGGTACTCGTCGCTGCGCGCCTCCGTCAACTGGTTTCGCACTACCTCCAATTTTCCCCGTACCTCGGCCCGTTCCGCCTCAAGTTTCGCCGCCTCCATCTCCAGTGAACCGGCGTCCGCCCTCGACAACCTTTCCGCGATCGAACCCACCGCGCTCTCCAGTTGTTTGCGGCTGTCCAAATCGCTCTCCAGCACGCTCACACACAACGGACGCAACTCAGGAACGATATGGTGCCGCACCATGCGCAACGCCTTGGTCGTATGGCTGGTCACCAGCACGCTCTTACCCTGTGCCAGCAAATGGCCCACAAGATTGCCGATGGTGTGAGTTTTCCCCGTGCCCGGCGGGCCCTGCACCAACACCCCTCCGTGTTCCTCAAGCTGCTGGGCGATTCGAATCTGCTCCGGATTTGCCGGCTTGCTCAACAGCACCTCGCCGTCCGCATGGTCCGCACTCGCCTCAGATACCTTGCCGTCTCCTGCGGCGGAAATCGGCGCTTCTTCGCCCACGATATTCAGCAGCGACCACGGCAGGTCCTCGCGAGAGCGGAGGTCGGCAAGAATTCCTTTGATTGCTGCTGCGAATCCCAACGTTCGCCCGCGCAGGAAAAGAATCGGATCTCTTCCAATGCACGGATCGCTGGCGTCGGTATTCGGCGCGCGGTCCTCAAGGAACTCGCCGCGCGGCGACAACTGCACCACCAGTCGTTTCAGAAATCCGGAAGTTGAACCGTTGAGCAGCGGATGGAATCCACCTTCATCCAATTCTTCGCGGCATCGCCCGATTGCCCGGCCATCCACATCACTCATCGATTGAAACAACGCTGTGTACAGCTCTACCGGGTGGTCTGCTTCTGAAATCGTGAACTCCGGCACCGACGCGTCAAACTGCAGTTGCAGCCGTTGTAGCAGAATCGGGTGATAAATGGTCCCTTCCGTGCGCCGCCAACTCAGGATGCCGTCTCCCAGCACCAGTTCCACGCGTTCTGCTTCGCGATCGATGCGGCCATACAGTGCATACAGCGTCTCGAAGATCTTCATCGCGGTGCGCGCTGGCTTTTCATTCTTTCCCCATTCATCGCGCGCGCTCTTCCAACGCTCCAGGCTTGCGATTCTTGCCGAGTCGTCCGTGAATCTCGCGTTCTTCTCGGCGCGATTTACGGACTCGTCCAAAGTCTCCACGACGGCGATAGCGTTAGATGGATCTTCCCATCCGTCCTTGAGCCACTCGGCAATCACCTCGGGTGGTTCCGGTGATTGACTCAAACGCGGTCGCTGCACTTTCAAAACGAAGTTCACGCTTCCATCTTCAGGACTCTGGCTGCTTGCATTTTTTGTCTTCGAAACACTGGCCTTGCCGGTGCCGCGCTGAATCGAGGAATGCTCCGGAAAATCGCGCAGCGCCATGCTCCACGGCTGTTCGCGGATCTGGCGTTTCGCGGGATTGCGGTGCTGGTTCAGTGCTTCCAGATAGCGAAAGACTCGTGTGAGTTTTTCGCGGGCGACGCGGAGTTTTTCGGCATCCATGGTTCACTGCCTTTGCTACACAACAGGGTCCTGAGGTTGGGCTGAGGAGACTTTAGAATATCAGCGCCGGAGGGAGGGCCTCAATGGTACTCCGCTAGTACCGCGATGTGATCCATTTGGGAATGGACCATGCCGACTCACCGCATTTCTATTTCTTGGCCAGCAACTCTTCCACGCGCTTCACATCTTCCGGCACGTCCACGCTCACCGCGTCGTGTTCCACTTCCGCCACGCGAATCTTCCAGCCGTTTTCCATCCAGCGTAGTTGTTCCAATTGCTCGATGCGCTCCAGTTCGCCCTGCGGCAACGTTGGATATTCCAGCAGCGCTTCGCGCTGAAACACATAGAGCCCGAGATGCTTCAAATGCCGTGCGTGCGTTTTCATTCCTGTATCGCGCACCCACGGGATCGGCGCCCGCGAGAAATAAAGTGCGTTCTCGTCAAAATCTAGAACCGTCTTCACTACGTTGGGGTCCATGATGTCCCCCGGCGTTCGAATCGGCACCGCTACCGTCGCGATTGCCGCCGCCGGCTCCTCCAACAGGGCATTGACTGCCGTATCCACCGCTGCCGGGTCCAGCAGCGGCTCGTCTCCCTGTACATTCACAAAAACGTCCCCCTCGGTGTGCGCCGCGACCTCCGCGATCCGCTCCGTCCCAGTACGGTGGTCTGTACGGGTCATCCTCGCCTCCCCGCCAAACCCTTCCACCGCCTTTACGATGCGCTCGTCGTCCGTCGCCACAATCACCCGTCCCGCCGTCGCGGCCTGCTTGGCCCTCTCATACACCCGCTCGATCATCGGCTTACCCGCCAGCGACACCAGTGGCTTCCCCGGCAGTCGCGTAGACCCATACCTCGCCGGAATCACGATCACCACCCTCGACTTTTCCAAATTGGCACCCCTTTCCGTGCCGCTTCGCCCCGCGGCCAAGTCCGGATGCTACCACGCCCCTCATCTCCTCCTCCGGCGAAAACCCGATTTTCTGACCGGCCTTCCTGTATCTTACGAATTGACATCCTTTTGACTTGTGTTCGTTTTCGCCAGTGGTAGAATCCATTCCAGTCCGATCCGCGCGACCGTTCCAGCTGGCTGGGGCGATGGGAGATGTGATGCGCGAGGTTCCAGGTTTCCGCCGTAGTTGCCTTCGGGTCATCCTCGTTGCTGCCAGCTCGCTCGCCTTGTTTTTCTGCGCTTCTCCCGCTTCCGCACAATCCGNNNCAATCCGGCTCCGACGACAATCAGCCCACCGCCAAAGTTCCGGAAAAACCTTTTGACCCCAGTAGCACCGAAGCAACCTCTCTGCACACCACCGTCAAGGACGATGTTCGCCGCGACACTCCCGGCCTAACCATCAAGCCCGGCAAAATGCTGCACACCGACGTAGATGTCGCGCTGGTCAACGTCACCGTCACCGATCCTTACAATCGACTGGTCACCGGTCTCGAGCCCGACAACTTCCGGGTCTTTGAAGACAACGCCGAACAGGAAGTCGTCTCGTTTTCTTCCGAAGATGTGCCCATCTCCATCGGTGTGATCTTTGATATCAGCGGCAGCATGTCCAACAAAATCGCAAAATCCCGCGATGCCGCCATTCAATTTTTCAAGACCGCCAATCCCGCCGACGAATTTTTCCTGGTCAGCTTCAATGAACGCGCCGAACTGACCAGCGCCTTCACCAACAGCGTCGAAGATTTGCAGAATCGCATGCTGACAACCAGTCCAAAAGGACGCACTGCGCTTCTCGACGCCATCTACCTCGGTCTTAGCCAGATGAGGGGTGCACACAACGCCAAACGTGCCTTGCTCATCCTATCCGACGGGGGAGATAATCATAGTAGGTACAACGAAAGCGATATCAAGC
>WNFM01341043.1_pt1 | contig 24280 bp, 19 predicted proteins | sample 5400271 | NCBI WGS metagenome assembly WNFM01 (sample SAMN13153352, study PRJNA577476) | soil metagenome | isolation source: 60 cm saprolite on Douglas fir-dominated hillslope | place: USA:California | collected 2013-09-17 | reverse complement strand
GCGTTGACCTTAGCGTGCGACGGTGTGCAGACGTTCACGCTCGCGCGCCGAATTCGGTGCGGGGGGCCCCTCCCCCGGGGTTTTTTGTAACTGCGGATTACAGAGGGGTTACGGACCAAATCTTTCGGAAGTGCGGATTCTACAGGACTTAGGTGCTTCCAACTGCAAATAGTTGAGGCAAAGAGTTTAATTGACCGGGGGAGAAGCTTAGATACTAAGTCGGTGGAAGCGTTTTTCTTCTCGCTCAACAGTATACGGAAAAACTGTATTTTGTCAAGTAGTAAATAAGTATCGCATTTTGTTGAACTTTCCGAGGTGGCCGCGTCTGACGGGGTGGGACACTCTACCGAGCCGCCCGTAAATGTAGAGTAGGCGCGTTCGGAGCGCTCGCTTTGCTCGCTAGCCGGCCTGAAGCCCGGCCGCTACATTTGCCGGGGCGTTGGTGGTCGTTGATTTCGTGGTGGTTATGTTGACGGCGTTAAAGCGGCTGCCCCTCGAGGCTCCCCTCAAAGATCGGGGTAAACAGGGTAAACAAGACCGCCGCACTCCAAAAGATTATCGGCTGCCTAATTAGGTTGCGGCTGCGGCGGCTACTGGGACGACTACTTTTACGGTTGTGCCGTTCTTGTTGGATTCGATTTCGAGGGTGCCGTCGAGTTGGGCCAGGCGCTCGCGCATGCCTAGAATGCCGACGCCGACGATCTGCTTGCGGTGGGGGGAATCGGAGAAGACTTCGGGGGGCATGCCTTTTCCGTTGTCGCGGATCTCGAGTGATATCGCGCCGTGATTGCGGGCCAGTTTTATGTGCGCTTTGTTGGCGCCGGAGTGGCGATGAATGTTGCTGAGCGACTCTTGAATCACGCGAAAGAGGGCTAGCTCGATGGGTTGAGGGAGGCGGCCAAGCTCTGGTGCGATTTTGAGGTCCACTTCGATCTTGGCGCGTTCGGAAAAACCGTCGACGACCCAGCGGGTGGCGGAGATCAAGCCCGCTTCATCCAACAGCGGGGGATGCAGAAGCTGCGAGAGGGTGCGAACTTCCTGGAAACACTCATCGATCCACTGGGATGTTTCCGCTATGGCTTTTTCGTAGGACTTGAGATTTCCGGATTTAACCAGAGTATCGAGCTGCAGCTTTGCGGCGGCAAGCTTCTGGCCGGTGGAATCGTGCAACTCCCGGGCGATGCGGCGGCGCTCCTCATCCTGTAAGGTCATTAAGTAAGCTGAGAGTCGACGCAAGGTTTCTTCGGCCTGCTTCCGTTCCGAGATGTCGCGATTGATTTCCAGTATGACCGGCTGGGCATTTTCCTGCTTAAGCAAAGCCCACCGGCTGTTGACTGTGCGGAGCGCACCCGCCTTTGTGGCGTGGACCAACTCGCCTTCCCAATGGCCGCTGTGTTCCAATGCTTCTTCGATTTCCGAGAAGGGTACGGGGAAGTCCGTGCGCAAAAGTTCATGGGTGGTCATACCGAGGGCGTATTCCTTGTCCCAGCCATACATTTCTTCGGCGCCGCGATTCCAGAACAGAATTTCGCCCTGGAGAGTGCGTACGATGACGGTATCGTGCGCAAGGTCCAGCAAGGCGGCCTGTCTTTCGAGAGCCTCCCTCTGTTTCCGGCGGTCCGTGACATCTTCGATGGAGAGAAGGATCAGAGTTTGCGTAGTGCTTGCTTCGACGCGACGGGCACTCAGAATCATGATGCGCTCGCCGAGGTGCTCAAAATTGTGGCGCACTTCGAAATCGCCGGTGCGCGTGTTCTGGCGGGTGATGCTCTGCAGTATGGTACGAAGCGCGGGGATGTCCCACTGACGGTTACCCAACTCGAAAATAAGGCGATTGACGGTTTCGGCGGGGGAGACCTGAAAGGAATTATAGAACGCAGGATTGGCCACCAGCACGCGGAAGTTGGCGTCCAGAATCAGAATGGATTCGCGAGCGGTCTCAATAAGGGTGTCGGCATAGGCGCGGGTTTCTTCGACCACGCGTTTGAGGGCGTCGATGTCCTGGAAACTAATGACCGCGCCTTCGACCTTGTTTTCGGAAGTTTTGTAAGGGCGCGCGCGCATCATGTACCAGACACCCGCGGTGTCGCGGACCTCGGTCTCCTGGAGACTGGTTGTCTCAATGGTGTGACGGGCTACTTGCTCCAAGCTCTGAAGGTCCAGGTTGGGGCGAATCTCGCCCAAGTACCGCCCGAGGTCGCTGGGAAGCAAGTTGAGGAGGGTTTGCGCCGCGGGGGTAAATCTGCGGATGCGGACGTCGTTGTTGACGATGACTACGGGAATATTGGCGTTGGCCAGGACGTTGAGCAGGTCATTATTGGCGGTGCTGAGTTCGAGGTTGCGGTTGTTCAACTCCTCGTTGACGGTGGTGAGCTCCTCATTACTGGACTGCAGCTCTTCCTTGGCGGTTTCCAATTCTTCGTTGGTGCTCTGCAATTCTTCGTTGGAGGAAAGCACTTCCTCGTTAGCGGTCTTGAACTCTTCCGAGGTGGTTTCGTGTTCCTCGATGAGCGATTGCAACTGTCCGCGGAGTTGCCTTATCTCGCGGGTGAGGCGTTCCTTCTGACGCGCGATGGGAAGCTCTTTGCGGGCCTCCTGGGCAGCCAGACGTTTCGACTCCGTCTTCGCGGCGGCTTTGGGGATGGCCTCCTGAAAAACGACCACGTAGAAACGCTCCTGGGTGGACTCTGCGCGGATGGGAATCACTTCGAAATTCACGTCGCGAGTGCCGCCATTGGATTGAATGGAAACGCCCTCCTTGCGGACGGCGACATTCTCTTTCTTGGCGGTGTTTATCGCGGCGCGCAGATCGATCAGCAGGCCTTCGCGAGCCATTTTTGACAAGCTGAAGGTGGGCTGACCGGCCGCGGGTTCCAGATAGGCGCCGGTCTTGCCGCGGAATTGCACGATCTCCATTTCGGAGTTGACCACGATGCTGGCGGGAACAAAGCGGTTGACCAGTTCGCGTTCCACTTCTTTTTCAATGCCCAGGCCAGCGACCGGCATTTTGGGGGACTTGGCGTCCCCGCGCCGGCGCAGTGAATAGTCCACGCCGGTAAAAAAGGTGACCAAGCGCGCTCCGGCGGTCTTCTTCCGATAAATTCTGTACTTTTTCTCGACGAGCGAGAAGTAGTCGGAAAATACGCCGAGGCTTTCGGCGCCGCCGAGCATGAGGTAAGCGCCGGGTTTAAGACCGTAATGCATGGTGGGGATGACGCGTTTTTGCAACTCCGGGCCGAGATAAATAAGCAAGTTGCGGCAACTGATCAAATCGAGGCCCGAGAAAGGGGGATCTTTAGCGATGTTTTGTTTGGCGAAAATACATGTCTCGCGGACGGACTGCACGACTTGATAGCCCTTGTCGACGCGAGCAAAAAAACGTTTCAGACGAGCGGGGGGCAGATCCGCGACGACAGACTCCGGATAAATTCCCGCGCGCGCGCGATCCAGCACATCCTCGCTGATGTCGGTGGCGAATATCTGAACGGCGCGGGAATTTGCCGCCGCCGAGATATTCGCGTTATTCGGCCCCATGTATTCCAACAGGGCCATAGCCATGGAGTACGCTTCTTCGCCGGTTGAACAGCCGGGAATCCAAACGCGCAGCGGCCACTCGGAGGGCTTGCGATGTTTCACCAGCGCGGGGAAAACTTCTTTGCGCAAGGCTTCGAAGGCGCCGGGGTCGCGAAAGAAGCCGGTGACATGGATGAGGATGTCGCGATAAAGCTCGTCAATCTCCTTGGGGTCGCGCTTGACCAGACGTAGATAGTCTTGCAGGCTTTCCACGCGGTTGAGGACCATGCGGCGCTTGATGCGCCGCTGGAGGGTGCTCTGCTTGTAGTGGGTGAAATCAACGCCTTTGTTCTCGCGAAGCATGGCGAAGAGCGCGTGGATGTCGCTGGGCGCGGCGGGTCCGAGCAGCTGATCGGGGCGCAGGGGAACGCGCGTGATGTACGGATGCCTTTCGATCCTGGCGAGCTCTTCGGCTATGGCTTTGGGAGGCAGAACGAAATCGACGCAGCCGGCTTCCACGGCGCTCTTGGGCATGCTGGCGTATTTTGCGGTTGCCTCGTCCTGGGCGAGCGTAATGCCACCGACCGCTTTGATTGCCTGGCAGCCCGACGTGCCGTCCGAAGCAGTCCCCGATAAAATCACGGCGATGGATCGATCGCCGCAGTCCTCGGCCATGGAGACAAAGAAATGATCGATTGGGCGGTGTTGGCCGTGCGTGAGAGTCCTCGCGGATAAGCGTAGGATCCCGTCGCGGATAGTCATGTCGTAATTAGGAGGAAGGACATAGACATGCCGGCGCTCGACAGCCAATCCGTCGGTGACTTCCGTCACCGGAATCCTGGTGGTGCGCGAAAGAATTTCCTCCAGTGCGCTATGGTGCTTGGGATCGAGATGCTGCAGAAAGATGAAAGCCATGCCCGTGGAATCCGGCAGGTTCGCAAGCAAGGCGGAGAATGCTTCGAGGCCACCGGCGGATGCGCCCACACCCACTACGGGGAAGAGTTTGTCCAGGGGGGAACCCGCGCGGGCAGAGGTCGACGTCGCCGAGACAGCCGAACGGCTCTTGCGCTTGCGAGCTGAAGATTTCTTCAAGCGAGACACCCCACACCACCCGGAAACTCGAACCGACAGCGCAAGAGGTGAAGGTCAGTGTTTCGAGACCGGGGCGTTGAAAATTGATACTAGTTCCCGGGAATACTTGATGTCAATCCGCTGCTAAGCATGGCCGTCATGGTGATTTTCTGCACGGACAACGGTCTTCCGGCCGGTTTCCTGGCTGTAAATGATGTAATCCCCGGGCTCGGAAGCCATCAAGATCCTGACGCGGCGTTGGGCGGTCGCAAGGGTTTCGGCGGCGGCTCTCCAAACCAAGTGACCGTCGCTTTCTACGCGAAAGATGTCGAGGGGCGGGAGCATGGGTGACCAAGGGGCTTATACCATAAACGTTACAAAAACTATGTACCGAGTTGAACAGCGCGTGGTTGGAGGGGCGAGGCAGCAACAGGTAAGCACAAGAGGACGGACGCGTTCAGCAGTTGTGAGAGTGGTCCGAATGGCTTAAGGCGCCGCGGAGATCCACCACAAGACCCTGGCCACGATGCGCCAGCCGGAACTCTTGCCGAGGACCACGGCTTGGTATTCGCGGTTTTCCGACTCGAGAACATCGAATTTCGGATAGCGGCGCAGTCGCGAGACGCACAAGCCTTTTTCTTCGTTCGTCACGATCACGATCTTTCCATCAAGGTTGGTGCGATCGGTCTGCGAGGAGTCGACCGCAGCGATATCGCCATCGTGGATTAAGGGCTCCATGGAATGTCCACGCACGCGGAGGAGGCTTGTATAGCTTGGATTGGGGCACCACTCGAGCGGAGCACCCATCACCTCGCGCGCCGGAATATAGTTTAGATTGCCGTGGCGATCTCCCTGGCCGCCATGCGTTCCGACGGTGGCCTGGAGAACGGGAATTGGGACCACTTTTGCTTTGCGCGCGGTTTCCTGCCTGCTGCCGCTTCCGGCGGCGGCCAATTCCATCTGCTCCTCTGGGCGCGAAGGAAATTGTTTCCGCTCGCGCTCGGTGAGCACGGGCATGACGTCGCTACTCTGTAAGCCTGCACGTCCCCAGTAAAACCAGCAGTCTTGTTTGCCGGCCAGTTTGCCGAGCTCGACGTAGTAACGCGCGGTTGGGGCAAGCTGTCCGTTCTCCCAACGCGATACGGTCATCGCAGAACAGTCCAGCTTCCTAGCGAGCTCACCCTGCGAAATTGCCAGCCTTTGGCGCAGGTTCCGGATCTGCTCGGCCCATTCGGTGGGACCGTGATCCTTTCTTTTTCTTTTAGGCATTCAGTTCCCTCGCTGCGTAGCAGCTTCACCCTACGAGGACAGCGCGCGATTTGAGATCTTCGAGAAGAGCGACTACATTCGCATAGGCGATCATCTCACCCTTCCACTTGTGCCAATCGCGCGAATTGGCGACCACGGCCTGGTACTCGCCTTGCGCTTCTTCGAACCTCTGCGTGATCTCGTCGATGGCGCCTTGCAACGCGCGGCACAACAGCTCTTGGCTTCCTGTTGGCCCTCGCCCGCTTCCCGGGCCGGCGTTACACTCGCTTTTTTCGCCCACAGAGAAATCGGCAAAGAGCGCGAACAAATCCAGAATTACGCCGGGGTTCAGGCTGGCAGGTGCGACACCGCGCCTGGAGGAGGGTCTACCGGTAAATCGAAGGGGACGACGCCGCATGCTCACCTGCTGCGACCCCAAAGAGCATAGTCTAAGGGCATGCGATGTACGTGTCCACATATATCGGAAACGATAAAAGGGAAGGGAGGATGAGGAAAAATATGGCGGAGCAGGTTGGGCGTTGCAAAGGATAACGCGCTAGAGGTACCATAAGCGTTACGGTGATCGACCGCGCGACGGTGACACGGCGGCCACACTCCACATCGAGAACTCCAATGAACGGCTTAGTTGACAATAAAAATAATCAAACTCCCGACCTACGATGTCTTCCCTCGCTCTGCCGGGGCATCTACAATCGCGTGGCGCAAAAGGTGGGATGCGATCCATCCTATGTGAGCCGCGTGGCGCGCGGCGAACGCACCTCCGAAGCGGTCTCGGAAGCGTTGCGCGCGGAGATTCAGCTCACGTGGGCGAAGGTCAGCGAAGGGGTCGCTGAACCCGCGGACCAGGCGGCCAAGCGCAAGGCGCGCGCCGCGTCCGCATAGCCCAGGGGCTCGCCCACCGTCCTTCCCAATTGCTTTAGCGTTCGATGAACTGCGCTTGAGGCGCGGTCAGGCGACGCGGCGCTTTCTTTTTTCTACACCGTGTCGGCAAATCCGGCGAATCACTTGCCTCGCCTATGGTTGTGCCTTGACTTCTGACCGCTAAGCTCCGAGACTCGTGCGCGTCCGATGCGGTAGCACATGACTTGGTCGAGAGGGAAAGCGAATGATGAAACGGCAAAGCCTGAAGTCTCGGATTATCTTTGTTGTGTTCGTGGTGTTGGCGCTGCTTGGCGCGGCGAATGTCAGTGCGGCGCAAAACGCAGGCGGCGCTGCGAAGACGCGCCTCGCTGTGGTTGGATTGGACCACGATCACGTGTGGAGTTTGCTGAAGGACATTGCCGGCGAGCCGTCCGCGGAGCTGGTCGCGATTGCCGAGTCGGATCCGGCGTTGGTAAGCCGAGCGCAAAAGGAAGTTCCCGCCAGCGTGAAGTTCTATACGGACTACGTGGCGATGCTGGACCAGGCGAAGCCGGAAGCGGTGATCGTCGCGACGGCCAATGATCGGCACCTGGAGATTTTGCGGCAATGTGCCAAGCGGCACATCCATTACTCGACGGAAAAGCCGATGGCCACGAATGCGGCGGATGCGCGCGAGATGGAACGCCTAGCGCACGAGGCGAACATCAAGCTGATGGTGAATTACTGGAACGCGTGGGTGGCGCCGAGCCATGACATCTTTCATCGCGTGCGTGCGGGCGAAGTCGGACCCATTCAGAAGATCATCGTGCAATACGGGCATCGCGGGCCGAAAGAGATTGGGGTCACGCAGCAATTCGCGAACTGGCTTTATGATCCAGTGAAGAATGGCGGCGGAGCGATCATGGATTTTGGCTGCTATGGAGCGGAGCTGTCGCTGTGGCTGAAGGGGCGTCCGACTCGGGTGTATGCGACGACGCGCAAGTTGAAGGTGGAGCAGAACAACAAGGTCGACGACGATGCGACCATCGTGCTCGACTATCCGGACGCCACGGCGATTATCGAGGCTTCCTGGAATTGGCCGTATACCAAGGACCAGGTGGAGGTGTTCGGGCCGAAGGGGAGCTTGCTGGCACGCCACACCAGCTTGCTGCACCGCGCCGCTGACGCGCACGGGCCGAATGTTCCGCCGGATGGGGATAGCCTCGCGCTCGAACCGCTGCCCAAGGAGACAAGCAATCCGATTACGTACTTTGTCGATTGCATCCGCAACAACAAGCCGATCGAGGATCCAGTTTCGGCGTTGCTCAATGTGCAAGTGATGGAGATTCTGGACGCCGCGCGGGAATCAGCGCGAACCGGGAAACCGCAAGAACTGCGCTGAAGCTCCTGGCTCTCAACCTGAGGCGTATCACGTCATTTTACACTCGATACAGCGTTCGGCCGAACTGCCGAGCGTTGAGAAACGTCTTGGCTCTTGTCACGTCTATGCACAACATGGGGTGAACGTGTTCTTTCCAGGTAGCGCTGTCGCACGGCTTCCACAAATTGTTCTTTGCCCTGTTGCATTTGGCGGACCAGCGGTCGATTGCCGGTTTCTTCGTGCTTGGCGGCCCAGAGAACCATTTCGGTCAGGACGGGAGCGAGATCGAGACCTTTGGGCGTCAGTACGTAGATCAACTTTCGGCCATCGGATGGATCTTCATGGGTGGTGATGATGCCATGAGCGGTCAGTCTCTTCAGGCGGTCGGAGAGGATATTGGTGGCGATGCCTTCGTAGGACGTGAGGAATTCCTTGAAGGTACGGAAACCGCGCAACATCATGTCGCGGAGAATCAAAAGGGACCATCGGTCGCCGAGCATTTCGACGGAGGCGTTGAGGGGGCACCCGGAGCGGCGGTTGGGAGCGGGTTTTTTGGCGGGCACAAGGCATAGTAGCAATTATCGCTTGCAATTTGCAAGTGACATTGGCAGACTGGCCTTCCGCCCGGCAGTAAATCTCGGAGTAGGAAAGGGAGGAAGAAAATGAGCCAAGCCGGAATGAAACAAACACCCGTGGCGGAGAGTAAGACACAGGTGAATGCGTATTTGATCTTTAACGGACAATGCGAGGCGGCTTTCAAATTTTATGAAAAATGCCTGGGGGGAAAAATCGAAGCGACGATGACCCACGGGGATTCGCCGATGGCGCAACAGGTACCAGCAGAATGGCGAAACAAGATTATGCATGCGCGCATGACGGTGGGGAACACGGTGCTGATGGGCTCGGACGCTCCGCCCAACCACTACGAAGAACCTAAAGGCTTTTCGCTTTCGGTGGGCACTAAGGACCCTGCGGAAGCGGAGCGGATGTTTGCCGAGTTGTCGGCGGGCGGGAAAGTGCAGATGCCGCTGCAGCAGACGTTCTGGGCGGTCAAATTCGGCATGCTGGTCGATCGATTCGGCATACCGTGGATGATCAACTGCGAACAAGCAGCGGCGTGATCGCCGCGCTTCATACTTCATAGGGACGCGTAAGAAAAGGAGCTATCGATGAGCGGAGTTCGGGTATTGGTTGGCACGCGCAAAGGCGCATTCGTGCTGAGCTCGGACGGCAAGCGGGAGCGGTGGGAGGTCAGCGGTCCGCACTTCGCGGGCTGGGAGATCTACCACCTGAAGGGATCGCCTGCGGACCCGAACCGGCTGTACGCGTCGCAGACCAGCGGCTGGTTCGGGCAGATCATTCAGCGCTCGGATGATGGCGGCAAGACCTGGACGCAGCCGGGAACTCCGCCGGGCGAGCGCACCACGCCGGAGGGAATGCCGAAAGCGGAGAGTAATAAGTTTGTGTACGACACTTCGGCGGAGACCGGCAAACCCCTGACGACTCACCAGTTTTATGACGGGACGCAACATCCGTGGGAGTTCAAGAGGGTGTGGCACCTGGAGCCTTCGCTTGGCGATCCGGACACGGTCTATGCGGGAGTGGAAGACGCCGCTTTGTTCCGCTCGAAGGACGGTGGCAAGTCTTGGCAGGAACTCTCTGGATTGCGCGGTCATGGAACAGGACCCCAATGGCAGCCAGGTGCCGGCGGGATGTGTCTACATACAGTTGTGCTGGATCCCACTAATCCGCAGCGGATTTTTGTAGCTATTTCAGCGGCCGGCGCATTTCGCAGCGACGATGCCGGGAAAACGTGGCAGCCGATCAATCGCGGGCTGAAATCCCAATACATTCCGGACCCAACTGCCGAGGTGGGGCACTGCGTTCACCGCATTGCGATGCACCGAGCGAAGCCGGGAGTCTTGTTCATGCAGAAGCACTGGGATGTGATGCGCAGCGACAACGCGGGGGAATTGTGGCAAGAGGTCAGCGGGAATTTGCCGAGCGACTTCGGGTTTGTGATTGACGTTCACGCGAATGAGCCGGAAACGATTTACGTTGTGCCGATCAAAAGCGACTCCGAGCATTTCGTTCCGGATGGGAAGCTGCGGGTGTACCGCAGCCGGACGGGCGGAAACGAATGGGAGGCGCTGACGAAAGGTTTGCCGCAACGGGACTGCTACGTGAACGTGTTGCGCGACGCGATGGCGGTGGACTCGCTCGATAAATGCGGCGTGTATTTCGGAACGACTGGCGGACAGGTGTACGCTTCAGCCGATGCAGGTGATAACTGGTCGCCTATCGTGCGGGATCTTCCGGCCGTGCTTTCCGTGGAGGTCCAGACGCTGCCATGATTCGGGTTGTGCTGCCACCGCACTTGAAGGGGCTGGCGCACGTAAGCGGCGAGGTGCAGGTGGATGTCACGGGTCCCGCAACTCAACGTTCCGTAGTCGACGCGCTGGAGGCGAAGTATCCGATGCTCCGTGGGACGATCCGCGACCATGTCACGCAACAGCGGCGACCGTTTTTGCGGTTCTTTGCCTGCGAGGAGGATCTTTCTCATGAATCGCCGGACGCGCCGCTGCCGGATGATGTTGTTTCCGGCAAGGAGCCGTTGCTCATTGTGGGGGCGATTGCGGGCGGGTGAGGCAGCAGTGATGCGGATTTTTCTACAAGAGTGAACTCGCACGACTAAACGTCGTTTTTAGAACAATGAAGGAGAAATATGTCGTCTTCCAACCAGACTGCAATTGCACAATCGGCCGCTCGCGCCTCCTCGTCGACGAAAGGCGTGTGGGTTGGGCGGGTCCTCAGCGGATTCGTTGTGCTTTTCTTGATTCCCGACGGGATAATCAAATTCGTAAAGCCCGCACCTGTCATGGAAGCGTTCGCGCATTTAGGATTGCCGCTGACCCTGGCTAATGGTCTCGGAATCCTTCTGCTCCTCTGCACAGCCGTTTATTTATTTCCGCGTACGTCAGTCCTGGGGGCGATCCTGTTGACAGGCTACCTAGGTGGCGCGGTCGCTACGCATTTGCGCGCGGGTGATCCGTTGTTCAGCCACATTCTATTCCCAACTTATTTGGGCGTGATGCTTTGGCTTGGTTTGTACTTGCGCGATGATCGGCTGCGCGCACTGATTCCTCTGCGGAGTTAATGCCAGTGGCGTGGACAGGGGACGCGGACGGGCTAATTGCAAGGAGATGGAACGATGATTCCGAAACTAGAGTTGTTCTTGCACGATCTGGCAGTAGCGCTCCGGTCCCTGGCGCGCGCCAAGGGCTTGGCGATTACCGTGGTGTTGACGTTGGCGCTGGGCATTGGAGCGAACGCGGCCATTTTTAGCTTGGTGCGCGGGGTGCTGTTGCGTCCGCTGGTCAATCGCGACGAGGGTAGCCTGATCTACATCCGCCAGAGCGCCCCCGGCATTGGCGTAGAAAACGCTAACTTCTCGGTACCCGAAATTCGGGATCTGCGCGCCGGCACGAAAACTCTCAGCTCTATTGGCGACTTCTCGACCATCGGCTTCACCATGGTCGGCCTCGGCGATCCCCGCGAAGTTCGCGCCGGAGTTGTCGGCGGTTCGTATTTCGATGTGATGGGTCTCCGCCCGGTTCTCGGGCGGCTCCTCTACACGCATGACGACGGCCCCAACGCCGCTGGCGCTGCCGTGCTGACTTATCGTTTCTGGACCACCACGCTCAAGAGCGATCCCTCGGTGATCGGCAAGCAGATCCGGCTCGGCGAACGTTCCGCCACGATCGTCGGCGTGCTGGAGCCCTCGGTTCCGTATCCCGCCGAAACGGAAATTATCGCCAACGTGGTCACCAGCCCGCATCATCTTTCCGCGACGATGGTCACCGGCCGGGTCCATCGCATGACTGAACTCTTCGGCCGCCTCGCTCCGGGCGCTACGCTGGAGTCAGCGAACGCCGAATTGCGCACCGTCTACGCTGCGATGATTCGCGATCATTCCGAGGCTTACTCGCAGAAGGGCGACAACCGTATACATGCCGTGCTCCTGCGGGACCAAATCACATCCGGGGCGAAAACGATATTGTGGGTCCTGCTGGCGGCCTCCATCCTGGTCTTCATCATTGCTTGCTCCAACGTTGCAAACCTGATCCTGGCGCGCAGCGTGCGTCGCGAAGGCGAGTTAGCCATCCGCGCCGCATTAGGCGCAAGCAGCGGAGCCCTGCGCCGCACTCTTCTCGCCGAAAGCCTCCTGCTCTGCGGAGCCGGGGCGATTCTTGGCGTACTAAGCGCCCGTCCCATGGTTGCCATTCTTGCTCGCTATGCTTCACGATTCTCCGTCCGCGCGCTCGACCTTACCATTGACGCGAGCATGCTGTGGGTTGGCGCCGGACTCGCCATTCTGGCCGCCATTCTTCTGGCGTTTGTCCCCCGCCTGCCTTCCGCAAGCGCCTCGCAAGGATTCGGGCTCGCGAGCGGCGGAGTGCGCATCACCGGCAGTACCAGCCGGCGGCTGCGTGTCTTCGCTGTTACGCAGATCGCCGCGTCTTTCATGCTCCTGGCCGGTGCCAGCATGCTCATCAAAACTCTCCTTACGCTGCAATCAACCCAGACAGGCTTCGACATGCATCGCGTTCTTGCCATGAACGTGCCGGTGATGTCCTACGGAAAGACTTCGGATCAAATCATCAACTTCTACAGGGAGGCCATCCGCCGCATCAACGAACTTCCCGGCGTGGATCGCGTCGCGCTCGGCACCAGCGTCCCGTGGCGCGATGCCGGCAGCTTCGGCCCGGGCTTCTCGTTCACCGGCGAGGGCCATGTGAAAAGCGATCGCGAAGAGGACCCTCGCGCGATGCTTCGAGTTGTTTCGCCGTCATTCTTCGCGGCACTCGGCGTGCCGATTGTTGCTGGACGCGACTTCAACGACAATGACCGTCGCGGCGGCGAGCCGGTTGTCATCGTTAGCCAAAGCGTGGCTCAGACGATGTTCCCCGGCCAAGATCCGATCAACCGGCACATCATGTGGACAGACCCAGTGATGGATTTCATTTACATCAACAAGGGGCCGCGGCGCATCGTAGGCGTCTCTGCAGATGTGGACGATGAGCACGTCGTACCTGGCGCGGCGCTTACCGTCTACCACCCTTTCGGTCAGATACCGGATAATGAGACCGCTAGCAAGGAGCTGCCCGTCTTTGGCGGCCGCATGTTCGTTCACACGCGGATGGATCCCTACGCGCTGGTGACCCCGATCACGCGCATCGTCCGCGATATGGCCGCTGACCAACCCGTCGAGCACGCCGCCACCCTCGAAGACATCCGCGCAGAAGTGCTCACGCCCGACCGGCTGAACACGATCGTCTTCGGCGGGTTCGCCGCCGTTGCTCTGGCCATCGCCATCGTCGGTGTCGCTGGCGTGCTCGCATTTTCCGTCAGCGCGCGCACACGCGAGTTTGGTATCCGTCTGGCCATCGGATCGCAGCCAGCGCGGCTCCTGGCTGGTGTTATCGCCCAGGGCGCCGTAATGGCTGGGGCGGGTGTCGTTGCCGGCGCCGCGTTGGGTTACATCCTTGCCCGCTTGGCCGGCGGGTACATCGCGGATATCCGCATGCCTAGCGCATTGCCGGTAATCGTGTCGGCACTTGTGCTGCTTGCGGCGGCTGTGGTTGCTTCGGCGGTGCCGGCGGCGCGCGCCGCACGTGTGGATGTCATTCAGGCGCTGCGTTCAGAGTGACTTTGAAATGGCCGTCGGCAAACAGCTACCTTTTGCTCCACCAGACGATGGTGACGCCGAGGCACACGACGGCGATTCCCATCCAGCGATTTCGGCTGATGCGTTCACCCAGGAAGGCTTTTGCTCCAAAGGCTCCCGCCGCATAGCTTAGGGCACTGACGGGCACTACAAAACTCACTTCCTGAAATGAGAGAATCGCGAGCAGGGAAAAGAATCCAACACTCATCAGCGCGACGCCGAGCCACATCCAAGGCAACCGCAACGATCGCAGAACGAAACTCAGAATAGATTTGGGACTAAACTCGTGGACTTCTCCGATGCTTTTCATGGCGCGGCTTACGCATAGCTCTCCGGCTGTTCCCGCCACAACAATGAGAAAGAAGAGGACCGCTTCAAGCACGTTCAGGCGCTCCTGTTGTGCTGGGGGAGGTCCGACCTACGAGGAAAACGCCGAAGCAGATCACGGTGACCCCAAGCCAGCGTAACGGGGAGATTACTTCTCCGAGAAGGAAGTAGCTCAGCATGGTGATGGAAACGTAGGACAGGGACGTAGCAGGCTGTACGTAACTGTAGTCTGCCCAGGTTAGCAACAACATGTGGACAGTGAAAAATACCAGCAAGCAAAAAATGCCCAGCCAGATATAACCGGACATCAGTACCCTAGAGGCGATGGGGACGAGATCGAGAGTCCTCGCCGAAGAGAGCGATCCGACGCTTTTCATGGCCTTGCCGAGAAATACGTTTCCCAGAGGGCCCAAAATGATGCTGATCAGAATCAGGGGAATCGTTTTCAGTTGGAGTCTGCGAGTGTGCGTCACGTGCTCATTTCGACCATTGTTTGAGAATAGCAAAAAAATCAGTAGAACAAACGCCCCGTGGACAGAAAAATCTTCCGGAATAGCCATGTGAAATTCAACTCCAGCGAAGAGCGGGACCTTGTAATCTGAAGGACTTCCCGCGAAGGTTTTGATCGCCTGTGCTAGTATCCAACAGGGGGGAATCTGGCATCAAAAGTCCGGTGGCATTCGGGAATTTCTCTTGATCAGGATAGAATCTTAGGGTGGGCCACCGCGCCTTCCGTTCTGGCGTACGGCGGAATCAGAGTCAACCACGACTGGACGCACTAGAATCAAGAATGAGGTGCCGTGCCCTCAACGATCTTAGAGTTCGTTGTCCTTTTCGCGGCAGCAATTCCCGTTATCTTCTATCTTCTGGCTATCTACAGTTCCTACAGATATTTCCGGCAGTCAAGGGATCAATCCGGCGAAAATCTTGATTTCACTCCCCCGATAAGCAATCTCAAGCCAGTTCGAGGGTTAGATGCCGATGCTTACGGAAACTTCGCCAGTTTCTGCCAGCAAGACTATCCAGAGTACGAGCTCCTTTTTTGCGTGACTGACCAAACCGATCCTTCCGTGCCGGTAATCCAGAAATTGATCCAGGACTTCCCGGCGCGAAAGATCCGGCTGCTCTACAGCTCCGGCCACACCGCGATCAATGACAAGGTTGCGAAATTGCGATTGATGGAACGCGAAGCCTTATACGAATACCTCGTCATCAACGATTCCGACGTCCGTGTAGACAGCCAATATCTGCGAAGAGTGGTTGGGCCCTTGCGTGATCCCAAGGTCGGAGGAGTGACCTGTTTTTACGTGTCGTCGGGAGAAAAATCATTCGTCGAGAAACTTCAAACGATTGGGATGATTTCAGACTTTTATGCCGGCGTACTGGTTGCCTGGCAGCTTGACGGAGTACATTTCGCGCTTGGGCCGACAATGGTGTCGACGAAGCAGCGGGTCAGGGGCTTCGGGGGCTTTCAGGTGTTGGAAAACCGGCCCGCAGACGATCTGCTCTTTGGGCGCCTGATTGCCGAACAAGGAGTTGAAGTAAAACTGTTGCCGTATGCAGTGGAAACGGTTCCCGATTTCAAGGGAGTGGGTGAGCTTCTGGCGAAGCGGTTGCGGTGGATGACGGTGATGAGAACAATGCGGCCATGGGGACACTTTGGGCTGCTCTTTACCTGGGGGTTGCCGTGGACAACCCTCGCCGTTTTGGTGCACCCCACGTTAGTTGTTGCCGTCGCCTATTGGGGTGTGTATCTAGCCTTCCGCGTGGCGATAACGTGGTTCATCGGAGTCCAAGGATTAAAACAGGCAGGTCTTTGGAAAAAGATGCCTTTAATTCCGCTCTGGGATGCCATGGCATTTCTAATCTGGATGGCGAGTTTCGGGCGAACGTCCATCCGCTGGCGCAACGTCGATTATCAACTCCGCGACGGCCAATTTGTTTCGACCACGGATACTTCCGTCCGAGATGCCGCCACTAAGAGCGATGGCTAAATGCGACCTGCACACGGTCGCTTTCGCTACGGTGAATGTGGCCCGTCGTGTGTGGTGGCTTCAGCGCTTCTTTTCCCTGCCGCTGGGCATGCGGGATTCGCCCCCTTGGGCCGCGCCAACGGAAATTCCAGCGTCGATGGTGGTTGACAGCCGGCGATCATTGCGCGGTTCACGCCAGTTCACCTGTGGGAGCATGATCGTGGGATCTACACGGTCGCGATACTTCAGGGCGATATTCATGAGTGAATCAAGAAGAGAGTCCGAGAGATAGTGGGGTTGCAGACCCAGATCAAGTAGCTTGGAATGCTTTGCGTTGTAATAATGCTGTTCAGCCTCGACGCGCGGATCCGGGATGTGGTCAATTTCCACCTTGATCCCAAGATCCTTTCCTGCTTCCCGCACCTTCAGTGCGATATCCAGAACGGAGAATTGTTCCGTGAATTGGTTGTATACGCGACATTCGCCCCTGGCCGCGGGATTAAGACAGGCAAGTTCAACGCACCGAACAGTGTCACGGATGTCCAGAAATCCTCGTGTTTGGCCGCCCTTGCCATAGACGGTTAAGGGCTGGCCGATGGCCGCCTGAACGCAAAACCGATTCAGGACCGTGCCGAAGACTTCGTCATAATCCAGGCGATTGATCAAGGCTTCGTCCAACCCTACCTCGTCCGTCATGGTTCCATAGACCACGCCCTGATTGAGATCCGTGGCGCGAACTCCCCAGATTTTGCAGGCAAACATCATGTTATGGCTGTCGTGAACTTTGGAGAGATGGTAAAAGGAGCCAGGCTGTTTGGGAAAAGGCAAGAGATCGCGGCGCCCATTATATTCGATCTCGATGTAGCCTTCTTCGATATCGATGTTGGGTGTCCCGTATTCCCCCATGGTCCCAAGCTTGATCAGGTGGCAGTCTGGCTGGACCTCGCGAATCGCGAACAGGACATTCAATGTCCCGACAACATTGTTCACCTGGGTGAATACAGCGTGCTTTCGGTCGATCATCGAGTAGGGAGCCGAGCGCTGTTCGGCAAAATGGATGATGGTCTCCGGCTCAAACTGCTTCACCGTGGAGAGCAAAAACTCATAATCCATTACATCTCCCACAAAAAGCTCAATGGCTTTTCCTGTCAGGCGAGTCCATGTCCTAAGGCGGTCGCCCAGAGGAAGGATGGGTGTGAGAGTCTGGGCGCCTAGTTCGTGATCCCATTGGCGGCGCACGAAATTATCTACGATCGCGACACTGTGCCCCTTCGCTGAAAGATAAAGGGCGGTCGCCCAGCCGCAATAACCATCCCCACCAAGAACAACAATGTTCATAGCTTCCCCTGTAGAAAGATCTTCGTCTACCTCTCCAGCTTGAGCTAGTTTGGGTCCCTAAGCAATTCCCTGCGAGAGTAAATTAAGTTCCGGCAACTCGAAAAATACTTGAGCACAGATTACGTCCACTCGGAGAATGCCCCTGTCCAGTAGACGAAACCCGGCGAACGCGTGGGTACAAAAAACATGATCAGTGCAGTACCAACAATCATCAATCCTAGCAGCTTTCCGCATGGAGTCAGCAGTGAGCATCGTTTCCCACGAACGAGGAAGGGAAAGAGGATGCGAGTGGTTGGACAGGCGCAGTGAGGGAGTGCTGGTAGCTCGCCTAGAGACAATGTTGGTTAACAGTATCTTCCCGCCGCTGCTACAAACAGTCTCAAAGGACTCTTTGCCAACCAGATGTTCGATGCGATCAGCCCCCTCCTGGGACGCAACCAAATAGTATTTATTCCCGCTTGTCCACAAAGCTTTGAATTCCGAATCGTTTAGAAAAACCGCCGGAGCGCCTGGCGCGGCCGCTCCGTATTCCAAATTGTTGAACTTGCCGTTCAAGAGCAAGGGGGCCTGACCTGTATAGAAAATAACCGAAGAGAACGAATAGTAGTGATGATCAACGATGAGTTTTCCCGGGGGCGCCGAACGAAACGCCTCCGCGAGCGGACGAGAGGAGAGGTAAGGATCGAAGACGACGAGCGCCAAGCGGGCGGCATGAAAAAACAGGACCATCATTAGTCCGGACGCCAAGAATGCGCGCATGCCAGACCAGCGCAGGTTACCTGAGGCTCCTACCAAAAAGGCGGCTCCTGCAAGGCATAACGGCAACCTAAGATAGGCGAAGGAATTAAGGGTGAGGTCCAGCATATGGCCGAGCGATAGCGTATAGGCCGAAGGATGCTGCGATAGCGCCGAGGAAATGTCTCCGGGAGCGGGTAGATTGCGTACAGCAAAAACAATGGCGACAGCAGTTAGCGCAGCGAGAGCGGTGATTCCACCCAAAAGGCGCGTTCCTCGATGGATCCATGTGCCTTCCGCTGCCATTGCTGAGCCAAGCAGAAGAGCCAAGGCTGGATAGCATGGCATCGAGTAATATTCCTGAGTCGTCGAAAAAGTGAAGAAGACGAGGATGAAGCCCGTCCAGCAGAGGGCTAGAAGTCTCGCTTGTCCCGCGCGATCCAAAGGTTTGAAAGAGAGCCTTGCAAGCGCTGGCAAATACACGCTCCAAGGAAATAGCCAAAGGAGATGGAACAGCCAGAAGTACAGGCGCGGAACCGTGTTGTAGTCGCGCGGATATCTTAGGTTAAGAAACCGCAGCAACTGTTCATTTACAAAATAGAACCACAAGAATCCATGGTACAGGCCAGGACCGCTCTTTAAGGTCCAGGCAAAATAGGGAGGATTCCGAAGGGTCGCCAATACATGCCAAGGTGCGGCGATGAGCAGCACGATCAGAGAACCACTGATGGGCCGCAGGCGGCGCCAGGTCCTGGCTGAAAATAGTTGTTTCGAAACGAAAAGATAGATCAGAGCCGCAGCGACCGGAAACACAATGCCAACCAGACTCTTGAGCAAAAGCCCTGCGCCCAGACTTGCCGCAAGAATGGCCGCCCAGAGTCGTGGCCGTTTTTCCTCTTCATCCAGGGCGCGCAAGAACGCCCATAGGGCGAGCGTGATGGTGAATGTGAGCATTACATCGGGGATCTGAATGCGCGTGAAAAGGAATAATCCAACACACGTAGACATACACAATCCGGCATAAAAACCGGCTCGTTTCCCAAAGGCCCACATGCCGAAAAAAGCGGTAAGGAGTGCCAGGCCAATCGAGGCGAGGGCCACCGCAAGCCGGGCCACCCAATCCGCCACGCCGAAAAACTTATAGAAGATCGCGATCAACCAATAAATTAAAGGAGCCTTTTCCAGGTAGAGGACTCCGTCGAGACGCGCCGTCACCCAATCGCCGCTGGTCAGCATCGTTTTAGCGATTTGCGCCTGCACGGCATCAACATCGTCCATAAGAGAGGGCGGCGAGAGCACGCAACCGAGGTAGATCGCACTTGCGAATGTGAAGACGAGGAAAAGCAAAAACCAACGGCGATCGAGAATATCGTTCCTTCCGCTGCCGGCGGCTAAATCTTGACTCGCCCTCTTTTCATCCACAACAACAATGTGATCGGTCCCAGAGGTGATATCCAACCTTGATCTCCCTTTGAACGCCGTCTAGTAGCTCGATGCTCTCTCGACGAAAGGTTTGTCAGTTACTCTGATAACCCAAAGTGCCAAGCAATCCGCAAACATGCCCGAAGCCATAGCCGCCCCGGAGTCGTGGCACGCGCCGGACAACAGTCCGCGCCGCGGCCGTGGGAGCGCCAGCACGGGTCACTCATGTGCCTCGACTTTGGGCAGAGCGAAGTAAAAGCTTGCGCCGTGCGAGGAGTTGTCGGCAGCCCACAAGCGGCCGCCATGTGATTCGATGATGGATCGGCTGATGCGAAGTCCCATGCCGGTGCCGTGAGGTTTGGTAGTAAAAAACGCATTGAAAATCTGGTCCGCGCATTCCGGGGGAAGTCCCACGCCGGTATCGCTGACGGACACCAGAAGTTCCTCGCTTTCCCCTGGCTGCGAGTTGATGATTAACTCGCGTGTCCCATCCACATCCTTCATCGCATCGATGCCATTGATCATGAGGTTCATCACAACCTGCTGTAATTGCACGCGATCTCCCATGACCTGGGGAAGATCTGCGGTCAACTCCGTCCGGACGGATACGTTGTAGCGCATCGCCTCGCTGCGCAGGAGGACGATCATCTCTCGAATGACTTCGTTCATATCAACTAACTCGCGCTCCGCAGCACCCTTCTTGAAAAGCAGGCGGATGCGGCTGATGATTTCCCCCGCCCGCCTTCCGTCTTTCACAATCCTATTGGCAGCGGCGCGCGCCTCCTCGAGATTTGGAGTGCCCGCAGCGAGCCAGCGCAAGCAGGTATTAGCGTTGGTGACCGCGGCGGCAATCGGCTGATTCACTTCGTGCGCCAGAGAGGCAGTCAGCTCTCCCATGGTGGTCACGCGGCTGACATGTGCGAGGTCCGACTGCGCCTGGTGCAGCGCTTCTTCGGCGCGCCTCTGCTCGGTGTAGAGATCGCGCAGGCGGCGGGCGGTATCGTTGAAGACCTGCCCGAGGTGAGCGAGTTCATCGTTGCCGCTAACAGATACCTGATGTTGAAATTCGCCGCGGGCCAATGCCTTGGAGCCTTCCACCAACCGCGCCAGTGGCTGGGTGATGCTGCGGGTAATGGCCAGGCCGAGGGTAGCGGCGATCAGCAGGGTGAGGAGGGCGGTCAACGGGACAACCAGGAAAACCAGCCGTTGCACGCGCCTAATGTTCACCACGGTTTGGGCCTGCTCTTCGCCGACCTCGCGGTCGACGTTCTCGACGAGCGCGGAGGTCAGGGATTCCAGTGGCGTTACCTGGTTCGCCAGGCGCAGCCGCACGGCCCTCCAGTCGCCGGAGGTGGCCAGTGTGCTGATGGCTTCAAGCTGCGATGGCAGCGCGCTCTGAACGGCATGAAGGGTAGGCAGTATGGTCGGATCTCGCTGCAGGGCGAAAGGCATTTGACTGAGCGCGCTCATGGCACGACGGGTGTCCTCCAGGACCGCGGTCCGAAGGGGGCCGCCTTCTGTCACCAGTCGACCCGCGTCTTGCGAGTCCGCGAGTTCTTCCAGCCGATCGTGAAAGGCCAACAGACTGGTATGCACGCGCAGGACGGCAACTAGTTTCTGGTCGATCCCGTTCAGGCGCTCCGCCTGAGTACGAACCAAGTGAAATTGCCAGAGGACGACTGCATCCGCAACCAACATCGACAGGATGATGAACACGAAGCCGAGTATCAAACGTGGGCCGATGTTGAATCGGCCGAGATGAAGAGTCTTCTCTTCAGCCCTTTCGACCCAACGCTTCAATCCTGTGCCGGTGTGCAGCCCCATCGATCTTTCCTATCGAGCTATCGCTGGCCTCGAACTCATGCCCTGCCTGCCTCTCACCGTTCCCGCAACGAATTTGAGCAGCGGATTAGCGATGTTAATGGACGGGTCCAGATCTTTCCTTCACGGTTGTGCCGCTCATCCCCGCTGACGGCGGTCCCGTCTTGAAACCGGTGATGCGAACCAACTCCTTCTCCAGGGTTGCGGCTGCCTCTAGCGCCCTCTTTTCGCCAGTCAGCACAGAGTGCACAGCCTGCATGTAAGCGTCCGTCACGTCCTGGTAGTTTTTGCCTGTAACGCTGGAAGGTCGCGAAATCACAGCGGTTCGGAACGCTTGAGCCAATACGGCATAACGTGGATTCGGCTCACGTAGTCCAGCCAATTCGTAGAGTTCCGGAAAAGTGGGTGGCTCTGAAAGGACGCGAGAGCGCTCCAGCTGCACCTTTCTGCTGCACAAATACCGGACCAGCTCTAAAGCCTCATTAGTATGAGCCGAGAATCGCGAAACTGCCAAGCCGACTCCTCCCAAAGTACCCACGCGGCCTGCCTTACCAGCAGGCAGTAGCGTTATATCGAACTTATTTCGGATTGGCGAGTCTGTCGCTTGGCTGTCGACGTAGGCCATCGGCCAACTGCGCATAAACGCTGCATCGCCCGCGACCCAAACGTTCACCGCGTCCCACTCCTTGTACCCGACTACACTGGGCGGTGAGATAGAACCAACCCATCGCGCCGCCCTCTGCCACGCTCGGATCGCCTGCGGATTATTCACGCTGATCGTCTTGTCCTCCTCTATGATTCGCCCGCCGCCTTCGGAGGCTTGCCATTCCAGCGCGTCGCAGGTCAACCCTTCAACAGCGGCCCCTTGCCACACAAAGCCCCAAAACTCTTTCTTACCTTTGGCTCGTTCGCCTGCCTGAATGCGAGCCGCCATGCGCTCCAGCTCATCCCAAGTCTGAGGCGGCACCCGATATCCATACCGTCGCAGGAGGTCGGTGCGAAAGTATAGAAGCCCGATGTTGGCGTCATACGGCAGGGCCACCAGCTTGTTATCCACGGTGTAGCTGGCGGCTACCGCCGGAAACTCCGCGGACATTTCGTTGGCGAAATATGGCTTCAGATCTATGAAAGATTCGGCCAGCATCCCAGGCCAGATTACATCGAGGCCGTATACGTCCGGACCCGACGCGCTTGTCCCGAGCAACTCTCGCCAGAAAGCCAGCTGCTCTCGAGGCGATTCCGGAGATGCAAGCAACTTCACGTGGATTCCTGTTTCCCGAGTGAACTGTTGCAACTCCTGCTGGCGCGCCTCGCTGAAAGTCTTGGTTGTCCACTCCTGATCGAGAAGAGTCAGCGTAACCGGTTCATGAACAGTTGGCCGAGCACAACCTTGCGGAAGCAGAGAAAGCAACAGAACGCAAACTGGCCCTGCCATTTTGCCGGAAGGGTAAAGACGGCAAATTCTCCGGACGACCACCCTGTGAATCAGCGTCACGAAACTGCGAATTGGCTCCATGGGTATGATCACTGCTTGCGGCCTTCCTTCGCATATAATTGAGCTCACCGTTGCGAACGAAAACAAACTTCCCTTCACGGTTGTGCTGATCCCTTTTGGGGCGGTCCTTTCTTGAAACCCGTGAGGCGAACCAACTCCTTCTCCAGGGCTGCGGCCGCTTCTGAGGCACTCTGTTCTCCAGTCAGCACCGTGTGAACGGACTGGGTATAAGCGTCGGTCACGTCCTGGTATTTTTTTCCGGTGACGGCCGAGGGACGCGACACGATGCCAGTTCGAAATGCCCGGCTTAACAGGGCAAACTGGGGATTCGCTTCAAGTACTTCAGGCAATTCGTAAAGTTCCGGTCGAGTGGGTGGCTCTGTAAGCACTCGAGACCGCTTCACCTGCATGTCTCTGCTGCAGAGATACCGGACCAGCTCTAAGGCTTCGCGGGGATGAGCGGAAAATCGGGAAACTGCCAAGCCGGCTCCTCCCAAGGTCCCCAACCGGCCCGCTTTACCCCCAGGCAGCAGCGTCATATCGAACTTATTTCGGATTGGCGAGCCTGCCGCTTGGCTGTCAGCGTCGGCGATCGGCCAATTGCGCATGAATGCTGCCTCGCCTGCCACCCAAACGTTCATCGCGTCCCATTCCTTGTATCCAACTACACTTGGTGGTGAGATAGAGCCAACCCAGCGCGCCGCCCTTTGCCACGCCCGGATTGCCTGCGCGTTGTTCACACTGATCGTGCTGTCCCTCTCAATGATCTGTCCGCCGCCGTCGGAGGCCTGCCATTCCAGCGCGTTGCAGGTCAATGCTTCGGTAGCAGCCCCTTGCCATACAAAGCCCCAAAACTCTTTATTACCTTTGGCTCGTTCGCCCGCCTGAATGCGAGCCGCCATGCCCTCCAGCTCGTCCCAAGTCCGGGGCGGCGTGCGATAGCCATACTGTCGCAGAAGGTCGCTGCGATAGTACAGAAGCCCGATGTTGGCATAGTACGGCAGCGCCACCAGCTTGTTATCCACCGTGTAGCTGGCCGCTATCGCCGGAAACTGGAGAGCGATTTCGCTGGCGAAGTATGGCTTGAGATCCATGAAATATTCGGCCAGAATTCGGGGCCAGATCACATCGAGGCCGTACGCATCCGGACTTGAGGCGCCTGTCCCGAGTAAGTCTTGCCACAAGGCCAGCTTTTCCCGCGCCGACTCCGGAGCCGGAAGCAGCTTGACTCGGATTCCTGTTTCCCGAGTGAATTGCTGCAACTCCTGCTCGCGCTCCTCTGTAAACTTCCTGGTTGTCCACTCCTGATCGAGAAGAGTTAGCGTAACCGGTTCATGAACAGTTGGCCGGGCACAACCTTGCAGAAG
>WNFM01162198.1_pt1 | contig 24295 bp, 24 predicted proteins | sample 5400271 | NCBI WGS metagenome assembly WNFM01 (sample SAMN13153352, study PRJNA577476) | soil metagenome | isolation source: 60 cm saprolite on Douglas fir-dominated hillslope | place: USA:California | collected 2013-09-17 | reverse complement strand
GATCCGGTCGCACGAGGGGCGGCGGTCAGGGTCATCTCGTAGTCCAAATAGGGTGGGAAACCGGGTTCCCTATGGTCAGGGCGCAGCCCTTAGCATGGCCCGCGCCGGGTTTCGACAGGGATCGGCCAAGTCGCTTAATAACCGGGCAAAAATGCCGTGGTCTGGCCTACGGTGCGGTCCAGTCCCCGAGCGCCGCCTGCACCAGCGCCAGCGCCGCCACGGCGGCGGTATCGGCGCGTAGCACCCTCGGCCCCAGCGAAAGCCGCAGGGTTTTGGGCTGCCGCAGCAGGACCGCGCGCTCTTCCTCGGCAAATCCGCCTTCGGGGCCGATCAGGACGTCGATCCCGTTTACAGCCGTCAGGCCGCTTTGCAGCGCTTGCAAGGGGTTTGCGACCTCTGCCGCCTCGTCGCAGAACACCAGCAGGCGCTGCGTCTCGCGCTGGCTCAGATAGCGATCGAGCGCCACCGGTTCGGCGACGTCGGCAAGGCTGAGGATGCCGCACTGCTCGGCGGCCTCGATGACATTGGCGCGCATCCGCTCGCCGTTGACCCGCGAGACCTGGGTGAAGCGGGTCAGAACCGGCTGCAGCGATGAGGCTCCCATCTCGACCGCCTTCTGCACCATGTAGTCGAGCCGGGCATGTTTGAGCGGCGCAAAGACGTAAGCGAGGTCGGGCAGGCGATCCTGCGGCCGGGTCTGGGCAACGATGGTGAGGCTGTCCGGCCGCTTGCGGCCCCCGATCGAAGCCTGCCACTCGCCGTCGCGTCCGTTGAACACCAGGATTGATTCGCCCGCGGCAAGCCGCAGCACATTGCCGAGATAATTGCTCTGGCCGCGCTCGAGCGCGACCGTCTCTCCCACCGCCAGCGGGGCATCAACAAACAGCCGGGGCCTATCAAAATCGCGTTGAGGCATCGCCGATTTCCCAATTCCGGCTGGCTTTTAGCCCAAAGGCGTAGAATTAACGCAATAATCGGCCTCCGGGCGCGGCGCTACGCCGCGCTGTTGCCAAAATCCACGGGTTGTTAAGGACCGGCAGGAATCGTAAAAAGCCCTTAACCATTACTCGGTATCGCTCTTCAATCGGGAAGACCTTGGGGCACCGTTGGACCTTGCCGGAGGAACAGCCTTGATCATCCGCCGCCGTTTGATTGTGCCGCTGGCCGTGGCCGTGGTGACAGCCCATGCTGGTCTCGCCGTTGCGCAAAGCGCATTTCCGGCGCCGCTGCCGGGTCAAACCGTTCAGCCCAACGATCCGGCATTCCCGCCGGTCAATGGTGCAGCACCCAGGGCTTCGGTCGGCGCCGCTCCCAGTTCGTTTCCGGTAAACGGCGCGGCACCGGTCACCGGCTCGGCGTTCGAGCGCGGGCCGGCCTCGCCGACGCAGGCGGGCCCGTCGGAGGATTGCATGAAGGGCTTCATGCCGCTGCGGGAAGAGGCGGAAAAGCGCGGCAAGTTGATCCAGGCCGCCAGTAGCCGGCATGCTCCCCCGGACGAAGCCTGCAAGCTGATCGGGAACTTCGGCCAGGCCGAGATCAAGATGATCAAATACGTCGAATCCCACGCCGCGAAGTGCGGGATTCCGGCTCAAGTTTCCGACCAGTTGAAAACCGGTCACAAGAACACCGAGAATATGCAGCAAAAAGTCTGTGCGGTAGCCCAGCAGGTGCAGCAAAGAGGACCGGCGGGCCCGAGCCTGAGCGAGGTGCTGGGTTCTTCGGCCGCGCTTCCGGAGGCTACCGCCACCAAGAAGGGCGGCAGCACCTTCGATACGCTGAACGGCAACGTCCTTACCCGATGATCAGATGAGCGGCGCGGGGTTGCGCGTTGCGGATGCGACCGGCAACTGGGTCGACACCCGCGCGCCGCCATGGTCGCGGCCTTACCTGCGGCTTTCCCGTCTCGACCGGCCGATCGGGTCCTGGCTGTTGCTGATACCGTGCTGGTGGTCGGCGGCGCTGGCCGCCGGTGTCGCTCGCAACCTCGGTCAACTGCCCCTCGTCATCGCGCTGTTCTTCGTCGGCGCCTTCGTCATGCGCGGCGCCGGCTGCACCTGGAACGACATCACCGACCGCGATCTCGATGCAAGGGTCGAGCGGACGCGGTCGCGGCCGATTCCGGCCGGACAGGTGAGCGTGCCGCAGGCCTTTGTCTTTCTCGTCGCTCAGGCGCTGATCGGTTTTTTGGTGCTGCTGCAATTCAACCGCTTCGCGATAGCGACCGGCATCGCATCCCTCGCCATCGTCGCGATCTATCCGTTCATGAAGCGGATCACCTGGTGGCCGCAGATCGTGCTGGGCTTAGCCTTCTCCTGGGGCGCGCTGATGGGATTTGCGGTGATGCTAGCGCGCATCGATGCGACGGCGCTTGCGCTCTATGCGGGGTCGATCGCCTGGGTGATCGGCTACGATACCATCTATGCGCATCAGGACGCCGACGACGACGCGCTAATCGGCATCAAATCCACCGCGCTCCTGTTCGGCGCGCGCACCAAGCAGGCGCTGGTGGTGTTTTATGGACTGGCGGTGGTCCTGATCGGGCTAGCCTTGATGGTTGCCGGCGCCGGCGTCCCGGCATGGATCGGTCTTGCCGCATTCGCGGCGCATCTCATTTGGCAAATCAGGCGGCTTGAGATCAGCGACCCCGCATTGTGCCTTCGCGTTTTCAAATCCAACCGCGATGCGGGGCTATTGCTGTTTGCGGGATTGCTTGCGGATGCGGTGATGCGGGCGAGATAAACGAACCGTCATCCTGAGGTGCGAGCCTCTTCGGCGAGCCTCGAAGGATGACAGGCGCTGGCGCCAGCGGCCATCCTTCGAGGCGCGCAAAAGAGCGCGCACCTCAGGATGACGTCTGTATGCGCGGCAAAACTAATCCCTTGCGATGATCTCGTGCTCGCCCTGATGCAGATTAGCCGGATTGAGCAAATCGCCGGCGCGCCGGCGCACCAAAAATTTCGGCCGCCGCGCGCGGATCGCGTTGTGCCGCCGCCGCCGCGCGGCGGGTTCGCATGGTCTGTCTTCCAGCAATTGCGGAAGCCCAAAGATATCGCTCCACATCGGCCAGGCCGATGCGATCTCCTCACGATCGGAACTGACGCCGAGCGGAATCGTCAATGAAGGATCGCGGTGCAGCAGCACCAGCATCTGGGCGTCGTCGATGCCGCGCAGGGCAACGCCGAGAAAATCGCGGACGCGAACATTGACCGCCATCTCGATGCCGCGGACGGCACGGCGCAGCACGACGCGTTCGCGGTGAAGTTCGATGTGCCGCACACCGCCATCGGCGCGGGTGTCGTGCGCGTCGAAGCTGACCGGCAAAGAGAGAGGGTCGAGCCGCAATGCGCGGCTCGACCCGGCGGGATTGATCCCGCTTGTTGCTGTTTGACGCCTCACGGCTCTATCTCCCCGCCGGGATTATGTTCCCGGTCGACAGGCGAGACCGTACCCGAGCCGCGTCCGAAATCGCTTAAAAAGGCTGGTTAACCCGAGGTCACCGGCCCTGCATTCGCCGGCATGATTGACAAGAGCTTGGCTCACATGATTGACGAGAGCTTGCGATATCGTCGAAATTCTTTCACTTTTGCCCCGCGAAAATGCTTGAAGTCCGCGAGAATCGGGCACATCTGAGGGACTCGCTGATTTGGCTCCAGGCCCGCTTCAGGCCTTCCTCGATCCTTCCTCAATCCATCCTCAATCCTGGGATTTTGTTCGTGAACTCTTCACCATCCGCCGCTTCCGCGCTTTCATCCGGTTCCGACCTGTTCGATCAATCCGCGCTCTCAACGCTGGCGCAGCGTCTGGTCGAGGCGGCGAGGCGCGCCGGCGCCGACGCCGCCGACGCGGTGGCGGTGCGCGGCGTCTCGCAAGGCGTCGAGGTGCGCGACGGGCGCGTCGAGGAATCCGAGCGCTCGGAAGGCGATGATGTCGGATTGCGCGTGCTGGTGGGTCAGCGCCAGGCAGTGGTCTCAACCAACGATGTCAGCGGCGATGGGGTCGCCAGGCTCGCCGAGCGCGCGGTCGCCATGGCGCGCGTCGCGCCCGACGACAAATATGTCGGTCTCGCCGATCCGTCGTTGCTGGCGCGTGATTTCCCCGATCTCGATCTGCTTGACCCTGTGATCCCCTCGACGGCGGAGCTTGAGCGCCGCGCGTGTGAAGCCGAAACCGCGGCACTCGCGGTCAAGGGCGTGACCAAGTCGGGCGGCGCGTCGGCCTCGACCGGAATTGGCGGCATGGTGCTGGTGACTTCGACCGGCTTCCACGGCTCGTATCTGCGCTCGAGCCAGGGCATCTCGATGACCGCGATCGTCGGCGACGGCACCGGCATGGAACGTGATTACGATTACACGACCGCGCCGCATGCGTCCGACCTTGAATCGCCTGAAAGCGTCGGCCGCAAGGCGGGCGAGCGCACGGTGGCGCGCGCCAATCCGCGCAAGGTCGAGACCTGCAAGGTGCCGGTCGTGTTCGACCCCCGGGTTTCCGGGTCGCTGGTCGGTCATCTCGTCGGCGCGATCAACGGCGCCTCGATCGCGCGCAAGACCAGTTTCCTGAAAGACCGTCTCGGTCAGCAATTGTTTGCGAAAAACATCCGCATCATCGACGATCCGCTGCGCCGGCGCGGCCTGCGCTCGCAAACCTTCGACGCCGAGGGCGTGACGGTCAAAAAGCTCGCCATCATCGATCAGGGCGTGCTGACCTCGTGGCTGCTGGATTGCGCGACCGCGCGCGAGCTTGGGCTGATCACGACCGGCCATGCCCATCGCGGCGTATCCTCGTCGCCGTCGCCGGGACCGTATAATCTGCATCTCGAAGCAGGCCAACCGACGCCGGCCGAGCTGATCTCCGACATCAAACAGGGATTTTACGTCACCGACCTGATCGGCTCCGGCGTCAACGGCGTGACCGGCGACTATAGCCGCGGCGCCTCCGGCTTCTGGATCGAGAATGGCAAGATCACCTATCCGGTAAGCGAGGTGACGATCGCGGGCCATCTGCTCGAGATCTTCAAATCGATGGCGCCCGCCAATGATCTGGAATTTCGCTACGGTGTCAATGCTCCGACGGTGCGGATCGAGGGACTGACGGTTGGCGGACGTTAGCGCCGGCAGCGTGCACGACGAGCGTTTGGCGCGCGACGCCGCGCTGCTGAGGGATACCGTGCGTGAGGCCGGCGCGCTGGGGCTGTCGCTGTTCCGCACCGAGTTGAAAAACTGGACCAAGGGCGCGTCCTCGCCGGTCTCCGAAGCCGATATCGCCGTCAACGACCTGCTCGAGGCTAGGCTGCGGGCGGCGACGCCGGATTACGGCTGGCTCTCGGAAGAAAGCGTCGACGACGAAGCGCGCCTCGGCAAGCATCTGGTCTGGATCGTCGATCCGATCGACGGCACCCGCGGTTATCTTGCCGGCCGCGAAGACTGGTGCGTCAGCGTGGCGCTGGTCGAGGATGCCTCGCCCCTGCTGGCCGCGGTGTTCGCACCGGCAACGGACGAATTCTTCTTTGCCGCGCGCGGGCGGGGCGGCGCGCGCAACGATGTGCCGGTCCATGCGACACCGGGAACCGAGCTGGATTTTTCCCGCGTTGCCGGTCCAAAGCCGCTGGTCGAGCGGCTCAACCGGTCATCCGGTGAAATCACCCTGCATCCCCGGATCGGATCGCTGGCGCTTCGGCTGTGCCGGGTGGCGCAAGGAAGCCTGGACGCGGCGTTCGCCGGCGGCCAAAGCCGCGACTGGGACCTTGCCGCAGCCAATTTGATCGTGCAGGAAGCGAATGGTAACATGACGGCACTCTCCGGCGACAAGATTCTCTACAATCGCCGGGAAGTGACGCATGGGGTGCTGGTGGCAGCGGGGCGCGATCGTCATGCACGCATTGTCGAGCATTTTCGAAACCGTTCCTGAGACCGGACAGCATCAATGCGCGTCGGAAACCTTTGCCGGGCACCGCACCAGGAAAACCAATCATGCCAGATAGTGCCCAACCGCAATTGCTTCATCTCGTGATCGGCGGCGAATTGACCGATCTCGGAGGTACCACCTTCAAGGATCTCGACAAGGTGGAGATCGTCGGGGTGTTTCCCAATTACGCCACCGCCTACGCGGCCTGGAAAGCAAAGGCGCAGCAGACCGTGGACAACGCCCACATGCGCTATTTCGTGGTCCATCTCCACCGCCTGCTCGACCCGGGACAAGACGCGAAGCCTGGCCGTTGAAAAGACTAGTTCGCAATGTGCTGCGCAGCAGCTGGCTTCAGCGCGCTGTGGGTCTTCTCGCGGCCGAATTCCTGCGGCTGGTCTGGCGGACCAACAAATTCAGCTTCGATCCGCCTGACGTCTATGCGATCGTCGAGCCGCAGATGCCGGCGATCTTCGCGTTCTGGCACGGCCAGCACTTCATGACGCCGTTCATCAAGACCAAGCAAAGCCATCGCGCCAAGGTCTTGATCTCGCTGCACCGCGATGGCGGGTTCAACGCCATTGCCGCCGAACGGCTCGGTATCGGCACCATCCGCGGCTCCGGTGACCACGGTTCGGCGTTTCATCGCAAAGGCGGGGTCGGTGCGTTCAAGGAGATGGTGCGCGCGCTCGAAGCGAACTATAACATCGCGTTGACCGCCGACGTGCCGAAGCGCTCACGGGTCGCGGGTCTCGGCATCATCATGCTGGCGCGGGAATCCGGACGGCCGATCATGCCCTTTGCGATGACCACCAGCCGTTTCATCCGCCTGAAGAACTGGGACCGCACCACCATCAATTTGCCATTCGGGCGCGGCGCATTGGTGGGAGGCGATATCATCATGGTTCCGACCGACGCCGACACTGAGACCATGGAAAAACTGCGCGTGCAGCTGGAGGCGACGCTGAACGACGCGACCCGTCGCGCCTATGCGCAGGTCGGCCGTCCGGAAGGGGCGGGTCATGGCTAATTCCTTGCCGATGTCGCTGCGCGTCTACCAGAAGCTGTCCGCCGCGGTGCTGCCGCTGGCGCCGGCGCTGATCAAGCGGCGGCTCAAGCTCGGCAAGGAGGATCCCGCGCGCGTCAGCGAGCGCCGCGGCATGAGCCGGGACGTCAGGCCGCATGGACCGTTGGTGTGGATCCACGGCGCCAGCGTCGGCGAGGTGCTGGCCGCCGCGGCCCTGATCGAGAAGCTGCGGGCGCTGAATATCCGCATCCTGCTGACCTCGGGCACGGTGACGTCGGCGGCGATCGTCGCCAAGCGATTTCCCGCCGACATCATCCATCAATACGTGCCTTACGATTCGCCGCGCTATGTCGCGCGCTTCCTCGATCACTGGCGGCCTTCGCTGGCGCTGTTCATCGAGTCCGATTTGTGGCCCAATCTGATCCTGGCGAGCGCGGCGCGGCGATTGCCGATGGTCTTGATCAACGGCCGGATGTCGCACCGCTCGTTTCCGCGCTGGCGCCGGGTGGCCGGCACGATCTCCGCACTGCTTGGCCGGTTCGACGTCTGTCTCGCCCAATCCGAGCTCGATGCCGAACGCTTCGCCGCGCTCGGCAGCCGCAACGTCATTACCACGGGCAATCTGAAATTGGATGTTCCGGCGCCGCCGGCGGATTCGGCCAAGCTGGAACGGCTGATGGCGGTGACCCGCGGCCGCCCGGTCATCGTGGCGGCGTCGACCCATCCCGGCGAAGAGGAGATTCTGCTGCAAGCGCACCGGACGCTGGCGGGATTCTTTCCCTCGCTCCTGAGCGTGATCGTGCCGCGGCATCCCGATCGCGGCGAAGCGATCGCGCGCACGATCGCTTCTTCCGGCCTGCACGTGACTTTGCGTTCCCACGAGGACTTGCCGACCGCGACCACCGATATCTACGTCGCGGACACCATGGGCGAACTGGGATTGTTTTATCGGCTGGCGCCGATCGTGTTCATGGGAGGCTCGCTGGTTCCTCATGGCGGGCAGAATCCGATCGAAGCGGTCAAGCTCGGCGCGTCGATCGTTCACGGCCCGCACGTGTTCAATTTCACCGACGTCTATGAGGCGCTCGATAGCGCTGGCGGCGCGCGAAGCGCCGACACCCAGGAGGTGCTGATAAAACAGCTCGGCCAGTTGCTGGCCGACCCAGTGGCGCGCGAGTTGTCGGTCGAGGCCTCGGCGCGCGTGGTCGCGGAGCTCGGCGGCGCGCTGGATCGCACGCTGGCCGCGCTCGAACCCTATCTGTTGCAATTGCGGCTCGAAATGGGGGCGGCGAATGCGTGAGCCGGCCTTCTGGCACCGGCCAACGTCATGGATGTCGCTGCTACTGACGCCGCTCGGCGCATTCTATGGCCTCATTGCCGGCTACCGGTTGCAGCGCGAGGGGTTTGACGCCGGCGTCCCCGTGCTGTGCGTCGGCAATTATCACGTCGGCGGCGCCGGCAAGACGCCGATGGTGCTGGCGCTGACAAAAGTGCTGCGCGATCTCGGCGAAACGCCCGTCGTGCTCAGCCGCGGCTATGGCGGCCGATTGCGCGGGCCGATCCTGGTCGATCCGGGTCGGCACGTTGCGGATGACCTCGGCGACGAGCCCTTGATGCTGGCGCGAACGGTGCCGGTGGTGGTCGCGCGCGAGCGCGTCGGCGGCGTCGCCCTGGCGCGGTCGCAAGGAGCGACCGTGATCCTGATGGACGACGGGTTCCAGAATCCCGCAATTGCAAAAGATGCTTCCCTGATCGTGATCGACGGCGCTCGCGGCCTCGGCAATGGCCGCGTGTTTCCCGCCGGTCCCCTGCGTGCGCCGCTATCGCCGCAACTTGACCGCACCGACGCGCTGATTGTCATCGGCGAGGGCAGCGCCGCCGCGGCGGTTGCCGCCGCCATTGCCGCGCAGGGAAAACCGGTGCTGTCGGCGCATCTTGAGCCGGACGATGCGTCGGTGGCTGCGCTCGCCGGCAAGCGCGTGCTCGCCTTCGCCGGGATCGGCGATCCCGTGCGGTTTTTCAGGACGCTGCGCTTGGGCGGTATCGAGGTCGCGGTGGAACGGGTTTTTTCCGATCACCACCCATTTTCGAAAAGCGAGGTCGAAACATTGCTCGCAGAAGCGAAATACGTTTCGCTGACGCTGGTCACGACCGAAAAGGACCTGGCGCGGCTGCGCAACGCCGAGGGATTGCCGTGCTGGGCGACGGAAATCGTGCCGTTCAAGGTGACGCTTGAATTCGATGACGCGGCGGCATTGCGGAAGCTTGTGTCGGCAGTGCTGTTCAAGGCGCGCGAGAAGAAATATCGATGAAGCGGTGGGCAAAGGCGCTCTTCGCGCCGTGCCCACCATTTTTCAGATGCGAATGGGTTTGGTGGGCACGGCGCGAAGAGCGCGCCCTGGCCCACCCTACGATCTCAGCCCTAGCCCTTCAACGCGCCGGGAAAATACCGCTGCAGCACGGCGCTCGGGACGGCGTAGGCCTCCTGCAGGTCGACGCTCCAATATTTCAATTCGTCGAGCGGGATGCGCGCATCGGTCACGGCGCAGCGGACATAGGTTCCCGGCGAGATCACGCGGAAATCGCCATCCAGATATTGCACCTGCGCTTCGCCATGGCCCGAGGGGCCGAATTTATTCAGCACGTTTGTATTCTCCGCCTTAATGCTCCAACGCGGCCCGGCGATTTGGGGCCGGGTTAAATATTTTTCATTCACCGATCTATCATAAATAAGTCGTGGTGTCCGCCTGTCAAACCCACCGATTTGTGATGAAATTTCGTCTTGGGCGCATGCTAGCCTTTCGCGCATGGACGCTGTTTTTAAAGGGCGATAGACCCGGCAAATCCGATGCGCCTTAGATCAGCAATCACATTCCTGACGTTGTTTGGTGCGGCCTTTGCCGCGCACGCCGCGCCGTTGCCTTCCCCGCACCAGGTCGACATTCCCCTTGCCAACGGAACATTGCACGCGCAGCTCTTTAAGCCGGACGGCGATGGCCCGTTTCCGGTGGTGATCGCACTGCATGGCTGCGGCGGATTGGCCGGCCATTCCGAGCCGGTGCTGCCGCGCTATCGCGATTGGGCCGAGCAATTGCTCAACGGCGGCAACGCGGTTCTGCTGCCGGATTCTTATGGTTCGCGTGAGCTCGGGCCGCAATGCCGCGTCAAGGAGCGGGAGCGCCGCGTGCTCGCGCGCCGCCAACGGGTCGCGGACATCCTGGCATCGCGGCAATGGCTGGTGCAGCAGCCCTGGGCGGCGCCGAACCGCATCAGCCTTTTGGGATGGGCGAACGGCGCCAGCGCGCTGCTGTGGGCGGTGCGCCCGCAATCGTCGTCGCGCAGTGTCGAGCCGGACTTCCGCTCGGCGGTTGCGTTCTATCCGGATTGCCGCATCTCGGCTGGCCTGGGCTGGAGCGCGCGGATTCCGACGCTCTTGTTGATCGGCGCCAAGGATGACGTCAGTTCGCCGCCCGCCTGCCGTCAGATGGTCGACGGGGCGCGGGGACGCAGCGCGCTGACGCGGATCGTGATTTACCCCGGCGCCTATCACGATTTCGACCGCGCCAATCTTCCGACCCACGCGATCGCGGGCACGCCGGACGCCGCCCTGCCGGAAGGCGGTCACCTCGGCACCGATCCCGAGGCGCGCGCCGATTCGCAAAAGCTGGTCGCGGAATGGCTGGCGCGGTGAGTGATCTCAGCGGACAAAAATAGACCGTCATGGCCGGGCTTGTCCCGGCCATCCACGTCCTATGTTGCAGCCGGGAAAGAAAGACGTGGATGCCCGGGACAAGCCCGGGCATGACGGCGAGAGGCATCTTCTAAAACAAGCTTCCCTGCCCAACCGGCTTGACCGCGCGCTTGGGCGCGGCGGCCTTCGGCTCGCTTGCCGCGGGCTTCGGATGCGCTGCCGCCGGCCGATCCCCGTCCGCGGTGGCCGCGACGCGTCCGTCTGAAAATTCCAGGTCGAGCCGCGCGCCCGCGCCGATGCCGGCCGCGGCGTGCACGGCGTGGCCCTGTTCGTCGCGCACCAGCGCAAACCCGCGCGTCAGCACGCTGCGATAGGACAGCGCGCCGAGCAACTGGCCGCTGTGGGCGACCCGCGCCTGAAGCCGCTGCATCGCTGTTGCCAGTGCGCGCCGCGCCCGCTCGGCCAGCCGCAACGCCCGTTCGCGGTCGCGGACGATGGCATTGCGCTGCGCCTGGGCGTTGGCAAGCTTTGAGGCCTTTAGCCTGATCTCAAGCCCGGCAAAGCGTTCCCTGCGATTTCGCAACAGCGATCGGGCCGACAGAGTCATGCGCTCGCCGCAAACCGTCAGCCGATGATCGGCCTGCGCGACTTGCCCGCGCAGCACCCGCACGGTCAATCGCGCGCCGACGGCCGCGAATTGGCGGAAGTGAAGATGCGTATTGGCCTTCAACGCGCGGGGCAGCGAGGCGCTCGCGCCATCCAGCCGCTGCCGCGGGATCGCGAGCAACTCGCCGGCCGCAGGCAGCGCGCGCACCGCCGCGCGCAACTCGTTGCGGCGGAATTCCTGGCCGCGCTGCCAGCACATGATCGTCCGCCGCGCCAGGCTTTCGACCTCGACGAACAGTTCGGCGCGCACCGGCACCGCCATTTCGGCGGCAGCCGTCGGCGTCGGCGCGCGTTTGTCGGCGGCAAAATCGATCAGCGTGATATCTGTCTCGTGGCCCACTGCAGAGATCAACGGGATCAGGCTGGCGGCGGCGGCGCGGACCACGATCTCCTCGTTGAACGACCAGAGGTCCTCCAGCGAGCCGCCGCCGCGCGCGACGATCAAGACATCCGGCCGCGGAACCCTTCCGCCCTCCGGCAGCGCATTAAAACCCCGGATCGCAGCCGCGATCTGTTCAGCCGAGCCTTCGCCCTGTACCCGCACCGGCCACACCAGCACGTGGCGCGGAAAGCGATCTTCCAATCGATGCAGGATGTCGCGGATCACGGCACCGGTCGGCGAGGTGACGACGCCGATCACCTCCGGCAGCCACGGCAACAGCTGCTTGCGCGCTTCCTCGAACAGCCCCTCAGCGGCAAGCTTGCGCTTGCGCTCTTCCATCAGCGCCATCAGCGCGCCGATCCCGGCCGGCTCAAGCGCCTCGATCACGATCTGGTACTTTGAGGAGCCGGGATAGGTCGTGAGCTTGCCGGTAGCGATGACCTCGAGCCCCTCCTGCGGCTTGAAGCGCATCCGGTAATGCGCGCTCTTCCAGATCACCGCCTCGATCTTGGCGCCGTCGTCCTTGAGCGCGAAATAGCAGTGCCCGGAGGAATGCGCCCCGCGGAAGCCGGTGATTTCGCCGCGCACCCGGACATGGCCATAGGCGTCCTCCACCGTCCGTTTCAGGGCGGAGGATAGTTCGGTCACCGTGAATTCCGGCGCGTTGATCAGGGCATTGGTAGCGGTCATCAGGAACAAGCGATTCGGGTTTTGCTGACAGGTGCCCAAGTTAGGGATTTTCGGCCGCCACCGCCAATCGGGCGCTTGTTAATCTACATACTCTGTGATACAGAGTTCTCTGTATTTGGCATCCGAAGGAGGAAGGTCATGTTGAAATGGCTGCTGCGGGCGTCGTTTGGCGTGTTGAAATGGGGTCTCTGCGCGGTTGGCGTCGCGGCCCTGCTGCTCACGGCCATGATCGCGACGCCGCTGGAAAACCCTCCCGAGCTGCATTCCGTCTCGGCCGCCCGCAAGAACGTCGATTACTCGACCATACCTGCCATCGACCGCTTTCAGGCGCGCGACGGCACGATGCTCGGCTTTCGCCATTATCTCGCGAACGGCCCGGCGACGGGCCGCGCGGCAATCGTGATTCACGGCTCGTCCGGCTCCAGCAGAAACGCTGTTCATGCGTTGTCAGCAGCCTTGGCGGCGCGCGGCGTCGAAACCTGGGCGATCGACATTCGCGGCCACGGCACGTCAGGGACCCGCGGCGACATCGGCTATGTCGGCCAGCTCGAGGATGATCTCGAAGATTTCGTCGCGGTCGTCCGCAAAAGCGCGCCGAGCGTGCCGCTGACATTGATCGGCCATTCCGCGGGCGGCGGATTTGCGTTGCGGGTCGCAGGCTCGCCGATCCAGAATCAGTTCGCCCGCTTTGTACTGCTCGCGCCCTATCTGGGCTATGACGCACCGACCAACCAGCCGAATTCCGGCGGCTGGGCCAGCGCCGATATTCCGCGCATTTTCGGATTGCTGGCGCTGCGCAAACTCGGCATCGATTGCTGCGAGGCGCTGCCGACTTTAGCCTTCGCGGTGCCGCCGAATTCGGCAAACATGCTGGTGCCGGCCTATTCCAACCGGCTGATGCGCAATTTTGCAACGCGCGGCTATCGATTAGACCTTGCCGCCGCGACCAAGCCGCTCACGATCATCTCGGGCTCTGCCGATGAATTGATGCTGGCGGACAAATATGCCGAGGCCGTGCGCGGCATTGCACCGGCGGTCGATGTGAAACTGATCGACGGCGTCGATCACATCGGCGTTGTCAGCGATCCCAAGGCGGTTTCTTTAATCGCCGATGACGTGGCCACCCGTGGAATGGCTGGAACATAGTCATGATCCCTCTTGTCACGGTGATCGGCGATGTCCTCATCAACCGATATCGACCGCAGTCCAGACAAAGTGAGGTCGCGTCATGATCGCCACCATTGCGTCAGGCGGCCTCAAGGCCGTCGTCTGGGGCCTCGCCGCTGTCGGTTTCGCCGGACTGGTGCTGGCGGCGATGATCGCGACGCCAGTACGGCGACCGCCGGAGCTGACCTCGGTTTCGGTGACCGCCCGCGCGGTGGATCGCAGCGATATGCCGGCCATCGACCGGTTCCACGCCCGCGACGGCACCGAACTGGGATACCGGCACTATCCGGCGCACGAGCCGGCGACCGGGCAGATCGTCGTCGTCGTGCACGGCTCGTCGGGATCGAGCGTCGCCGTCCACGCGCTGGCAAAGGGGCTCGCCGCGCGCGGCATTGATACCTATGCGCCTGACATTCGCGGCCATGGCGCATCCGGTACGCGCGGCGACATCGTCTATCTCGGCCAGCTCGAGGACGATCTTGCGGATTTCGTCGCCGAGATTCGTGAAGCAAGCCCCACGGCGCCGCTGACGCTGATCGGCCATTCCTCCGGCGGCGGCTTTGCGCTGCGGGTCGCCGGCTCTCCGATCCAGAATCTGTTCGTGCGCACGGTGTTGCTCGCGCCCTATCTTGGCTACAACGCGCCGTCGAGCCGTCAGGACGCGGGCGGGTGGGCGAGCCCGGACATTCCGCGCTTCCTCGGTCTGGCGATGTTGCGCCGCCTCGGCATTGTCTGCTGCGAATCGCTGCCGAGCATTGCGTTTGCGGTTGGCCCGAATACCAGCGCAATCCTGGCATCGACCTATTCGTATCGCCTGATGCGCAATTTCGGCACCACGCAGGATTATCGCGAGGATCTTGCCGCCGCCGGCAAGCCGGTCGCGGTGTTCGCTGGCGCCGCCGACGAATTGATGTTTCCCGATAAATACAGCGATGCCGTCGGTCAGCGTGTTCCGGTCAAGCTGATCGGCGGCGTCAATCACATGGGGATTGTAAGCGACCCCGCGGCAATATCGTCGATCGCGGACGACCTGGTGAAAGCGGGGAGCGGATCATGACGAGCATTGATGCCAAGGAAGCCGCCTCGGCGCTGTCGGACATCGCCTCCATTGCCTACCGCGTTCGTCAATCGACGACCTACAATCTTGCCAGCCAAATGCTGATCTGGTGGGGTGTGCTGGTGTTTGCGGGCAACGTCGCCACCTATCTGTGGCCGCGGCAGGGCGCCTATATCTGGATAACGGTGAATACGGCGGGTTTCGCGGGTTCGTGTGCGATCGGCGCGTTCGAAAGCAGGCGAACGAAACTGCGCAGCTTCGATCTCAGGACAGTCGCGGCCTTCGTGCTGTTCTTTGCCTTCGGAATTCTCTGGTCGGTCGGGCTTGGGCATTTTACCCCGCGCCAGCTCGGCGTGTTCTGGCCGACCTATTTCATGATGGTCTACACCATCGTCGGATTGTGGGTCGGTGCCGCCTTTGTCGCAATCGGCCTCGGCATCACGGCGCTGACGCTGATCGGCTATTTTTTTATCGGCGACTGGTTCGATCTGTGGATGGCGGTGGCCAACGGTGGCGGGCTGCTTCTCGGTGGCTTGTGGATGCGCCGGAACTAAGCGATGGCCGAGCTCGACGACATCATCCATCAGCCGCTGCGCTTGAGAATCATGGCGGCGCTGAACGCGCTGCCGGCCACCGCAGGCCTCGAATTCTCCCGGCTGAAAAAGCTGACGGGCGCCACCGACGGCAATCTCGGCGCCCACATCGAGACGCTTTCGAAGGCCGGCTATGTCGCCGTGGAAAAGGCCTTTGTCGGCAAAAAACCGCAGACCACGGTGACCGCGACGGCGACAGGGCGCGGCGCCTTCGCCCGCCATGTCGCCAGCCTGCAGGAAATCATCGCCGCCTCGGGGCGGGAGCCCTGATCTGTCATTCCGGGGCGGGAGCGAAGCGAGCGAGCCCGGAATCCATAACCACGATTTGGGGTTATGGATTCCGGGCCTGTCGCCTCAGGTCGGCAATTGCCGACCGAAGGCGCATCCCGGAATGACGGCGTTTGATAATCTGCCCCCTTGCCGCGAGGGGGAGACTCGTGCGACCGACACGGTCTCGAACATCCCATTCTGGCTGCATCGCATGCACATTCTCCTGCTCGGATCCGGCGGCCGCGAACACGCTTTGGCGTGGAAGATCGCAGCTTCGCCGCTGGTGACAAAACTGTGGTGCGCGCCGGGCAATGCCGGCATCGCACGGGAAGCCGAATGCGTGGCGCTCGATATTTCCGACCACGCCGCGGTGATCGACTTCTGCAAGCACAACGCCGTTGATTTGGTCGTGGTCGGCCCGGAGACGCCGCTGGCGGCCGGCATCGTCGACGATCTCGCTCACGCCGGCATCAAGGCATTCGGGCCTGGCAGGCAGGCTTCCCAGCTCGAGGGCTCCAAGGGATTTACCAAAGCGCTCTGCACCGAGTTCAATATTCCGACCGGCGCCTATGGCCGTTTTGCCGATGCCGCCGAAGCGCTCGCCTATGTCCGCAAACAAGGCGCGCCGATCGTGGTCAAGGCCGATGGGCTGGCGGCGGGCAAGGGGGTGGTGGTCGCCAAAACACTGCGCGAAGCCGAAGACGCCATCGCCATGATGTTCGACGGCGCGTTTGGGGCTGCCGGCGCCGAAGTCGTGATCGAGGAATTTTTGTCCGGCCGCGAGATCAGTTTTTTCGCGTTGTCCGATGGCGAGACCGCGATCCCGCTCGCTTCTGCGCAGGACCACAAGCGCGTGTTCGATCACGACGAGGGGCCGAACACCGGCGGCATGGGCGCCTATTCGCCGACGCCGTTCGTGACCCCGGAAATTCATGCCGAGATCATGGCGAAGATCATTGTTCCCACGGTGAAGGGCATGAAGGCGCGCAGCACGCCGTTTCGCGGCATTTTATATGCGGGCGTCATGCTGACCGCGGAAGGCCCAAAACTGTTCGAATACAATGTCCGCTTCGGCGATCCCGAGTGCCAGGTGCTGATGCTGCGGATGATGTCGGACATCGTGCCGGCGATGCTGGCGGCCTGCGACGGCCAGTTGAAGAATTTTGATCTGCGCTGGTTTGATGAAGCGGCATTGACGGTGGTGATGGCAGCGAAGGGTTATCCCGGCGATTACGCAAAAGGCACCCGCACCGAGGGCCTCGATGACGCGGCAAAAGTCGAAGGCGTCGAGATTTTTCATGCCGGAACGGTGTCGAAGGACGGACACATTCTAGCCAATGGCGGACGCGTGCTGAACGTCTGCGCGCTAGGCAAGACCGTCACTGAGGCGCAGCAGCGCGCTTACGAGGCGATCGACCGCATCCAGTGGCCGGAAGGCTTTTGCCGCCGCGACATCGGCTGGCAGGCGGTGGAGCGGGAGAAGCAGGGCGGGTAGCGCCCCGTCATTCCGAACGGCGCCTGCCACTTGCACACTTGTCATACGCGGGCTTGACCCGCGTATCCATCAATCTTCGCAACAGCCTTTTTCCGAAACGGATGGATTGCTTCCGAAGCGGATGGATTGCCGGGTCAAGCCCGGCAATGACACCGTGACACCGTGTATGTTTGCGCGTTGCCGCGCGCCTCAAAGCAAGTCGCCGCCCGCCGCCAATGCCGTGGTCCCGTGCTCGCGGAACGCCTTGATCACGTTGCGGCCGACCCGCCATTTGTGCACCTCGTCGGGGCCGTCGACCAGCCGTTGCGAGCGCACTTGCGTGTACCACTGCGCCAGGATGGTGTCCTGGCTGAAGCCGAGCGCGCCGTGCGATTGGATCGCGGTGTCGATCACCTTGTGCACCATGTGCGCCAAAAACACTTTCGCGATCGAGTTTTCCTGCCGAAGGTCCATGCCCTTTTCCGCCTTGTAGGCGATATGCAGCAACATCAAGCGCCCGATATAGAGCTCGCTGGCGCATTCGGCGAGCATGAATTGCACCGCCTGGCGGTCGGCGAGCAGCACGCCGAAGGTCGAGCGTTTTGTCACATGTGCTGCCGCCATGTCGAGCGCGCGCTGGGCTTTTGCGATGTTGTGCATGCCGTGGCGCAAACGGCCGTAGGCGAGGGGATGCTGGCCCATATTGAATCCGTTGCCCTCGCTTCAAATCCTTGATCTCGATCTCGGAATGGCCGCCGTGGATCACATCGGCGTGCGGGCCTTCGATCGCCATGTTCTTGATGTTGCGCTTGATCTTGTAGCCCGGGTTCGGCAACTCGACGATGAAGGTCGAATACTGCTTGTGGCGCGGCGCGTTCGGATCGGTCTTGGCCATTACCAGCGCCATATCGGCGACGCTCGCGGACGACGAAAACCATTTTTCGCCGTTGAGGATATAATTCTCGTTGCCGTCCTTCACCGCTGTGGTCTGCATGCCGGTCGCATCGGCGCCCGCCGCCTTTTCCGTCATCGAGAAGCAGATGCGCTTGTCGCCGTTCAATAGCGGTTTTAGGAATTTCTCCTTCTGGTATTCGGTGCCATGGGTGAGGATGGTCATCATCGAGGCATCGTCGGGGCCTTGCGTATTCATCGATAGGGCGCCGAGCAGGCTCTCCCCGAGCTCCATCTGCACCAGCGCGTTGGCGAGCGGGCCCAATCCCATGCCGCCATATTCCTCCGGAACGAACGGGCACCACAGGCCCTGCGCGCGCGCCTTCTTGCGCAGTTTGCCGAGCACTTCGTCGAGCGGCTTGATGTCGAGTTCCTTCTCCGCCGGGATGCATTCGTCATGCACCCATTTGCGGACTTTTTCGCGGATCGCCTTGGCTTCAGTCGGGATTTCGAAATCGATCGACATGGCACTTCCTCGTTCTGGTTTGTTGTTGGTCGGGCGTGCCGGATGGCATATATCCATGAGGTGTCAGCGGCAACGACAAACAAAGTTTGAAGCAACCATCGTCACACCCGCAGGCCGCGCCGATGATGATGTGAGAGTATCAAAATGCCCGATCTCGCCGACCTGTTTCCCGGTTACGCGTCCGAGTGGATCAACACCAAATCCGGCCGCATCTTTGCCCGGGTCGGCGGCAAGGGACCGCCGCTCTTGTTGCTGCATGGTTTTTCCGAGACGCATGTGATGTGGCACCGCGTGGCGCCGCAGCTCGCCGACCGGTTCACGCTGATCATCGCCGACCTGCCGGGCTATGGCTGGTCGGATATGCCCGAAAGCGACGCCGACCACACGCCCTATACCAAGCGCGTGATGGCACAGGCCATGGTGGAAGCAATGGAGCGGCTCGGCCATGTGCATTTTGCGCTCGCCGGGCACGACCGCGGGGGACGCGTCGCCTATCGTTTGGCGCTCGATCATCCGGGCCGGCTGTCGCGGCTTGCGGTGCTCGATATCCTGCCGACCTATGACTACTGGGAGCGGATGGACCGGCTCTATGCGCTGAAAATCTATCACTGGACGTTTCTGGCGCAGCCTTTTCCGCTGCCGGAAATGCTGATCGGCGGCAATCCCGATTTTTTCCTTAAAGCTAAGATGGCAAGCCAGACCAAATCGAAGACGCTCGAGGCCATCGATTTCCGCGCGCTGGAACATTATCTCGCAGCCTTCCGCGATCCCTCGCGGGTGCATGCGATGTGCGAGGATTATCGCGCCGGCGCCTATGCCGATTTCGAGATCGACAAGCTAGATCACGATCAGGCCAAGAAGATCACGATCCCGATGCTGGCATTATGGGGCGACGCCGGCATCGCACGCGCCGCGGCAACGCCGCTCGACACCTGGAAGAAATGGGCGACCAATGTCTCCGGCGCGCCGGTCGATTCCGGTCATTTTTTGACCGAGGAAAATCCGGACGCAACGGCGGCCGCGCTGCTGGATTTTTTCGCGGGTGGGTGACTTTGTAGCCCGGATGGAGCGAAGCGCAATCCGGGACAGCGTCCCCGGATTGCGCTTCGCTCCATCCGGGCTACAAGGCTATCTTCGCACTTTAAAAAACTCCCGCAGCAATGTCGCCGCTTCGGTCTCACCGACCGCCGAATAAACCTCCGGCACGTGATGGCAGGTCGGCGAGGCGAAGAACCGCACGCCGGACTCGACCGCGCCGCCTTTCGGATCGGCCGCGCCGTAATAGAGCCGCCTGATCCGCGCGAACGAGATCGCGGCTGCGCACATCGTGCAGGGCTCCAGCGTGACGTAGAGGTCGCAATCGACCAATCGCTCGGTGCCGATGGTCTCGGCGGCTTGCCGGATCGCCAATATTTCGGCATGCGCGGTCGGATCGCGGTCGGTCAGCGTCCGGTTGCCGGCCGTGGCGATGACCTCGTAATCGCGCACAATCACGCATCCGATCGGAACTTCGCCGGATTTTCCGGCGTTTTCGGCCGTTTTCAGCGCCAAATCCATGAAAGAAGGGGCAGTCATGCCTCGTATCATCGGAAGAAACCTGCTACTAGATGCGCCTTCAGCAAAAGTGGATCCCGATTTTGCGTGAGAATGCGCCTTGAGCCAAGAGCGCGCGCGTTATCGCTATGACAGCCCATCCACGTCCTGATTGCCATTTCATCTGCACATGAGAGACCTTTGATGCCCCGCGATAACGACAAAAACAACGATTCCCGCGGCCGGCGCGATCGGCCGCCCAGCGGCAAGGGCCGCTCCGGCGCTGCGAGGGGACCTGAAAAGAAATTCGCCAAACGCGGCTTTGCCAGCAAGGGTGAGGGCGAAAAACGCCCTTATGCCGGCAGGCGCGATGACGCCAAGCCGTTTGCCAAGAAGCCTTATGCGGGCGCAGGCAAACCTTACGCCGGCAAACGCGAAGGCGCTCCGCCGCGCCGCGACTACGCTGATGCGCCACGTCCGCCGCGCTTCAACCGGGATGACCGTCCCCGCGGCGATGGCGAAAAGCGCCCGTACACGCCGCGGGGCGATCGCCCGAACTATAACCGCGACGACCGCGCGCCGCGCGGCGAGCGCGGAGAGAGCCGTCCGGCCTCACGCTTTGCCGACAAGAAATTCGGCGACAAGCGGCCATATACGCCACGCGTGGGCGGCGGTGAGAAGCGACCTTACGCACCGCGCGGCGATCGGCCTGAAAGAAAATTCGGCGGCGACAACAAATTTTCCCGTGGCGCGCCCCGGGATCGCAAGAGCGACCCTGGCGATCGCGGTCCGCGCAAGGATTTTGGTAGTCGCGATCGGGATCGCAAGAGCGACCCGGGAGATCGCGGCGATTCAAAACCGTGGCAGAAGCGCGATGCTTCTTCGCCCGATCATGTCGGTCGCAACTCGCGCCCCTCGCGCGAAGGCTCCAGAAATTTCGAAAAACGAAGTTTCGACAAGCCGCGCTTCGACAAGCCGCGTGAGGAGCGCGGCGGCGGCGAGCGTCCGCGGTTTTCGCGTTCGTGATCGGCCCCGCGAGGACCGTCCGAAATTCGAGCGTCCGCGCGAGGCGCGCACCGCCTGGCAGGAGCATCCGCGCAGCGATACCGACCGGCCGCGCCGCGACAACGAAGACGACAGCAAGATTTTTGCAAAACGCCCCGCGTTCGGCGGCCGCGGCGCCTATCGCGAGCGCGCGCCGGACGAACGCCGCCCGCCACGGCCGCCGCGTGAGAAAAAATCCGGTGAGCGCATCGCCAAGGTGGTGTCGCGGGCCGGACTTGCCTCGCGCCGCGATGCCGAGGAATGGATCGTGCAGGGCCGCGTCACCGTCAACGGCCGCGTCATCAATTCGCCGGCGCTCGATGTTACCACCAACGATGTCATCACCGTCGACGGCAAGCCGTTGCCGCCGCGCGAGCGCACCCGGCTGTTTTTGTTCCACAAGCCGCGCGGATTGATGACCACCCATGCCGATCCCGAAGGACGGCCGACGGTATTCGACAATCTGCCGGAAGGGCTGCCGCGGCTGATCTCGATCGGCCGGCTCGATTTCAACACCGAGGGTCTCTTGCTGCTCACCAATGATGGCGGGCTGGCGCGCGCGCTCGAACTGCCCGACACCGGTTGGCTGCGGCGCTATCGCGTCCGCGCCCATGGCGAGGTGACACAGGCACAGCTCGATGAATTGAAAAGGGGCATCGAAGTCGATGGCGTCAAATACGGTCCAATCGATGCGACGCTGGAGCGCGACCAGGGCGCCAATGTCTGGCTGGTGTTTGCGATCCGCGAAGGCAAGAATCGCGAGGTGCGCAATGTGATGGCGCATCTCGGGCTTGAGGTGAACCGGCTGATCCGGGTGTCCTACGGTCCGTTTCAATTGGCCGAACTCGCTGAAGGTCAGGTCGAGGAGGTCAAGACCCGGGTGCTGCGCGATCAGCTCGGCGAGAAGATCGCTACGCTCGCGGGCGCGGATTTCAACCGGCCGATGCATGGCGAGCCTGCCGCAGAGCCGGAAGCCGAAGCGACCGATGCTCCGCGCGGCAAAAAGCCTTTCAAGCCCGCCGGCAAGAGCGGCCTGATCGCCGACCGCAAGGGCCGCCGCGTGCTGGTGCAGCGCACCGGCAGCGAGGAGGCGCGCGCCCGCAACGAGGCCGAGGCCAACGGCTACGGCCCGCCGCGCCGTCCGCAACGCGGCTATCACGGCAAGCGCGACCTCAAGCCGCGGGACGAGTAAGGACTGGCCATGAGTGCTGGCTTCGAACCTGCCGCGAGCTCGGCCGCACCTCTCCCATGGGGAGAGGTCGGATCGCATAGCGATCCGGGTGAGGGGTTTCGGTCTACCGAGAGACCGTACCCCCTCACCCCAGCCCTTTCCCCATGGGAGAGGGAGCCGGTCTCCGTTGCCGCGAAATCGAGGCTCGCACTTCAACACGGGAGGATCGCGGACTAATGCGCGTCGTCGGCGGGCGATTGAAGGGCCGCAATCTGGCGTCGCCGTCCTCGCGCGACATCCGTCCGACCGCGGACCGGTTGCGCGAGTCGCTGTTCAATATCCTCGTTCACGCCTATGACGATCCGATCGCGGACGCCCGCGTGTTGGACCTGTTCGCCGGCACCGGCGCGCTCGGCATCGAAGCGATTTCGCGCGGCGCCAAGTTCGCGCTGTTTGTCGATAACGGGACCGAAGCCCGGGCGCTATTGCGCAACAATGTCGAGGCGCTCGGACTTGGCGGCGTGACAAAAGTTTACCGCCGCGATGCTACACAACTTGGCGAGGCGCATCCGGTCGAACCGTTCTCGCTGGTGTTTCTCGATCCGCCCTACGCACAAAAGCTTGCCGAAAAGGCGCTGGCCTCGCTACGCGATGGCGGCTGGCTGACACCGGGCGCGCTGTTGGTGGTGGAAGAGGCGAAAGCGGCGGAGTTTGCGGTGCCGGAATGTTTCGAGGAACTGGAGCGGCGGGTATATGACGACACGGAGTTCGTGTTTTTGCGCTCTAATTCGGTGGGCAAAGCGTAGCGTGCCCACCATCTGTTTCCGCGGCACTCATGGTGGGCACGGCGCAAGGGCGCCTTTGCCCACCGACGATTCCGCGACAAACTCACCGTCTCCCGAACAGCTTCTCGATATCCGAAAGCTTCAATTCCACGTAAGTCGGCCGGCCGTGGTTGCACTGGCCGGAATTCGGGGTGTCTTCCATCTCGCGTAACAGCGCGTTCATTTCTTCCGGCTTGAGGCGGCGGCCAGCGCGCACCGAGCCGTGGCAGGCCATGGTGGCGGCGACATGCATCAAGCGCCGCTCCAGCGGCAGCGCCTCGTCCCATTCCGCCATGTGTTCGGCGAGGTCGCGCAGCAGGGATGCCGCATCGGCCTTGCCGAGCAGCGACGGCGTCTCGCGCACCGCGACCGCACCTGGGCCGAAGGATTCGATCGCGAGCCCGAATGACGCGAGCTCGTCCGCGCGCGCGAGCAGTCTCTCGACGGTTGCCTCGTCGAGTTCGACGACCTCCGGGATCAGCAGGATCTGCCGCTGCACGCCGTTGCGCGCCAGCGAGGCTTTCAGCTTTTCATAGACGATGCGTTCATGCGCGGCGTGCTGGTCCACCACAATGAGGCCGTCGCGGGTCTGCGACACGATATAGGTCTCGTGAATCTGCGTCCGCGCTGCGCCCAGCGGACGGTCGAGCAGATCGGCCGGTGCCGCTTCCTGGAAACGGACGTCCGCAGTGGGGTTGCCGACGTCGAACGCGGCCTGGCCGGGTTCGGCAAAGGCGGTTGCCGCCGCGCCCTCGAAGGACGGCATTGGTCCCACCGGATAGGCCGGCGAGCGCCGCCAGTCCCAATTGGTGCGCGGCGCAAAGGACGGGCGGAACGAGGCAATCGCGGCGCCGTCGCTGTTGGCAGCCGTGCGCTTGCCTTCGCGGGCAAGCCCGTCTTTCAGCGCGTGCACGATCAGCGCGCGCACCAGGCCGGCATTGCGGAACCGCACTTCGGTCTTGGCCGGATGCACATTGGCATCGACGCCTTCGGGATCAAGCGTGACGAACAGCGCCACCACCGGATGGCGGTCGCGCGGCAGGTAATCCGAATAGGCCGCGCGCACCGCGCCCAGAATGAGTTTGTCGCGCACCGGGCGGCCGTTGACGAACAGATATTGCCCGAGCGCGTTGGCCCGCGTCAGCGATGGTGCGGCGGCAAAGCCCTCGACTACCACGCCTTCGCGCTCGCTGCGCACTTCGATGGCGGTGGAGCGAAAATCACCGCCCAGAATATCTCCGAGCCGGGTCAGCCGGCCGCTGGCGCCGGGTAGCGCCGCGGCCCAGGTGACGGGCGCGCGTTCCTCGCCGGCGAGCGTAAAGGCGATATCAGGCCGCGCCATCGCAAGCCGGCGTACCACGTCGCGGATCGCTTCGGCCTCGGTGCGGTCG
>WNFM01009867.1_pt2 | contig 24296 bp, 27 predicted proteins | sample 5400271 | NCBI WGS metagenome assembly WNFM01 (sample SAMN13153352, study PRJNA577476) | soil metagenome | isolation source: 60 cm saprolite on Douglas fir-dominated hillslope | place: USA:California | collected 2013-09-17 | reverse complement strand
CCTCGACGACCGCGACGAGCGCGCCGGCGTGCTGCTCGCCGACCAGGAGCTCGTCGGCATCCCCTATCGCATCGTGATCGGCGAGCGCGGGCTCAAGGAGGGCGTGGTCGAGTGCCAGCACCGGCGCGACGCGGCGGCCGCCAAGGTGCCCGTGGCGCAAGCTCCGAGCCACATCGGCACGCGCCTTGCGAAAGGCGGCGAGCCTGCGCGCTGAGATCCGCTCGTTAGCCGCCGCGCTGGTATTCGCGCTTCCGTGCGCTGCGCTCGCGGGCGCACAGCAATACGAGGTCCTCTCGGCGAGTGTACGCGCCTCGATGGCGAGCGCCGTCCACGATCGCGGCAGCGTCGACTTCAAGGACCTCGACACGCGCGCGTGGGTGCGCGCCTGCTGGGACTGGTGCGCTACGAGGCGATGCGCGCCGGCCTCGATCCGCACCTGGTGCTGGCGGTGATCGAGATCGAGAGCAAGTTCCGCAAATACGCGGTCTCGCAAGCCGGGGCGCGCGGCATGATGCAGGTGATGCCGTTCTGGGTGAAGGAGATCGGGGCGCCCGACGACAACCTCTTCCAGGAGCGCATCAACCTGCGCTACGGCTGCACGATCCTGCGCCACTACCTCGATCGCGAGAAGGGCAACCTCGCGAATGCGCTCGGGCGCTACAACGGCTCGCTCGGCCAGCGCGACTATTCGAGCCGCGTGCTGCGCGCGCTCAAGGAGCGCTGGGCCTTGGGCGCTCCCAGGACCGTGCTCTCCTCGAGCATCTTGCGGTCCACGCGGCCGGGCTTGTCGTACACGAGCTTCCCCGCCGGATCGTAGATGCGCGTCGTGGGAAGCGCCCGCACGGCGCCCAGCTGGCCCTCGACGCGATCGTCGGAGAGCACCAGGGGATACTCGTGCCCGACCTTGGTCGCGAAGCGCTTGGTCTTCTCGACGTCCTCGGCGTCGATCGCCACGCCGATCACCGCGACCTCGGCATGGCCGCGGCCAAACGCCGCGATCTCGGGGATTTCCTGGATGCAGGGCACGCACCACGTGGCCCAGAAGTTCATCACCACCCATCGCCCCTTGTAGTCGGCGAGGCGGTGGTGGTGCCCCTGGGTGTCGGTGAGGTCGAAGGCCTGGGCCGCAGCAGGGGCCCAGAATGCAAAAACGGCCGCCACGGCGGCCAGGGCCCGTCCCGGGCTCGAAGTATCCAAATGCATGACCCTCGTCTATCCTTGCGCGAGAGCTTACTTCAAAAGCCCCCAGATGCCGCTTACCGCCCTCAGCGTTCCCGCCGAACGCGCCATCCCTCCCAAGGACCTCGAGATCCGGCCCAGGCAGGCCAAGGCGTGGGTGGATGCGCTGCCGGTCGCGCAGCCCCTGGACGCGGGCCGCAAGCTCGCCGCCTACCTCGCCACGGTCAACCGCAGCAAGGTCGGTCTCGAAGACCGCATCCAGATCCTCGACGCGTCGCGGCCGATGGCGACCACGATCCTCGACGAGCTCGACGCGACTTACGGCAAGTCCTCGCCTCCCCATGGCGCAAAGGCCCGCGAGGCGCTCGCCGCGGCGCGCAACCTTGCCGGCGAGCTCGCCAACGGATACAAGATCGTCGTCATCGAGGCCGCCGGGAAGGCGCTCGCTTTCGGCGCGAAGAAGCAGGTGCCGCTGTTCGTGCTGCGTGCGATGGAGTACCTGTTCGCGCTGCAGCGCGCGAGCTACAAGTCGTATACGCCCGTTCCGGCAGGCCTCTGGAACGAGCTGCATCACCTCTACCTCTTCGCCGACAAGCACAAGTTCGCCGCCGACCCCGCCGATCCGGAGACAAAGGCGACGGTAACCGACGCGTATACCGAGGCGTTGCTGCTGTCGCTCACCGATCCGTACAAGCTGGTGCCGGGCGAAGCCGATCGCATCATCGCGCAGATGCGCGGCAGCCGCGGCCTGGTCACGCTGGGGCAGGCGCGCCCCACCACCAAGCCGAGCGGCCATTTCCTGGTCCCCTGCGACACCGACAGGCCCCCCAAGCCGCTGCTCTCCGCGAGCGACGACACGGGCGGGAAGAATTGGCGACTCCTCGACAACAACCCGCTGGTGGACAAGCTGCGCGTCCGCAAGCAGGCGATTGAGGCGGGCAACGTCTCGCAGACCACCAGCCGTTCGCTGGGGCCCGAGGGGATCGCGCTCCTCAGCCGGCTCGTCACGCTCTGGGGCGAACCGCCCAAGCGAGCGCATCGGCGCGATCCGATGGAGGAGATGAACGTTGCGTTGTGCATCGGGCTGAAGGCGATCGGCCACTACGTGTCCGCGTCGTCGGCGGCCGCGCAGGCGGAAGCCGAGGTCGAGGCGATCGCCAGGGGACGGACCGTTCCCCTGCTACTCATCCCCGACGACGAGACTTCGCGCCAGCATCCGGTCGCCGAGTGGGAAGTCGTGAACCAGAGCGAGGGCGGTCTCAAGGTCCGCCGCACCGGGACCACGCCGCTCGGTGTCGGAGTCGGCGAGGCGATCGGCATCAAGGCCGTCGGCAAGCCCTTCTGGACCGTCGCGGTCGCGAGGTGGATCACGGCCCTCGACGACGGCGGATTGGAGTTCGGGCTGCAGTACTACGCGCCCGCCGCCGCCGCGGTGTGGGTGCAGCCGACCGTGTCTGCGAGTCCGCAAGCCAAGCTCGGCGTGCTGCTCTCCGACGGCAAGGACACGATGGCCGGCGAATCGCTCCTCGCCCCGATCAACACTTACGCGGATTTGCGGGAGTTCGACCTTTCAGGCGAGGACCTGGTGTCGAGGGTGCGCGCCGCGGGACTCATCGAGAAGACCGGCCGCTTCGAGCTTTTCCACGTTTCCCCGGCTTGACCCGAGAGGGCTCCGGGGGTACCAGGGGCCGGGCGAGCACCTCGCGCGCTCCGGGCGTAAGCGCGTAACCGCGGCCCATAGTCCGCACCACACCACCGCTGATCATCTGCGCGAGGGTCTCCTCGAGCTCCTCGGCGGGTAGTCGCGTGCCCTTCATGATCTCGTCGAATGGCATCGAAGGGTGCCCGGCCTCGCCCAGGCAGCGCGCCACTGCGACCGACTCGCGAAACCGCATCGCCGGCGTGGCGGGCCTCTTCCAGCGCCCGTCGCCCCAGTACGCGGCGCTCGCCGTGAGCTCCGCCCCGAACAGGATCACCAGCCACGACAGGTAGATCCAGGCGAGAAGGATCGGCACGAAGGCAAGCGCTCCGTACATCAGGTTGTAGGTGGTCGAGTGATGGACGTAGATGCGGAAGCACTCTTTCGCGCCTTCGAAGAGCAGCGCGGCGACCACGCCGCCCAGGAACGCGTGCCGCCACGGAACGTGCCGATCCGGGATGATCTTGTAAAGGAGGTAGAAGACGAGCGCGCTGATCGCCGTCGGCACAGCGCGAAGCAGGAATGCCTGTTGCGACTCGTCTCCCAGTGCCATCGCATAGGTCGTGACCGAGACGCTCAGCGCGATCAACGCGGGTCCGACGAGAAGCAGCGCCGCGTAGCCAACCGCGGAGACCCAGTAGGGCCGCGAGCGCTGCACGCGCCAGATGGCGTTGAACGAACTATCCACGGTCAGCATGAGCCAGACCGCTATGCCCAGCACGACGACCAAGCCGACCGTCGTGAGCCGCGCCGCATTGGCCGAGAACTGCGCCATGTAGACGGTGATGATGGTGTTCGCGACCTCCGGAACGAGGTTCAGCTGCAGGAAGACCTTGAACTTCGCCATCACCTCGTCGAAGAACGGCATCGACGACATCACCGCCACGGCGACGAGGAACGTCGGGACGAGCGCGAGGAGCGTCGTATAGGTGAGGGCCCCCGCGATCATCGGGCAGTGGTCTTCGGTCCAGCGCCGGAAGACGAAGCGCACGAATCCGACGGGTTCGAGGAGTTTGGCGGGCAGCACGGGATTCTCGCCGAGAGGCGGACGGTATAGTAGCACCGGCTTCGCGCCTTCCCCAGGAGGGGAAATGTCCGAGATTCTCGTGCTCTACTACAGCGCCACCGGATCCGTGCGCGCGCTCGCGCAGGCCGTGTCCCGCGGCGTCGAGAGCGTGGAGGGCATGCGCGCGCGCGTGCGCACGGTCCCCAAGGTGGCGAGCGTCGTCGACAAGGTCGTGGCGGCGGTCCCTTCCGAGGGCGCTCCGTACGTCGAGGCGCGCGACCTCGCTGAGTGCGCGGGCCTCGCCCTCGGGTCCCCGACCCGCTTCGGGAACATGGCGGCCCCGCTCAAGTACTTCATCGATGGTCTCGGGGCCGAGTGGGTGCGCGGCACGCTAGCGGGCAAGCCTGCCGCGGTGTTCTCCTCGACCGCGTCGATGCATGGAGGACAGGAAGCCACGCTGCTATCGATGATGCTGCCGCTGCTGCATCACGGCATGCTGATCGTCGGCATTCCCTATACGGAGCCGGACCTCAATGCGACGCGCTCGGGCGGCACGCCGTATGGCGCGACGCACGTGTCCGGAACCGCCAACGATCGCCCGGTCACCGAAGAGGAGACTCGCCTCGCGTTCGCGCTCGGCAAGCGTTTGGCGAGCGTGGCCAAGAAACTGGCGGCGTGATGGCTGGACGTTCTCCCTCTCCCTTGGGAGAGGGCCGGGGAGAGGGTAAAGCGGCGTGGCTCGCCGCCTGCTCGCTGCTGATCGTCCTCATCTTCCTCTGCGTCGCGTGGGAGCTCATCCTCGCTCCGCTGCGGCCCGGCGGGACCTGGCTCGCGCTGAAGGCGCTGCCGCTGCTAGCCCCGCTCTTCGGCGTGCTCCACGAGCGCCGCTACACCTTCCAGTGGAGCACGCTCCTCATCTGGTTCTACGTGGCGGAAGGCGCGACGCGGGCCTATACCGACTCCGGACTATCGGCGATCCTCGCGGCGATCGAGGCCGTGCTGGCCCTTGGGTACTTCGCCGCGGCAGTCGCGTGGCTGCGCGCTAGCCCTTCGGCCCGACGCTGACGCCGTGATGCACGGTCAAGGCGGCGAGGAACACCTCGCGCATGAAGAGCAGCAGGCACCCCGTCAACGCGACCACTGCCGCGATGAAGAGCAGGGCCACGGTCCGCGAGAGATCCAACGCGATGAACGCGCCCACGAAGGCGGTGCCGATCAGCAGGCAGACCAGGAGCGCCGAGAACACCGCGAGCGCGATCGACCACAGCGCGAGGGCGATGCGCCGCGCGAGGATGCGAAGCTCGATGACCATGTCCTGGTGCTTCTCGCCTTCATAGGCGGGGAGCAGCTCTTCCAGCGTGCGGCGCCGGTCCACGGCCCGCCCGAGGCGGTTGATGAGCGCGTTGATGATGGTGCCGATCGCGGTGAGCAGGAACACCGGCGCCACCGCGAGCTGGATCACGCGAGTGATGTCGAAGACGTGCGAGTCGAAGGAAGGCATGCGAGGCGACCTCAGGCGCCGCGGCGCGCGGCGAGGCGCGACTTGAGGAAAGCGTACGCGAGTGGCAACAGGCTCACCGCGATGATGCCGATAATAATTGCCGTGAGGTTGCCGTGCACCCACGGGATGTTGCCGAAGAAGAAGCCGGCGTAGGTAAGCGAGCCGACCCAGAGGATCGCTCCCGCGGCGTTGTAGGCCAGGAACCCCTTAGCGTCCATGGCGCTCATGCCGGCCACGAACGGCACGTAGGTGCGCACGATCGGCAGGAAGCGCGAGATGACGACCGCCTTGCCGCCGTGGCGTTCGTAAAACGCGTGCGCCTTGTCGAGGTGCTTCGGGTTCAACCAGCGCGAGCCGTGGTCAGTGAAAAACTTCCGTCCCAGCCATCGGCCGATGCCGTAGTTCACCGCATTGCCCAGGAAAGCAGCGAGGGCGAGGAGTCCAAAAAGCGCATGCACGTTCAATCCGCCGCCGCTCGCCGCGATGGCGCCCGCGACGAAGAGCAGCGAATCGCCCGGCAGGAACGGGGTCACCACCAGCCCGGTCTCGCAGAAGATGATCGCGAAGAGGATGCCGTAGACCCATATGCCGTAGTCCGCAACCAGCTTCAGCAAGTGCACGTCGAGGTGCAGGACGATGTCGAGCAGGTCCGCCACGGAGGCTTCCCGAGCCGTGCGTCTCAGGGCATCGGGTTGGTCGCGGCCTTCTTTTCCGGCTTCACGAAGTCCTCGCGCGAGGCGCCCAGGTACATCGCAAGCGGGCAGGCGACCAGCACCGACGAGTAGATGCCGAAGAGAATCCCGATGGTAAGCGCCAGCGCGAAGTAGTGCAGGCTCGCGCCGCCGAAGAAGAAGATCGAGAGCACCATCATCTGCGTGCACAAGTGCGTGATGATCGTGCGCGAGATGACGCCGGTGATCGAGGCGTCCATGATCTCGGCGACCGAGGCCTTGCGCAGCTTGCGGAAATTCTCGCGCACGCGGTCGAACACCACCACCGACTCGTTCACCGAGTAGCCGAAGACCGCGAGCACGGCGGCAAGCACCGGGAGCGAGAACTCCCACTGGAAGAGGGCGAAGAACCCGAGGATGATCACCACGTCGTGCAGGTTGGCGATGATGGTCGCGACCGCGAAACGCCACTCGAAGCGAAACGCGAGGTAGATCACGATGCCGATGCAGACGAAGAGGAGCGCGAGGCCCCCGTCGGCCGCGAGCTCCTTGCCGACCTGGCTGCCGACGAACTCGACGCGCTTGCGCTCGGCGGACGGGTCCTCCGCCTTCAGCGCGCCCATGACGGCGTCGGCCTGCTTCTGCATCTCGACGTTCTGGCTCGAGCCTTCCTTCGTCTTGAGCGGCAGGCGAATCAGCACGTCCTTCGAGGTGCCGAAGGTCTGCACCGAGACGTCGCTCAGGCCGATGCGGCCCAGGGCCTCGCGGATCTTTTCCGGATTCGCGTCGTTCTTGTAGTTCACCTCGATGACCGTGCCCCCGAGGAACTCGATCGAGAAGTGCAGCCCCTTGAATCCGAGGAAGCCGACCGCGAGCACGAACACCACGAGCGAGATGATGTTGAACACCAGCGCGTGGCGCATGAACGGGATGGTGCGGCGGATGCGGAAGAATTCCATGGTTACACCGCCACTTTCTTCGGATCCTTGTCCTGCTTGTCGTCCTTGCGGTGCCAATCGGTGTTGCCGATCGAGAGCCGCTGGATCTTCTTGCGACCGCCATGCAGGGTATTCACGATGCCGCGCGAGACCACCACCGCGCTGAAGATCGAAGTGAGGATGCCGAGGCAATGCACCACCGCGAAGCCGCGCACCGGCCCCGAGCCGAAGGCGAGCAGCATGATGCCCACGATGAGCGTGGTCACGTTGGAGTCCAGGATCGTTCCGAAAGCGCGCTCGTAGCCCGCCTGGATGGCCATCTGCGGCGTCATGCCCGAGCGCAGCTCCTCGCGGATACGCTCGTTGATGAGGACGTTCGAGTCGATCGCCATGCCGAGCGTGAGCGCCACGGCCGCGATGCCGGGAAGCGTCAGGGTTGCCTGCAGCATCGAGAGCAGCGCCACGAGGAACAGCAGGTTGCAGGCGAGCGCGAGCACCGATATCACCCCGAACAGGTGGTAGTAGACCACCATGAATACGGCGATGAGGATGAACCCACCGATCACCGCCTTGTAGCCCTTGGCGATGTTTTCGGCGCCGAGGCTCGGGCCGATGGTGCGCTCCTCGATGATCTCCATCGGCGCAGCCAGCGCCCCGGCGCGCAGCAGCAACGCCAGGTTCTTGGCCTCGGTCGCGTCCGGCATGCCCGAGATCTGGAAGCGCGCGCCGAACTCCTCCTGGATCACCGGCCAGGTGAGCACGACGGTACCCGTCTTTTCCACCAGCATCATCGCCATGCGCTTCTTCACGTTCTCGCGCGTGGTCTGGCGCATGATCCGCCCGCCGGTGTCGTCGAGCTGCATGGAAACGATCGCGCCGGCGTGCTGCTGGTCGAATCCCGGCTGCGCGTCCTTGATTCGGTCGCCGGTGATGACGAGGGATTTCTTCACCAGGACGGGGCGGCCTTCCTGGTCGAGGAACTTGTCGGTGCCGAAGGGCGCCGGTTGGTCCTTGTAGGCGAAGAACGCCTCCTGCCCGGGCCCCGCCGCGTGCTCCTCGGAGACGAGTCGAATCTCGAGGGTCGCGGTGCGGCCGAGGATCTCCTTGGCGCGCCCCGGGTCCTGCACGCCCGCGAGCTGCACGACGATACGATCTTCACCCTGCTGCTGCACGATCGGCTCGGCCACGCCGAGCTCGTTCACCCGGTTCCTGAGCGTCTGGATGTTCTGCTGCAGCGCGAAATCCTTGTCGCGCTTCACCACTTCGGGCTTGACCACCAGCTCGATCGCCGATTCGCCGCCCACGTCGCGCTCGCGGATGGTGAGGTCGGTGATCGCCTCGGTGAGCGCCTTCAGCGCCGCGGCCTTCTGGTCGGCCTCACGGAAGCGCACGGTGATCCGCTCGCCTTCGCGCCCGATCCCCGAGTAGTAGATCTTCTTGTCGCGCAGCAGCCCTCGCGTGTCGCCGAGATAGCGCTCGGCCGACTTGTTGGCCGCGGCCTTCATGTCGACCTGAAGCAGGAAGTGCACGCCACCGCGCAGGTCGAGGCCGAGGTACATCGGCTTGGAGCCGAGGGCCTGCAGCCAATCGGGCGAATTGGGGACGAGGTTCAGTGCCACGACGTAGTTCGGGATTTGCGCGGCTTCCCGGTCTTTGGGCGCGACCTTGGCCTGGATCACATCGCGCGCCTTGAGCTGCGTGTCGGTATCGGGGAAGGTGAAGCGCAGCGACGTCTCGTCGAGGTGCACGGCGAGAACCGGCACCTTCGCGGCCTTGAGCGCCTCCTCGACCGAAGTGCGCAGCTCCGAATCGATCTTTACCGTGGCGCGCACGCCCGAGACCTGCACCGCGGGCACCTCGCCGAACAGGTTCGGTATCGCGTAGACCACACTGACCAGGAACGCGATCGCGATGACCGCGTACTTCCATGCGGGATACTTGTTCACTTACACCGCGTCCTTGATGGTGCCCTTGGGCAGGAGCGTCGTCACCGCCTGGCGCTGGATCTGGATGGTGACGCCGGGCGCGACCTCGAGGCTCAGGTAATTATCGTTGATCTTCGCGATCTTGCCGAGGATGCCGAGCGCGATCACCTCGTCGCCCTTGGAGAGCGAGTCGATCATCGTCTTCTGTTCCTTGGCCTTCTTCATCTGCGGCCGGATCATGATGAAGTACATGATCACGAACATCAGGATGATGGGCAGCAGCGTGAACAAGCCGCCGTCCTGGGACGCCGCGGCGCCCTGCGCGAATGCGGTACCGATCATTGGGAACTCCGGGCGGAAATCGTTGAATCGACGGGCTTTTGGCCCGCCTAGCTAGCCCGGGATTCTATCATGCGGCCGGCAGCAAACCGAGCCCTGAATTGGGCCAGGTTCCCCGTGGCGATGGCCTGCCGCAAGTCCGCCATCAGCTCGAGGTAGTAGTGCAGGTTATGGAGCGTGTTCAGGCGCGCGCCGAGGATCTCGTTGGCATGGTGCAGATGGCTCAGGTAGGCGCGGCTGAAATTGCGGCACGTATAGCAGGCGCATTCCGGGTCGAGCGGGCCGGTATCGTCGCGGTGCCTCGCGTTCTTGATCTTGACGTCCCCGCGGCGCGTGAAGAGCCAGCCGTTGCGCGCATTGCGGGTCGGCAGCACGCAGTCGAAGAGGTCCACGCCACTGCTCACCGCGTGCACCAGGTCTTCCGGCGTGCCCACGCCCATGAGATAACGCGGCGCCTCGCGCGGAAGGCGCGGCGCGATGTGCGCGACGATCCTCTCCATCTCCTCCTTGGGCTCCCCGACCGAGACCCCGCCGATCGCATAGCCGTCAAAGCCGATCGCGGTGAGCGCGCCCGCGGATTCATCGCGCAGGTCCTCGTACATTCCTCCCTGCACGATGCCGAAGAGCGCGTTAGGGCTGCCTTGATAGGCCCGCTTCGAGCGCTCGGCCCACCGGACCGAGAGCTGCATCGACGTCGCGGCAAGGTCGCGGGTCGCGGGGTAGCCGGTGCACTCGTCGAACACCATGGCGATGTCGGAATCGAGGATCCGCTGGATGCGCATCGACTCCTCGGGCGTGAGAAACAGCGCGTCGCCATTGAGGGGCGACTGGAAGCGCACGCCCTCCTCCGAGATCTTGCGCAGGTCGCCGAGGCTGAAGACCTGGAAGCCACCCGAGTCGGTGAGGATCGGGCGCTTCCATCCCATGAAGCGATGCAGCCCGCCGTGCTTGCCGATCACGTCGAGGCCGGGCCGCAACCACAGGTGGAAGGTGTTGCCGAGCACGATGTCGGCGCCCTCCTCCTCGAGCTCGCGCGGCGTCATCGCCTTCACGGTGCCGTAGGTTCCGACCGGCATGAAGGCGGGCGTGCGAACCGTGCCGTGCGCGAGGGTGAGCTCGCCCTGGCGCGCTTCGCCGTCCGTTGCGTGAATCCTGAATTGCATCCTCTCCCTTTCCGCACGGGACGTTAGCATCGGCGGTAGGATTGCGCCATGCCGAACGCCTCGTCCTCCCTTCGCTACGCCATCGCCGCGTGGGTCATCGCGGGATGCACGCTGGTCCTGGTGCTCTACCTGCGGCTACTGCCGGCGCTGCTCGCGGGGCTCCTGGTCTACGAGCTGGTGCACATCATCGCCCCGCGCGTGCCCCTCATGCGACGCGCCGGCGGCAAGCTCGCCGCGGTCGGCCTGCTCGCGACCGTGGTGGTGGCTGCGCTCGCGGGGGCCGTCGTCGGCGTCATCGCGCTCGTGCAAAGCGACGCGGGAAGCCTGCCGCGGCTGTTGCAGAAGATGGCCGAGATCATCGAAGGTGCCCGCGGCAAGCTGCCGGCGTGGTTGATCGACGCGGTGCCGGGCGACCCCGAGGCGTTGCAGGCGGCGATGGTCGACTGGCTGCGCGAGAACGCAAAGGAGCTGCGCACTCTGGGAGGCGAGATCGGGCATGTCACCGCGCACATCATCATCGGCATGGTGATCGGCGGCATGGTGTCGCTGCGCGAAGCGGGGATGCGAGAAGACGGTAAGCCGCTCGCGCGCGAGCTCGGCGAGCGTGTGTCGCGCATCGGCGAGGCCTTTCGCCGCGTGGTCTTCGCCCAGGTGCGCATCTCCGCGCTGAACACGGTGTTTACCGCGATCTACCTGGTCGGCGTCCTGCCGCTCTTCGACGTGCACCTGCCGTTCGCCAAGACGCTGGTCGCCCTCACGTTCTTCGCCGGCCTGCTGCCCGTGGTCGGCAACCTCATCTCCAACACCGTCGTCGTCATCGTGAGCCTGAGCGTGTCGCTCTCGGCGGCGCTCGCCTCGCTCGCATTCCTCGTGGTGATCCACAAGCTCGAGTATTTCCTCAACGCCCGCATCGTCGGCGCGCAGATCCGCGCGAGCGCGTGGGAGCTGCTCCTCGCCATGCTGGTGATGGAGGCCGCGTTCGGCCTCGCCGGGCTCGTCGCGGCGCCGATCTACTACGCCTACCTCAAGGACGAGCTCTCCGCGCGCGGGTTGATCTGAGCGTTCCTCCCTCTCCCTTGGGAGAGGGTCATCTCCAGTGCGCCGGGAACGTCTTGTCGTAGTACGGCAGGGCCTCGATCCGCTTCTTGTACTCGGCGAGGGGCGCCGGCACGACCTCCGTGAGCTTCGCCTCGGGCTTGCGGAAGTCGATGCGCGACACGTAGCCCAGCATCGGCATGAGGACGTAGTCCGCGGCACAGGGCGTGTCGCCGTCGATGAACTTGCCGCGCAGCTCCTTCGCGAAATACTCGAGCTCCGCCTTGCAGACCTCGCGCCCCTTGGCGACCTTGTCCATGTCGGGCCCCTTGTCGCCGCTCCAGAAGAACTCGTCGGTGATGGGGTCGATGCCCTTGACGTCCAGGTTGTTCTCCATCTCGCGGATCAGGCGGCGGATGCGTGCGCGATTCTTCGCGTCCCCCGGATATAGCTTCGTTCCCGAGGTGAAGCGTTCGTCGAGGTATTCGACGATCGCCATCGATTCCCACAGCGCATAGCCGTCGTCGACGATCGTCGGCACCGTGTGGCGCGGGTTGATCGCGACGAACTCGGGCTTCTTCGTGTCCTCGTTCTGGAAGGAGAGCAACTTTAGTTGGTAGGGAATCTTCTTGTGCTCGAGTGCGAGCCAGACGCGCCACGAGTATGGCGAGCCGTGGCCGTGGTAGAAATCGAGTGCCATCGCGGTTCCTTTGCGTTGTCTTTAGTGGAGAGTGAAGCCTTCGAGGGGCACCGCGCTCGGCCGTCGGACCGCGAGGTCCGAGACGATGCGCCCGGTGGCGAGCGCGAGCGTGAACCCGAGCGCGCCGTGGCCCACATTGAGCCACAGGTTGGAGTACGGCGTCGCCCCGACGACGGGCGTGCCCTTGGGCGTGGCCGGCCGCATGCCGCACCAGGGGCGCAGCGCCTTGAAGTCGGAGGCGCGCGGGAATGCCATGCGCACTTCGTTCACAAGCTGGTCCACGCGCTCGACGTTGATGACCGCCTGGCGACCCGAGAGATCCGCCATGCCCGCCACGCGCAGCTCGCCCCCGAGGCGCGCGTAGACGACCTTGCGCTTGTAGTCGGTGACGCTGATCTTGGGCGCGCCGCGATCGTCGGCGATCGGCAACGAGAGGCTGTAGCCCTTGAGCGGGTAGACCGGCACGCGGATGCCGAGGGGCTTCAGGAGCCAGGGGGCGTTGGTGCCGAGCGCGAGGACGTAAGCCTCCGACTCCATCACGCCCTCGCTGGTTTCCACGCCCATCAGCGTGCGATGCCACGGCAGCAGGCGTTTCACCTCGACGCCGAAGCGGAAGGCGACGGGATTGGCGCCCGTGGTCATGAGGCGTTTCAATTCGTTGCAGAACTTGTAGCAGTCGCCGGCGTCCTCGCTCGGCGTGTGAATGGCGCCCGCGATGCGATCCGCCATGTCCTCGAGCGCCGGCTCGAGCGCGACGCAGGCTTTCGAGTCGAGCGCCTCCTGCTCCGCGCCGAGTGCCCGCTGGAAGTCCATGAGCCGCCGCGCGGACTCGAACGCGGCCGCCTCGGTGTGAACCACGAGCTTGCCGTTCTGCACGTAATCGAAATCCAGCGCGTGCGATGCGACCAGCTCGTGCATGAGCGCACGGCTGTAGAAGGAAAGGCGCAGCAGGCGCTCGGTCGTCTCATCCGCGGTCCCGGTGTTGCACGCCGCGAGGAACTCCAGGATCCAGCGCCACTGGTCCGGGTCGAGCTCCGGCGTGAAGCGCAGCGGCGAGTCGCGCCGCAGGAGCCACGGCGGAATCTTCGGGATCACCGACGGGCTCGCGAGCGGCGCCACGTAGCTGTACGAGAGCTGCCCGCCGTTGGCGAAGCTCGTCTCGAGCGCGACCCCCTCGTTGCGGTCGAGCACGGTCACCTCGTGGCCGTCGCGCCAGAAGTACCACGCGCTCGCCACGCCGGCAACGCCGGCTCCCAGGATGAGGACTTTCATGAGTGATCCGTCACCCCCGCGTAGGCAGGGATCCATGCATCGGCAGCAACTGGATCCCCGCCTACGCGGGGATGACACTTGCGCTCAGAGCAACGGCACGATCAGCAGCGCCACGATGTTGATGATCTTGATGAGCGGGTTCACCGCGGGACCCGCGGTGTCCTTGTAGGGATCGCCGACCGTGTCGCCGGTCACCGCGGCCTTGTGGGCATCCGAGCCCTTGCCGCCGTGGTGGCCGTCCTCGATGTACTTCTTGGCGTTGTCCCACGCGCCGCCGCCCGTGCACATTGAAATCGCGACGAAGAGTCCGGTCACGATCGTGCCCATCAGCATGCCGCCGAGCGCCTGCACGCCCGCGTCCTTGCCCATGAGCCAGCCGACGATGAGCGCCACGGCGATCGGCGAGAGCACCGGGAGCAGCGACGGGATCATCATCTCCTTGATCGCGCCCTTGGTGAGCATGTCGACCGCGCGCGAGTAATCCGGCTTGGCCGTGCCCTCCATGATTCCCTTGATCTCGCGGAACTGGCGGCGCACTTCCTCGACCACCGATCCGGCGCAGCGCCCGACCGCCTCCATCGCCATCGCGCCGAAGAGGTACGGAATCAGGCCACCCACGAAGAGCCCGATGATCACCGCTGGATTCGAAAGGTCGAAGGTGATGTGGCGGCCCGCTTCCTCGAGCTTGTGCGTGTAGTCGGCGAAGAGCACCAGCGCGGCGAGGCCCGCCGACCCGATCGCATAACCCTTGGTCACGGCCTTGGTGGTGTTGCCCACGGCGTCGAGCGGGTCGGTGACGTTACGCACTTCCTTCGGCAGCTCCGCCATCTCGGCAATGCCGCCGGCGTTGTCGGTGATCGGTCCATAAGCATCCAGGGCCACAATAATCCCTGCCATCGACAGCATCGAGGTCGCGGCGATCGCGATGCCATAGAGGCCCGCGAGCGCGTAGGCGGCCCAGATCGCGATGCACACCGAGAGCACCGGCCAGGCGGTCGAGCGCATCGACACGCCGATGCCCGCGATGATGTTGGTCGCGTGGCCCTTGGTCGAGGCTTCCGCGACGTGCCTCACCGGCGGGTAGTCCGTCCCGGTGTAGTACTCGGTGATGATCACCATGAGTGCGGTGAGCACGAGCCCCACGACGCACGTGCCCCAGAGCTTCAGCACGGTCATCCCCGGGTAGGCGGCGACCACGTCCTTCATCATGTAGTCGGTGACGAAGTAGAACATGATGATCGAGAGAATCCCCGCGACCGCGAGGCCGCGGTAGAGCGCGTTCATGATCTTGCCGCCCTGCGCCGTCTTCACGAAGAACGTGCCGACGATCGAGGCAATGATTGAAACGCCGCCCAGCACCAGCGGATAGGTGACGGCGTTGCCGACGATGGACGGGCTCGGCAGAAGCAGCGTGCCCAGCACCATGGTAGCGATGATGGTCACCGCATAGGTCTCGAAGAGGTCCGCCGCCATGCCGGCGCAGTCGCCGACGTTGTCGCCCACGTTGTCCGCGATCACGGCGGGGTTGCGCGGATCGTCCTCGGGAATGCCCGCCTCCACCTTGCCCACGAGGTCGGCGCCGACGTCGGCGCCCTTGGTGAAGATGCCGCCGCCGAGACGCGCGAAGATCGAGATCAGCGAGGAGCCGAAGGCAAGCCCGATCAGCGGCTTCACCACATCGCTCATGCGCATGCCGTGATCGCTCGAGCCTTGCAGGAACAGGAAGAATCCGGTCACCGAGATGAGCCCCAGGCCCACGACGAGGAGGCCGGTGATGGCGCCGCCCTTGAAGGCGATGTCGAGCGCGGGTCCCACGCCGCGCTTGGCGGCTTCCGCCGTGCGCACGTTGGCGCGCACCGAGACGTTCATGCCGATGTAGCCCGCAGCGCCCGAGGCAATGGCGCCGATGGCGAAGCCGAACGCGGTGATCCAGCCCAACCCGGGCACGAGTCCGATGACGAGGAAGAGCACGACACCGACGATGCCGATCGTCGCGTACTGGCGGTTGAGGTAGGCCTTGGCGCCGGTCTGGATCGCCGCGGCGATCTCGCGCATGCGGTCGTTGCCGTCGGGCTGGCGCAGGATCCACATCGCCGTATACCCGCCATAGGCGAGGGCGATGACCCCACAGACGAGCGCCAAGAGGATTGCGTTGTTCACCATCGGTGCTTCTCCTGTCTTTCGTTGAATGCGTTAGGAATTCTTCACGGCTTGTATTCGCCGGTTTTCTTCTTCACCGCCGCGTTCTTCAGGCGCACGTAGCGCGGCAGTCCGTTTTCGAATGGCGGGTAGGCCTCGCCCGCGATGAGCGGCTCGAGGTAGGCGCGGCATTTGGCGGTGATGTGATAGCCGTCGGCGGAGATGAAGTCGCGCGGCATCTTCTTCTCGACGTTGGCGACGTCGGTGAGCTTCGCCACGCCGATCTTCCAACGGTACGGCTTGCTCGCCGTACGCACGATCGTCGGCATGACGCTGTTCATCCCCTTCACCGCGAGCTCGACCGCGGCCTTGCCGACCGCGTAGGACTGCTCGAGGTCCGTTCGCGAGGCGATATGGCGCGCGGCGCGTTGCAGGTAATCCGCGACCGCCCAGTGCTGCTTGAGCTTGAGGCGCGACTGCACCAGGTTCGCGAGCATCGGCGCCACGCCGCCCAACTGAGCGTGGCCGAAAGCGTCCTTGAGCCCCGATTCGGAAAGGAATTTGCCGTCCTTGTCCTGCAGGCCCTCGGAAGCGCCGACCGCGCAGAAGCCGAATTGACGCACGACCTCCTGGACCCTGGCGAGGAAGGCTTCCTCGTTCCAGGCGATCTCCGGGAAGAGCAGGATGTGCGGCGCCTCGGCGGGCTTCGATTGCGCGAGCCCCGTGGCGGCGGTGATCCAGCCGGCGTGACGTCCCATCACCTCGAGGATGAACACCTTGGTCGAGGTCTTGGCCATCGACTCCACGTCGAGGCCCGCCTCGCGCATGCTGGTGGCGACGTACTTCGCCACCGAGCCGAAGCCCGGGCAGGTGTCGGTGATCGGCAAATCGTTGTCGACCGTCTTCGGGACGTGCACGGCGATGATCGGATAGCCGAGCGTGGCGCTGATCTGCGACACCTTGAGGCAGGTGTCGGCCGAGTCGTTGCCGCCGTTGTAGAAGAAATAGCCGATGTCGTGCGCCTTGAAGACCTCGACCAGGCGCTCGTATTCGTGCCCGCCCTTCTCCACGCCCTTCAGCTTGTAGCGCGCCGATCCGAAGGCTCCGCCGGGCGTGTTGACGAGGGCGCGGATCGAGGCGGCCGGCTCCTTGCTGGTGTCGATCAGGTCCTCGGTGAGCGCGCCGAGGATGCCGTTGCGCCCCGCGTAGACCTTGCCGATGTGCTTGCGATGCTTGCGCGCGGTCTCGATGACGCCCGCGGCGCTCGCGTTGATCACCGCGGTCACGCCGCCCGACTGCGCGTAGAAGGCGTTGCGGGGCATCCGTTACCCGCCTAGCGCGCGGAAGATCCGGTCACGCACCTCCTCGACACCGCCCACGCCATCGATGCGGTGGACCGAGGGCGCGTGCTCGTCGCCGGAGGAGGCCCACTCGGAGTAGTAGCTCACCAGCGGTTCCGTTTGCTCGTGGTAGACCTTGAGGCGCTTCTTGACGGTCGCTTCCTTGTCGTCGTCGCGCTGCACCAGCGGCTCTCCGGTCACATCGTCCTTCATGTCGACCTTCGGCGGGTTGAACTTGATGTGGTAGGTGCGCCCGGAGGCGACGTGCGTGCGGCGCCCCGACATGCGCTCGACGATGAGCTCGTCGGGCACCACGATCTCGACCACGTGCTCGATGTCGACCAGGGCGTCGGCCACGGCCTCGGCCTGCGGAATGGTGCGCGGGAATCCGTCGAGGAGGAAGCCGTTCTGGCAGTCGTCGTGCTGCACGCGCTCCTTCACCAGCCCGATGACGATGTCGTCGGAGACGAGCTCGCCCTTGTCCATGAGCTTCTTGGCCGCGAGCCCGAGCGGCGTGCCCGCCTTGACGGCGCCGCGCAGCATGTCGCCCGTGGAGACCTGCGGAATGCCGAACTTCTGCGTGATGAATGTCGCCTGCGTCCCCTTCCCCGCCCCAGGACCGCCCAGTAGGATCAGGCGCATCGTTTCCCCCTTTTTGTCAGCCCGCGATTATAACGGACGGACCGCGCTCGACTTCGCGCTCGATCAGCCGCCCGGCGCGAGCCGTCGGCGGACGCGATCGAGATCCTCGGCGGTGTCGACGCCGGCCTCGAGGGGACCGTTCCAAAGCGCTACTGCGATGCGGTGGCCGTGTGCGAGCGCGCGCAGCTGCTCGAGCGCTTCGAAGCGCTCGGTGTCGGTGGGTGTCAGCGTGGAGTAGCGCGCGAGGTAAGCCGCGCGGTAGGCGTAGATGCCGATGTGGCGATAGGCGGGCAGGCCCGCGGGAAGGGCGCCGCGCGAGGCGGCGAAGGCGTCGCGGGCATATGGAATCGGCGCCCGCGAGAAGTAGAGCGCGTGCCCGCTCGTGTCGAGGACCACCTTGACGACGTTGGGGTCGAAGAACGCCTCGGGCGCGGTGATCGGGTGCGCGGCGGTCGCGATCGAGGCCTCGGAGTGGCGCGCGAGCTCCTCGGCGACGGCGCGAACCAGCGCGGGATCGATGAGCGGCTCGTCTCCCTGGACGTTGACCACAATTTCCCCCGGGGCGAGACCCAGGAGCCCCGCGGCCTCAGCCAGGCGATCGGTGCCGGTCTCGTGCGCGGGCGAGGTCATGCAGGCTTTCCAGCCGAGGGCACGCACCGCGGCTGCGATGCGCTCGTCGTCGGTCGCGATAATCACTTCGTCGGCGCCGCTCTCGCGCGCGCGCTGCGCGACCCAAGCCACCAGCGGCTTGCCGCCGATGTCGGCGAGCATCTTTCCCGGCAGCCGCGTCGAGCGCATGCGCGCCGGAATGATGACCTTGAAGCCCATGCGCCGCGCGCCCCCTCAGGGCTCTTCGTCGGGGGGCAGCTGGCGCGCTTCCTCCTCGAGCATCACCGGGATGCCGTCCTTCACCGCAAATGCGAGGCGGTCGGCCTTGCAGATGAGCTCGCCCGCGTCCTTTTTCCACAGGAGCGGTCCCTTGCACAGGGGGCAGACGAGGATTTCAAGCAGCTTGGGATCCATCGGCACTCCGGAGCTGGGCAAGGCGCGCGAGAAGGAACTCGTCGAAGTCGGCGGCCAGGATCGCCTCGACCCGCATGTACCACATGCGCGCGTCGGCGAATGCGGCGCATTTTACGGCATCCTTCTCGGTCATGACGACGATCTCGGCGCCCGGAAGGCGCAGGTCGCGCGCATCGAAGGCGTGATGGTCGGGAAAGGCGATGCCCCTGGCTCGCACGCCGAGGCGCTCGAGATGGTCGAAGAAGCGCTGCGGATTGCCGGTGCCGGCGACCGCGATCACCGGATGCCCGCGCGCGGCGAGCGCGAACTCCTCGGGCGAGAAGCTGCGGTTGCCGGCGAGCGCGATGAAGCGCTCGCCCCCGAGTCGCATCGCGAACTGGCGCCGGCACGGCTCCTCGAGCGCCGGCCCGCCGTTCACCACCGCCGCGTCGACTTCGCGCAGGCGCGAGACCGGCTCGCGCAGGGGGCCGGAGGGCAGCGGCAAGCCGTTGCCGAAGCGCCGGTCGCCGTCGACTACGGCGAGCTCGACGTCGCGCCCGAGCGCGTAGTGCTGCAGGCCGTCGTCGCTCACCAGCACGTCCACCTCGCGATGCGCGTCGAGGAGCGCACGCGCCGCCGCCACGCGGTCGGGCGAGACGTAGACCGGCACGCGCGAGCGGCGCGCGATCAGCACCGGCTCGTCGCCGAAATGCTCGGGCGTGGCCACATCGGGATAGACCGCCACCACGCCCAGGGGCTCATGCTCGCGTCGCGGCACGCGCCCGTAGCCGCGTGCGACGACTCCCGGATTCCACCCGTGGCGCGAAAGAAGGTCGAGGATCGCGATCGCGAGCGGCGTCTTGCCGGTTCCGCCAGCGGAGATGTTGCCCACGACGACCACGGGCACCGGCGCGCGCCATGTGGGAAGGATCCCGGCGCGGTAGAGGGCGCGCCGCAGCCATGCGATGAGGGCGAAGAGGACCGCCAGGGGCAGGAGGACCAGGGCGCCGCCGCCCAGGCGCTGCCACTCCGTTTGCAGCCACGCGCGCACCTTCTACCGGCGCGTCTGCGTGGTGAACGAGATGTGGTTGTAGCCGGCGATGCGCGCGCTTTCCATCACGTTCACGACCGACTGGTGGGTCGCGGCGGCATCGGCACTGATCGCCACGACCGGCTCCTTGTTGCCCTTGGCGGCGGCGCGCAGGGCCTGCGCGAACGCCCCGGCGCTGCCGTAGGGCGTTTGCGCGCCGTTGATGGCGTAGCGGCCCTGCGCGTCGACCGCGACGCTCAGGACCTGCGGGCGGTCCGAGGCTTTATCGGCGGAAGCCTCGGGGAGGTTGATCTGGAGCTCGGCGTAGCGGCTGTAGGTGGTGGTGAGGAACAGGAAGATCAGGATGACGATCAGGATGTCGATCAGCGGGATCAGGTTGATGTCGGGATCGTCGCGCTCCCGGCCGCGCTTGAAATTCATGCGCGGCGCTCGCCGTGGATGATCTCGATCAGCTTGATCGCCTGGCTCTCCATGTCGATCACCAGGACGTCGACGCGGTTGCGGAAGTGGCGGTAGAAGATCACCGCCGGGATGGCCACCCCGATGCCGCACAGCGTGTTGTAGAGCGCGACCGAGATGCCGTGCGCGAGCAGCGCCGGGTTGCCGCCGCCCGCCGGGTTCTGCGAGCCGAAGATCTCGATCATGCCCACGATGGTGCCGAAGAGGCCGAGCAGCGTGGAGATGGTGGCGATGGTGCCCAGCGTGTTGAGGAAGCGCTCGAGGTCGAGCGACACCGCGCGCCCGGCGTCCTCGACCGCGTCCTTGATCACTTCGCGCGGGCTGCGCTCGTTCACGAGCGCCGCGGCGAAGATGCGGCCGATGAGCGGCCCGCGCTGCAGGCGGTTGACCAGGTCCTGCGTGACACCCTTGGCCTGGTACTCGCGAATGGTCGCGGGCAGCACGTCGCGGGGAGCGACGAGCGAGGTGCGCAGCGACCAGAAGCGTTCGCCGATGATGGCGAGGGCGATGACCGAGGTGATGATGATGAGCCAGATCGGCCAGCCGGCCGCTTCGATGATCGACAGCACTCGTGGTTTCCTTCCTCGAAATGCGGTGGACTTTAGCCCGCCAACCATGATCCCACAAGGGCTTGTGCGCGTGGCAGCCCGCGAGCACAAAGACGTCGGTAACCCATTGGACGCGATTAGAATCGCAAAGCGACTCCGGCCGCTAATTCCTTGCGCCAACCTTGCGGGCGGCGAGCGGCACTTGGAAAATCGCTTTGTAAGATTTCCGGAACTGGCTGGACATCGCTGCACGAATGTGGCGAATCATCCACAGAGCCTGTGGATAACCCTGTGGACGGCTTTCCGGGTCGAATCGCAAGTGACGTATCGCAAAGGACTTTTCTTCGACCGCTCAAATTTTGAGCGCTGCGTGTTCTACGTTATGCATCAGGTACTTACGGTATTTTTCCCCATAGAGGCAAATCGCGTGCTGGAGGCCGCTCCGGGCGTCGCCGGCGCGGCGCTGCGACGGTGGATAGACGAATCGCCCGCCGCAGAGGAGAAAACCGCTTTAGCGCCCCTCCTACGAGCCATTTCCACTTGTCCTACGCGGCGCGCTCTTCACATTCCTACGCGATTTTTCGTGGTGAACTCGCTCCCATGGCCACGCTCTTCGATCCGCCGCCTCCCCTCACCGTCTCGGAGCTGAATGCGCGCGTTCGCGCGCTCCTCGAGAACCAGTTCGAGACCCTTTGGGTCGCGGGCGAGCTCTCGGGAGTGAAGAAGGCGCCTTCGGGTCACTGGTACTTCTGCCTCAAGGACGCCTCCGCGCAGATCGATTGCGTCATGTGGCGCACGCGCGCCCGCTTCCTCGATTTCCGTCCCGAAGATGGCCAGAAGGTCGAGGTGCGCGCCCGGGTCACGCTCTACGAGGCGCGCGGGAGCTACCAGCTCGCCATCGAGGAAGTGCGGCGCGCGGGCCTGGGCACGCTCTTCGAAGCGTTCGCCAAGCTCAAGGCGAAGCTCGAGGCCGAGGGACTCTTCGACGCGGCGCGCAAGCGAGCCCTGCCCGCCTTCCCAAGGGCGATCGGCATCGTCACCTCGCCCTCGGCAGCGGCGCTGCGCGACGTGCTCACGACGCTCGCGCGGCGCGCGCGCATGATCCCGGTGATCGTCTATCCCGCGCAAGTTCAGGGAGAGACGGCGGCCGCGCAGATCGCGCGTGCCATCGCCACCGCCAATGCGCGCGCCGAATGCGACGTGCTGATCGTCTGCCGCGGCGGCGGAAGCCTCGAGGATCTGTGGCCCTTCAACGAGGAAGTCGTCGCGCGGGCGATCGCCGCCTCGCGCCTTCCAGTCGTGAGCGGCGTTGGCCACGAGACCGATTTCTCGATCGCGGACTTCGTCGCCGACCTGCGCGCTCCCACGCCGACCGCTGCGGCGGCCGCCGCCAGCCCCGACCGCGAGGCGCTGGGCGCGGACCTGGCGGCGCTCAGGCGCCGCATCGCGCGCGACCTGCGCCGCGTCCTCGAGAATTCCGCCCAGCGCCTCGACCACGCCGCGCGCCGGCTGCTCACGCCCGCCGAGCGCCTCGCGCGCGAGCGCGATCGCGTGGCGCAATGCGCGCGGCGCATGCGCGTGGCGGCGCGCAACCGCGACAAGGTGCGTCGCCTGACGCTCGCGGGGCTGCGCACCGCGCTCGGCCACCTCGATCCCACCCAGGTCCTGGGGCGCGGCTACAGCATCGTTCGCGACGACGCGGGCCATGTCCTGACCTCGAGCAAGCGCCTCGCGCCCGGCGATGCGCTCGACCTCACCTTCGCCGAGGGTGGCGCCGCCGTTTCGGTCCGCCAACCGCGCTAGGCGTATATTTGACGCTGCGATTCCGCGGATCATCCAAACCCCCCAGGAGAGGACTCATGGCCAAGAAAGGCAAGGAGAACGCCGTCTACAAGGTGATCGAGATTGTCGGCACCAGCACCCAGTCGTGGGCCGATGCGGCGAAAAATGCCTGCAACACCGCCTCCAAGTCGCTGCGTGACCTGCGCGTGGCCGAGGTCGACAAGCTCGACGTCAAGATCGACGGCAACAAGCTCGTCTTTCGCGCCAAGCTCAAGGTGAGCTTCAAGTTCCACGGCGACGACTAACCCGCGAGAAAACGCGCCACCCGTCGGGCGGCGGCCTCTTGCAGGTCGTGCCGCAGGCAGTCGAGCCGCTCGACGCGTTCGATCCCGTCCCCGCCGGGGGCGCCCCCCGGCATCGCGCGCAGCCACGTGAGCTGGCGCTTGGCGAGCTGGCGCGTCGCGGCCGCGCCGCGCGCCTCCAGGTCCGCTGCGTCGGCGCGCCCTTCGAGGACGTCCCAGGCCTGGCGATAGCCGACGGCGCGCATCGACGGCATGCGCTCCGTGAGCGCGTGCCGCGCCCGCAGTCCCTCGAGCTCTTCCACCAGCCCCGAAGCGAGCATTCGGCGGAAGCGCTCGGCGATACGGGCGTGCAGCACGGCACGGTCGCTCGGCTCGAGCGCGAGCGTGAGCACGTCGAATGGCAGGGCCGCGGTTCCGGGGCCATGGAAGGCCGATAGCGGCTTGCCGGTGACGTGGTGGACTTCGAGCGCGCGCTGGATGCGCTGGGCATCGCGCGGCTCGATGCGCGCGGCACTCGCGGGATCGACCCTTGCCAGCTCGGCGTGCAATTGCGCCCAGCTGCTGCGCGCCGCGCGCGCCTCGATTTCGGCGCGCAGTGCGGGTTGCGCGGGGGGCAGATCGGCAAGGCCCTGCGTGAGCGAGCGGAAGTAGAGCATCGTGCCGCCGGCGAGGACCGGGATGCGCCCGCGCGCATGCACCTCGGCCGCGATCCGCAGCGCATCGTCGCGAAAGCGGCCGGCCGAGTATGCCTCGGTCGGATCGAGGATGTCGACCAGGTGGTGCGGCACGCGCCGGCGCGATTCGGCATCGGGCTTCGCCGTGCCCACGTCCATTCCACGGTAGACCTGCGCCGAGTCGACGCTCACCACCTCGACGGGAAAGCGCTCGGCGAGCGCGAGCGCCACCGCGGTCTTGCCGCTCGCGGTGGGGCCGAGGAGGAATACCGCCTTCACCGCCCCCGCATGAACAGCCGGTCGAGGTCGGACATGGCGAACTGGTACCACGTCGGCCGGCCGTGGTTGCAGCTGCCCGCGCGGTCGGTCTGCTCCATGCGCCGCAGCAGCGCGTTCATCTCCGGGACCGTGAGGCTGCGGTTGGCGCGCACGGCGCCGTGGCAGGCCATGGTCGAGAGCAGCTCGTTGCGCCGCTCGGTGAGCGCGCGCGTCGCGCCGAATTCGCTCATCTCGGCGAGCACCGAGCGCAGCAGCCCCTGGGCGTCGAGGTCGGCGAGCATCGCCGGCACGGCGCGGATCACGAGCTCGCGCGGGCCCGCCGCCGCGGCATCGAATCCCAGGCTCTCGAGCGCGCCTCGCGCCTCGCCCGCCTGCTCGACTTCCTCCGCGGTCGCCGTCATCGGAATGGGAACCAGCAGCGGCTGCGAAGGCAGCGCTGCCGCCTCGAGTGCGTCCTTGAGGCCTTCGTAGACGATGCGCTCGTGAGCGGCGTGCATGTCGACCACGACCAGGCCGGCGGCGTTCTGCGCCAGGATGTAGATGCCGTGCAGCTGCGCCAGCGCGAAGCCGAGCGCCGGCGCCTCGCCGGGCGCGGCGACGGCCGCCGCGCGGCGCTCGTCCATCACCGCGGTCGCAAGGAACGATTCGTA
>WNFM01123497.1_pt2 | contig 24330 bp, 23 predicted proteins | sample 5400271 | NCBI WGS metagenome assembly WNFM01 (sample SAMN13153352, study PRJNA577476) | soil metagenome | isolation source: 60 cm saprolite on Douglas fir-dominated hillslope | place: USA:California | collected 2013-09-17 | reverse complement strand
CCGATCAGATCGTTCGTGCACTGCAGCCGAAGCCGGTGACGCGCAGCCTCTCGATGGGGCAGCCGCAGGTCGACCCCGCGGTCAAGGCCAAGCAGATCAGCTTCCTGCAAACCGTGCGCGGCAGGAAGACCCGGTCGCTCTCGCTCGGCGAGCGCGAAGAGATCGCCGAGATCGCGGCGACCAAGCCGAACATCGATCTCGACATTCAGTTCGACTATAATTCCGACAAGATCACCCAGACCTCGATGCCGTCGGTGCAGGCTCTCGGCCAGGCGCTCACCAATGCCAACCTCAAGGGTTCGACCTTCGTGGTCGCCGGCCACACCGACGCGATCGGCAGCGAGGGCTACAACCAGGATCTCTCCGAGCGCCGCGCCGAGACCATCAAGCGTTATTTGACCGAAAAATTCGGCATCGCCGGCTCCGATCTCGTTGCCGTCGGCTATGGCAAGACCAAGCCGAAGGATCCGAACGCGCCGATGGACCCGATCAATCGCCGCGTCCAGGTCGTCAACATGGACACCAAGACCGCGTCGAAGTGACCGTTGCAACGCTTTCCCGCCTGTCGGCATCCGGCAGGTGGATTTTTCCAAAACACGCGTGCGCGGACCAGCCGATCGTCAGGCGGATGGCTCGCTGGTCGAACCGCCTGACTTCATTTTTCAAACAGGGGATACCCATGAAAAAGTTCGCTATTGCCGCTGGCCTTCTCATGATCAGCGCCTCGGCTCACGCCGGCACTTATAGTTATGACGGCGTCACCGTGCATGTGCAGGACGGCTGCAGGTCGTCGTCATGCGTGTCGGTCTCGGCGCCCGGCTACGGCTATTACCACGGCAAGCGCTCGGTGAAGGTTGCCAAGGTCCACAAGGACACCTCGCGCATCGTCTCCGCCAAGGAAGACGCTACGCAGGCTCCGGCAACGGAAGCGACGCCCGCCAAGACCCCGGAAGCTGCTACGCCAGCCCCGTCGTCAGACGTCGCCCCGGCGAAGTGATTTTTCACAATCGTCATTCCGGAGCGCAAAGCGAACTCGGAACGACGATTCTTCAAATCAAAGGGATGATTTCCATGAAAACCTATTTCACTGGCCTTGCCGTCGCAGCTCTGCTCGTGATCGGCCCCACCTTCCCCGGCTACGCCGAAGACACCGCCGCGCCTGCGGCGCAAGCAGCACCTGCCGCAACGCCAACCGAGGCGCCTGCGAGCGTGCCGCGTCCGTCGATTGCACCGAAGACCGCCGAGCCGGCGTCACCGCCCGCCGCCGACGAGCTCGCCCCGCGCCACCGCCGCTACGCCCGGCATCACCGGCGCTACGGCATCTATCGCACCGCCTATTGGGAGCCGTTCCCGATCTACTGGCCGCATCTCTACCACAGCCGGATTCACTGGAACCGGATCTCCTGGTTCAGCTTCTGACGGCTAGCGCTTATCAAGCCCCCGTGAGGCCGCGAAAACTCATCGCGGCCTCAAATCCAGTTTTGGAAGATCATCAACCGGTCGAACGTCTTCAACGACGTTCCCACGAATGCGGCCGAGATCGGCAGCATCGCCGCAAAACCCGCGAACGCCATCGCGACGAAGGCCCATAGCAGCCAGCGCGGATGATGGCCACGCCGCAGCACGTAGACCAGCACCAAGCTCGCGAACGTTGCCGACGGCAAATAATAATACAAAAATCCGAGCGTCCGCGGCAGCAGCGCCCAGGCCAGATAAGGCCCGAGGTAAAACGACAGCGCCAGGAACGCGTCGGCTCGGCGCGTGACGATCCAGTCGCGGAAGGCAACCGCGAGCGCCGGCAGCGCCGGCCACAGCACCAGCGGATTGCCGAGGAACACGATGGCGGCGATGTCATCGTCGCCAATCTTGTCGAACAGATACCACACCGGGCGTACCAGAAACGGCCAGGACGGCCACGGACTCATATAAGTGTGGCCGGCAATCGCGGACGTGGTGTTATCGCTAAAAATCCGGCGTTGCGCTTCGAAGAGATCGGGAAGCGACAAGCCGTAGAGCGGAATGAAGGCGGCGAGATACACGACCACCGGCAGGACGACGAAACACGCGGCAAAATGATAAAATCTGAAGTCGGGCCATAGATCGGGGCGATACCAATCGCCGGAATTGCCGTCGGCAAACCGCGTGCCCCAGCCTTGCATCAGGCGGATCACGGCGACGATGACGGTAGCGGTCGCGAGCGCGAACAATCCGCTCCATTTGCAGGCGGCCGAAAGACCGAAGGCGAGACCCGCAAGCGCGAACATCAGATGCGGCCGTGGCTTGCGAAAACCATGCATGAACGCTGCAACGGCGAACAGGCTGAAGGCGAGCGCGAAAATATCCAACATCGCGATCCGTGACTGCACGAACACCATCTGGTTGAAGAAGGCGAGCAGGGCTGAGGCGATCGCCGCTTCCTCGCTTGCAAACAGCGCGAGGCCGCAGAGATAGACCGCGACGATCACAAGCGACCCGAACAGCACGGCCGGATAGCGCCAGCCCAGGGGACCATCTCCGAAGCTCCGGATCGATAATGCGATCAGCTGTTTTGCCAGCGGCGGATGCATCGGGTTGAGCATCGGCTGGGACATGTCAGGTTCGAGCATTTGGCGCGCGGCCGGCACATAATGCACTTCGTCGAAAACAAATTTCTCCGGAATCGTCACGCCGACCAGAAGCGCGAGGTGCGCGGCGACGAAGATGATGACGGCAATAATGACGTTCCGCGCGGCCGAATCTTCGCGAACAGAAGGTGTTTCACGCACGATGTCGAGGGATTGATGGCGTTGCATGGATCGAGCCTGCGCGCGACAAATTTTTGAGTCCATCGCATTGAAGGCATTTCGCATTCGCGGTCACTAACCGTCGGGTTGGTAACGCGCAGCTTGTGATAAATTTGCCACATCAGGGGCGCGCGCCATCCGGTGCGATGGCGGGATAAATCGATCGGTTATGAAGTGAATTGGCGTAACGGCGTCATTTCTCTCTCCTTGATCTGCGGGGCTGCAGGGCTTGCAATCAATCCCGCTTACGCGCAAGCGCGCGTCGGCGAAGCGGTGGTCATCAAGCATGAGGTCGTCGGCATTGCCAATGGCTGGGTCGACGACCTCTTCGTCGACGGGACGCTGGGCCCGCAGCCGGTCGGCAACACCATCGATGGTGGCGTTGGATTGCGCGTGAACTACTAGAGGCCATAACCTCCGTTCATTTTCGGAAACCGCAATCGCGAATCCGTTCCCTGCAAACGGGAGCCGCCGGTATCACAAGATGTTGCCGGTCTGTGTCACCGCTCCGCCCCATTCGATTTCCAAGCTGGTAAATATCAATGCGCATTTACGGCGGCAGGAGTTTGCTCGCCGCGGTCGGGCGCGGCTACCATCAGGAGCGGGCAATGGCACAGACGGTCGCAGGGCAACTGGTTGGCGTGCTCGAACAGGTCGGTGTCAAGCAGGTCTTCGGATTGATCGGCGATTCCCTCAATCCGCTGGCCGATGCGGTGCGGCGCAGCCAGATCGAATGGATCGGCGTCCGCCACGAAGAAGGCGCGGCCCTCGCCGCCGCCGGCCAGGCAAAACTGACCGGGCGGCTTGCGGTTTGTGCCGGCACCACCGGCCCCGGCAGCAATCATCTGGTCGCGGGGCTTTACGAGGCAAGCCGCGACCACGCGCCGGTGCTGGCGCTGTCCGGCGACATGCCGCGCAAGATGCATGGCACTGATTTTATCCAGACCACCGAGCCCGATCTGTTGTTCCGCGACGTGTCGCTCTACACCGAAACCATCTCGACCGCGGCGCAGGCGCCGGCCGTCATTCATCAGGCGATCGCGGCGGCCTATGCCGGCCCGGGCGTCGCGCATCTGACGCTGCCCCAGGACGTGCTCGCGGCGAAGGCCGAGGGCGTCGTGTCGAGCCTTGCGACGCTTCGGCCGCGATCGGAATTTCCCGCTACCACAGGCGACATCGCCCAGATCGCCCAGCGGATTGACCGCGCCAACAGCGTCGTCATCATGTGCGGCGCCGGCTGCCGCGATGCCGCTGATGCGTTGCGCGCCTTGTCGGACCGGCTGAAGGCGCCGTTGGTCCATACCGTGCGGGGCAAGGAGCTGATGGCCTATGACGATCCGCACTGGATGGGCGGGCTCGGCATGATCGGCACCAAGGCGGTCTACAACGCCGTGCAGCATTGCGACCTGCTGCTGATGATCGGCACCGACTATCCCTACTCCAATTTCCTGCCGAACAGAGGCAATGTAATCCAGATCGACGAACGGCCCCAGGTGCTCGGCCGACGCGCTCCGACCGCGCTCGGAGTCACCGGTTCGGCGCGTCCGACCTTAAAACTGTTGCTCGAGCGCGTCTCGCCAAAGACCGACGGCCGGTTCTTTGACAAGGTCACCCATGAGCGCGAGAGGTGGGACGAGATGCTGGACAAGCAAGCTGATCTCGCGCGCAGCAAGGACCGCATCCATCCGCAAGCCGTGGCGCGCGTGGTGAGCAACGCCGCCCGCCGCGACGCGATCTTCGTTCTCGACACCGGCCTGAACACGCTGTGGTCGGCGAACTGGATCCGGCAAACCGGCTCGCAGGCGATCATCGGCTCGTTCAACAATGCGGCGGTCGGCACGGCGCTCGGTCAGGCCAACGGCGTCCAGGCGCTGGATCGTTCGCGTCAGGTGATCGCGCTCACGGGCGATGGCGGCTTCAACATGCTGATGAGCGAATTCATGACCGCGGTGCATCACGGACTGCCGGTCAAAGTCATCGTCTACAACAATTCGGCGCTCGGGCTGATCACGCTGGAGGCCGAGAGCGTCGGCATCGTGCCGTTCCGCGAAGCCATCGAATTCCCCAATCCCGATTTTGCAGGCCTGGCGCGCGCCTGCGGCGGCCACGGATTTACCGCGCGCGAGCCCGGTCAATTGAGAGCCGCGGTGAGCGAGGCGCTAGCGGTCGACGGACCGGCCATCGTCGACGCCGTGGTGGCGGCCGACGAGATGCCGAACATGCCGCATGTCGAGCTCGAGCAGATCGGGCACTACGCAGTGGCCAAGATCAAGGAAGCCGTGCTCGCCGTCACCGGCGGGTGACGGCGCGCAAAGCGGGCCTCGCTGGCATCACGCCGCTGACTTGCCCTCATAGGCGCGCTTGAGGCCTGCGATGTCGAGTTTTGTCATTCCCAGCATCGCCTGCATCGCGCGCTGCCGGCCGGCAGGATCAGGCCCGCCGAGATATTGCCCGAGCGCGTTCGGCACGATCTGCCAGGACACGCCGAAGCGATCCTTGAGCCAGCCGCAGCGTTCGACCTGCCCGCCATTGGCGGACAGCGCCTCCCATAACCGGTCGACCTCAGCCTGATCGGCGCAGCCGATCTTGAAGGAGACGGCATGGGTGTATTCGAACCGCATACCGCCATTGAGCGCCATATAAGGTTGGCCGGCCAGCGCGAAATCCACCACCAGCACGGTGCCGGCCTTTCCGGCCGGACCGTCGACGGGGTTTTTCTGCACGTTCTCGATTTTGGAATCGGGCAACAGCGACACGTAGAATTTCGCGGCCTCCTCGGCCTCGCCGTCGAACCACAGGCAGGGGGTGATTTTGGACATGGGTTTAGGGTCCTTTTGCGATGGTTCGATCAGGCGTCGGCCATTGCGGACGGCGCAGTCGTGGCGGCTGCGACATCCATCCACATCACTTCCCAGATGTGGCCGTCCGGATCCTCGAAACTGCGGCCGTACATAACGCCGAAATCTTGTTTGGGAGATGGATCGGCGCCGCCGCCCGCGGCACTCGCCTTGTCTACTATCTCGTCGACGGCACCGCGGCTGTCGGCAGAGATGCAAATCAAAACCTCGCTTGAGGTTTTCGCATCAGCGATCTGCTTCGGCGTAAACTGGCGGAACTTGTCATGAGTCAGCAGCATGACGTGGATGGTTTCGGAAAGCACCATACAGGATGCGGTACCGTCACTGAATTGCTCATTCTTCTCGGCGCCGACAGCCTGGTAGAAGGCCGTGGCGCGCGCGAGATCGCTGACTGGCAGGTTGATGAAGATCATTTTGGTCATAGCAGGTTCCTTTCGCGTGGCTCGATCAGAGGACGAACGAGCCGGCGCTATCCCGACACCTGCTTTTGAAATCTTTTTAGGTGGCGAAGAACGCCACCTAAGTCTGGCCGTTCCGGGAACGTTCGCAGGACCGGAGCCGAAATGAAGGCTACGTCGCCATCGGCATTGGCATGGTCAGGAACGACCGCGCCACGTGCCAGAACAAATGCCGGTTGGTGGCCAGCGTCACCGAATGCGCGGTTCCCGGCAGAATGATGAACTGGCGATCGCCGTTCGGCAGCAGATTAAAAAACGCCTCGAGGTCGGCGACGGTGGCGATCCCGTCATATTCGCCGCGCACCAACAGCACCGGCGAAAGCACCTGTTCGGGCTTCACCACCGGGAGATTTGAGGTCATATCGAGATAGGTACCGGTCGGGACCTGGTCGCCGAATTGCAGTTCCACATCCGCCAGTGCCTCGACGATGGCGGGGTCGCTGGTGCCGGGCTTGTCGCGGGTGGCGATCGAGCGGATCATGTCGCGATCGCGTTTGCGTATATTGTGCGAGCGGTAATAGTCGAGCTGCTCGGCGCGCTTTGCCAGCGTCGGCGATCCCTCGCCCTTGTAGGTGAAGGCGGCGAACACCAGCCGGTCGGTACGCTCGGGCGCCGCCATCGCATAGGCGCCGGCGCGCAGCGCGCCGGAGGATTCTCCGAGGAAATTGTATTTTTGCCGGCCGGTCTCGCGGGCGACCACTTCAACCGCCGCTTTCAGATCCTCGACGCCGCTGGCGATGTCGGAATTGCCGGAAGTACGCCCCGATTTGCCGTAATTCTCATGATCCATGGTCCAGCAGTCGAAGCCGGCGCGGGCGAACGCATTCATGATCGAATAATCGCCATGGCCGGGCACATTGAGATCGAACGCGCGCGAGGACACCGAGGAGCCGTGAACGAAGAACACCACCGGCAATTGCGAAGGCAGGATGCCCTTCGGCGCGCCGATCCGCTTGCGATACAGCCACAAGGGAATATCGCCCTTCTTCGCCCAGTATTCGCCGCTCCAGATCTCGCTGCCCGGGATTTCAGCGCGCGCGGTTTGGGTGAAACTTGCATCCGCCAGCGCTCCGGCCACGAGACCGAGGCCAGCGCTCCTGATGACCGTACGCCGCGCCAACCGGCGATCGAAATTCGTCATGGTGTTCTCCCTGTCAGCCCCAAGGGTTTTATCCCGTAGCCGCGACAGCAAGCCTAGCAGACGGCGTACGTGGCCGGAAGTCACCGCGCTGCAGTAGCGAACGCGGAACAGCCTCGCGAGAAATGCGACCAGAACAGGCTTGCTCCCAGCAAATACGGGTCTAGTCTTTCGGCCGTCCGATCATGGGGCATAACCGCGGGGACGCGAACCAGGGAGCAAACTGTGAGCAGCCAACTGACCGATGCGGAACTTGCCGCACTGATGCCGTCCGAACTGTGTCAGTACCAGACCCCGATCCCGACGCAGATCGTCTCCAGCGACGAATTTTATCCCGACCCGCAGAACGAGCGGCAGCGCGAGGTCGAGGCACGGCTACTGGCGATGGCCGACGATCTCGGCGGCAACCAGGGCCTCAACCGCCGCCGGTTTTTCCAAAGCGCCGCCGGCATGGCTGCCTCCTTCGTCGCCATGAACGACGTATACGGGCCGCTGTTCGATGTGACCAAAGCGGAAGCGGCTACGCCCGCGATGGCCGAGGAGCGTGCCAGCGCGCTGAAAGACCAGTTCATCATGGACATGCACACCCACTTCCTGCGCGACGACACCCGCGTCATGACCTTCGTCGACATGCGCAAGGCAGTCGGCAAGGCCGGCTGGAATAAGCAGCTCGCCGACCACGAGCAGACCATCGAGGATCTGAAGTTCAACAATTACAAGAAGGAAATGTTTTTAGACAGCGACACCAAGATCTCGCTGATCTCCTCCGCTCCTTCCGACATCGAGCAGGATTGGTTCCTGACCAACGAGCAGATGGCGGAGGCGCGCAAAAAGATCAACGATGAGGCCGGCTCGCGGCGGGTGTTTTGTCACATGATCTTCACGCCGGGGCAGCCGGGCTGGCTCGACAAGCTCGACGCGGGCTTGGCGCTCAAGCCCGAGTCCTGCAAGGGCTACACCATCGGCGACAATACCCACAAAGATATCAGCCATTATCCCTGGCGGTTGGACGACGAGAAGGTCGCCTACAAGGGCTATGAGAAAATGGTGAAGGCCGGCATCAAGAATGTCTGCGTCCACAAGGGGCTATTTCCGCCGGGCATCGAGAAGGCGTTTCCGAACTTACGCGGCTTTGCCGATGTTGCCGACGTCGGACAGGCGGCGAAAGACTGGCCGCAGCTCAACTTTGTCATCTATCACTCAGCCTATCGCCATGTCGGTGGCGATCCGAAATTGGCGCTTGCCGAGTTCGAGCGCACCGGGCGGATTTCCTGGACCAGCGACCTCGCCGATATCCCGTCGCAATATGGCGTCAGCAATGTCTATGGCGACGTCGGGCAACTGTTTGCGACCACGCTGGTGGCCGAGCCGAACGTCTGCGCCGCGCTGATGGGCACGCTAATAAAAGGGCTTGGCGTCGATCACGTCTGCTGGGGCACCGATGCGCTGTGGACCGGCGCGCCGCAATGGCAGATCGAAGGCCTGCGCCGGCTCGAAATCCCGGAAGCGATGCAGAAGAAGTTCGGCTTTTCCCCGCTAGGCGCGGCCGACGGCCCGGTCAAGACCGCGATCTTCGGCGACAACAATGCGCGGCTCTACAACATCCAGCCGAAGCGCGCGATGCTCGAACTCAGGGGCGACCGTTTTGCAATGGTGAAGGCGGAATACGAGAAGGCGGGGCCGGAGCCTTCGAACATGCGGTATGGTTATGTGGTGCCGAACGGGGCGATCGATTACGGAGTGTTTGCGTAGGTCCGTCATCCCGGGGCGACGCGCAGCGTCGAACCCGGAATTTCGAGATTTCGATTCGTGTCTTCGACGCGCCAGGGACGGATTTCCTTACTTCTGCTCCGCCGGATCGCGGTGCACGGGGTCGACCCACAGCACCGTCTCCGGCTTTTCCACCGGTTCGATGTCGAGATTGATCGCGACCGCCTGGCCGTCGCTGCGCACCAGCACACATTCCAGCACTTCGTCACGGCTGGCGTTGATCTCTTGATGCGGTACATAGGGCGGGATGAAGATGAAATCGCCGGGGTTGGCTTCGGCGGTGAATTGCAGCTGTTCGCCCCAGCGCATTCGCGCCTTGCCCTTCACCACATAGATGATGCTCTCGAGATGGCCGTGATGATGCGCGCCGGTCTTGGCGTCCGGCTTGATGGTCACCGTGCCCGCCCACAATTTCTGCGCGCCGGCGCGGGCGAAATTGATCGCGGCCTTGCGGTCCATCCCCGGCGTCGAGGGCACATTGGGATCGAGCTGATCGCCGGGGATGACGCGGACGCCATCATGCTTCCAGCGATCGGCGTGATCGTGGTCGTGATTGACGTGGGTGTGGTCATGGGAACCTGTCATGGCGCCGCTCCTGTTGAGAATATCTATGATCAGCGCTGTTGCGGTCTAGCCCTTGACCCCCAGCAATTCGACGTCGAACATCAGCGTCGCATTCGGCGGAATAACCCCGCCGGCACCGCGGGCGCCGTAGCCCAGCGCGGGCGGAATGATCAAAGTGCGCTTGCCGCCGACTTTCATGGTGGCGACGCCTTCGTCCCAGCCGGCGATCACCCGGTGCTGCCCGATCGGGAATTCGAACGGCTCGTTGCGGTCGACGGAGGAGTCAAATTTCTTGCCTTTCTTGCCGTCCTCATAAAGCCAGCCGGTGTAATGCATCACGCAGATCTGGCCGGGCTTTGGCGACGCGCCGGTGCCTACCGTGTTGTCGATAATCTGCAAGCCTGAAGCTGTGGTCATGGGTTTTCCTGCGGTCTGGGCCACCGCGCGGGATGGCGCGGCGAGGAGAAGCGCACCGGCCATGGCGATGGCGAGCGCGATTGTGGAATTTCGAACGATGTGCATCTTTTAAGCTTTCCTTCGTATGAGAGAGATCGCGAGGGCCCTGCACTCAATAGCCCAGCGCGCAGCCGTCCTTGCGTGGATCGGAGCCGCCGGTCAGCGTGCCCTTGTCCCAGTCGATCCAGATCGCCTGGCCACCGCCGAGCGGGCCGACCACGCTGGTGGTCTTGTGCCCGAGCTTCTTCAGGCCGTCGACAATCTCGGCCGGCACGCCGTCCTCGAGCTGATAGACGCCTTCGTAGTGCAGGCCGCGCGGCATATCGATCGCTTCCTGCACGTCGCAGCCATAGTCCAGCATGTTGGTCAGCACATGCACCTGCCCGACCGGCTGATACTGCCCGCCCATCACGCCGAACGGCATTGTCGCGCGACCGTTTTTCGTGACGAGGCTGGGGATGATCGTGTGCAGCGGGCGTCTTCCGGGCGCGATGCAGTTGGGATGGCCGGGCTGAATGCGGAAACCGCCGGCGCGATTTTGCATCAGGATGCCGGTCTTGTTGGAGACGATTGCCGAACCGAACGAATGCGCGATCGAATTGATGAACGAGCAGACGTTGCGATCCTTGTCCACCACGGTGAGGTAGATCGTTGAAGGGTTCATCGGCGGTGCTACGTTGGGCAGGTCGCGCAACCCATCCATCCTGATCTTGCTGCCGTGCTCCTCGGCGAATTCCTTCGCCAAGATCCCGGCCACGTCGACCTTGACATGGGCGGGGTCGCCGATGTGCAGCTCGCGCATCATGTAGGCGGCGCGCGCCGCTTCGGCCTCGAGATGAAACCGCTCCACGCTCAGCGCCGGAAATTTCGTCAGGTCGAATCGCGAGAGGATATTGAGCATCACCAGCATGGTGATGCCGGGGCCGTTCGGCGGACACTGCCAGACGTCGTGGCCTTTATAGATCGTGCCGATCGGCGATGTGGTCTCGGTGGTATGGCTCGCAAAATCGTCCAGCGAGTGCAGGCCGCCGATGCCGCGCAACGTCTCGACCATGTCCTCGGCAATCGCGCCCTTGTAGAAGGCGTCGCGGCCATTCTTGGCGATCGCGCGCAAGGTCTTTCCAAGCTCGGGCTGATGGATCACGTCGCCGGCGACCGCGGGCTTGCCGTGCGGCAAGAGATAGCGCTCGGTGTTGGTGCCTTTTTTCAGTTTCTCGAACTGATTTTTCCAGTCAAATGCGATACGGGGGGCGACCACATAGCCCTCTTCCGCGGCCTTGATCGCAGGTTGCAGCAGCGTATCGAGCCCGAGCTTGCCGTGATCGCGTAAAATGGTTTCCCAGGCGTCGATGGCGCCGGGAATGGAGACGGCGTGCGCCGAGGTCAGAGGGACCGCCTTGATGTCGCGCTCGAGATACCACTCGGGCTTCGCCGCCATCGGCGCGCGACCCGATCCGTTATAGGCCGTGATCTTGCCCTCACCCCTCGGCTGAACCAGGGCAAAGCAGTCGCCGCCGATCCCGGTCGATTGCGGCTCGATCACAGCCAACAACGCCGAGGCTGCCACCGCGGCATCGGCAGCGGTACCGCCGGCGCGCAGCACCTCGATCGCGGTCAGCGCCGCCAGCGGATGCGACGTCGCCACCATCGCGTTCCGGGCGTGGACGGTGGACCGGCCGGCGAGATGGAAATTCCTCATGCCACGTTTTATTGCTGTCTCTTGGGCGCGCTTGTTTGGCACATTCCTGCTGCGCTGGGCAATGGTTGGGGTGCATAACAGCCCACCAGCGTCGTCCCTGCGAAAGCAGGGACCCATGACCACCGCCACTGGTTGTTGGCAAGGCAATTGGCCCCATCTTTCACTACTAAGGCCGCGGTGTATGGGTCCCTGCTTTCGCAGGGACGACGGCGTATATGTTGATCGCGCGATAAGCTTTCCCCATCCCACCCCGCCTGATAAACCACCGCAATGCCGTACAAGGTCGCCGCTTTCTATCAGTTCGTAAGCCTGCCGGACTTCCGGGAACTGCGTGAGCCGCTGCGCGCGATTTGCGCCGACCTCAAGCTGAAGGGCAGCGTGTTATTGGCCCCTGAAGGCATAAACGGCACGCTCGCGGGCAGCGCCGAGGCGATCACCGCTCTGATTGAAGATTTGCGACACGGTGCCCCGTTCAGCGGCCGGCTCGATAACCTCGAACTGAAATTCTCAGCTGCCTCGACAATGCCATTTCAACGCCTGAAGGTTCGGCTGAAAAAGGAGATCGTCACGCTCGGCGATGCGGCGACCGATCCGAGGCGGCAGGTCGGCATCTATGTCGACCCCGCCGACTGGAACGATCTGATCGCGACACCGGACACGCTTCTGATCGACACCCGCAATGCCTTCGAGGTCGCACTCGGCACGTTCTCTGGTGCCATTGATCCCGGCATCAAAAGCTTTGGCCAATTCAAGGAATTTGCCGCGCGACATCTCGATCCGGCAAAGCATCGCAGGATCGCGATGTTCTGTACCGGCGGAATTCGCTGCGAGAAGGCCAGCGCTTATTTAATGTCGCGCGGTTTTGCGGAGGTCTATCACCTCAAGGGCGGAATTCTGAAATATCTGGAAGGCGTACCGGAGGCCGAAAGCCGCTGGCGCGGCGAATGTTTTGTGTTTGACGACCGCGTCGCGCTCGACCACGGGTTGCGGGAACGCGCAAGGGGAGACGATGCCAATGAGTGAGGTGACGGCACTCTAGCGCGGGATCGAGTCTAGTCACCTCTCCCCGCGTGCGGGGAGAGGTCGGATCGCCTCGGCGATCCGGGTGAGGGGGACTCACCGCGTACTCCTTGTCCTTAGAATTTGCGGAAGCAGCCCCTCACCCCGACCCTCTCCCCGCAAGAGCGGGGCGAGGGAGAAGTCGCCACGGCGCTTCAGCCTAATCCTAGCGTTTGCGGCTTTCGCATCCTTTATGACGCGACCGGAACCAGTTGCAGGGCTTGCTCCGCCATCACCAAGCGATCGCGCCCGCCGGCCTTCGCGGCATAGAGCGCGCGGTCGGCGGCCTCGACCAGCGACGCCTGCCCCGCTAATCTGTCGGTTGCAGGCCGGCACACCGCTCCGCCAAGGCTCGCGGTCACCAATCCGGACGGCAGGTTGAGCGCGTGGGGTATGCCGGCGGCGTGCGTTCCAGCGGAACGTCACCAAAGCTGTCCTATTGGCCGGCAAAGCCCGTGGATTTTTTCGGCTCGATGATCAATATCGCACAGACAGCCGTCGCGACTTCGGCTGGATTGTCGGACCCGATGAGGTTGCATCCTCGTCGCGAGGTTGCGAATTGCGGAGCTCCGAGACAAAATTCCGACCCCAGCCCGTTTGGAATTTCCGATTGGGGCGCCCGCTGGACCTCGTCGCCAGGCCGGAGGACTGTGCGCTCAAGGTCCCGGTTTTCGAAGACACCCGGGATCGCCGATTTCCCAGTCGTATTGCCGCGGTCGTTCCGGTCGCATCAGATTAGAGGCCAAAAATGCCGGGACGGCGTGGCCTTTCCGGGCTTTTTGTTGGTTTTCCGCGCTTGTTCTCGAAGGGAGCCGCTTGGGCTCGCGCATCCCTTGGTCAAGTCCATATCCGCAGTGTATCACGGGGCAGATCCCGCCTCCCGATCACCCGTTTACGGATTAAGCGCGCTTGACCCAAACCCAGATGAAACCCTTCCTTGAAGTGCTTTCCGGCCGCAGGCAGCAGGTGCCGCCGATCTGGATGATGCGGCAGGCAGGCCGCTACCTTCCCGAGTATCGCGAATTGCGCGCCAGAGCGGGGGGCTTTCTCGACCTGTGCTTCACGCCGGAATTCGCCACTGAGGTCACGCTGCAGCCGATCCGCCGCTTCAAGTTCGATGCCGCGATCATCTTCTCGGATATTCTTGTGATCCCTTACGCGCTCGGCCGTGAGGTGCGTTTCGAGGCCGGCGAAGGCCCCCGGCTTGATCCGCTGGATACGCCGGAGAAGGTTTTGTCGCTCGCGACGCAGGCCGACTTCGGCAAGCTCGAGCCCGTGTATGAAGCGCTGCGTCGCGTCCGCCGCGCGCTTGATCCGAAGATTGCGCTGATCGGTTTTTGCGGGGCGCCGTGGACGGTCGCGACATACATGGTGGCCGGCCAAGGCACGCCGGACCAGGCGCCCGCGCGGATGATGGCGTATCGCCATCCGGAAGCGTTCGCTGACATCATCGACGTGCTGGTCGAGAACTCGATCCAGTATCTGCTGGGGCAACTCGCGGCCGGCGCCGACGTGCTGCAGCTGTTCGACACCTGGGCCGGCGTACTGCCGCCGCGCGAATTTGCGCGCTGGTCGATGGAGCCGACCCAGCGCATTGTCGAAGGCGTCCGCAAGAAGGTGCCGGACGCGAAAATCATCGGCTTTCCGCGCGGGGCAGGCGCCTTGCTGCCGGGATACGTGGAAACAACCGGCGTCGACGCCGTCAGCATCGACTGGACCGCCGAGCCGTCGTTGATCCGCGAGCGCGTGCAAAACCGCGTCGCCGTTCAAGGCAATCTCGATCCGCTGGCGCTGATCGCCGGCGGTGCGGCGCTCGATGCCGCGGTCGATGACGTGCTGGCGAACTACGCAAAGGGCCGCCTGATCTTCAACCTCGGCCACGGCATCCTGCCGGAAACGCCGATCGCCCATGTCGAGCAGATGGTGAAGCGGGTGCGGGCCTATAAGGGGTGACGCATCACCTCACGCGGCTGCGCTCTATGATTTCGGCCGCGCCTTTCGTCAATAGTTCCAGGCCAACCGCGCGGCCGAGTTCGCGCGGGCGATCGACGGGGCCGCAGCGCGAGGCCTCGATGAACAGGCCGCCGGTTTCATCCAGCACTGAGGCGGTCAGCGACATCTGCGTGCCGTCGATGGTCGAAAACCCGGCGATCGGCGAATTGCAATGGCCGTTGAGGACCCACAGCACCTCGCGTTCGGCATCGGCGCTGTGGTGCGCGTTCGCGTCGTCGATGCGGGAGAGAATGCGCCGCGTTTCCCAATCATTGGCCGCGCATTCCACTGCGACGATCCCCTGCCCGACCGCGGGCAGCATCTCCTGAACTGAAAATTCATAAGCGATGCGGTTAGCCAAACCGACGCGTTCAAGCCCCGAGCGCGCCATGATCAGTGCATCCGCCGGCCCGACCGCACCGCCATCGGCAAGCCGCTGCAGCTCCAGATGATCGAGTTTGCGCACCCTGGTATCGGCGGCGCCGCGGTAGTGAATCACCTCGATTTCGGGAAACAACCGCCGCGCATAGGCCGCGCGCCGCACCGCATTGGTGCCGACCTTGAATCCCTTGCCGCGCGCGCGCCTGAGATCGTCGATCGAGATCCCTGCGCGCAGCACCAGGACGTCGCCGGGCGGATCGCGCGGCAGCGTCGCCCCGATCACGAGCCGAGGGGTGTCTTCATTGCCCGGCATGTCCTTTAGCGAATGCATCGCGGCCTGCAATTCGCCGGATAAAACAGCCTTGCGGATCTCGGCCACGAAGGCGCCGCCCTTGCCGCCATGCGGCAACAGCTTGCCAACCTGATCGGTGTCGCCCGTGGTTTCGAACTTGACGATCTCGACCTCGACCTCGGGCGCGGCCGCGGCGAGACGCCGGGCGATTTCCGCGGTCTGCGCCAGCGCCATCGCGCTTTTGCGCGTGCCGATCCGCACTCGAATTGCCGCCATTGAGGTCCCCTTCGCCGCCGCGCGGGAATCGCGGCCTCTATCCGGATGCAAGATAGAGCAAGCCGATATAGCAATGCAACGCATGTCCGGTGCTTAGGCTAGCGCGCGTCCTGCAGGATCATGTCGGAGGCTTTTTCAGCGATCATGATGACGGGGGCGTTGGTATTGCCCGACACCAGATCCGGCATGATCGAGGCATCGACCACGCGCAGGCCTTCGATGCCGCGAAGGCGCAAGCGCTGATCGACGACGGCGAGCGGATCGTTTCCCATCCGGCAGGTCGAGGTCGGATGATAGACCGTGGTGCCGCGCTGCCGGCAGAAATTCAGCAGCTCCTCATCGGTCGAAATCTTTGCGCCGGGATCGACCTCTTCGACCACAAAAGATCTGAGCGCCGGCGCCTGCAGAATCCTGCGCAAGATCTTCAGGCCTTCGACGTTGGCGGCGCGATCGACTTCGCTGGCGAGATAGTTGATGCGTATTTCCGGAGGCTCTGCCGGGTCGGCACTCCGGATGCGAAGCGAACCGCGGCTCTCGGGGCGAAGCTGGCAGACCGAAGCCGAGAAGCCGGAAAACGAATGCAACTTTTCTCCCATCTTGTCGGTCGAGAATGGCAGGAAGTGGATCTGGATATCCGGCGTGGCGAGGCGGGGATTGGTCTTGAAGAACGCGCCTGACGTGCCGGCCGCGATGGTCAGCCATCCCGTGCGGAACGCCGCGTATCGCGCACCGGCCAACATTCGCCGGACGGGATGGTTGACGGTGTCGTTGAGCGTGATGGGCTTCGTGCAACGGGTGACTATTCTGACCTGCATGTGATCCTGCAGATCGTGCCCTACCCCCGGTGCGTCGAGCACGATATCAATTCCGTGCTTGCGCAGCAGTTCGGCCGGGCCGACGCCGGAGAGCTGCAGCAATTGCGGCGAATTATACGCCCCGCTGGTAACCAGTATTTCCTTGCGCGCCCGCGCTGTCCGCAAGCTCCCTTCCTTGCGGTATTCGACCGCCGCCGCCCGCCGTCCGTCGAACTGAATGCGCTGCGCCAGCGCGGACGTCTCGACCCGTAGATTCTTTCGGCTCAAGGCAGGGCGGAGATACGCTACCGCCGTGCTCGCTCGTCTTCCCCGGTGCGTCGTGGTCTGGAAAAACCCGGCGCCCTCCTGCGTCGCACCGTTGAAATCCGGATTTTTGGGTATGCCGGTCTCGGCTGCAGCCTCAATGAACGCTGCGGAAAGCGGATCGATGTGGATCATGTCGGAAACCGGCAGCGGGCCGTCGGCACCATGGAAATCGTCGGCACCGCGCTCTTGATTTTCGGCCTTCTTGAAATAAGGCAGGACGTCGTCAAAGCCCCACCCCAGATTGCCGCGCTGGCGCCAGCGATCGTAATCCTCGTGCTGGCCACGAACATACAACAGGCCGTTGATCGAGCTCGATCCGCCCAGAACTTTGCCGCGGGGCTGGAACACCGACCTCCCGCCTAAACCCGGCTCGGGTTCGGTCTGGTACATCCAGTTGACGGTTTTTTCTTTGAACAATTTGCCGTAGCCGAGCGGCACATGGATCCAGAGGTTGCGGTCTTCGGGGCCGGCTTCGAGCAGCAGCACCGAATATTTGCCGTCCGCAGTCAGCCGATTGGCCAGCACGCATCCGGCCGACCCGGCGCCGACGATGACGTAGTCGAATTCCGTCGCGCCATCACCGGAATGCATCAATCGTCCGCCCTATGCCCAACGCAGCATTCGAAGCAAGGCGGCGGGAGAGCTTTCCCCGCCCGACCTCGTTCTGCGATCTTTTCCAATGTTTTGCCTAAAACCCGGTACCTTGTCGAGAGGCAGGTCCCAATACCGTTGTGGCCGGAAACCCATCGTCTTGCTGCGCGCATGGAGAGATGATGGGCATCGCTGCGCCATTGCTTCGGCTTTGAAATTATAGCGCTTGTAGTATTTGTGCTCGGGTATCTGGTGCGGCCCGCGCGAGGTAGCTTGGGCGAGATCGATCGCATAGGCGACATTACCCGCACTCTTGCTTGAGCCCGTTTTGAAGCACCAAAAAATCGGTAGTCCCGTCCACCGCCGAACGGCGCCTCTACGGCTGCTTCGTGGTCAAGAAGGGTGAAATTGCGCCCGACCCGGCCTGGCTCAACCGCATCAACAAAGGCGGCCTACCGATCTTGCGGCACCGCACGCGCTTGCAACGCGCCGCGCTCCCTCTCAGGGAAGGATCTGCCGCCGCGAAAGCTCCATGCCCGTTGCAACGCTTCCCGCGGTTCGTTGACATTGGTCAGGGCTGTTGCATACTCGAAACGGCCTCTGCCACCGCTTGTCCGGATATCGCCAACAAGAGCGGAGGACACATGAGTCCCCGCGCACGCCCTATCCCACACTAGCGGTGCTCAGGCGACTGAAACTCAGCATCACAAAAGACTTGGCATTAAAGGACTTGGCATCAAAAGACTTGGCATCAGAAGACTTGGCATCAGAAGACTTGGCATCAGAAGACTTGGCATCAGAAGACTTGGCATCAGAAGACTTGGCATCAAAAAATCAGGGAGGTTTCGTGGTGAAACAGCAAGAGTACGATCAACATCTCCGAATGCGGCCGAACCGGCGCACTGTCCTCAAGGGAGCGGCCAGCGCGGCTGCCCTCGGCTTCCCCGGCGCTCTCGGCACGTTTTCCGAGCGTGCGCTGGCACAGGACAATCTGCGGGCGCAAATCTTACAGCTCCCAGGTGTGGGCAAAGGCGCTCCAACCGACGCCGATTGGCAGAAGGTCGGCGAGCTTTGCCTCGGCCCGACCAAAGCGAACGTCAAGGAGGGCGAATTCAAGGGCGTCGAACTCTCCTTCATGGGATTAAACAACCAGAATCTGCACAATTTGCTGTTCCGCGGTTTCCTGAAACCGTGGGAGGCCTATACGGGTGCAAAAATTTCCTGGATCGACCTCGCCCAGGCTGATTACAACCCGCGACTGCAGCAGGCGATCGCGACCGGCACGGTCGACTTCGACATCCTTGAAATGGGCGCCCCGTTCGAGGGCGATGTGTGCGGCAAGGGCCTGGCGTCGGAGATGCCGGACTGGGTCAAGAAGCAGATCGATATCAACGATTATGTGGACTATTTGAAGCCGCCGGTCGGCACCTGGAACGGCAAGACCTATCGGGTCACCATCGACGGCGACTGCCACAACTTCAATTACCGGACCGATTATTTCTCCGACGCGGGTCTGGCCAAGGCCTGGAAAGACGCCGGCAACCAGACCGAGTGGGGCGTGCCGAAGACCTGGCAACAGGTCCAGGCCGTAACAAAATTCCTCAAGGGCAAGAAATTCAAGGGCCAGAATGCGGTCGGCTACCTCGATGCGCCAAAGCCCTGGGGTGGGTTCGGCTTCTATTTCCTCGGCAGCCGCGCCAGCGCTTATGCGAAGCATCCGGACGACAAGGCCTGGCTGTTCGATGTCGACACGATGAAGCCGCGCATCAACAACCCGGCCTGGGTTCGCGCCATTCAGGACGTCATCGACGCGCTGCCGTCCGAGCCGGCCGATCAACTCAACGCCGATCCGAACACCACCGGCTTCCAGCAATTTTTGGCCGGCATCGGCTCGATGATCCCGTGGTGGGGAGATATCGGCCAGGTGGCGAAAGCGAGCGACACTTCCGTCATCGGCGACATCGTCGGCTTCGACATCCTGCCCGGATCGGACGACGTTTATAATTCCAAGACGGGAAAATGGGACAAGCTCGCGAGCGGTCCAAACCATGCTCCGAACTGCGCCTATCTCGGCTGGGGCATTTACGTCATGGCGAGGGTCAACGGCGACGAGCGCAAGCACAAGGCGGCGTGGAGCGCGGCAGCGCATGTCGGCGGCAAGGATCTCTCGCTCTGGACCGTAATGTATCCGTCCGGCTTCCAGGTTCACCGGACCAGTCATTCCAACATCGACGAATGGGTGGCGGCGGGTTACGACAAAAAATACATTACCTCTTATCTGAACTCGCAGTTCGGCTCCTATAATCATCCGAACCGTGCGGTCGAGCCACGCATCCCCGGCATTTTCCAGTACTACAGCATCGCGGAGGACGAACTGACCAAGATCTTCGCCGGCCGGGCGGACGCGCAGACCGGCGCCGACGCGATCGCCGCGGCGTGGGAAAAACTCACCGACCAGATCGGTCGCGAGAAGCAGATCGCGCTCTACAAGGCATCGCTCGGCATGGCGTAGTTTCCCGCGACATCCGTCCGACGGATCATCGGGCCTTCGGCTGGCGTCGCTCGCGGCGCCAGCCGAAGCTTTCTCCAGCAACCGGATCAAATTCCAAATCGGCAGAGTGCGATGTTGATGCAGAATTCATCACCGGTGGCGGGTGAGCCGCACCACAAGCTCGCATCGCGGCGGCTCCCTGTCAGCCGGAAGAATGCAGGACGAGCGCTCCTTGTCCTTGCCTCGCTGGCATTCTTGCTCGTGCTGCTGATCCAGATTCTGCACGCGACCGGAGCCATCAATGCAGGGTTCGCCGATTGGCGCCCGATCCTCTACGCCTATCTCGTCTGGGCCATTGCGCTCGGTGTCGGGCAAGTCGTGGTCCGCGGCGAACGCGGTCTGCGAGCGCTGTTTCTGCTCCCGGCCGTTTTGTTCACGGTTGCGGTGGTGATCTTTCCGACGCTGTTCGGGATTTACATTGCTTCGCTGGATTGGAACCTGAGCTCGTTCGAAGGCCCGCATTTCAACGGCCTCAACAATCTCATCGGACTGTTTCACGATAATTACTACTGGAACGCGCTTGGCAACATGGTCTTCTACGCGCTGGCCGTGCTCGGCGAGTATGCGATTGCGTTTGGGCTGGCTCTGTTGCTGAACGCCGAGATACGAGGGCGAAAATTCTTTCGCGTCGTGTTCCTGTTGCCCCTGATGCTCAGTCCCGTGGCCGTGAGCTGGATGATCGGCAAGTCGCTGATGGAATACCGCTTTGGCCCGGCGGCCACGCTGGCCCGCAATCTCGGATGGGAAAATCCGGCGTTCTTCGCGTTCCCCTGGATCGCGCGCTTCAGCATCGAGGCGATGGATGCCTGGGTTTCCATCCCCTTCATCATGATCATGTTGCTCGCTGGTCTGCAGGCGATGCCCAAGGAGGTGATGGAGGCAGCCAAGGTCGACGGCGCCGGCCCGTGGCAGTCGTTCTGGCATGTGACATTCCCTCTGATGCTGCCGGTCAGCGTCACCGTGCTCCTCATCAGGATCATTTTCAAATTGAAGCTCGCCGACATCGTGATCAACGTCACCGCGGGTGGACCAGGCGGCGCCACCGACACGGTGTCGAGTTTCATCTATCGCGTGTACCGCGATCGATCGAATGTCGGATACGGCACGGGACTCGCGATGTTCTATCTTGTCATGATCATCGTCTTCCTGACGGTGTTGATGCGCCTGTCCAGTCGCTGGACGCAGAGAGTTTCGTGAGCCAGCAGGTCGAAACAGATTTCTGAAGGGAGTTGATCGATTGGCTATTTCCACCTCGGCGTCGCAGCCGGTCCGCAAGTCTCACAGGACATCCCGGGCCACCCGGATCTTGAGCCGCGTGCTGATCTACAGTGCTCTGCTGTTCTGGGCGTTCGTCTGCCTGTTTCCGATCTATTGGACGGTCACGACCTCGTTCAAGTCGGCGCTCGACGTGACGCAAGGTCACTTGATTCCCTGGCTCGACTTTCAGCCGGACTGGAAAGGCTGGCGCTCGCTCGGCCTGTCGCCGGATTCGATTTTCGGGACCTCCACGGCCCGCGCCGAGTTCATGAGCCGGTTCGGAAACAGCATTATTACGTCGGTCGGCGCCTCCATCCTGGCGCTCGTGCTCGGATCGCTGGCGGCTTACGGGTTGAGCCGCTTCCGCTACAAATTCGCATGGATGCGCAACGACGATATCCTGTTCTTCTTCATGTCGCAGTTGATCTTGCCGCCGGTCGTGCTGGCCTTGCCGTTCCTGGTTCTCTACAAGGCACTGTCGCTGCTCGACACGCGATTGGGCCTGATCCTGCTCTACACCTTGACGGTGCTTCCGATCGTGATCTGGATCATGCGCGATCAATTCAACTCGATCCCGGTCGAACTCGATGAAGCCGCCTTCGTCGATGGCCTGTCGGTTTGGGGCGCCTTCTTTCGTATCATCTTGCCGCTCGCCGTTCCCGGAATGGCGGCCGCCTTCATCCTCTCGGTCGTATTGACCTGGAACGAATATTTCTTCGCGGCACTTTTGACGAGCACGGATGCGAAAACCCTGCCCGTCATGGTGGCCAGCCAAACCGGCTCGCAAGGCATCAACTGGTGGTCGATGGCGGCGCTATCCACAGCCGCGATCACGCCGCTCGTGATTGTCGGAATTTTCCTCGAGCGCTACATTGTCAGCGGTTTGACCACAGGCGCGGGCAAATAGGGATCCGATCGTCATCAAGAAGCCCGTCGTCCTCGGCTCGAGAGATAGATGCGCGCCGCATTGCCGCCGAAGATATCGGCCTTGTCGTCCGGCGAAAGATCAGCCAGCAAGGTTTCGGCGGCGGCAAACCATTTTGCATAACCTCCCGCCAGATTGACCACCGGCCAGTCGCTTCCCCACAGCATGCGTCGTGGCCCGAAGCATGCGCGGACATGATCCACCGCCTGGCGCAGATCGGCGATCTGCCAGTCCGGCGCGGCCTCTGTCGCCAGGCCCGACAGTTTGCAGACGATGTTGGGGTGTTGCGCCAGCAGCGCGATGTCGCGTTGCCAATTTGCAATGTCGCCGGTCGCAAGCCGCGGCTTGGCGCAATGATCGAGCACGAATTGCAGATCGGGATGGCGGTCGATCACTTGCAACAATCGCGGCAAATGGCGCGGCAGCGCCAGCGCATCGAATATCAGGCCGTGTCTCGCCATCGCCGCCAGCAGCGGCGCCAATGCCGGACCCAGCAGCCAATCGTCGTCGGCGATGTCCTGCACCATCGGCCGCAGCCCCACCAGAAGTTTTCCCGATGCCAGCGCATCGATGCGCGCCGCGGCGTCGGCTGCGTCGAAATCGGTCCAGCCGACCACGCCGCGCACCACTTCTGCATTTTCCGCGATATCGAGCATAAACATCGTCTCGGCCTCGGTCGGCGCGGCCTGCACCAGGATCGTCCCTTCGATGCGGCTTGCGGCGAGGTGCGGCGCGAGGTCCGCGAGCGAAAAGTCGCGATAGATCGGCGTAAGATCGGGCGTCAGCCAGCCATAATCGCCGCGAGCGAGAGTCCACACATGATGATGCGCATCGATCCGCATCAGCCGGTGACCGACGGCGGAACGGGCGCATCTGCATCGAGCAGGTGTTGCGCTTTCAGATCGCTCCAAAGCGCCGATGGCACTCGACTTGCGAGTGCAGCCACGTTGCGCTCGACCTCTCCCGGGTTTTGCGCTCCGAGCACAACGCTGGCAACAGCCGGATGGCCCAAGGCAAAATGCAGCGCCGCGGTTGGCAAGGCAACGCCATGAGCGGTACAGACGCGTTCGATCTCCTTAACCTTTGCCAGGATCTGAGGCGGCGCGTTCTGATAGTTGTATTTGGCGCCGGCAACGGCGCCGGTTGCAAGAATGCCCGAATTGAATACGCCGCCGAGCAGCACGGCGATGCCCTGTCGCTCGGCCAGCGGCAGGAAGTGCGCCAACGCCGGTTGCTCCAACAGCGAATAGCGCCCGGCGAGCAGCATGGTGTCGAACGATCCGGCTTGCGCGAAGCGCACGCACATCTCGGCCTCGTTCACGCCGATCCCGATCCCCGCGACCACGCCCTCGCTGCGAAGCCGGTCGAGCGCCACATAGGCGCCAGCCATGGCTTCGCGAAACCGGTCCTCGATCGCATCAGCACCATGGGTCCAGACATCGACGTCGTGGATCAACAGCAGGTCGAGCCGGTCGGTACCAAGCCGCAACAGCGACTGCTCCACCGAACGCATGGTGCCGTCATAGGAATAGTCGACCACCGCACGGTGCGGCTGTCCGCCGACAAAGCCGGAAGCATCGTTGGGCGCGTGAAACGGGTCCATCCAGCGACCGACCTTGGTGCAGATCACGATATCCTGGCGCGGCACGCGCCTGATCGCCGTCCCGCAGCGATGTTCGGACAGGCCGCGGCCGTACAGCGGGGACGTGTCGAGCAGGTTGATGCCGAGTTCGAACGCGCGCTCGACCGTGGCGATCGCCGTGGTGTCGTCCAGATGCGCGAAGAGATCACCAAGCGGCGCGGTTCCGAACCCGAGAGCCGAGACCGAAAGCCCGGTCCGGCCAAGCTTCCGGCGCGGCAATGTGGATGGTTGGGTCATGTCGGACGATTTCCTCCGCACCGTTGCGCAGTCGCGCCGGCGGTTTCTTTGTTGAGCTTGCGCAGCCGTTGCGAGGTTGCTCTGATTGGACAGTGATCTTGCCACCGACAATGCCTGAAAGGAAGGGATCAGATTTCGGTGCGCCACCTGAGCGCCCGCCAATTTTGCAGTGCCGGTCTCGCCGCCATCGCCATCAGTTCCTCCCCTCCCCCCGCGAAGCGGTGGGGTCGAGACGAGCGGAGCTCGCTCTTAGGGGTCGGGGGTGGGGGGTGCCTCAGCA
>WNFM01244981.1_pt1 | contig 24331 bp, 20 predicted proteins | sample 5400271 | NCBI WGS metagenome assembly WNFM01 (sample SAMN13153352, study PRJNA577476) | soil metagenome | isolation source: 60 cm saprolite on Douglas fir-dominated hillslope | place: USA:California | collected 2013-09-17 | reverse complement strand
ATCTGACTCCCCAACACATCGCACTGGGCCTGACCACGTACGTCGTCCTTCTCTTCAGCCTGTCCTTCCACGAGTCCGCGCACGCCTGGATGGCCTGGAAGCTGGGGGACGACACGGCCAAGAACCTCGGCCGCGTGAGCCTCAACCCGATCGTGCACATCGATCCCATCGGGACGCTGCTGTTTCCGCTGATCCAGATCTTCACGAGCGTGCCGCTCCTGGGCTGGGCCAAGCCCACGCCCTACAACCCGGCCAACTTCCGGCGCGACGTCAGCATGCGCAAGGGCCACATCCTGGTGGCGGCGGCGGGTCCGGTGTCGAATTTCATCCTGGCCTTGATCTTCACCGGGATCCTCATCGTGATCTTCCGGCTTCGCCTGGTCCAGAGCGAGGACGATTTCTTGTTCCACCTGGTGACACGGGGCATCGAGCTGAACGTGCTGCTGGCCGTATTCAACCTGATCCCGATCCCTCCGCTCGACGGTTCCAAGGTGGCGTCCTTCGGGCTCCCGGGGGACCTCGGGGAGCGCTATGACCGCATCGTCGGGCCCTACGGCTTCATGATCCTGATGCTGCTGCTCATCTCCGGGGCGTTCGGCTACGTCGTCTATCCGGTCGAGAGACTCATCATCGGCCTCCTCTACGGGCTGGTGGGATGACGCGACCGCGCATCCTCTCCGGGATGCGGCCCACGGGCCCCCTGCACATCGGCCACCTGACCGGCGCCCTCGACAACTGGGTGCGCCTGATGGACACCTACGAGTGCTTCTTCGCGATCGTGGACTGGCACGCGCTCACCACGGACTACGCCGACCCCAAGGACGTGCGCGAGAACGTCCTGGAGGTGGCCACGGATTGGCTCGCCGCCGGGCTCGACCCGACGCGCTCGACCCTCTTCGTCCAGAGCCTCGTGCCCGAGCACGCGGAGCTGCACCTGCTGCTCTCGATGATCGTGCCCGTGCCGTGGCTCGAGCGCGTGCCGAGCTACAAGGAGCAGCAGACCCAGCTCGCGGAGAAGGACCTCTCCACCTACGGCTTCCTCGGCTATCCGCTGCTGCAGAGCGCGGACATCATGATCTACAAGGCGCACGCGGTCCCGGTGGGCGAGGACCAGGCTCCGCACGTCGAGCTGACGCGCGAGGTGGTGCGTCGCTTCAATCACTTCTACGGGCCCGTGTTCCCGGAGCCCAAGACCCTGCTCACCGAGGTGCCGCGGGTGCCCGGGACGGACGGCCGCAAGATGTCGAAGTCGTACGGCAACGCGGTCTTCCTCAAGGATCCGCCCGAGGTGGTGCGCCAGAAGATCAAGCCGATGGTCACCGATCCCGCGCGCAAGCGCCGCACCGATCCCGGCAACCCGGACATCTGCCCCGTCTTCGACCTCCACAAGGCGTTCTCGCCGAAAGAGAGCCAGGAGTGGGCCGCGCAGGGCTGCCGCACCGCCGGCATCGGCTGCCTGGACTGCAAGGGTCGGCTCCTCGATCACCTGCTGCAGCGACTGGAAGGGATCCATGCCCGGCGGCCCGAGTTCGCGGCCCGGCCGGACACGGTGTGGGACATCCTCCAGGCGGGATCGCACCGCGCGCGCGAGGTCGCACGTGCGACCATGGACGAGGTGCGTTCGGCGATGAAGATCGCGTACCCCATCCGATGAGCGACGAGCGGGACCGGTCCGCGTCCGCGACGGACCCGTCTCCGGAGCCGGAATCGCCCGCGCCCCCCGCGGCGCCGGCCGAAGAGAGGGCCGTCCAGCTCGAGCTGCCCCTCGGGATGGAGTCCACGCTGCCCAAGGACGTGCCGCGGATCCACGTCGCGGAGTTCGACGGCCCCCTCGATCTCCTGCTCTACCTCATCAAGCGCGACAAGATCGACATCCACGACATTCCCATCGCGCCCATCACGCGCTCCTACATGGAGTACCTGGAGCTCATGCAGGAGCTCAACCTCGACGTGGCCGGCGATTTCATGGTCATGGCGGCGACCCTCATCCACATCAAGTCGAAGATGCTGGTGCCCGTCGACCCCACCGAAGCGCAAGGCGACGACGAGCAGGAAGACCCGCGCGAGGCCCTGGTGCAGCGGCTGCTCGAGTTCCAGCGCTACAAGGAGGCGGCGGGCATCCTGCACCAGCAGGCGCAGATCCGTGCCGCCACCTGGACGCGGCCGGACACCGTGTTGCCCGCCTTCGACGACGCGGGCGAGGAGATGCTCGAGGCCGGCCTCTTCGACCTCATCAGCGCGTTCAAGGAGGTGCTGGAGCGGCGGCGGACGCTGCTCGCGCACGAGGTCGCCTCCGGCGGCAAGAGCATCGAGCAGCGCATCGAAGAGCTCCTCGTTCTCCTCCGCGAGGGCGAATCGCTGGACTTCCTGGAGCTGTTCGCGGCCCAGGAGACCAAGGCGGACATGATCGTGACCTTCCTGGCCCTGCTCGAGCTGATCCGCCTCAAGCGCGTGCGGGTCTACCAACGGGGGATCTTCGGACCCATCCGGGTGTTCCGGCCCGTCGGCCCCGACGTGGCCGCGGCTCCCACGACATAGGGACACATGCAAGACGACACGGACGTGAACGGAATCGCCAAACGGACGGAGACGGAGACGGGAACGGGCACGGGAACGGGCATGGGCACGGACGAAGCGCCCGTCCTTCCGCCCGACGAGGTCCGCGCGGTGCTGGAGGCGCTGATCTTCGCTTCACCCCAGCCGCTCACACCGCGCGACATCGGCAAGGTCCTGGGCGGCGTGCCCAAGGAGGCGTGGCAGGCGGCGCTCGCGGAGATCCGCGCGGACTACGCGCGCGACGGCCGCGGTCTGCAGCTCGTCGAGGTCGCGGGCGGCCACCAGATCACGACGCGTCCCGAGTACAACGATTGGGTCCGCGAGCTGCTCGACCCACGGACGCCCACGCGCCTGTCCATCCAGGCGCTGGAGACGCTCGCCGTCATCGCCTACAAGCAGCCGGTGACCCTGCCCGAGATCATCGACTTGCGCGGCGTGAAGTCCGGTGGCGTGCTCAAGACGCTGCTCGAGAAGCGCCTCATCCGGATCACCGGCCGGAAGGAAGTCGTCGGCCGCCCGATGCTGTACGGGACGACCAAGCAGTTCCTGCTCCACTTCGGCCTCAAGGACCTGGCCGAGCTGCCGAAGATCGAGGAGTTCGCGGAAGTGCTGGGCGAAGAAGTCGACGTGGCCGGTCTCAAGAGGGCGATCGAAGCGCCCCGGCCCGTCGAGGTCCCGCTCACTGAAGACGCCGCCCAGGGTGAGCTGCCTCTCGGGATCGAGGACGACAGCGGGGAACCCGGAGGCGAGGAAAAGACCTAAAGTACTACTTGACATATCGGGTATAACCCCTTACTTTAAAAGGGTTCTCTATGCCCGATACCCGGCTCGTGCGGCGCGTCGTCCAGCCGATCGTCCTCGTGCTCCTGGGGATCGCCTTGCTGCGCTGCGGGATCGTGAAGGAGTTCACCCAGCCCTCCACGCTCGCCATCCAGAAGTTCGTCGCCACGCCCGCGGACATCAATTCGGGGGCGGCCGCCACGCTGACGTGGGAGGTGGACGGCGCGGACACCATCGAGATCGACAACGGCATCGGCACCGTCACGCCCAAGGGCACGCGCCAGGTCACTCCCGCATGGACGACCAGCTTCAACCTCGTGGCGCGCACGGGATCGTCGCAGGCGACGGCGACGGTCCAGGTGAGGGTGGTACCGGGCCCGTCTCCGGGCCCCTCTCCGTCTCCGAGCCCGAGCCAGAGTGCCTCACCCTCTCCGAGCCCGTCCCCGAGCCCGTCCCCGTCCGCATCTCCGTCGCCGTCTCCCTCTCCGTCCCCGACGCCCACGCCCGTTCCCAGCCCCACGCCCACACCCGTGACCTGCAGCGCACCGGCGACGGCGGCCGGCAACTGCAGCCTGACCATCGTGAAGCCGACGGCCCTGGTGAGCGGCGAGTGCATCGAGGTCAACGCCGTGAACGTCAATCAGAGCTGCCCGGTGGGGTTCAACACCTCCCGATCGCTCACCTTCGACGTCACCGCGCATACCGCACGTACGGGCCTGCGCTGGCGGCGGAGCGTGACCAGCAGCGACGTGCTCGAACCATCGGAAGGCGCGATCGCCCGCAACGGGACGACATCGGTGCTCCTCACCGACCTCGTCCTCGACAGCGCGGTCACGGTCGAGATCGTCGACGGCAGCAACGTCCTGGTCGCGTTCACCCTCCGGCATTACTGAGCGGGCGCACTCTCCGCGCCTTCGGGCCGACGCGCGGCCCCCGATACGTGCCCCCCGCGCGCGGTATCATCCCCATGAATGGAAGAACGGCTTCAGAAGATCCTCGCGCGCGCCGGAGTCGCTTCGCGGCGCGCCGCCGAGACTGCCATCACCCAGGGCCGGGTGAGCGTGAACGGCCACACGGTGACGGAGCTGGGCACGAAGGCCGACGCCGCCCGCGACGACATCCGTGTGGACGGGGCGCGGGTGCAGGCGCCCGCGGCTCCCGTGTACCTCCTCCTCAACAAGCCGAAGGGTTACGTCAGCACCCGCCAGGATCCGCAGCGCCGCCCCACCGTGATGGAGCTGGTGCCTGCGGTGGCCGGTCTCTTTCCCGTCGGCCGCCTGGACATCACCACGGAGGGCCTCCTCCTCCTCACCAATGACGGCGCCTTCGCCGAGCGCGTCACCCATCCGCGCTACGAGGTGCCCCGCGTGTACCACGCCAAGGTGCACAAGGTCCCGGACGCGGAGACGCTGGAGCGGCTGCGCAGGGGGGTCCGTGTCGAGGGCGAGCACCTCACCGTGGATCGTGTGCGCGTCCTGGAGGCTGAGAACAACGCCTGGCTGGAGCTGACCCTCCACGAGGGGAAGAAGCACGAGGTGCGCCGGTTGCTGGAGGCGGTCGGGCACCCCGTGTCCAAGCTTCGCCGCGTGGGCATCGGCCGTCTCAGCTCGCGCGGGCTCAAGCCCGGGGAGTTCCGGTCTCTCACCCCGTCGGAGGTCAAGAGCCTCATCGCCCCGCCCGGCGCACGCGTGAAAACGGCCGCGCCCCCGCAAGACAAGCACCGTCGTCCGCCGCGGGAGGGCGTTCGCCCACCGCGAGGGCGTCCACCGCGAGGTCGCCCCAAGCGGGGCCGGACGTGAGGCCGCGCGGCCTGGTGGTCGCGATCGACGGGCCTTCGGGCGCGGGCAAGTCCACGGCCGGGCGGGCGGTCGCGGAGCGCCTGGGCTACGTCTTCCTCGACACCGGCGCCATGTACCGCGCGCTCGCGCTGGCCGCGCTGCGCGAAGGGATTCCGCTCGACGATGCCGCGGCGGTGGCCGCCCTGGCCGGGCGGGTCCGCCTGGACCTCCAGCCGGGGGGCGCGGTGATTCTCGACGGCCAGGACGTGACGTCGGCCCTGCGGACGCAGGAGGTCGGAGCGGCGGCCTCACGCGTGTCCGTGCACCCCTCCGTGCGCCGTCACATGGTGGCGCGCCAGCGCGAGATGGGTCAGGCGGGCGGCGTCGTCATGGACGGCCGCGACATCGGCACCGCCGTGTTCCCGGACGCGGACGTGAAGTTCTACGTGGACGCGCACCCTCGCCAGCGGGCGATGCGCCGCCACGAGGAGCTCGCCCAGCGCGGCCTTCCCTCCGACCTCGACACCATCGAGCGCGAGATCCGCGAGCGGGACCACGCCGACTCGACCCGCGCGGAGTCGCCCCTCACGCGCGCGGCCGACGCCATCCACCTCGACACCACCGAGCTGGGCCTGGAAGAGGTGGTCCGGCGCATGCTGGCCGCAGTCGAGGCTCTTCGCTAGGACCGCGGATCGCCAAACGGACGGAGACGGAGAGGGAGACGGGATCGGGATCGGCCGGTCCCGTCTCCGTGCCCGTGTCCGTCTCCGTCCGTTGCGCCGATCCAGTTTATCGTGGTACATATGTACCATGGTACCAACCAAGGACCGCCGGGTCGTCGAGCGCGTGCAGACGGGCCTGCGCCTGGAGAAGCGCCTGCTCAAGGTGCTCAAGGCCCTGGCCGAGCTCTACGACATCTCCCTGGGCGACCTCCTGGAAGGCATCGTCCTCCACGCCTTCGAGGGGAAGCCGCCCTTCGGCGCGGAGTCGCGACGGCGCATCCGCGAGCTCGAGAAGATCTACGGGCTCGACCTCGAGGCCGCGGACAGCCATCGCCTGGTGGAACGGCCCGCCGCGACCGCTGCCCGCGGGAAGGGCAAGGCCCCGGCCCGGACGCGGAGACCCTGACATGTCGACGACGCCCGCCCTCACCGGACCGGTGGCCAGTCCCCTCGACGACCTCGCCGACGAGGCCCTCCTCGCCGCCTTCGAGGGCGATGGGCTGCCGCCGGGATCGTTCCACCATCGCCATCACGTACGCCGGGAGACGCTGTGGTCGGACCGCGCGCGTCAGACCTTCGTCCTGCCCGACCGTCCCCCTACAGCTTGAGCCGCACGAACTCGTCGAAGGTGGTGGTCCCGTCCGTCACGAGAGAGAGGCACGTCTCGCGCAGCGTGCGCATGCCCGTGCCCATGGCGACTCCCTCGAGCTCGGCCGCGTCCAGCTCTCCTTCGATCGCGTCCTTCAGCTCGGGGGAAGCGGTCATCACCTCGAACATCGCCCGCCGCCCGCGGTAACCGACCTTGTTGCAGCTCGGGCAGCCGCGGCCTCGGAAGAAGCGCAGGGCCTGCGCCTGCTCGGGTCCGATCCCGTGAAGGGCGAGCGTCTGCGCGCCCGGGGGCTCGGCGGGCTCGCGGCAGATGCGGCAGATCTGCCGGGCCAGGCGCTGCGAGGTCACCGCGGCCAGGGAACCGGCCAGGCGGGAGCGGGGCAGGCCGAGCTGGAGCAGGTTGACGAGGGCCTGGCTGGCCCGCTGGGCGGTCACCACGGCGATCACGAGCACGCTCGTCGCGAGCTGGATGGCGATGCTGGCCGTGGCCGCGTCGGGCATCGAGAACAGGACCAGCGCTTCCGGCCGCACCGCCACCATGTCACGCAGCGTCTCCTGCATCTGCTCGGCGCTCGCCACCTCCACTTGCCGCGCCCCCTCGATCGGGAACTGCCGCGGTGATTCCAGGGAGAGCACGTCGCGGCCTCCCCGGACCAGGAAGCTCATCAGCGAATAGGTCGTGGTGTGCGCGCCGTTGAAGGGGGGAGAGCTGACGATCACCAGGCCGGCAAAGGCCTGCAACTGGCCCAGCAGCCGGACGCGGTCCTCCAGCTCCATGCCCAGAGAGGGCAGGTCCTTGAGGAAGGTCGCGCGGTTGACGAGCTTGATGGTGGCGCTGATTCCGTGGGGCGTGGGCAGGGTCTGGGCGATGAGCTCGTAGTCGACGCCGTCCAGGATGGTGGTGGCCCGGCGGGTCAGCGGCCGGCGGGCGTCTTCGGCGGAGGCGCCGAAGAAGTCGAGGAGCTTGCTCGTGACCGCATCCTGGAAGTTCTTCGGGATGGGATCGACGCGGAAGAAGAAGTCGTCGATCCGGTAGCGGACGTTGACCGCGTCCTCCTTGGGTTCGATCCGCACGTCGGAGGCTCCCTTGCGCGCGGCCAGCGTGAGGACGTATTGCAGGATGGTGTCGGGCTCGCCCTGCTCCCACACGGGCGTCGCCGCGTAGGCGATGCCCAACGTATCCATCAGGGGATTCGTTCCCTGCGTCTTGAGCGCGGCGGCCACGTCCTCGCGCGTGACCATCCCGCTCTCGACCAGCACCTCGCCCAGCCGGTGGCCGGTGGCCTTCTGCTCCTCCAGGGCGTCGAGGAGCTGGCTGGTGGTGATCTTCTTCATCCGGATCAGGATGTCGCCCAGCCGGTCACGGCTGCGCGCGAGGATGTCGAGCTCCTCCTTCAGGCGCGCGGGCGCGTGGCTCCAGAACTCCTGCTTGTAGGTGTCGCTGGCCGCGCAGAAGCACCGGAAGCAGAACGGGCAGAGCTTGGTGGGGTTCTTGGGGTCGTCCGAGCACCAGACGGCGCCCATCGCGTCGAAATCCCCGAGGCAGTTCCAACACGTGACTTCGTAAGGCTCGACGGGGGCGCCCCGGCGTGGGTTCACGCGTTCATTCCTATGCCATAAATCCTTTGGCTTCAACCGTATCATTGCCGGCCCCCTCTGCCGTGTGGTAGCGTGGAACTCCGTTCCCCTGAGGAGGCAAGACTGCACTTGGAGAGCGCCACCGGCATGCGCAAGACGCCCCTCAACGCCGTCCACCGGGCGAGCGGGGCGAAGATGGTTCCCTTCGGCGGTTGGGACATGCCGGTCGAGTATTCGGGGCTGATCAGCGAGCACATGGCCGTACGCAAGGCGGCCGGCCTCTTCGACGTCTCGCACATGGGAGAGTTCGAGGTGGAAGGGCCCGGCGCCCTTCCCTTCCTCCAGCGCGTGACCGCGAACGACGTGGCCAGGCTCGTGGACGGCCAGGCCCAGTACTCCGCGCTGCCCATGCCCAGCGGCGCCCCCGTGGACGACGTCATCGTGTACCGGCGCGCCGCCGACCGGTACCTCCTCGTCGTCAACGCCGGCAACATCGAGAAGGACTTCCGCTGGCTGCAGGAGCAGGGACCGCAGGACGTCACCCTGCGCAACCGCAGCGACGACTATGCCCTGATCGCCCTGCAGGGGCCGCGCGCGCAGGAGATCCTGCGGCCGCTCACCACCCTGGACCTGGGCGGGTTGAAGTACTACCACTTCGCGGACGTGGAGGTGGACAGCCATCCGGTGACGGTCTCGCGCACCGGCTACACGGGCGAGGACGGCTTCGAGATCTTCGTGCCGCCCGCGCAGGTGGAAGCCCTGTGGAAGCGGCTGCTCGAGACCGGGGGAGAGAAGGGACTCGTCCCCGCCGGTCTGGGCGCGCGCGACACCCTGCGCCTCGAGGCGAGGATGTGCCTTTACGGCCAGGACATGGACGAGACGACCTCGCTGATCGAAGCCGGCCTCGGCTGGATCGTCTCCTTCGACGAGGCCAAGGGCGACTTCCCGGGCCGGGCCGTGCTCGCCGAGCAGAAGAAGAACGGCCCGCCGCGCAAGCTGGTCGGCTTCGAGGTCACCGGCCGCGGGATCGCGCGCCACGGCTACCCGGTGCTCGTGCACGACGAGCGGGTCGGCGAAGTCACCTCCGGCACCTACGCGCCGTTCCTGCAGAAGAACATCGGGCTCTGCTACGTCCCGGCCACGCGCGCCGCCGTCGGCACCGAGCTGGCCATCGACATCCGCGAGCGCAAGGTCCCGGCCCGCGTGGTGCCGACGCCTTTCTACAAGAGGCCGGACAAGGCGGCGCCCTCCCACGCGACCACCGTCACCACCACCTGAGGAGCCTCATGGACCCAGCCAACCTCAAATACACGAAGGACCACGAGTGGGTCCGTGTGGAGGGCGAGCACGGGATCGTCGGCATCACGGACTACGCGCAGAAGCAGCTCGGCGACGTGGTCTACGTCGAGCTGCCCGACGTGGGGCGAAAGCTGAAGGAGCACGAGACCTTCGGCACCGTCGAATCCGTGAAGGCCGTCTCCGAGCTGTTCTCGCCCGTCGCGGGCGAGGTGGTGGAGGCCAACGCCGCTCTCGTGCAGTCACCGGAAGCGATCAACGCCGATCCCTACGGGAAGGCATGGATGATCAAGGTCCGCCTGGCCGATCCCAAGGCCGTCGCCGCTCTCATGGACGCCGGCGCCTACCAGAAGTACGTGGAGAGCGAGGCAAAATAACCCGCCGATGATCACCCGACCCGTTCCCGCTCCCGCCACCGAGGCCCTGGCTCCCACCGACACCTTCCCGCGCCGCCACATCGGCCCGGACGAGGCCGAGGTACAGGAGATGCTGAGCACCCTCGGCTACGCGTCGCTGGAGGAGCTCATCGCCGCCACCGTGCCCGAGGGGATCCGCCTCCACCGCGAGCTGCATCTGCCCGAGCCGCGCGGGGAGCACGAGCTGCTGGACGACCTGCACGAGATGGCCGCGCGCAACGAGGTCTTCCGCTCCTTCATCGGCATGGGGTACCACGACTGCATCACGCCGCCGGTCATCCAGCGCAACGTCCTGGAGAACCCGGGCTGGTACACCCAGTACACGCCCTACCAGGCGGAGATCGCGCAGGGCCGGCTGGAAGCCCTCCTGAACTTCCAGACCATGGTGGCGGACCTCACCGCCCTGCCCCTCGCCAACGCCTCGCTGCTCGACGAGGCCACCGCGGCCGCGGAAGCCATGGGGATGTGCCACAGCCTCGCGCGCGATCGTGGACGCCGCGGTTTCTTCGTGGCCGAGGACTGCCATCCGCAGACGATCGCCGTGGTGAGGACGCGCGCGCAGCCGCTGGGCATCGAGGTGCATGTCGGTCCCGCCGATTCGGCCGACGTCAAGGGGCAGGACCTGTTCGGCATCCTCGTCCAGTACCCGACGACGGACGGCCGCGTCGTCGATTACGCCGGCCTGGCCGAGCGCGCGCACGCGGGGGGCGCGCTCTTCGCGGTGGCCGCGGACCTCCTCGCCCTGACCCTGCTGCGCGCGCCGGGGGAGTTCGGGGCGGACATCTGCGTGGGCTCCAGCCAGCGCTTCGGAGTCCCTCTCGGCTTCGGCGGGCCGCACGCCGCCTTCCTGTCCACGCGCGACGAGAACAAGCGCCAGATCCCGGGGCGGCTGGTGGGCGTCTCCAAGGACCGCCACGGTCATCCCGCGCTGCGCCTGGCCCTGCAGACGCGCGAGCAGCACATCCGGCGCGACAAGGCGACCAGCAACATCTGCACGGCGCAGGTCCTGCTGGCGGTGATGGCCAGCATGTACGCGGTCTATCACGGGCCCGAGGGCCTCTACGCCATCGCCCGACGCGTCCACCGCCTGACCGCGCTCCTGGCCGCCGGCCTGCGCCGCCTCGGTCTGGAGGCCGGACCGGCGCCCTTCTTCGACACCCTGCGCCTGCGCGCGGGCGCACGGGCGGCGGACATCCTCGCCCAGGCGCGCGCGCGCCGGATCAACCTCCGCGACTACGGCGACGGATCGCTGGGCGTCAGCCTCGACGAGACGACCCTGCAGAAGGACCTGTGGGGCCTCTGGGACGCGTTCGCCCTGGGCCGGGCGGTGGACTTCACGGTGGAGGACCTGCTGGAGGACGCGGCCGAGGAGTACGCGGCGCCGCTCGCGCGGACCAGTCCCTACCTCCTCCACGAGGTCTTCAACCGGCACCATTCGGAGCACGAGATGCTCCGCTACCTCCATCGCCTGCAGGCGCGCGACCTCTCGCTCACGACCTCGATGATCCCGCTGGGGTCGTGCACCATGAAGCTCAACGCGACCTCGGAGATGCTGCCCGTCACCTGGCGCGAGTTCGCGGAGCTGCATCCGTTCGCCCCCGCCGACCAGGCCAAGGGCTACGCCGACCTGTTCACGCAGCTCGAGGCCTGGCTGGCCGAGATCACCGGCTTCGCCGCCGTCTCGCTCCAGCCCAACGCCGGATCGCAGGGCGAGTACGCGGGCCTGCTCGTCATCCGGGCCTTCCACCACTCACGAGGGGACACCGCGCGCGACGTGTGCCTCATCCCCGTGAGCGCGCACGGCACCAATCCCGCGTCCGCGGTGACGGCCGGGTTCAAGGTCGTGGTCGTGGCCTGTGACGAGAAGGGCAACATCGACGTCGAGGACCTGCGCCGCAAGGCGGAGGAGAACCGCGATCGCCTGGGCGCCCTGATGGTCACGTACCCGTCCACCTACGGCGTGTTCGAGGAGACGATCCGCGAGGTCTGCCAGGTCGTGCACGAGAGCGGCGGGCAGGTCTACATGGACGGGGCCAACATGAACGCGCAGGTCGGCCTCACGCGTCCGAAGGACATCGGCGCCGACGTGTGCCACTTGAACCTGCACAAGACCTTCTGCATCCCCCACGGCGGCGGTGGCCCGGGAATGGGACCGATCGGCGTCGCCTCCCACCTCGTTCCCTTCCTGCCCGGTCATCCCGTCACCGGGCTGGGGACGCCGCAATCGGTCGGGACGGTGTCCGCGGCGCCGTATGGGAGCCCCGCCATCCTCGTCATCCCGTGGGTGTACATCGCGCTCATGGGCGCGGCGGGGCTGCGCCGCGCGAGCGAGGTCGCGATCCTCAGCGCGAACTACATGGCGCGCCGGCTGGAGAGCCACTACCCCGTCGTGTTCACGGGCAAGAACGGGCGCGTCGCGCACGAGTTCATCGTGGACGTGCGGCCCTTCAAGAAGACCGCCGACATCGAGGTGGACGACATCGCGAAGCGGCTCATGGACTACGGATTCCATGCGCCCACCATGTCGTTCCCGGTGGCGGGCACCCTGATGATCGAGCCCACGGAGAGCGAGCCCAAGGCGGAGCTGGACCGCTTCTGCGATGCCTTGATCGCGATCCGCGAGGAGATCCGCGCCATCGAGGACGGCACCGCCGACGGTGGCGACAACGCGCTCAAGAACGCGCCCCACACGGCGCGCGAGCTGACCGCGGACGAGTGGACGCACCCCTACAGCCGCGAGGAGGCCGCCTTCCCCGCGCCCTGGGTGCGCGCGCACAAGTTCTGGCCATTCGTGGGGCGCATCGACAACACGTACGGGGATCGGAATCTCGTGTGCTCGTGCCCGGCGATGGAGGCGTACGAGTAGCCGCGGGCTGTTGGGCGGCGCTGGGCTGACTTAATTAAGTCAGGGGGGGCACTCACGCGTCATCCCGATGGGCGTTCGCGACCCCCTGAAACCCCCCTCGCACGGCACCGTCGCTTCGCGACGCTGCCGTGCTCTACGTGTCACTTGCACAGCGTATTCAAGCGCGCGAACGTGTCGTCGGGGCCGGGGGGCGGCGCGAGGCCTCGCGCCATCCGGGACCGTTCCAGGAGCGTCGAGCCATTCTTCGTCGGCACGTCGGACTCGGTGGCGGAATACGCCGGATCGGACTGCGCCTCCGGCAGCGTGACCAGATCGAAGCCGTGCTCCCGGATCAAGTCCATGAGCTTCGGGAGCATGACCATCTGGAACGCGCCGACGTGCAGGAGCATGACGTGGCCGATGTCGTGCCCGTAGAGGCGCTGCGCCTCCTCCCGCCCGCGTGAGAGCGCGGCCGCGGCGCGACTCGCGTAGCTCTCCTTCAGCCACTCGACGCCGGCGGAATCCTTGGCGGTGAGGCAGCGCGCGTAGGGCTCGTTGTAGGCGTAGTCGTCGAAGCTCATCGTCACTTCGGCCACGCGATAGCCGTGATCCTTGAGGAACCCCGCGATCGCGTGCCGCTTCTCGATCGTCTCCCCTTCGCGCAGGTACGGATAGCGGAACCAGTGCCAGTCGCTCGATCCCATCGACGCCTGCAGCGTCGTCTCGTTGGCGAGCGCATCCTGCTCGAAGGCTTCGACGGAGTTCGTGTGGAGGTCCATGTGCGAGAACGTGTGATTGCCCAGCGGGTGCCCGGCGGCGCGCCAGATCTCCAGGAATCCGGCCGTTTCCGGAGCGTCCCGGATGCCCTTCGCGTTGATGAAGCCGTAGGTCGGCGGGGCCTTGGCGGACCGGAGGGTGGCCACGATGCTCCGCGCGACCTCGGCGCGGGTCGTCCCCGGCGGCAAGGGGCCATGGACTGGGAGGTCGTCGAAGGTGAGGGCCAGCTTCGTCTTCGCCGGCGGGACGGCGGCGGGCGTGGGCGACGGCGCCGGCGCGGCGGCGGACACGGACGCGAGCACGATCAGCGCGGAGGCCAGGCGAGTCGGGGACACGGTCGAGTCTAACCCGCGCCGCCGAGGAGGCCCCGCGCCCGCGCCTCAAAACCGGAAGCGTGCGCCGATTTCCACACGTCGGCCTGGGACCGCTTCCACGGCGCGCCCGAAGAGCGGCGAGCCGACGACGTTGCCGTAGCGCGCGACGTTCAGACGATTGAGGACATTGCTGGCCAGCGCGTAGAGCTGGACCCCGTAGCGCTGATCGTCGGGCCCGCCCCCGACGTCGGGCGGTCCGTCTTCGCCGCCGAGGCGGATCGCGATCATCTGCGGCGCCCGCGGGCCGTTCTGGCGCGTCCCCCCGAATCCGAAGTCCCAGGTCAGGCGAAGACCCGTGTCCACCGTCCAGCCTCCGCGCTCCGCGTTCCGCGTCGTGCCTGCGGGCCGGTCGCTCGCGAGCGTGTCGCCGTTGTCGTCGCGGCCGGTGATCGCGTCCCAGGGGGCCCCGGACTGGGCGTAGAGCTGGCCGGAGAGACGCAGGCGCCCCATCACGCGCCAGTGCCCGAACCCGAAGATGCGATGCCGTACGTCGTCCGCGGCCGGTCCCCATTCCGCGGCGAGGTTCGTGTCGTCGGCGGGAAGCGCCAGCGGTCCATCGGAGTCGTTGCGGCTGGAGCGGAACATGTACCCGATCATCCCCCCCGCCCGCCGGCCGGGAGCGCCGAACATGACGTCCGTGCGTACCGTGTGGGCGCGGGCCCGACCTTCCGCGCGCACCTCGAAGAGCCGTCCGCCGTCCCGCGCCAGGTTGCGGGCGCGGAGCTCGTCCGCGCCACGCTCGTACGCGTACTCCGTGTTCATCCGCACGGGGCCGAAGGAGCGCTCGAGCCCGAGCGACAGCCGCGTCGTCCGCGGCTGGACGAGGTCCGAGGCAAGGGCCCAGCGCCGCGTCGTCGAGGACGCGGAGGCGCCGGAGGCGAAGGGATCGGTCCAGACCGGCGTATCGATGGAGACGTCGTGTGTGTGCGTCCCGTCGGCGCCCCGCACCTGCGCCACCGGATCCGCCTCCAGCCAGTCGAAGAACCGGCCGGCGCCCGCGCGCAGGGTGAGGGTCGGCCGCACGGCCCAGACGAGGCCGAGGCGAGGCGCGAAGTTGGACGCGCCCGAGGCGAAGGACTGCGCCTCGTAACGGAGTCCGCCGTTGATGGCCACGGCATCCGTCGGCCTCCAGTCGTCCTGCGCGTACACGCCGATGCGGTGGAGGTCGACGGAGACGCGTGGATCGCCCGTGCGCTGCGTGAACAGCCGCGGCCGCTGTGCCCGCCAGTCCGCGAGGCTCGCGAACGTGTACGTGCCTTCCGCGTTGCGACGTTCGTCCGTCCGCACGAAAGCGCCCTCGTAGAGGAGCCCACCGCGCACGGCGTGCCGGCCCCATGCGCGGGAGAGGTCCTGGCCCACCTCCACGCCCCACGTCCGGCGCGCACCCGACAGCGTCGCGCCCCCGGACGAGAAGGCGCCGAGGACATCGACGGCAGGACCGCCCGTCTGCGGCGTCCAGGTCGTGGCCTCGCGGCGCAGTTGCAGCCGCGTGTCCGTGGCCCAGGAGCCGAGGGTCACTCCGGTATTGGAGAGGCGCAGCAGGTCCTCGGCGCGGTCATCCGCGTAGCCCCGTTCGGGCAGGACGAGGCCGCCCGTTCCCACGCCGTCACGGTCGAACGTGCCTCTCTGGACCTCCGCGCGCGCGGTCTGGGTCTTGCCCCAGGCGTGCTCGACCCGTCCCTGCAGGTCGAGCTTGCGCTGGGTGGGACGCACGGTTGCGGGCGCACCCGGGGAGAGCGCGGTGACCGCGGAGACGTCGGTGGCATCGCGCGACTGGAGCTGCAGCGAGAGCGACGTCTTGTCCTTGCGCAGCGGACCGTCCAGGGTCAGGGACACGCGATGCGCCGTCTGGGCCCCGCCCGCGGACGCGAGCGGGGGACGCGAGGCCCAGGCGCCGTCGCGCAAGGCACCGCCTACCGCCGTCCGCCAGGATCCGAGGCCGGGCTTGGTGACGATGTCGATCCCCGGATGGCCACCCTCGTGGTACTCGGCGGCGAAGCGATTGGTCTGGATACGGATCTGCCGGATCTGGCTCTTCGGGGGCAGCCGGCCGCCGCTGAATCCGTTGACGCGGAGCAGCGCGCCCGGGCCCGCCCGCCGCCGCAGCTCGTTCTCCATCTCTTCGGGGTCGTCGGGCAGGGACGCGATCTCCTCCGGCGTCAGCACCTGCGAGAACGATCGCGCGTGGGCGAGCGACTCGCGCGTGTCCTCGCCCACCGTGACCTTCTCCTCGCGGCGGGCCAGGGTGAGCCGGACGGCGACGAGGCCTCTCGCGTCGGGCGCAATCTCCGGCTCGGAGACCGGCTCGAAGCCACGCGCCTCCACGAACAAGGCGCAGGCGGCCGGGTCCACGACGGAGAACGCGGCCTCGCCACTCGCGCCGGTCTCCGCCTTCCGCTCCCGCGCCTCCGCGCAACGCAGCGTCACCGCCGCCCTGGGGACGGCGGCACCGCTCGGATCGAGGACGCGCACGCGCACGGCGGCCGCGAGGAGAAGGCCCAGGAGTTCCACCGTCAGACCTTCTTGCGGAACTTGTCCGCGGTGAGCTTGGGGTCGTTGAGCGTGTAGTGGGAGACCACGATCTCCTCGTACGGCTTGCCCTCGAGCGTCTTGTTCAGGGCGTGCGGGAGGAGGACGCCGCCCACGCGCTTCCAGTCGGAGAGGAAGAGGGTGGCCTCGACGGGAGGCGGAGGCGTGGGCAGCGCTTCCGCCGGTGCGGAGCTCCCCGGCCCGGAGTGGCCGCTGCCCGGTCCCATCTGGCGGCGGACCATCATGCGCGGCGGCGAATCGGGGAACGTGAGCATGAGCGGCCGATGCGTCTTCTGATCGACGAACAGCCGGGCGTCGAGCCCGCCGCCTCCCGTCACCTGCAGGACGTCGGCCCGCCCCTCTGGCGCCTCCGCCTCGCCCACCCACGCGTACTCGGCACCGCCGCCGCCCGCGAGCAGGGTGACCAGGAAGAGCGCGGATTCGCGCCGCACGCGGTCCTTCATCCGCGCCTGCGCTCCCGCGTCTCCGGGCGGCGCGGTGCGAATCACCACGTTCGCGGCGGAGGCCACGGGGAGCGCGCCCGCCCAGGCCTCGTCGCCGTCGAGCCCGGTGGCGAGCGGGATGCCGGGCATCCCCGGCATCGGCGAGACGGTGTCGACGCGCAGGTAACGGTCGGGAAGGAGCGCATCCACGCGCACGCCGCCCGACATCTCCATCTCGCCGTCCTCGCCGGGCAGACGGCGGCGGAGCTGGCCTTCGAGTGACACGGAATGGACGGCGGCGAGCGCGTCTTCGCCTCCGAGGGCCTGGCGCGCCGCCGCCAGCACGCGCTGGGCGCGCCCGGCCGCGTCGGCGGCGTTGGGCTCGGCCGGGGACGACGGTCCGGAGAAGGACAGGATCGAGGCGGACACGGCCAGGGCGCGGACGATCGTGGACAAGGGGCACCTCCTCGTGCGCACCCAATATCGGCAGCGGGCGCGTCGCGTGGTGAAGGGCCGGTAAAGGTGTTGTCAAGAGGTTGTAAAAGTCCCCGGCGGCGAGGATGCGCGGCCGGCGCCGGTTGCTACACTGGCGGCCCTGGTGACGATGCGCCGTCTCCTTCGCGATCCCCTACCGCTGCTGGCCGTGCTCATCGGCGCGCTGCTGGCCGGCCTCGCCCTGCTGCAGCACCGCTGGCTGGCCGCGGTGAGCGCGGCGGAGCGGACGCGCATGCGCACGAGCGCCGCCGGGCGGGCGGAGGCGTTCGCGCACGACCTCGATCGTGAGCTGACCCGCGCGTTCCTCATGCTCGGCGTCGATGCGGCCGCGGTCGAGCGCGGCGATCACGAAACCTATGCGCAGGCCTACGCCAGCTGGAAGGCGCGCGCCGCGTACCCGGACCTCGTCGCGGACGTCTGGCTGGTGGAAGCGGTACCTCGCGGGGGAGGGGAGGCGCACGTGCGCCGGTTCGATCCCGCGTCGGGCCGGTTCGTCGACGACCACGTACCCGCGGAGATGACGGCCCTGGTGGCCCGTCTGACCACCGGCGGCAAGGGGGATCACCCCGGTCTCGTCGCCAGCCTGGGCTCCACGGACGTGACCGTGCCCGCCGTCCTCATCCCCGCGCCGCAGAAAGACCCGCTGCCCGAGCCTCTGCCGTCCGGCGCACGCGATCACGTCTTCGTCTTCCGGCCCGACATGGAGCCGGCGACGTGGTCGGTGGTGCGCATCGATCGCCAGGCGCTGGACCAGCGCATCCTGCCCGACCTCGCCCGGAAGCACGTGGCCGGCGGCGACGGGCTCGAGTACCACGTCACGATCAGCGCGCCCGGCGTCGGCGGCGCGGCCGGACCGCGGGTCGTCTGGCGCAGCGATCCCGCCGCTCCCGGGCCCGGAGCGAGCGCGGACGCGACGGCGAGCGCTTTCAGCGTGCGCTTCGACGACATCGACTCCGCGATCCTGGCCAACCTCGCTCCCGAGCGCGCGCGGCCGACGGCGGGTGAGATGCCGGGGGAGACGCCGCACACGACGGTGAAGAAGATGTTCGCGCTGCGCATCACGTCCGGGCCCGGGCCCGGAGGCCAGGACCTGCGCGCGCCCTGGACGATCGCGCTCTCCCATCGCGCGGGCTCGGTGGAGGCCGCGGTGGCGGCCACCCAGCGGCGCAGCGCCGCGGTGGCGGGGGCGGTGCTCCTCCTCCTCGGCGGCAGCGCGGCCCTCGTGATCGTGTCCGCGCGGCGCGAACGGCGCCTGGCCGGGCGCCAGCTCGAGTTCGTGGCCGCGGTGAGCCACGAGCTGCGCACGCCGCTGACCGTGATCCGCTCCGCCGCCGAGAACCTGCGCGACGGCCTCGTGGTCGAACCCTCGCGCGTGCGCGAGTACGGCGCCGTGCTGCGCGAGGAAGGCCGCCGGCTCACGGACATGGTCGAGCAGGTCCTGGCCTTTGCCGGTGCGGACAGCGCCGGCGCGGATCGGGGCAAGGCGGTCGACGTGGAGCGGCTGGTCCAGGCCGCGGTCGCCGACGCCGGACTGGAGGCGGCGGGAATCGAGGCGCACGTCGAGATCGAGCCGGGCCTCCACGCTTCCGGGGACGAGGCCACGCTGGCCGCGGCCCTGCGCAACCTCCTCGTGAACCTGCGGAAGTACGCCGCGGAAGGTCGCTACGCGAAGGTGGCCGCGCGCGCGGCGGGATCGATGGTCGAGATCGTGGTCGAGGACCGCGGGCCCGGGCTGGGCGCGGACGAAGTCCGCCGCGTGTTCGAGCCGTTCTTCCGCGGCCGGTCCGCGGCTCAATCCCTGGCCCCGGGCAGCGGCATCGGTCTGGCCCTCGTCCGGCGCATCGCGGAGGCGCACGGCGGCAGCGTGGAGGCGCGGCCCCTCGAGCGGGGGATCGCGTTCGTGCTGCGTGTCCCCGCGGCCGCGCCCGCGGACGCCGTGCCGGAACGTGCGCCCGCGCGCGAGGAGATCGGGTGAAGCCGCGGCTCCTTCTCGTCGAGGACGAGCCCGGGGTCGTGCTCGCCCTCACCGATCGCCTGCAGGCGGACGGCTACGACGTGGCCGTGGCCCGCGATGGGGAGGCGGGACTGCTCCGCGCCTCCGCGGAGGCCTTCGACCTCGTGCTGCTGGACGCCATGCTGCCGCGCCGCAACGGCTTCGACGTCCTGCGCGAGCTCCGCGCCCGCGGCGTGGGCACTCCCGTCCTCATGCTGACCGCGCGCGGCCAGGTCTCGGACAAGGTCCGCGGCCTCAAGCTCGGGGCGGACGACTACGTGACCAAGCCCTTCGACAACGCGGAGCTGCTCGCGCGCATCGAGGCCCGCCTGAGGCCGTCGCACGCGGGTACGTCGGCGCCGCCACGGGCGCCCATCTCGGTGCGCGACCTGACCATCGACGTGCGCGCGGCCGAGGTGCGCAAGGGCGGGCGGCCGGTGGACCTCTCACCCCGCGAGTTCCACCTCCTCCGCTACTTCGTCGACCATCGCGGCGCCACCCTGTCGCGATCGGAGCTCCTGCAGCACGTCTGGGGCTACGACGCGGATGTCTCCACGCGTACGGTGGACGTGCACGTGGCCTGGCTGCGCCGCAAGCTGGAGGACGACCCCCGCCACCCGCAGCTCATCACCACCGTCCACGGCATGGGCTACCGGCTGGAGGCCTGAGCCCTCACTTCGTCCACGGCTCCTTGACCACGCGCTCCATGGGCACGCCGCGCGGCTGTGGGCGCTCCGCCTCCCGCGTCTTCAGGTCGTAGCGGTCGCCGGGGGCGAGGAGGTAGAACTGTCCGCCGGAATCGATCCGCCGCGTGTGGTCGTAGATGGCGACGTAGCCAGAGCCCATCACGTCGAAGCGGTCGCCGCGCACCACGATCGCGGTGTCCTCGTCGAGACCGATGCCCAGCAGCTCCGGATGGCTCTCGATGACGGGGATGAGGTCGAACTGGCGATTGCGCTTGAGGAGATGCTGGTCGATGGCCACGTTCTTCAGGAAGGCCAGCCCCTCGACGTGGTCGCCGACCATGATCGTGTTCCCCTTGGTGTCGCCGCGCACCATGAACGAGCCCAAGATGGTCGCGCCGGCGGACGTGCCTCCGATCACGCCGCCGCGGGCGAGCACGTCGCGGAGGGCGGCCTGCGTGCGCGTGCCGAGGTAGGCGTCGGCCAGGCGCCAATGCCGTCCGCCCGGGAACCACACCCCGCGCGCTTCGCGCAGCGGGGCGACGAAGGCCTCGGAGTCGGCCACCTTGCGGTCGCGCGTGTGGATCAGCTTGACGTGGCGCGCCCCCGCGTCCGCGAGGTCGCGCAGGTCGCCCGCATAATCGGAGAGATCGTCGCTCTCGCCCGCCGTGGGGATCAGGACGAGGCTCGCCTCGGGGCCGCCGGCGAGGTCGAGGAAGCGTTTCAGGATCGACTCGCTCTTCAGCCCGCCGCCGACGATGACCAGCGTGCCCCTGGCCGGACCGATTTCGGGTGGCGTGACGGACGGAGACGGCGACGGGAACGGAGACGGGGATTGCGCGAAGGTCGGACCCGCGAGAAGAGCGGCGAGGGACAGCGTGAGCAGGAGCTTCATCCGGCGAGCCTACGTCAGAACCCCGCGGGCGGGATCAGCGACTCGAGGACGCGCCGGCGAGCACGGCGCCCGCGGCCGGCAGCGACGCGGCCTCCCAGCCGCCGCCCAGCGCCTTCACCAGCGCCACGCCGCTCGTGAGACGGCGCGTCAAGAGCTGCACGGCGGCGCGATGGTTGTTGAGCGCCGCCTGCTCCGCCGTCACCACTTCGAGATAGGTCGTGATCCCGCCGTTGTAGCGGTTGCGCGCGATGGCCACCAGCCGGTCGGACGCGGCCACCGCCGCCGCCTCCTGCGCCGCCTCCGTGCCCAGGATCCGTTGCGCGGCCAGGCCGTCCTCGACCTCCTGGAAGGCACCGAGAGCGCTCTGCCGGTAGGCGGCGACGGCGGCGTCGTAGGACGCGCGGGCCTGGTCGACCGCGGCCCGCCGACGGCCGCCCGAGAACAGCGTCTGCATCAGCGACGGACCCAGCGACCAGAAGCGGCTCGGCGCCGAGAAGAGGCTGCCCAGGCTCGTGCTCTGAAGGCCTGCGGTGGCGGCCAGGAGCAGGCGGGGGAAGAAGGCCGCGGTGGCCACGCCCACCTGCGCGTTGGCGGCGGCGACGCGTCGCTCGGCGGCCGCGATGTCGGGCCGGCGCTCGAGCAGCTCCGCGGGAAGCATGGCCGGGATCGGGGGCGGCGTGGTGTCGATGGGCGAGGGCGGCAGGGTGAGCTCGGCGGGCGCCTTGCCCACGAGCACGGCGATGGCGTGCTCGAGCTGGGCGCGGTCGATCTCGAGGTCCGTGGCCTCGACGCGCGTCGTCTCGAGCTGCGTCTCCGCCTGGGCCACGTCGACGCCGGAGACGATACCCTGGTCGTGCCGGTTGCGGTTGAGCTCGAGCGCGCGCGCGTAGTTGTCCACCGCTTCGCTGAGGAGCCGCCGCTCGGCGTCGAGGCCCTTGAGGAGGAACCAGTCCGTGGCCAGCTCCGCGTGCAGGCTGAGGCGGACTGATTCCAGGTCGGCCGCGCTGGCCTGCGCCTCCGCGACGTTGGCCTCGAGGTTGCGGCGGATGCGGCCGAAGACGTCTGCTTCCCACGACAGGTCGATGGGCACCTGGTAGGTCGTGGTTCGGGACGTGCTCGACGACGTCGTGCCCTGGCCGTTGCTGCGGTTGCCGTTGTGGGAGATGGTGACTCCGGCGCCTCCCGTCACCGTGGGCAGGAGGTCGGCGCGCGCCCCGCGGGCGAGCGCGCGGGCCACGCGGTAGTTCGCCTCTGCCCGCGCGAGGTCCTGGTTGGCGAGGTCGACCTGCTCTTCGAGCGCGCTCAGCTCGGGCTCGCCGAACGCGTCCCACCAGGGGCCGCGGGGGGCGGCGTCGCGCGGCTCCGCCGGCTTCCAATCCTCCGCACGCTGGCCGGGGCCCGCCTCTTCCTTGAAGGCGGGCGGAGTGGGCGCGGAAGGGCGCACGTAGTGGGGACCGACCGCACAGGCGGACACCGATACGGAGGCCAGGATGGCCACGGCAACGGCCTCTCCGCGGCTCACGCGTCCCCCCGCGCGACCACCGCCGCTTCCTTCGGCCGCCGGCGTCGTCCGCTCAGGCGCGCCATGCGCAGCCGGAACCGGTCGAGATAGAGATAGACGACCGGCGTGGTGAACAGCGTGAGCATCTGGCTGAAGAGGAGGCCGCCCACGATGGCGATGCCCAGCGGGCGGCGCAGCTCCGAGCCGGTGCCGAGGCCGATGGCGAGGGGGAGGCCGCCCAGGAGGGCCGCCATCGTGGTCATGGTGATGGGACGGAAGCGCAACATGCAGGCCTTGAAGATGGCCTCCTCCGGGGCGAGGCCGTCCCGCCTTTCCGCTTCGATCGCGAAGTCGATCATCAGGATCGCGTTCTTCTTGACGATCCCGATGAGCAGGATGATACCGATGAGGGCCATCACGGAGAGGTCGTTGTGGGTAATGAGGAGGGCGAGCAGCGCGCCCACGCCCGCCGAGGGCAGCGTGGACAGGATCGTGACAGGGTGGATCAGGCTCTCGTACAGGATGCCGAGGACGATGTAGACGGTCAGGAGCGCGGCCGCGATGAGGATGGGCTCGTTGGCCAGCGATTCCTGGAACGCCTGTGCCGTTCCCGCGAAGCTGCCGCGAATGGTGGCGGGCAGGCGCATCTCGGTCTCCGCCTCCTTGATCGCGTCCACCGCCTGCCCCAGGGCCACTCCGGGCGGCAAGTTGAATGAGATCGTCACGGAGGGGAACTGCCCGGAGTGGTTGACGGTCAGGGCCGCCGTCGACGTCTCGTAGCGCGTGAAGGCGGAGAGGGGGATCAGCTTGCCGTCCGCCGCCTTCACGTACACCGAGCGCAGCCCGGTCGGGTTCTGCCAGAACTCGGGCGCCACCTCGAGGATCACGTGGTACTGGTTGAGCGCCGTGTACATGGTCGAGACGGGCCGCTGCCCGAACGCGTCGTAGAGCGTCGCGTCGATCGTCTGGGGCGTGACGCCCAGCCGGGACGCGGTCTCCCGGTCGATGACGAGCGAAGCCTGCAGCCCCTTGTCCTGCTGATCGCTGTTGACGTCGGTCAGCTCGCGGACCTGCTTGAAGGAGCGCAGGATGCGCGGGGCCCAGGAGAACAGCTCCCTCGCGTCGTCCGCCTGCAGCGTGTACTGGTACTGCGCGCCGCCCATGCGCCCGCCCACCCGCACGTCCTGCACCGGAGAAAGGAACAGCGCCGCTCCGGGCGCGTGCGAGAGCTTGCCGCGCAAGCGCGCGATCACCTCGTCCGCGGAGAGGTCGCGCTCTCCCGGCGGCTTCAGGGCCACGAACATGCGGCCGGAGTTCGCGCTGCCGCCGACGAAGCCGGTGGCGCTCTCCACCGCGGGGTCGTCCATGACCGTCTTCACGAAGACGGCCAGCTTCTTCTGCATGGCCTGGAAGGAGGTGTCCTGGTCGGCCTGGATGGAGCCGTTGAGGCGCCCCGTGTCCTGCTGCGGGAAGAAGCCCTTGGGGACGATCGTGTAGAGGAATACCGTGGCCACCATCGTGGCCAGGGTGACGAGCAGCGTGAGCGGCTGGTGCCTCAGGACCCAGCGCAGCGAGCCCTCGTAGCGATGGAGCACCGCGTCGAACATCCGCTCGCTGGCCCGGAACAGGCGGCCATGCGCCCCTTCGTCACGTGGCCGCTTCAGCAGGCGCGCGCACATCATGGGCGTGGTGGTGAGGGAGATGAGGAGGGAGACGGCGATGGCCACCGAGAGCGTCACCGCGAACTCACGGAACAGGCGGCCCACGATCCCGCCCATGAGCAGGATCGGGATGAAGACCGCGATCAGCGATACTGTCATGGAGATGACCGTGAAGCCGATCTCACGTGCCCCTTCGATCGCGGCCTGCATCGGCGGCTTGCCTGCCTCGAGGTGCCGCATGACGTTTTCGATCACGACGATCGCGTCGTCGACGACGAAGCCGACCGCGATGGTCAGCCCCATCAATGATAGATTATCCAGGCTGTAGCCGAGGAGGTGCATGACGCCGAACGTGGCGACCAGCGACAGTGGGATGGTCACGCTCGGGATTACCGTCGCC
>WNFM01175067.1_pt1 | contig 24334 bp, 17 predicted proteins | sample 5400271 | NCBI WGS metagenome assembly WNFM01 (sample SAMN13153352, study PRJNA577476) | soil metagenome | isolation source: 60 cm saprolite on Douglas fir-dominated hillslope | place: USA:California | collected 2013-09-17 | reverse complement strand
CGTACAATGTGTAGCAGGAGAAGTGCCGATTGCAAACCCCTCTTCAACCGCCCACGACCCCGGCGCGCGCGCTGACGGTGGATGTTGCGCTCGACCCCGGCGCCATCGCCGGCGTATCTGCTTCGCGCGACGCGCCCACGTTCATTGTAGTGGACGTCATCCGTGCCACGACCACGCTCGCGGTGTTCTTCGAGCGGGGATGCAGCAGAGTGCTGGTCGCATCGAGCATCGCGACAGCTCGTGAGGCGCGGCGCGCACTTGGCCCGTCGTACTTGCTGGCGGGTGAGGAGGAGGGGGCTCGACCGCCGGGATTCGACCTCGGCAACTCACCCGCGGAGGCCGCGGCGAGCGAGCTACGTGGCCGCCAGATCATCTTCGCCACGACCAACGGCACGCGCGCGCTGCGCGCCTATGAAGGCGGGCGCGCCGTGCTGGCCGGCGCCCTTCGCAACGCGCGGGCTGTCGGTGCGCTCGCCTATCTGCTGGCTACGTCGGGTCGCGCTCGCGCTGGCGACAGTCATCCACACGACGCGAGCAGCGTGGCGCCTGCAGAGGCGGCGACCCTTGAGGCGCATCCCGACATCCATATCGTCTGCGCTGGCCGCGATGGGCGCGCGGCTTACGACGACACGCTCTGCGCCGGCTACCTGACACAGGCGATAATTGAGCGCGCGGCGGTCGGCGGCTCCCCCATCGCGCTCGGGGACGGGGCGCACATCGCGCTTGCCGTGGTTGAGGAGGCCGACCGCAGCGGACCTCTGCGAACGGCGCTCGCCACCTCCGCCGCCGCGCGCGCGCTGGAGCGCATCGGCCTGACAGCAGATCTGGCCTGGTGTGCCGCCACCGGCGCGACAGACCTCGTGCCACGAGTCGTGGCGGTGGATCGGCAGCATGATCTGCTCGTCGTCGAGGCGCCACGGCACGAACTGCCGGGCTCGTGACGGCTGAAGGCAGCTGAAGCGTTCTAGTGAAGAGCGACCATCGGCCCCGCGCAGTGACTGGCATCTGAAGCACGCATCGCAATGCAGGACAAGAGCTTGGCTCAAGGATCGTGAGGTCGGTGACTGAGGAGGATGACAGCGGTGTTTACGCGCGACGACTTGCTGGCGGCTGCCGGCACTCAGCCGGTCGGTGGGCTGTTACCAATGCGCTTCGCGGGTGGCGCGATCGATAGCCGGCAGGTTCAGCCGGGCGAGTTATTCGTGGCCATGCGCGGGGCGACGATGGACGGCCACCACTTCATCGGCGACGCCGTGCGCGCTGGCGCGGCGGCGATTCTCTGCGAGCGGCCGGACCCCGAGGCGGTGGCGCGGGGCGTGCCGCAGGTCATCGTGGCCAGTCCGCTCGACGTGCTGCAGCGGCTGGCCCACCGCCGCCTCCGCGCTCAGCCCTATACACAGGTTATCGCCGTAACAGGCAGCAATGGCAAGACGAGCGTGAAGGAAGCCACGGCCTCGCTGCTGCGGCATCTTGCGCCGACGCTCAAGACGGAAGGCAACCTGAACACCGAGACCGGTCTGCCGCTGACGGTGCTGCGCCTCAACCCAGAGCATCGGTTCGCGGTGCTCGAAATGGGCGCCCAGTGGGTCGGCGAGATCTCGTCGCTGTGCCGTGTCGCGCCGCCAGACGTCGCCGTCGTTACCGTCGTCGGACCGGAGCACCTCGAATTTTTCGGCAGCCTGGAGAATGTTGCGCAGGCGGAAGCAGAGGCAGTGGCCGCACTTCCGCACACTGGCATCGCCATCCTGAACGACGACGACGACGCGGTGCGCGAGATGGCGAAGCAGACCAGGGCCCGCATCGTTACCTACGGGCACAGACTGGGCGCCGACGTGCGCGCCCAGCGTGTGAGCGGCGATCCACTCACCGGCCTGCGCTTTACGCTGTCGTTTGGCGGGCGGCGCGCGCGGGTGCATCTGAACATTCCAGGCGAGCATGCGGTGACGACAGCGCTCGCGGCCGCAGCGGTCGCACTCAGCTGCAGCATGCCGCTGCGCAACGTGGCCACAGGCCTCGAAGAGATCCGCCCCGTCAAGCGGCGAGGCGAGCTCAAGGCGGGCGTGAACGGCATACGGCTGGTGGACGATAGCTACAATGCCAACCGCCAGTCGGCCATCGCCGCCGTCAACCTGCTCAAGGGCGCGACAGTCGCCAACGGGGCGCGCCGCTGGTTCGTCTTTGGCGATATGCTGGAGCTTGGCACGTTTTCCAGGGACGAGCATGCGGTGGTCGGCGTGGCGGCGGCGGGGGCGGTAGACGAGCTGGTGCTGGTCGGCATGGACGTGCAGGCGACCGCCGAGGCGGCGATCCGCGCTGGTATGCAGCCCGCGCGCGTACATCTCTTTTCCGCCAGCCTGCAGAACCCCACCGAGCTGGCACAGGCACGCAGCGCGGCGGCGGCGCTCGTCCGCGCGGCGGGGAAGGCCGGCGATCTCGTGCTCGTCAAAGGCTCGCTGGGCATTGGCATGGATGCGATCGTCACCGACCTGCAAGAGCGACGGGTTGATGGCCACACATCGCCGGAGATCACCGGCCAGCCGAGACCCCTCGCGTAACCGCTGTGACAATGCAGCCACGGCTGCAATCATCCCCCGCTTGCGACGATATGGTACCGTGGTCTCACCTGGCAGCAGCGCACCTCTTCACCAGCTGCCGCCAGCGCAGGAGGCGGTCATGGGCAGCACGTCGTTCTGGCAGGCCGAGCTTTCCGCCACAGGCGCACCAGAGCTGAGCAGCGGGGTGCTCCGCGGCGTCCACGAGGCTGATGTGGCGATTGTCGGCGCCGGGGTCACCGGCACGGCAGGGTGGCGGTGGTGGAGGCGCGGCGGATCGCGGCGGGGGCCAGCGGGCGCAACGGCGGCTTCCTTCTGTGTGGTACGGCCACAGGATACGCGACGGCGAGCGCGACGTACGGTCGCGAGCGTGCGCGCCGCATCTGGGGCTACGGGGTAACCAACCACGCGCTTGCGGCCGCGCTCGTTCGTGAGGCACACGAGCTCGGCTGGGACTGCGGGTACGCCAGGCACGGCAGCCTGCGCGTCGCGGCCTCCGCGGACGAGATGGAGGAGCTACGCCGGTGCGTGCCCCTGCTGCTCGAAGATGGCTGGCAAGCCGAGCTGGTGGAGCGCGACGCCTTGCCTATGCGCCTGCGCGCCGCCTACCACGGCGCGGTATTTTACCCGGCGGACGGCGAGGTGCAGCCCGCGCGGTACGTCACGGGGCTGGCCCTGCTGGCGCAGCGCGCGGGAACGATTTTCTATGGCGAGAGTCCCGTCACTGACGTAAGTGAGACGCGTGGCGGCGTCCTCGTCACCAGCGAGCTTGGCAGCATCCAGGCGCGGACGGCGGTGCTGGCGACGAATGCCTGGCTGCCCGAGCTCGGCGCACGGCTCGACGCCTCCTGGCTCTCCAGCGTCCTGGCGCCGACCCGCGGCCAGATGCTCGTCACTGAGCCGATCCCCGAGCGCCTCTTTGCGTGCCCGTGCTACGCGGATGAAGGCTATCAATACTGGCGGCAGCTGGAGGATGGGCGGCTGGCGGTCGGCGGCTGGCGCAACCACTCGCCCGCCAGCGAAGCGGTTGCCGACGAAACACCCGCTCAGCCCATACAGCAGCGGCTCGAAGGCTTCGTGCGCGACACGCTGGGCCTGGCCGCGACGGGCGTGGAGCACCGCTGGGCCGGCATCATGTCGTTTTCGCGCGATGGGCTGCCGCTCGTCGGCAGGCTGCCGGGCACCCGGCATTGCTACCTGGCCGGTGGCTACACGGGGCACGGCAATGCCTACGCCGTCCACGCGGCACACGTGCTGGCCGCGCTGATTCAGGGAGAGCATGACCCGGATGCGGACCTGTTCGATCCGGCACGATTCTTGGCAGCCGATCCGCCGGGACCAATCGACCTCAACAGCTAGGCTGGCGAGCCTGAAGGAGCGCAATGACTCGCGTCACCGTCCATAAGCTTGATTTGCGCGGCGAGGTCGTGGTGCGCTACGACGCCGAGCTCACCGAGCGGTTCGCCAACGGCGTGCGGCTGGAGGCGAGATGGACACGGCCGGAGCTGCCGCTGGGGTACACGCGCTTTACACCAGGCGATCTGTTCGTCGAGTGGTTCTACACCGATCGCTGGTATAACATCTTCGAGATTCACACGGCGGAAGGCCATCTGAAAGGCTGGTACTGCAACATAGCTGAGCCGGCCAGCATCGCGGCGGGTGTCGTGGCCAGCCGCGATTTGCTGCTCGATCTCTGGGTGGATCCGCACGGGGAGGTGCAGGTGCTGGACGAGGACCAGTTTGCTGCCGCCGAATTGGACGACGCCACCCGCAGGCGCGCCCAGCAGGCGCTATTGGAGCTCAAGGCCACCGTACAGGCCAGGCAGCCCCCGTTTCACGCTATTGCGTGAGTTGCCCCCTCCGCTGAAGCGGCTGGCGGCGCAGGCGGAGAGCGTCGAGGCGAGCGGCTAGCTCTGCCGATCGCATGCATGCCGCCGGCTCGTGACCGGCAGCATGCGTGGACCGAGGGTATGGATCAGCATTCGCTGGCGGGCGGCGCGTATAGGAGCGTGTGGCATGCCGACACCACACGGCTGCCGATGTCTCTGAGGTAGACGCCCACCAGCATCAAGCGGTTGAGTGGCGCGGCGTTGCGGGGACTGCGGGCGATCTCGCGCTCGAGCGCCATCTTGAACAACCGAAACAAGCGCTCGAGCTCGGCATCTTCCTCGACCAGCCGGCGTGCCAACACCTTGTCACGCGCCGTGCAAGCGACGACGCAGCCGCGCAGCTCGACGTATACCTGGCGCACCAGCTGAACCAGTAGCGTTGGCGCGTCGCTCCGCACACGCCGCAAGTGCGCCTCGGCCATGCCGCCAAGGGCCAGCGCCTGGACCGCGAGGTGCTTGACCGCGGTCGAGATGAGCGCGAATTCGGACGCCAGCTGCTGGACTTCGACGATGCGACGAAGGTCGTCGCCGGACGCGAGACGCCTGGCGAGCAAGTCGAGCGACTTTTGGTGAATAACGCGATACGCCTGCGCGCAGGCTCGCTCGCCGTCGATTGCCACGTGCGCGCTGTCGGTCGCCTGAGGTAGCACGATGGCTGCCGCAGCGTTCTTGTAGCTGTCCTCGGCCAGTAGTCCTAGCTCGGTTGTCTCTTCGACGAGCGCCCTGAGCTCTGCTTCTTCTATGTGCGCCATCTCCATTTGCGTCATCATCAACGCGCCTCCGTGCTTCCTTCTTCATCAACGGCAGCCGGCAACACCGGCCAGCCAACGCTCCTCCAGCGCGGCCGCGCCCGACGTCAGGCTATCGAGCCGCGCGCAAGTGATCCCACCCGGCGGCGTCGAGCGGTGAGATTGTGCCGTCGCCACTCTTCAAGCCAAGTGTGCCTGGCGAGTTCGTGATTGTCCCGATCTGATGGGCCTCACCGCCGACCTCGCCAACCATCTGCAGCGCCGCGTCGAGCCCGTCCGGCGGCACGCTAAAAAGCAGCTCGTAATCCTCCCCGCCGGCCAACGCGAACATCACCGCATCCTGCCCGCGCGCAAGCGCGACCTGCGCCGCGGCGGGATGCACCGGAATTCGCTCGACTTCGAGCAGCGCGCCGACGCCGCCGGCGGCGCAGAGATGCCCCAGATCCGCTGCTAGCCCGTCACTGATATCGATCATTGCCGTCACCGCGCCGCCCCTGGCAAGGATCTGCCCCTCTCGCACGCGCGGCGTCGGGGAAACGAGCGACTTTCGTGCTGCCTCGCGCAGCTCGGGCGAGATCTGCATGTGCAAATCGTCCGTGGTGGCGAGCTGCAGCCCCGCCGCCGCCGCCCCGAGCGAGCCGGTGACACACAACACATCCCCCTGGCGCGCACCCGAGCGCAAGACGGCCTGGTGCCGTTGCACGCGCCCGAGCAGCGTCACATCCAACGTCAAGGGCCCACTGGTTGAAGCGACGTTTCCTCCCACAATGGCGACGGCAAAGCTTTCAGCGAGCGCAGCCATTCCAGCGTAGATGCCATCTAGCAAGGCGACGTCCGTCGTTGGAGGCACCAGCAACGAGACGAGCGCCCAGAGCGGCTCCGCGCCCATCGCGGCGATGTCGCTGAGATTGACCGCGAGCGCTTTGTGGCCGATCTCTTCCGGTGTCGCCACTGCGCGCAGGAAATGCCGCCCGTCCACCAGAGCATCCACCGTGGCGACCAACAGTGCGGCGGCACCCAGGTCGACCAGGGCGGCATCATCGCCGGTGGACAGGATTACATCGGGACGGCTTGGCAGGTGCGCTGCCAATCGCTCGATAAGTCCGAACTCGCCAAGATCCGAGACCTGCACGGGGGCAACTCCTGCCTGCGGATGGCCGCTGGAGCAGACTCCCCCGGACAGCGCATGCGAGCAAGTATACGTTCGCCGCCCTAAAGGTGGCAAGAGACGAATGTTCGAGCTTGAGTGCGTAGGAAGGCATTTTTGCCTAGTCCTAGAACTTGTGGTCGCATCGCCTTGTGTGGTACACTATCCGTCAGTGCGAGGCCAGGTAGCATGTGCGCCGACGGAACCTCGCCCGACTATTTTGGGTCCACCAGGGGGCCTTCACTCATGGAATTGACCTGGCTGGGGCACTCGTGCTTCCGCCTGCGTGGTAAAGATGCCACGCTTATCACTGACCCTCCCGCACCGGCAACCGGGTACACACTCGGACGCATCTCCGCCGACATCGTCACCATCAGCCATCACCATGTCGGGCATGACTATGCCCGCAGCATAACTGGCGATCCGCGTGTGGTGGACGGCCCTGGCGAGTATGAGATCGAGCAAATCCTGATCAGTGGCATCAAGACGTATCACGACCGCGAGCGGGGCAAGCTGCTCGGTCGCAACACGGCGTACCTTGTCACGATGGATGACGTGGAGATCTGCCATTTGGGTGACCTCGGCGGTCCGCTGGACGACAACGCGCAAGAGGCGCTGAGTGGCGCCGACGTGCTGCTCGTCCCGGTTGGCGGCGGCAATTCGCTCAACGCCGAGCAGGCGGCAGAGGTTATCTCACAGATCGAGCCGCGTATCATCGTGCCGATGCACTACGCGACGGCGGCCTATAAGCCGCATGGAGAGGGCCTCGACCCGGTCGAGAAGTTCTGTAGAGAGATGGGAGTCGATGTGGCTGAACCGCTCGCTAAAGCGGTGATCACCAAGTCATCGCTTCCCATCGAGCCGCAAGTGATGATACTCACCTACCGCGGCTGAGCAACAAGCAAGGAGGGGCTAGTCCCGCACGACGGGAACTAGCCCCTCCCCTTTTGAGGAGATTTCGCAAGCTCGCGCCGTATGTCGCTATGCTGTCGTGGTGTGTCTAGAACTGTATGGCAAGGGGGAGCATGACATGTCGAAGTTCTTATTCGTCACTGGCGGTGTGGCCTCGTCCGTCGGCAAGGGCATTGCCGTCGCCTCGATGGGGCGTTTGCTCAAGAGCCGTGGGATATCTGTTGCCATCATGAAGCTCGACCCCTACATCAATGTTGACCCCGGCACAATGTCGCCGTATCAGCACGGCGAAGTCTTCGTCACGGATGACGGCGCCGAAGCCGACTTGGACCTCGGCCACTACGAGCGCTTCACCGACGAGGCCGCCAGCCAGGCAAGCAATGTCACAACCGGGCAGGTCTACGCCTCGGTGATCGGCAAAGAGCGGCGCGGTGAGTATCTGGGCGGCACGATTCAGGTCATCCCCCACATCACCAATGAGATCAAGGAGCGCATCCGCGCGCTGGCGACCACGAGCGGAGCCGATGTCGTCATCTGTGAGGTCGGCGGAACGGTAGGCGACATCGAAGGCGAGCCGTTCCTCGAAGCCATTCGCCAGCTGCGCAAAGAAGTCGGACGCGATGACGTCCTGTACCTGCACGTGACGCTGCTCCCCTATATCGGCGCCACCAAGGAGCTCAAGACGAAGCCGACGCAGCACAGCGTGAAAGAACTTCTGCGCGCCGGCATCCAACCCGACGTCATCCTCTGCCGGGCAGACTATCCCGTCAGCGACGAGATCCGCGATAAGATCGCCCTCTTCTGCAATATCGAGCGCCGCGCCGTTCTCCCCCTGGTCACCGCCGACACCATCTACGAGGTGCCGCTGATGCTGGAGAGCGCCGGGATGGGCGATTATCTGGTCGAGACGCTGCGTCTGGAGCAGGCACAGCCGGCGGACCTTGGCGAATGGCAAGAGCTCGTCGCACGGATCGCCATCAAGAAGCCGGCGGTGCGCGTGGCGCTGGTCGGCAAGTACGTCGAGCTGCACGACGCCTATCTGTCGGTGGTCGAGTCGCTGCGCCACGCCGGCTGGGCACATGGTGTCGATGTCGAGGTCGAGTGGATCAACTCCGAGAAGCTGGAAACGTCTTGGGAGGAGTACGAGCCGGTGCTCGCCTCAGTGGATGGCATTCTGGTGCCGGGTGGTTTTGGCCACCGCGGCATCGAAGGCAAGATTGCCGCCGGCAAGTTCGCCCGCGAGCGCAACATCCCCTATCTCGGCCTGTGTCTTGGCTTGCAGACGGCGGTCATCGAGTTCGCCCGCAACGTGCTTGGGTTGGCGGACGCCAACAGTGGCGAGTTCGACGCGGACTCGAAGAACAAAGTTATCGACTTGATGCTTAGCCAGCGTACCGTCGCAGATAAGGGCGGCACGATGCGGCTGGGCCAGTGGGTCTGCTGCCTCACGCCTGGCAGTAAGGCAGAGCAAGCCTACGGTCAGCCGATCATCTTCGAGCGCCATCGCCATCGCTACGAGTTCAACAATGCGTATCGCAAGCGGATGGAAGCGCACGGCATGGTGCTCAGTGGCCGCTCGGCGGACGGCAGCCTCATCGAGATCATCGAGCTCCGGGACCACCCCTGGTTCGTCGGGACGCAGTTCCACCCGGAATTCAAGAGCCGGCCCACGCGGCCGCATCCACTCTTCCGCGGTTTCGTCGGCGCGGCGGTGGCCCGCGCCGGGCACGCCAAGGACGCTGCCGCCGCCCGGGCGGACGGACTGGCGTACAAGAATGGGCACCAGCCGCCCGCGGACAAGGTGGTGGCGAGTAGCCTCGCCGGCAGCTAAGCGCGACCTCGCGTCGCTGCGTCCCGTTCCATGCCGGCTCTGGGCCGGCTCTGGGCCGGCTCTGGCGCCCCTTCCCCGCAGATGAGGAAGGGGCGCTGACGTGAGAGCCAACGGCGCTTATTTGTCCCGCTCGGTGGCCGCGAGCGCGGCCTGTGCGGCGGAGAGACGCGCCACCGGGACGCGGAACGGCGAGCAGCTGACGTAGTCCAGCCCGACCTCATTGCAGAAGGCGATACTGTCGGGGTCGCCGCCGTGCTCGCCACAAATGCCGACCTCCAGATGCGGGTTCGACGCGCGCCCTTCCTCGACAGCGATCCGCACCAGGCGCCCTACACCTTCACGGTCCAGCGTCTGGAACGGGTTGGTCTTGAGAATCTTGACCGGCTCCTCCAGTCCCGGCTCCTCCAGGCCCTCAACGTACTTCAGCAGGAACTTGCCCTCGGCGTCGTCCCGGCTCATGCCGAACGTCGTCTGCGTCAGGTCGTTGGTGCCGAAGCTGAAGAAGTCGGCTTCCTCCGCAATCTGTCCCGCGGTCAGCGCGGCGCGGGGCAGCTCGATCATCGTGCCGAACTTGTACTCGACCTTGCCGCCCAGCTCGCTCGTGACCTCCTTGGCGACCGCCTCGAGCTGGCGGCGCACCTCGCGCAGCTCGTTCACATGGCCGACCAGCGGAATCATGATCTTGGGCTGGAGCTTGACGCCCTCGCGGGCGACATTGGCCGCCGCCTCCAGGATGGCCCGCGTCTGCATGACGTTGATCTCCGGGAAGAGCAGTCCAAGCCGGCAGCCGCGCAGCCCCAGCATCGGATTCGCCTCGCGCATGGCGGCGACCGCGTTGAGCAGCGTGCGCTTCGCGGCCAGCTCCGCTTCGTCGGCGCCGGTCGCCTCCATCCGCGTGACCTCGACCAGCAGCTCCTCGTAGCTCGGCAGGAACTCGTGCAGCGGCGGGTCAATCAGCCGGATGACGACGGGGTAGCCCTCGCCGGTGGCGGGGTTGCGCATGGCGCGGAAGATGCCCTCGAAGTCCGACCGCTGGAACGGCAGCAGCTGCGCCAGATATTGCTCGCGCTCGGCTTTCGTCGGCGCGAGGATCATGCGCTGCACGATGGGCAGGCGCTCCTGCTCCATAAACATGTGCTCGGTGCGGCAGAGGCCGATGCCTTGTGCGCCAAAGGTGATGGCGCGCTCCGCGTCACGTGGGTAGTCTGCATTGGCCCAGACGCCGAGCGTACGAATGTTGTCCGCCCACTCCAGCAGAGTGCGCAGGTCATGCTCGTCCTCGAAGTTGGACTCCACCGTCTTGATCGCGCCGAGGTAGACGGTGCCAGTGGTGCCGTCGATCGAGATCTCGTCGCCCTCGTGCACCACCTTGTCGGTGCCGCGGACCTCGAAGATCCGCCGCTCGTAATCGACTCGGATGCCTTCGCAGCCGACCACGGCCGGCAGACCCAGGCCGCGCGCCACGACAGCGGCATGGCTGCCCGTACCGCCGCGGCTGGTGAGGATGCCGCGCGCCACCAGCATGCCGTGCACGTCATCCGGGCTGGTCTCCTGGCGCACGAGGATGATGCGCTCACCGGCCTTGCCCGCCGCCTCTGCGCGGTCGGCGTCGAAGATAGCTTTGCCCACTGCCGCGCCGGGCGAGGCGTTCACGCCGCGCGCCAGCTCGCGCCCCTCCGCCGTCGCCTGCTTGATGTCGCCGTCGTCGAAGCGTGGCAGCAGCAGCTGCACCACCTGCCCTGGCTCGACGCGCTGCACGGCCTCCTGCTCGGTGATCAGTCCTTCGCGCACCATATCCACCGCGATCTTGACTGCCGCCGCCGCCGTGCGCTTGGCCGAGCGCGTCTGCAGCATATAGAGGCGGCCCTTCTCGACGGTGAACTCCAGATCCTGCACGTCGCGATAGTGCTGCTCTAGCCGCCGCGCAATCTCCTGAAACTGCTCGGCGACGCTGGGCATCTCATCGGCCAGCTTGTCGATGGGAGACGTATTACGGATGCCAGCCACCACGTCTTCGCCTTGCGCATTGATGAGGTAGTCGCCGTACAGCCGCTGCTCGCCGGTGGAAGGATTGCGCGTGAACGCGACACCGGTGGCGCTTTCGTTGCCCATGTTGCCGAACACCATGGTCTGCACGTTGACAGCGGTGCCAAGGTCGTGGGGAATCTTGTTGAAGTTGCGATAGTCTATCGCGCGCTTGTTATTCCACGAGGCAAAGACGGCCTCGATGGCGAGTCGCAGCTGGTCGTAGGGGTCCTCGGGGAACGGCTTGCCCGAAGCGTCGCGCGCGATCTGCTTAAAGTCCTCGACCATCTGCTTTAGCGCGTCGGCGGGAATGTCAGCATCGGTCGCCGCGCCCGTCTTCTGCTTGTACTCTTCGATCTTATGCTCGAAGGCGTCGGCTTTGGCGTCCAGCACGATCTTCGAGAACATCTGCACGAAGCGCCGGTAGGCGTCGTAGGCGAAGCGCTCGTCGCCGCTGGCGGCGATGATACCCTTCACCGTCTCATCGGTGAGGCCCAGGTTCAGCACGGTGTCCATCATGCCCGGCATGGAGAACTTGGCGCCCGAGCGTACCGAGACGAGCAGCGGATTCTCGGGATCGCCGAACGTCTTGCCGGTTTGCTCCTCGACGGTGCGCAGGGCGGCGAGCGCCTGGTCCCACAGTCCAGCCGGGAACTGCTTGCCGTCGCGGTAGTACTCGTTGCAGGCCTCGGTGGTGATGGTGAAGCCGGGGGGAACGGGCAGGCCGGCGTTGGTCATTTCGGCGACGCCGGCGCCCTTGCCCCCCAACAGGTCGCGCATCTTGGCATTGCCCTCGGAAAACAGGTAGACCCACTTGTGCGGCGACTGCGCCACCGCCTGGTCCAGTGTCAGTTGTGTTGTCTGTGCCACGCGTCTTGCCTCCTCAGCAGCGGTGCGGTAGAGCAGATCAATTGAAACGCACTCATTATAGCGAAGTTTGTGCGTGTCGTGACGAATGCAACGGTTGCGATGCCCTGCTCGGCGGCTCGCTTTTCCTACGGCGCCGTTCCCCAGCCACCCCCACCGGGCGTGGCGATGGTGAGCCGCGAGCCGGCGGGCAGTGTGCGCCGCAGCTTGCCGGGTAGCCGCTCCTCGCTGCCGTCCGGCAGGCGCAGCGTGTTTTCTCCCAGCGCACCGGGCTGCCCGCCCGCCAGGCCATAGGGCGCGTGGCGGCGCCGCTCCGTCAACAGACTGACCTCGACCTCGCGAAGGAAGTGAAACGTGCGCACGATGCCGTCGCCGCCGGCGAAGTGGCCCGTGCCGCCGGAGCCGTGGCGGATCGCATACTGCTCGATGCGCACCGGCAGTGCTCGCTCCAGCGCCTCGATCGGCGTATTCAGCGTATTCGTCATGTGCACCTGCACGCCAGACGTGCCGGACCAGGACGGCCCGCCACCGGCGCCGCCGCCGATCGTCTCGTAATACGCGAACGCGCTGCTAGGTGCCACGGGGCCGAAGGTGATGTTATTCATGGTGCCCTGGCTCGCGGCGGGGATGCGCTCCGGCAGCACCTGCGCCAGCGCGGCCAGCGCCACGTCCACGATGCGCTGACTGGTCTCGACGTTCCCGCCGGCCACCGCCGCCGGTGGCCGCGCGTTGACGAGCGTCCCCTCCGGCGCGATCAGCGAGATCGGGCGCAGGCTGCCGGCGTTGGTGGGAATGTCTTCGCTGACGGCCAGGCGCAGCGCGTAGGTCACGGCGCTCAGTGTGATGGCCGCCACAGCATTGAGGCTGCCGGCCACCTGTGGCGCGGTGCCAGTGAAGTCGAAAATGGCGGCATCGCCCTGGATGCGAAGCGCTAGCGCAATTGGCAGGTCGCAGGTGCCAAGACCGTCGTCGTCCAGGTAGTCCAGGCTGTGCACCTCGCAGTCTGGCAGCTCGGCCAGCAGCGAGCGCGTCACACGCTCGGCGTAGTCTTGCAGTGCCGCGCCGTAGGCCGCCACCTCGTCCAGCCCATAGCGCGCAACATACTGCTCCACTCGCTTGATGCCGATGCGGTTGGCCGCGAGCTGCGCCAGTAGGTCGCCACGCCGCTCGTCCGGGGTGCGCACGTTGCGCAGGAAAACGCTCAGCAGTCCCTCGTCGAGCTCGCCGCCCCGGCAGATCTTCACCGGCGGCAGGATGATGCCTTCCTGGTAGATCTCGCTGGCCAGGCTCAAGCTGCCCGGCGCGATGCCGCCGACGTCGGCGTGGTGCGCGCGATTGGCGGCGTAGAAAACTGGGCGCGGATGTCCGGCGATGAAGATCGGCGCGACCAGTGTGATGTCGGGCAGATGCGTCCCGCCGGCATAGGGATCGTTGAGCACGACCATGTCGCCGGGGGCGAAGCTATGCGCGTTCAGCGCGGCGCGCACGCTCTGCGGCATCGAGCCGAGATGGACCGGCAAGTGCTCGGCCTGCGCGATGGTGTCGCCCGCCGCGTCGAAGACAGCGCACGAGAAGTCGCGCCGCTCTTTGATGTTCGGGCTGAAGCCGGTGCGCATGAGCACTTCGCCCATCTCTTCGGCCACCGCGGCGAAGAGCTGCTTGAAGACTTCGAGCCGCACGGGGTTCGTGTCGCTGTGCATCGCCTGCCTCGCCTTCCCTCACGCCTCTAAGCTACTCTAACACACGTCTCCACCGTCACCTGGCCAACGCACATTCTTGCTGAGGCAGCATGATCGTGCAGACGGCCAACCTGGTTTGTGGAGTGCCAGGGCAGCGGACGGCAATGGCCGGGGCACACGGAAGCGCGATGCCGCTCGCAGCGCCGCGCGGAAGCAGAGCAGTTCCAGGGTGTGTGGCATCATCGCCGAGGAATTACACTCGCCACATAACCGGTGGGTCTTGCTCAATTGCGCCGGTGGCCAATACCTCGTCGCGCAGGCCATCCCATCCGGCGCGTCATGGCCGGTGAGGAGACCTGCGCGACGATGACGCGCGCTAGCGTCCGATGTCCTTGCGCACGAAGCGCGCTGAGGCGAGCACCAACGCCACCGCGGCGACGGCCAGGACGAGCAGCGTATCCCCTATCGGCAGGCCATGCGCCAGCGGCGTGCCATAGTAGTAAAAGGCGGAGAGCCGCTGCGTCGCATCCGGCAAGTTCAGCTCTGGCCCCACGAAGGTGATGAAGAACCAGAACACCAGCAAAAAGCTCAACAGACCGGTGTCTATCGCCGTGCGCAGCCAGCCGGCGAACAGGTAGCCCAGGGCCGCCGTCAACAGTCCGAGCGGAATCATGGAAAGCGAGGCGGCGGCAATATTGCCCCCGTCGAGCGCCAGACCGCTGGCGGCCGAGGCCAGCACCGTCAACACCAGGGTTAGCACAGCAATGATGACCGTCGCGGTCGTGACGGCGCCAAAGCGCGCCAGCAAGACCATCAAGCGCGGCTGAGGCGTTGACAGCACCAGCTCCTGCAGGCCGTCTTCTTCATCGGCCGCCCAGCGGCTTGCCTGGGTGACGGCAAAGGCCATCAACAGCAGCGGCAAGAAGATGAAGAGGAAACCCAACAGAGCTGAGTTGGTGCTGACATCGCTGCCGCCAACCTTGGTAATCAGGTCTTTCAGAGCCGGCGAGCTATCGTAGAGGGATCTGAGTTGTTGCTCTGTTTGTGCGACGATGAAGACCATCCATGCAGCAAACCCGGCGATGACGACCGTCCACCAGAAGGTGGGAACCGCAATCTTCGCCAGGCTGCGCGCGTAGACCGAGCGCAGCGACCAGGCGTTCACAGGAAGCGCATCTTCGGGCCGCGGCGCGCGCTGGGGCAGGCTCAGCCAGCTCGGGACCGCCACCGTCGCGCCCACGTCGCGCCGCACGAACAGCCAGACCGCCGCGCCGCTCAAGAGCACGCACAAAACCACCATCACCAGTAGCGCAAGAGGATCGGTGCCGTAGCTCGGAATCAGCGGCTTGCTCAGGTTGTAGTAGTAGATGGGGGACAGGCGCGAGATCCAGTCGGTGTCGGGAATGATCCGATGGATCATGTCCACCACCACGAAAAGCGCCAGCAGTCCGCCTGTGATGCCTGCCGCAGCGCGACGCTCCTGGGTGAACTGCGAGAGCAGCAGTGCGAGGCTGCCAAAGACGCCGCAGATCAGCGCGAGATTCAGGCCAAAAAACAGAGCGCCTCCCAAGCCAAAGTCGGCGCCGTAGCGCTCGCCCCCGGCGAAGGCCAGCAGCCCGACGAGCAGACCCATCGCCAGCAGCGCCGTCCACATGGCTGCCAGTTTCTCCAGCGCCACCCGCCCGCGCCCACGCGGCAGCGAGAGCAGCACATCCAGCGAGCCGCGCTCCTCCTCGCCGCGCAGCATACGGCTGCCCACCAGAATCGGCCAGAGGGCCATCACCAGAATCGTAAAGCCATATTTCCAGGTGGCGTAGCCACCAGGAGTGTCAACTCTTATCGGCTCGGCAATCCAGGCGAACGATCCTGCCAGACTGGCGAGTGTGGCACGGGCGGCGGGTGTGGCGATCAGCGCGGAGACGGCGGAGAGCACCGAGTAGATGAGCAAGCCCATGCCCAGGCCCCAGCCGAGAATGGCGATGCGGAAATCACGCAGCGTTTTGAGATAGACGCTACTGAACCACACGTTGAGCCTCCTTGACGGCCTGGCCGTCGCCTTCGTAGTAGCGCAGGAAGATGTCTTCCAGGCTGGGCTCGTGGCTCGTCAACGTCACGACGGGGTGCTGGGCTGCCGCTTTGACCACCGCATCCACACTCCCCAAGACGGACAGGCGCAGCGTGTGCCCATCCGGCAGCGCCTCTACCCGCTCCACGTCGTTCAGCGCTTTGAATGCCTCGGCGGGTACACTATCGGCAAAGGTGATGATGACTTCGTGGCGCTTGATGTCCTTGAGCTCGGCGACGCTGCCCACGCGCACGAGCTGCCCCTCGCGGATGATGCCCACACGATCGGAGGTCTGTTCCACCTCGCTCAAGATATGTGAGGAGAGAAAGACCGTGCGCCCGTCGTCGCGCACTTCCCTGACCATCCGGTTAAACTCTTGCTGATTGATGGGGTCCAGACCGTTGGTGGGCTCGTCGAGGATGAGCAGGCGCGGGCGATGCATGAACGCCTGGATCAGCACGACCTTGCGCTTGTTGCCGCTAGAATACTGGCGAAACTTGCGGGTGGGATCCAGGTCCAGCCGCTGGACGAGCTGCTTGAGATATGCTTGATCGACGCCACCGCGCAGATGGCCGAAGTATTCCAGGAGCTGCCCGCCGGTCAGGCCGGGATCGAGCGCGGGTTCGCCGGGCAGATAGCCGACCAGCTTCTTGATCTCGATGGACTGCTGCCAGACATCCATCCCCGCGATGCGCGCCGTGCCCGCGTCGGCCTTGAGCAGCGCCATCAGCAGGCGGATGGTCGTCGTTTTGCCCGCGCCGTTGGGGCCCAGAAAGCCGAAGACTTCGCCCTCGGTCACCTGGAAGGAGACGTCGGTAATGCCGCGCTTGCTGCCGTAGCGCTTCGTCAGATGTTCGAGCTCGATGATAGCTGTCATACGGTGAATGTCCTCCCCCTCACTGCCTTTACTGAAGGTGTTCCTCGACTGACTTGACTTTCTCTAGCCACTCGACCACAGCTTGTTTGCCCACCGCGCTGTCGCTGGGAGGCCGCTCTGGCTCCAGCCAGCGGCGAATCAGGTCGCTGATCGTCTCGGTCAGCTGCTCCAGAGATGGCGTTTGCTCCCAGCCGAAGATCTCCGGTGTGCTGATGATGCCAATCTTGAGCGCGCTCGTCAGAAACGCGATGACGGACACAGGAAGATCGGCGCGAATCAGCCCGGCGCGCTGTAGCTGGACGATGTACTCCTCGTAATCGCCCGTCAGCTGAGCGAGTGTCGCCGGATCGAAGACGTCTCTCATCCCCTGGAAAACATCTGTCTTGCCTCTCATGATGGCTGACATGAGCGGATTGGTGAGGGCAGCCATCATTCCATGCGTCCAGAGGCGGTGCGGTAACCCGCCCTCTGGATCGGCGGCAATTCGCTGCGTCACGTCTGCCATGGCCTGTTGCTGTGCGTGGATGATGGCGGCGCGAAACAGCTCGTTCTTATCCCTCCAATGTAGATAGATCGTGCCCTTGGCCACGCCCGCCTCGTGGGCCACGTCATCGATCGTCGTCTTGCGAAAGCCCCAGCGGACCAGCAGCGTGGCGGCAGCTTCTAGAATACGCTCCTCGCGCAGCTTCCGCTCATCAGACTGCGGCTGAGGCGGCCCATCACCCATTGGCCTCCGATTGCCGACCTTGCTACTGATTGCCATCGTTCCCTACTTTCCTATCGGCTCTCGTGTGACCAGATGAACCAGATGAACCAAATCAACGCTTCTGGTCATATCGTAGATTGGGATGAGTGAAAAGTCAAGCGGATCGTCGACGGCGTGCTGCCGCGCCGCCATGGTTCGAGCCGCCTTCCATAACGCCGCTCGACGCAGGTCCTCGATCGCCCATCCACCAGCAGCGTTCACTCACGCCGTTGCCTCGCGTGCACGGACGCAGGAACACAATCAGCCGGCCAAGGCATCGTTCAGATGACACCCGCCGATCCGCTCGTGTTGCGCCTCCCAGTGTGGCATGGTAGAACAGCAGCAATGGCGGTCAGGGAGGGAACGATGGCACAGCACGAGCGCTCGTTTCAGGCGTGGTTCGACGAGGTGCGCGACTACACACTGCGGCTCGTCGGCATCCGCAGCGTCAGCCCAAGTGCGGGCGAGAGCGAGGTGGCGCGCGAGGTGGTGCGCTTGCTGTGCCAGGGCGGCCTGGGCGCCGCGTACACTGCCGTTGGGCTGGATCCGCTGGCGGGCGATGCGTACGGCCGCCACACTGCCTACGCGTTCCTCAAGGGCGCCAGCGCGCGCACAATCGTGCTGCTCGGCCACATCGACACCGTGGACACGGCCGACTTCGGCGCGCAGGAGCCGTGGGCGCTCGATCCACTGGCGCTTTCGGGGCGGCTGGACGCACTCGTCCAGCGCGCGCCAGCAGCGGCACACGATCTCGCCACGCACCCTGATGATTGGCTGTTTGGGCGCGGCGTGATCGACATGAAGAGCGGTGTGGCTGCCAACATCGCGGTCATGCGGCATCTGGCCGGGCTGGCCAGCGCTGGCACACTGCCGCTCTCGGTCGTCTTCCTGGCGACGCCGGATGAAGAAAATGAGTCGGCGGGCGTGCTCCAGTCCGTACGCTTTCTCCTGCGCCTGCGCGACGAACATGGGCTCACCTACCTTGGAGCCATCAATACCGACTACACGACGGCTCAGTATCCCGGCGACCCGCATCACTACATATACACCGGCACGATCGGCAAGCTGCTTCCCAGCGTGCTCGCGGTCGGCCGCGAGTCACACGTCGGCGATCCCTTCGACGGACTAGACGCCAATCTGCTGGTGGCAGAGCTGATTCGTGACCTGAGTATGAACGACGCCCTGTGTGATGTCGTGCGGGGGCAGGCGGTGCCGCCCCCGGTCACGCTGCATGCCGCCGACCTGAAGAGCACGTACGACGTGCAGCTTCCGTTTGCCGCCTCGTTCTATCTGAACGTGCTGACCCTCTCGATGACGCCGGGCGCCCTGCTGGAGCGGCTACGCGAGGTGGCGCAGTCGGCGCTGACACGCCTGTTGCGACGCCTGGACGAGACGGAGGCCAGGTGGCTAGCGGCGGCTGGCAAGGCGGCGCGCGCGGCCAGCGTTTCGCCACGGCGCGGCGCGGTGCTCACCTACGCAGAGCTGCATGCCGCCGCGGTGAAGCGAGTGGGTGCGGCGGCGGTGGCCGGTGCGCTGAATGAGGAATGGAGCCGCTGGCCGGAGCAGCTCGACAAGCGCACGCGCAGCATGCAGCTTGTGTGGCGGCTGTGGCAGGTCGCCGGCGCGGCCGGCCCGGCCGTCGTGCTGTACTACTCGCCGCCGTACTATCCCCACGTCGCGGCGTCGCCCTGCCCGCTGCATGACGCGGTCGCCGCGGTTGCCGCTGCGCACCCCGAGCTGAGCCTGCGCGTCGAGGAGTTCTTCCCGTACCTCTCGGACCTGAGCTATCTCCGCCTGCACAACGAGACCGACATCGCGCCGCTGACGGCCAATATGCCTGTCTGGCGCGACCCAGCAGCGCCAGCGCGGCCCGGCTCGTACACACTGCCGCTGGAAGCGATCCGCGCGCTCGATATGCCCGTCGTGAATCTCGGGCCGTATGGCGCCGGCGCCCACCAGGCCAGCGAGCGCGCGCGCATGTCCTACTCGTTTGGCACGCTGCCGCAGCTGCTGCTGGAGACGATCCAACGCCTTGGCTAAGCGGGCAGGCTATACTTCGAAGTCATCCAGCGTGTTGGCGATGTGATTCACTTCGTCCAGCGTCTGGCCGCGGGCGCGCTGGATGCGCTCCATGCGCTTCTGGAACTGCGTCAGCGAGTACTGCACCACCTCATCGCGCTCCAAATTGAAAGGGCGGTCGTTCTCCTCGTACTGGTCGTAGACTTCGTTCACGAAGCCGAGGGCCAAAGGTAGCAGCTCGTTCATGCGTGACTCGAACGCCTCCCACACGATGTCGCCGTGCTCGGCCATCAGCCGCGAGAGAAAGTAGACGGCGAAGGCCAGGTGACGCGACTCGTCGCGCTTGAGCAGCGCGACGAACTGTTGCATGCCGGGCATGATGCCGTTCTCGGTCAGCGTGCGGTGGTAGCCGTAGTAGCCGGTCTCCGCCAGCACGCCTTCGACGATCATGTTGTACGTCGCCGACGCTCGCACCTGTGCCACCGGAGAGGGGTCCGTCAGCAGCCGGCCCATCGCGGCGGGCAGCTCCTCATAAAATATCTTGCGGTAGCTGGGTACGTGGTAGTGACTCAGGTCCGAGTGATCGCGCGCAACCTCGTCGAAGAAGCGGCGAAAGCCCTCGACATGCTTCGCCTCTTCCCACAGGAACGAGGTCAAGTATATCTCTTCCTCGATGCGCCCCTCGCGTGCGACGACCATGATGAGAGGGAGGAGATCCAGCGTGACGGACTCTTCGCCGGCCAGGAAGAGCGCGCCCTGGCGCGCGAGGGCGTCGCGCTGCCGCTCCGACATCGCGTCCCAGTCGGTCACATCGCGGCTGAAATCGATGTCGCGCGGATCCCAGGTGCCCAGCTTCTTCGCCTTGTGCCAGAGTCGCATCGGCGGCAAACCCTGCCGCAAGCCTTGCGTGCTCGTTGTCGTGAAGACGCGACCGCCCGCGCTCGCCGTCATGTCCGCACCCTCCCGTCCAAAGCCAGCGCCTGATGCTCTCGCTTCGTGCGGCAAGTCTACCATGGGCCGCGTCAGCGTTCGCCGTAGCTGGCAAACATGCCCTCATCGCTCGGCGATCAGATGCGCCTCCGCGCAGCGGACCCCGTGCGCGCCGACGGTGGCCGCGTGTACCGTCTCTGCCGGTAACACCAGCACATCACCGGGGCGCAGCTCCACTCGCTCACCAGTCGCCGGCAGCGCGAACGTGATGGACCCGACGAGGCAGACCAGACGCTTGTCAAAGTGATGACTGTGGGCTGGGTAGGTGTCGTGCGGTCCATTGGCCCAGGTGGAGTAGGTGTGGCCAGAGGCCGCTAGCTCGCGGAGCAGGGCATCCGGCGCTGGTGGCTCCGGTCTCCCCCAGGGAATGACCTGGATTGGCATGGCACTCAGTCCTTTCTTCCTACCAGGTGCGCGCGACCCGGCTGCGCCGTCAAGCAGTCGCCCATGGCAGGTCGCGCAGCGCGGGCACGCCATGCAGTCCTGTCGCGTTGAGCACGCCGTTGAGCACGGCGCGAGCCAGCGTCTCCGCCGCCACGTGCCCGGCGAGTGCGAGTGTCGCTGGATCGGGCGCAGGAACGACCGTGTCACGGGCGGTCGACAGCGCGAACACGACATCCCCATCGAACGGGGTGTGGGAAGGCCGGATCGTGCGCGCCAGCCCGTCGTGCGCCATGCGCGCCATGCGTCCGAGGTCGGCCTTGCTCCACGGCGCGTCGGTCGCGATCACGGCCAGGGTGGTGTTGGCGCCGAGCGCTGGCGGGGAGCCGGCGAAAGGTGCTCCGACCGGGCCTGGCCCGCCCATCTCCGCGAGCCAGCCGGCACCCGCGGTGCGTCGCGCGCCGGCGACGATAGCACCGGTCGTGGGGTCGAACACGTCGCCGAGCGCGTTGACCGCCGCGAGCGCGCCGAGCATGTGACCATCCGGCAGCGCAGCGCTCGCACTGCCGATGCCTCCCTTGACGCACCATTGGGGACCGGCGCTCTTGCCCACCGTTGCGCCGGTGCCGGCGCCGACGCTGCCCTGTGCCAGCGGACCGCCATGCGCCGCCGCCACCGCCCGCGCGCCAGCCTCGCCATCCGGCCGGACATCGCTCCGGCCAACACCCAGGTCGAAGAGCGCGGCGCCCGGCACGATGGGAACCCGCACGACGCCGGCATCGAAGCCGCTGCCGCGCGCTTCGAGGGTGCGCATAACGCCGGCGGCGGCATCCAACCCAAAAGCGCTGCCGCCCGTCAACAGGATGGCATGTACTTCTTGCATGAAGCAGCTAGGGTCGAGCAGGTCCGTCTCGCGGGTCGCGGGCGCGCCGCCGCGCACGTCTACCGCGCCGCGCGCCGGCCACTCGCAGAGCACGACCGTGCAGCCTGTGCCCGCCGCTGCCTGCGTATCGTGCCCAACCAGCATCCCCGCGACATCGCAGAGATCGTCGTGGCGATCGGTCATGCTTCTCCGCCTCTCCCCCGCTTGCCATGCGCATAATTTGCAGCCATGGTCTTCACGTTCACCCTTCCCTGAGTGTACCTCAGGCAAACGTCGATGGAGCGGGGTCGGTCGCGCCACTTTGACACGTAAGTATCACAGTTTCGTATCGCTATTTCGGGCAGAATACTGGTCGGAGCGGCAGCATCCCGGGCGCTGCCGGCATCCGCTTCAGGCGTGCGTCGAAGGCCGCTGAAGCCGCATCAGGCTTGACACCATGGGCGTCTTGTGGTACCCTACGCTTACCCCGAGAGCGGGTATGCGAGGCGCTTAAGGCCTTGCTCCATCTTGGAACTAAGGGAAAGGAGACTGGACCGATGTTCCCGATGAAGAAGCCGATACGCCTGATGGGAATGGTGTTCCAGATTGACTGGGCGAGCCCGTAAAGGCGGGCCGCGAGGGTTCGCTAGAGCCTGGTCCAAAACTCTTGCTTCTGCGAGTGAACGTGAAAGTTCCAGCTAGCGCAGTAAGACGAAGGCACTTCGGGAGTTGCAAACAGGTCAGCTAGCGAGTCCGACAGACTCACGGAGCCCGCTGTTAGGCGCTCCGCCCAGTGTAACTGTGTGAGGAGTCTGTGAGGAACACCCCCTGATCATGCCGCTGCTGGGCATGCTAATGAAGAATAGGGACTGGTCGACGCGGGCCAGTCCCTTTTCGTTGCCTCTTGCCACCCCACGCTTGCAGCGCGTTATCCCTCCGCCAGCGTCAGCATCGCCATGAACGCCTCCTGCGGAATCTCTACGCTGCCCACCCGCTTCATGCGGCGCTTGCCCTCTTTCTGCTTCTCCAGCAACTTGCGCTTGCGCGTGACGTCGCCGCCATAGCACTTGGCTAGCACGTTCTTGCGCATCGCGCGCACCGTCTCGCGCGCGATGATGCGGCTGCCGACCGCAGCCTGTATCGGCACCTCGAACAGCTGGCGCGGAATCAGCTCTTTCAGCCGCTCCGCCAGCAGACGCCCCTGGAACGGCGCCTTGTCGCGGTGCGTGATGAGTGAGAGCGCGTCCACCGGCTGCCCATTCACCAGAATGTCCAGTTTGACGAGATCGGACTCCTCATAGCCGGCGAAGGTGTAGTCCAGCGAGGCGTAGCCCTGCGTGCGCGACTTGAGCTGGTCGTAGAAATCGACGATGAGCTCGCCAAGCGGCATGCGGTAGGTGAGATGGACGCGATCCTCCTCGATGTAGTTCATGTCGCGGAAGATCCCGCGTCGCGTGGTCACGAGATCCATGATGGTGCCGATGTAGCGCGCCGGCGTGAAGACCGAGATGTCCATCACCGGCTCCTCGATCTTCTCATATTCGTTGGGGGCCGGCAGCTCCGCCGGATTATGCACGAAGATCTGCTCGCCGTTGGTCTTGGTGACCAGATACTCGACACTCGGCGCGGTCATCAGGATGTCCAGGTTGTATTCGCGCTCCAGCCGCTCCTGGATGATCTCCATGTGGAGCAATCCCAAGAAGCCGCAGCGGAACCCGAATCCCAGCGCGACCGAATTCTCCGGCTCGTAGACCAGCGAGGCATCGTTCAGCTTCAGGCGGTCGAGTGCGTCGCGCAGCAGCGGATAGTCGTCGCCATCCACGGGAAAGATCCCGGCGAACACCATCGGCTTCGCGGGCCGGTAGCCCGGCAGCGCCTCGTCGGCCGGGTTATTCGCCAGCGTCACGGTATCGCCCACCTGGCAGTCTTTCACGTTCTTGAAACCGGTCGCGACGTAGCCCACCTCACCGGCTGCCAGCCGCGCGTCCGCGACCATGTTCGGGCTGAAATAGCCGACTTCGAGCACATCGGCAATGCTGCCGGTTTGCATCATCAGCAGGCGATCGCTGCGGGCCAGCACGCCGTCCATGACGCGCAGGTAAGCGATGACCCCCTTATACGCGTCGTACTTGGAATCGAACACGAGCGCGCGCAGTGGCTGCGCTATGGCGCCGTGCGGCGGCGGCACCTGCCGGATCACTGCCTCCAGGATTTCCTGCGTGCCGATGCCTTCCTTGGCCGAAGCCAGTACGATCTCGTCGCGCGCGATGCCGATGACGTCTTCGATCTCGCGGGCGACTTTGTCTGGCTCGGCACTGGGCAGATCGATCTTATTGATGACGGGAATGATGGCGAGGTCAGCCTCGACGGCGAGGTACAGATTGGCGAGGGTCTGGGCCTCGATTCCCTGCGTCGCATCCACCACCAGGATCGCGCCCTCGCAGGCGGCCAGGCTGCGTGACACCTCATAGTTGAAGTCCACATGTCCCGGTGTGTCGATCAGATTGAGCTCGTAGTCCTGCCCGTCCTGCGCAGTGTAGCGCATGCGGACGGCCTGCGCCTTGATCGTGATGCCCTTCTCGCGCTCGAGGTCCATCTGGTCGAGCACCTGCTCGGCCATGTCGCGCTTGGAGATCGTGCCGGTGTATTCGAGCAGGCGGTCGGCAAGGGTGGATTTGCCGTGATCTATGTGGGCAATGATGCAGAAGTTCCGGATGTGGCTCTGATCCATATATGCCGGCCGT
>WNFM01167418.1_pt1 | contig 24335 bp, 22 predicted proteins | sample 5400271 | NCBI WGS metagenome assembly WNFM01 (sample SAMN13153352, study PRJNA577476) | soil metagenome | isolation source: 60 cm saprolite on Douglas fir-dominated hillslope | place: USA:California | collected 2013-09-17 | reverse complement strand
TCCAGGCACAGGCGCTCCATCACCGCCATGTAATGGTCGACGGTCTCGCGCTTGTCCAGGTACAGGGCGCTGGTGAGCTGTTCCAGGTAGACCACGTCGGGCAGGTCACGCTCGGCGAAGCGCAGAACGCTGAACGGCCCCCCGGCCGCGGCGTGCGCCCCGGCCTTGAACGGGACGACCTGAATGGTCACGTTCGGGCGGTCGGCGGCCTCGATGAGATGCTGGAGCTGGCGCCGCATGACGCCGGGACGCCCAGCCGGGCGGCGCAGCGCCGCCTCATCCAGCACCGCCCACAGGTGCACGGAGCGGGGCTCGGCCAGCAGGGCCTGGCGGGCCATCCGCAGCCGTACCCGCCGGTCGATCTCATCGGTCGGCGCGCCATGGTGGCCGAGCAGCGTGACGGCCCGGGCGTAGTCCTCGGTCTGCAGCAGGCCGGGCACGAACTGGATCTCATAGGCCCGGATGCTGGTCGCCGCCTCCTCCAGGCCGACGTAGGCCTCAAACCACGGCGGCAGCACGTCGGAATAGTCGTGCCACCAGCCCCGGGCGCTGGCGCTGCGGGCCAGTTCCCGCAGCGAGTTGCGCTGCAGCTGGTCGGTCACCCCGTAGAAGGTCAGCAGGTCCGCGATGTCACGGTCCTTGAAGCCGACCCGGCCCGTCTCCAGCCGGCTCACCTTTGACCCGGAAGCCCGGATCACGTTCCCGGCCTCATCGAGGGTGATCCGCCGCGCCTCGCGCAGCCGCCGCAGCTGGGCGCCCAGCAGTATCCGAAGCGCCGTCGGCCCGCCGCCCGACGCCCCGGTCATACCGTGGACACCGTGACTTTCCGCGCCGACGCCAGAACTGCCCTCGGGCTGAGCCATGATCGCGTGCGCCCTTCACCGGCCACCAGACCACCGCAGTGTCCCATGCCGCGAATAATTGTGCCAGGATTGGCGCGGCGTTGCCCGGGCCCTGCCGTATTGCTAAGGGCAGCCGTTGACTTTCCCTCGCTCGCGCCTTTATGAGCTGCTCGCCAAGCGCGGCTACGAGCCCAGAGGTACCGGGTACCAGGCGTCCGGGTCTCCCGGCCGGTCGGTGAAGTCATACCGCAGCCCGCTGGGCGCCAGCGCGACCAGCGATATCGACGTCGTCCCCCAGATCCGCCCTTCGCCGAGATCACGCCGCACGATCAGCGCTCGCGGATCGGACGGGTCGAGGCCATCGCCGTTCATCAGCGGGAGCCACGATCCCCAGGCCTGCGGAAGCGGGCTGCCGGGCCGGGGGGCCGGACGCGCCGCCGCGCGCAGCCGCGGCAGGAAATGAGCGATGCGGGCCAGCTCGTGATCCCGTCCCGGGGAGCCGGAACCCGGGGCATCGCCCGCTCGCAGGTCGCTGTTCAGGCCGGAGTTGACCACGACGTGCAGGCCGGCCGTCAGCTCCCGCTCGGTGAGTCGCTCGCCATCCCAGCTCCACAGCGTGGCCGTCTCCGGCTCCGCGCTCAGCAGGTGAAACGGGTCGAAGTCCGCCAGTCCGGCGCGCCCCAGCTTTCCCTCGACGGCGGCCTGAAGGGGCAGCACGCCCCGTGAGCGCCGCGACTGCGCGGGCGCCATCCGGCCACGGCCGTTGAGCACGCAGGCCACCCGTCTCGCCTCCGGGGCCAGCGCCAGCCATGTTCCGCCGGCCAGCAGGTCCTGGCCGCCGACCACCCCGGGATAGTCGGGCCAGTGCCGTCCCGGGGGTACCCAGGCCCGGTCGACAAGCTCGTCGCGGATTCCGGCCACCAGCGCTGGCGCGCCCGGCTCGATACTCAGGATCGCCGTGCACATGTCCCTATTGGAGCAGAGCCCGGTAACGCCCTCGCGTGCGCCTGGACCCTGGAGCCCCGTGCCGCCACGATGAGGTGCGTCGATGATACGGTGCGGCCGGATGCGCTCTGGCCGCGAAGCAGGGAGACAGTCACCGATGACGCTGGAGGTCAAGCGGTTGCACCTGGCGAGCCTGCGCGGCGTGGACGGCCTCGAGTGGCCGGTACATGGCTTCGTGGTCACCCATCCCGGTGGCGCGGTGCTGGTGGACACCGGCGTGGGCGGGCCCGGCCAGCTGCTCAGCGACTGGCGCGTGGTCAACCGCTCCGTCGCGGACGCGCTCGCCGAGCTGGACATGACCCCGGGTGACATCGGGCTGGTGATCAATACCCACCTGCACTTCGACCACTGCGGCCAGAATGCCGTATTTAAGCATGCCGCCTTCTACGTCCAGCGCGCGGAGGTGAGCCGCGCCCAGCGCGAGTCACGCGAGCTGTATGACTGGTTCGACTTCATGAACGCCCGGTTCGAGCTGCTCGACGGGGACACCGAGGTGCTGCCCGGCCTGGCCGTGATCACGACTCCCGGGCACACCGTGGGTCATCAGTCGGTTCTCGTCCAGGCCGCGGACGGGGCACCCGACGTGCTGATCGGGGACGCGGCCTACACGCCGCGCCAGTACCAGGGCCCGGCCGACCAGGACCTGCCGCCTGGCCAGGCGAGCGACCCGGCGGCCTGGCGGGACTCGCTGCGCCGGATCCGTTCCACGGGCGCGGCGCGGGTGCACTTCTGCCACCACACGAACGTCGTTCACGCCTGACTCCGGGCCGCCCTCGCGCGTTTCGCCGACCGGGGGTCAGGGCAGGCCGGGCGCGCTCTTGCGCAGCGGGACGCGGGCGAGGACGAGGGTGATGGCCAGCCCCGCGACCATCGGCGCCCACCAGTTCCACGTGCCCCGCCAGGTGACCTGCGATCCGAAGGTGAGCGCCGTGGTGACGACCGAGGTCGCGATGAGGTACGGCCAGCGCCTCGACGCGACGATCAGGGCCACCGCCAGCACCGGCCACAGGTAGTAGGCGACCATCACGGGCTCGAACACCGAGCGCAGCGCCAGGGCCACGGCAGCCCACCACACGACCTCCTGGAGGGTTTCCGGACTCCACGGGCCGGCCTGCCGCGCCGCGCGCCACCGGCGCCCGGCGACGACCGCGCACCCGCAGGCCACCAGGACTGTCACGGCCCGGGCGGGCCCGGCGGCGACCGCCCCGCCGGCCAGGTGGGGGGCCAGGGAGTTCCACGGAGTGGGGTGGTCAACGCCGGGCCAGTTGGGCTGGCTGGTCACCGCGTGAACGGTGGCGGTCCAGTTCGCCGCGGCCGCGGCGGCCAGCAGCAGCGCACCCGGGGCGGCGGCCCGGGCGAGATAGCCGGGCACCCGCCGCGGCTCGATGACCATTCCGATGACCGGCAGCGCGAGCAGCACCAGCGGCTGCACGGCGACCGCTGCCCCGGTCAGCCAGGCCGACCGCCCGGTTCGCGCGTCGGACAGCGCCACGATCGCGAACAGCAGCAGTGCCACCGCCACGGCATCCTCGGGATGACCCCAGAGCACCGCAACGCTCCACAACGTAACGGCGCCCGCGCCCGCGAGCACCGCGCGCTTCGGCCAGGTCGCACCCAGGCGTTCGGCGATCGCGTCGGCAGCGAACAGCACCACGGCCGACACAGCCATCTGGTAGGGCCCGGCCAGCAGCCACGCGCCCGGGTGGGCGTTATGGGCGCCCGGAACCTGGAGCGAGAGCCCGGCCGCGTCAATGATGGCCGCGACCGGCACCAGGATCACGGCCGCGCCCGGGAGGCTGACCAGGCCGGTCGGAGCCGTGTACAGGCCGCCGACGTCCAGGTGCGCGAGCCGCTCGGCCGCCACCAGCGTCCCCCACAGGTCGCCGGGAAGCGACCAGGCTGACTTCCCGGCCAGGTCGGGTCCCCACCAGGTGGTGACGGCCATCCCGATGGCGACCAGACCGACCGTGGCGAGCAGCGGGAACAGCCTCCTGACCAGCCATGGCCTGGCCGCTGGCACCGGCAGGCCGTCACTGGCGGCGGCGCTGGGCCTGGCCGGGAGGCCAGCCATGGCGTCCCGGCGGGCATCCCGCGCAGGCGGTCCCGGCGCCGGGCGTGAGAACGTCACCGTCGGGCCCCTCTCACGCCTCGTTCATCCTGACCAGCAGCCCGCCGGTCAACCGCGCCCCGGCGGCGGTGGCCAGGATGGGCCCGGCGGCCCCGCGTCACCCGTGACCCGCCGGTGATCATGATGGCCGCGCATGCCCCACCCTGCCTGATGTTCCCCCTGATGATAAGCCCGGCCTCATCCCGCGGATCGAGGGATCTTCGAGCGCCCGCCGGCGGGATCCGGCCGTCAATCGTGCCCCCAAGCCGGAACTCGGCTTCTTCGGCGGCGTCACCGGCGCGCGTTCTGCGCGCCCGGCCAGGCCACGCGGTCAGCCACCCTGGGTAACGCGGCGCGGCGGAGGCAGACTATGCCCATGGGGCACCGAGTCCGATTCCTTGCGCTCGCCGCCGTATGCATCTTCCTGACCTCGCTGGCTCTGGCCGCATGCGGCTCGGCAACGTCAGCCAGGTCGGTATCGCCCGGGTTCACTGGGTACGACTGGCAAGTCGTCGCGATCAGCCACAACGGAAAGGTAACGAGCATTCCGGCGCGGCTGCAGGTCGCTTTGCGGTTCTCGCCGGGTGGGCAGTTCGGCGCCGACGACAACGTCGACTTCCACAGCGGGGCTTACCGCACGACCAGCGATGGCTTCACGACCAGCGCCCTGGCCAGCACGGCGGTCGGCTATGCAGGGCACGACCCGGCCGTCCTGCTGGCGATCGGCGCGATCGGCTCTTTCGACCACGGCGTCCACGCCACGGTTATGCTGACCGGGGATCGGCTCGTGGTCGGCGTCGACTCCTACACACTGAACTGCCAGCGCCGCGGCCGCCGGGCCGACGTCCCCGCCTCCGCGGGCATGGGTGAATAGCGTGCCCCCGGGGAGTCGTTACCCCGGCGGGTGGCTGTCCATGGAGGGCGCCGTACTGCTGACGTACCAGAGGAAGCCGAGCCGATGATAACCGCGCAGGACGTGCGGGCCGTAGCGCTGTCCCTCCCCCGCACGGAGGAGCACCTGATACGCGATCATGTCAAGTTCCGGGTCGGGAAGATCGTCTATGTCGCGATCTCCCCCGACGAGACGATCATGGGCTTCGGCTTCCCCAGGGAAGAGCGCGCCGCGCTGATCGCAGCCGAGCCAGACAGGTTTTTTCTGGATCGCCCCAGCGATCACCGCTTCAACTGGATAGACGCGCGCATGGCCTTGCTCGACCCGGCTGAGATGCGCGAGTTCGTCACCGAAGCCTGGCGCATGGTCGTCCCGAAACGCCTGGCGGCGGGTCACCCTGCAGTGATCAGCGGGTACTCAAACCGCCGCTGACGCCCCGGAGTCCGGCTCCACCTCCGTTCGATGGCCGGTACGATTCGTGGCTTATGACGGAAGTAGAAGGCCTGGGACCGGAGCCAGCCTCATTTCGGCAGCGCCGGTTCGAGCTGCCGCCAGGGGCGGTGGAGCTGGTGCTGGTACGGCACGGCGAATCGGAAGCGTACGTGGATGGCAAGCCGTTCCCGCTGGAGGGCGGGCACGGCGATCCGCCGCTGTCAGCATCGGGCCGGGAGCAGGCTCGGCAAGTCTGCGCACGGCTGAGTACCGCGGGCATCGACGCCATTTACGTGACCACCCTGCTGCGTACCGCGCAGACCGCGGCGCCGCTGGCCGGGCAGCTCGGCCTGAACCCTCAGGTGGAGGCCGGGCTCCGGGAGGTGTACCTGGGTGAGTGGGAAGGCGGCGTTTTGCGCAAGATGGTGGCCGACGGCCACCCCATCAGCCAGCGGGTGCTCGCCGAGGAGCGCTGGGATGTGATTCCCGGCGCCGAGCCCGCCGCCGCGTTTGCCGGCCGGGTACGGGCTGCGATCGTGCGGCTGGCGGCCAGTCACCCTGGGCAGCGCGTCGCGGCATTCACGCACGGGGGCGTGATCGGTCAGGCGCTCACGCAGGCCAGCGGGTCCCGGCCGTTCGCTTTCATCGGCGCGGACAACGCCTCGATCTCTCGGCTCGTGATCTCCGGCGACCGCTGGATCGTGCGAAGCTTCAACGACACCGCGCACCTTGACCACGGAGTCTGACGGGTCCGCGTTCAGGCTCGTCGACGGCGCGCGCACGTGCCGTTATGCATAACTGTGGGCCAGATCTGGGTAGCGGCGGGCGGCGACGTCGCCGGAATACCGGCGGGCGGCGTCGAGCAGCCCGCCGTGGGTGTCGGCGTACCGCTTGACGAAGCGCGGCAGCCTGCCCGTGGTGAGGCCAGCCATGTCCTGCCAGACCATGATCTGGGCGTCGCAGTCCGGGCCTGCCCCGATGCCGACCGTGGGTATCCGCAGCGCTCCGGAGATCCGCCGCCCGAGCCCGGCCGGCACCGACTCCAGCACCACCGCGAACGCTCCCGCAGCCTCCAGGGCCAGCGCGTCGGCGAGCAGTTCCTCCCCGGCATCACCGCGGCCCTGGACGCGCCTGACCCCACCCAGGACGTTGACACTCTGCGGGGTCAGCCCGAGGTGGCTCATCACCGGGATGCCGGCCCCGACCATCGTCTCGACCTGCGGCAGTACACGCCGGCCGCCTTCGAGCTTGACCGCCTGCGCGCCGCCTTCCTTCAGGTGCCGGACGGCGTTGGCCAGCGCCACCCTCGGGCCAGCCTGATAGCTGCCGAACGGCAGATCGGCGACCACCAGCGCCGTCCGCGTCCCGCGGACGACGGCCTGAACCATCGGGACCATCTGGTCCATTGTCACCGGCACCGTGTCCGGGTAGCCGAGGACCATCTCCGCGCTGGTGTCGCCGACGAGCAGGGCGCGGACTCCGGCCTGCTCGAATATGCCGGCGGTCAGCGTGTCGTAGCTGGTGAGCATCGACCACCGCTCGCCCCGGTCCGTCGCTGCCTGCAGGTCGCGGATCGTGATCCGTCGGTCAGCAGGCCATGCCGTCACATCGGACATGGCTGTTCCTCTCTGGTCGCCACCACCGTCGGGTTGGCGCCATCTGCGATCCTCCCACCCGTCTGCGGCGAGCCGGAAGTACCTACCTGGCGGGCGTCGACGTGACAGGTACGGTCTGGGCATGGACTCTGCCAATTACCTGGAGCACCTGCGCCGCGAGCTCGACGTCTTCGAGGCGTGCCTGGCCGCAGACCTGTCGGCCCGGGTCGAGCATTGCGGGGACTGGACGCTGTACGATCTCGCCGACCATCTCGGCCGGGAAAATTTGTGGGCGGCAGCGGCGGTGACCGAGAACCGGGGTGATTACGAGGCGTCCCCCGCACCGCGCGACCAGGCCGCCCTCGCGAGGTGGTTCGGCGACACCGCGGGCGTTCTGCTGGCTGCGCTGGACACCGATCCGTCCGCCGGTGCGTGGACGATTGCGCCGCCGCCGACGGTGGGGTTCTGGCAGCGGCGCAGGTGCCTGGAGACCCTGATCCACCGCTGGGATGCCGAGCACGCGCTCGGGGCTGCCGGCGGGCTGGACCCGGCGCTGGCCGCCGATGGGGTCGCCGAGGTCATCGATACCATGGCACCGCGTCAGGTCCGGCTCGGCCGCATCGCCGCGCCCCCGCACGCGGTCCGCCTCATCGCCGCCGGCTCGCCATCATCCTGGATTCTCGGTCCCGGCGACCCGGTGGCCACGATCCGGGCTACGGCCGCGGACCTTCTGCTCATGCTGTGGGGTAGGGTGCCGGCCGATGCTCAGGCCATCGCCTGGGAGGGCGACCGCGAGAAGGCCATGGTCACGCTGGGCGGAGCACTGGTCCCCTGAACCGGCCGGCCGACCGTGCTGCGCCGGGCGGGCCGTCGGCGCCGGGCCATTGCCGCATAGCAAGGGAGTGATCGGATGACGCAATCGGATGACCGCCCGATTCGCTGGGGAATCCTCGCGACCGGCGGGATCGCCCACGCGTTTGCGCGTGATCTCGCGCTGCAGCCCGACTGCGAGCTGGTCGCCGTGGGGTCCCGATCCCGGGCTTCGGCGGACGCGTTCGGGGACGAATTCGGCGTGCCGCACCGGCACGCGAGCTACCAGGCCCTCGTCAGCGATCCGGATGTCGATGTGGTGTACGTGTCAACGCCACATCCCGGCCATCACGACGCCGCGCTGCTCGCGATCAATGCGGGCAAGGCCGTGCTCGTTGAGAAGCCGTTCGCGATGGACGCCGGCCAGGCGCGCGAGATGATCGACGCCGCGCGCGAGCGGGGAACCTTCCTCATGGAGGCCATGTGGACGCGCTTCCTGCCGCACATTGCGCGGGCGCGTGAGATCCTCGCCGCGGGAACGCTCGGCGACCTCGTATACCTGACCGCCGAGCACGGGCAGTGGTTCCCCCACGATCCGCAGTTCCGGCTGTTCGCGCCGGAACTGGGCGGCGGGGCCCTGCTGGACCTCGGCATATACCCGGTCTCATTCGCCAGCCTGGTGCTTGGCACCCCGACGCGGATCACGGCCGTCAGCGATCCGGCGTTTACCGGCGTCGACGCCACGACCTCGATGATCTTCCAGTACGACGGTGGCGCCCACGCGGTGCTGACCACGACCTTGCTGGCCGCATCGGGCAACCCCGCCGCCATTTACGGCACCGAAGCGAGGATGGAGATCGACGGCTGGTTTTACACGCCGACCACGTTCCGCGTGATCGCCCGGGACGGCACCGAGCTCGAGCGCTATGCGAAGCCGTATGAAGGGCGCGGGCTGCGCGGCGAGGCGGCCGAGGTGGGCCGCTGTCTCCGAGCGGGGCTGCTGGAGAGCCCGCTGATGCCGCTGGACGAGACATACACGATCATGCAGACCATGGACGAGGTCCGCCGGCAGATCGGCTTGTCGTACCCGCCCGCCTGATCGCACCCCGCCGCGAGAGGCCGACACAAGCCGACAAAACTATGCAATCTCCGCGCTCTTACCGCCGCCCGGCCCTCCCGGTGGTCTCACCTGAGCCCTTTGTGCGCGAAAAGGGCTGTTGCCACGACACTTTCCGCACACGCTTCAGCGGGGACGAGCACCTGACGGAACCGCCGCGGCTCCGGCTCGAACGCCATTGGCGTAACGTGGGGCGCGGCAGTCATTCAGTGCCGTCCGCGGCGGCGAACCGGTGCCCCCACAGGCTGATCGCGGTGGTCTCCCGGCTCACCCAGGTCGCGTCGTCGACCAGCCTGCCGTCAGTGCCGTACTCGATGTCGAACCCGCCCGGCGTCGCCACGTAGAACGACACCATCAGGTCGTTGGCGTGCCTGCCGAGCGTTGCGCTGGCCTTGGCCCCGCGCCGGGCGCACCGGTCCATGCAGCGGCCGACGTCGTCCAGCGTGGCGACCTCGATCATGAGATGCACGATCCCGGCGGGTGCCGGGAACGGCGCGAGCGCCAGCGAGTGGTGCCGCGGGTTGCAGCCGAGGAAGCGCATCCACAACGGCGGCCCGCCGGCTGGCCGGCCGAAGAGCTCGGGCGCCATCCGCATCGAGTCCCGCAGCCGGAACCCGAGTACTTCGGTGTAGAAGCGCAGCGCTGACTCCTCGTCAGATACCGGCAGGACCACGTGGCCGAGGCCCATCAAGCCGGTGACGAAACGGTTCCCGTACGGGCTGATCGCCGGGCGATGCTCGAGGGCCGCGCCGCAGAAGACCTCCAGGGCGTTGCCCGCCGGGTCATCGAAGCGCAGCATCTGCGCGACCCGGCGCTCGGCCACCTCGGCCGCCGTGCCGGCCTTGACCGCGACACCAGCCTCATCCAGCGCCCGCCCCGCCTCGGCGAGGGAGCGCTCGCCGGGCACCTCCCAGCCGGACGCGAGCAGCCGGTCCCGCTCCCCCGGCAGGATCACCAGCCGGGCCGGGAAGTCGTCCATCCGCAGGTACAGCGCGCTGGAGTCCGGGCCGCGGCCCTCGACCATGCCGAGGACCCGAACGCCGAACTCGCGCCAGGCCTCAACGTCGGTGGACTCGACCCGCAGGTACCCCAGCGAACCAATCCCGGTCATTGGGCATCCTGTTCCAGGAAGTCGATCGCCAGCCGGTTGAACTCGTCGAACTTCTCCAGCTGGGCCCAGTGCCCGCAGCCGCCGAACACGTGCAGCTGCGCCCGCCGGATCAGCTTGAGCGCCACCAGCGCGCCGTCCAGGGGGTTCACCCGGTCCTCGCGGCCCCAGATCAGCAGCGCCTCGTGCCGCAGCCGGTGGACCTCCCGCCACAGCAGCCCTTCCTCGGCATGAGCCGGGTCATAGAAGGAGGCGCCCATCGAGGCCATCGCCGCGATGGCCTCGGGGGTGCTCGCGGTGACGTACCGCTCCTCCACCAGCTCGTCGGTGACCAGCCGCTGGTCGTGGACCATCGTTCGCAGGAAGGCCGCCATCTTCTCCCGGCTGGGGCCCGGCGGCGCGGCGAACTCCATCAGCCGCTTGACCCCCTCGGTCGGGTCCGGGGCAAACACGTTCAGGCTCAGGCCGCCCGGCCCCATCAGCACCAGCCGGCCCGCCCGCCCGGGAAACCGGAGCGCGAAGCGGACCGCGGTGCCGCCGCCGAGCGAGTTGCCGATCAGGTGCACCTGGCCGATCCCCAGCTTGTCCAGCAGGCTGGCCAGGGCCTCGGCGGCGAACGTGAAGTAGTGGCCGGTCACCGGCGGCTTGGCGGAGCTGCCGAATCCCGGCTGGTCGATCATGAGCGAGCGGAACCGAGCCGCGAAGACGGGCAGGTTGCGGCCGAAGTTGCTCCACGCGGACGCCCCGGGCCCGCCCCCGTGCAGCATGACCACCGGCGTGCCGGCGGACGCGGGGCCGGGCGGCCCGGCCTCGTGGTAATGCAGCCGCATCCCGCCCGCATCAGCGAAGCGGCTCGTCGTAGCGAACTCCACCGGCTCAGCCGTCATCAGCCCCATCCCGTCCGAGCAACCGGAGCGAAGCGGCTCGTCGTAGCGAACTCCACCGGCTCAGCCGTCATCAGCCAGGTCCCGTCAAATCATCCCGTCCGGCTGGATGCGCAGGCCGAACTCGCCGCGGCCGAACATCGACAGCGCGCGCTCCGGGTCGTTGATCGCGTGCACCCGGCCGGCGTGGGCGTCGCGCCAGAACCGCTGGATCGGGGTGCCGCTGCGCAGCGCCCGCCCGCCCGAGTTCTCGAACAGCCGGTCCGCCGCGCTGATCGCCTGGCCGGTGCCGCGCACCTGGTCCCGCCGCACTCGCAGGCGCAGCGGTACGGGGATCTTCGTGCCCGCGCGGGCGTGCTCCATGAGCTCGGCCATGTTGCGCTCCAGGGCCAGCCAGGCCGAGTCAAGGTCCGCCGCGGCCTCGGCCACCCGTACCTGCGAGTGCGGGTCCTCGGACGCCTTCTGGCCGACGTAGGAGGCCCGCACCCGCTCCCGCTGGTAGGCCACATGCGCCTCGTAGGCCCCCGTCGCCATCCCGATGATCGGCGTCGTGATCGCGTAGGAGAACAGCGAGCCGTACGGCAGCCGGTACAGCGGCGCGGGATTGGCCTCCTGGCCGGGGCAGGCGCAGCGGAAGACGTCGTTGAAGCTGAGCGAGCGGTGCTCGGGCACGAAGGCGCCGGAGACGACAACGTCGTTGCTGCCGGTGCCGCGCAGCCCGACCGTGTCCCATACGTCGTCGATCACGTAATCGCTGGCGGGCAGCAGGAACGTGCGGAAGTCGGCCGGATTGCCGTCGGCGCCGGACACGATCGCGCCGAGCAGCGCCCACGTGGCATGATCGCAGCCCGACGAGAAGCTCCACCGCCCGCTGAGCCGGTGCCCGCCGGCGACCGTCTCGGCCTGGCCGGTCGGCGCGTACGACGAGGACATCCGGGTGCCCGAGTCGGCTCCCCAGACCTCCTCCTGCGCCTGGAGCGGGAACAGGGCCAGCTGCCAGGCATGCACGCCGAGGACCGACGCGACCCAGCCGGTCGACCCGCAGGCGCTGGCGATGAGCCGGACCGCGGTCAGGAACGTGATCGGGTCGTCCTCGTGCCCGCCGAACCTGCTGGGCTGGAGCACCCGGAAGAACCCGGTCTCCGTCAGCGCCTTGACCGACTCAGCCGGCACATTGCGGCTGTCCTCGGTCTCCTGCGCCCGCTCCCGCAGCACCGGCAGCAGCTCGCGGACCCCGTCAATCACCGCCTGACCGACGTTCTCGCTCACCTGATGCCCTCCGATCGCGCCGGCAGCCGGAGCCGACCGCAGTACCCCTAGACTAGAACATGTTCTAGTCTAGGGGGTAGCAGCACTGGCATGGAGGTCCCATGAGCGACCGGAACGGGTACCGGAGCATCGTGGCCGGCGCGCCGCCGACCCGGTTCGCGCGCGGCTGGCATTGCCTGGGGCTCGCCGACACGTTCCGGGAATCCGGCCCGCACGCGATCGAAGCGTTCGGGCAGAAGCTGGTGGTCTTCGCGGACTCGGCCGGCCAGCTGCACGTGCTGGACGCCTACTGCCGGCACATGGGCGGCGACCTGAGCCAGGGCACGGTCAAGGGGGACCAGGTGGCCTGCCCCTTCCACGACTGGCGCTGGGGCGCGGACGGCCGGTGCGCGCGGATCCCCTACGCCAACCGGGTTCCGGCCGCGGCGCGGACCCGATCCTGGCTCGCGCTGGAGCAGAACCGGCAGCTGTTCGTGTGGAACGACCCGCAAGGGAACCCGCCGCCCGAGCGCGTGACCATTCCCCGGATCGACGGCGCGTTCTCCGACCAGTGGAGCGACTGGACCTGGGACTCGATCCTGGTCGAGGGGGCGAACTGCCGCGAGGTGATCGACAACGTCGTGGACATGGCCCACTTCTTCTACATTCACTTTGCCTTCCCGACGTACTTCAAGAACGTGCTCGAGGGACACATAGCCTCGCAGTACCTGCGTACCCGGGCGCGGCCGGATATCGGGCAGGGCTCGAACTACGCCGCGGGAGGGGACACCACGCTTCGGTCCGAGGCCTCGTACTTCGGGCCGTCGTACATGATCGACTGGCTGTGGCATGATCACCGCGGCATGATCACCGAGAGCGTCCTGATCAACTGCCACTATCCGGTCACGCCCAACTCGTTCATGCTGCAGTGGGGCGTGATCGTCAAGAAGCTGCCCGGCCTCTCCGGCGCGCAGGCCGACAAGTTCGCCGCCAAGTTCGCCGACTTTATCGGCCTGGGGTTCCAGCAGGATGTCGAGATCTGGACGCACAAGACCCGCGTCGACAACCCACTGCTCTGCGCCGACGACGGCCCGGTCTATCAGCTGCGCCGCTGGTATCAGCAGTTCTACACCGACGTCGAGGACATCAAGCCCAACATGGTCGCGCGGTACGAGTTCGAGGTGGACACCAGCCGGGCCGTGGCCGAATGGGAGACGGAGGTGGCGGCGAACCTCGCCGCGCAGCAGGCAGAGGCACGCTGACCGTGACCGACGGGCAGCGCCTCGCCGCGGAGCACGCGGGCAGCGCCGCCAACGGCCAGCATGCCAGGGCGGAGCACATGCTCACGCCAGCCGACGAGCGGGAAGCGGGATCCCGGCCGGTCGAGTGCGAGCGGTGCGGTGCGACGGCGCTGGTGGCAAAGTTCAGCCCGCAGCACACAAGCGTCCAGTGGAGCCTGGCGTCCGTGCGCGCCTGCGCCGAGTTCAGTGAGCGGGTGGCTGCGGGCGAGCAGACCGCGCTCATCGACACCTGCGCCAGCCTGCGCGCCAGCATCCACCGGGCGGTGCTCCAGGGCCGCCTCGACGTGTCCCCGCCCTGACTGGCCCCGCCGTGTCTCGCGGCGGGCCGGGGAACCGCGGCGTTCAGCGCCGACCCGCCCTTACTGCCGCTGGACCGGGCCGACCCGCGACCCGGCCGCCCCTTGCCGCAGCATGATCGCGTTAGCTGGGACGTCTTTCCGCGCATGGACCTGAGAATCGTCCCCGTTGAGCGCACGGGCGGCCGCGAGCCTGGGAAGAATGCGAGACGCGCGGGAGTTGGCGAGCTGTGTGATTGATGTGCCGCTCTCCGTTCTGGATCTCTCTCCCGTCGCTGCCGGTACGACATCGGGCCAGGCGCTACGGCAGACCACGGAACTGGCCCGGCGCACCGAGGAGCTGGGCTACCGGCGGTTCTGGGTGGCCGAGCACCACAACATGCCGGCCATCGCCAGCTCGGCGCCGGCGGTGCTGATCGCGCACCTGGCCGCGGCGACCTCCACGATCCGGGTCGGCTCGGGCGGGGTGATGCTGCCCAACCACGCTCCGCTGGTGGTCGCCGAGCAGTTCGGGACCCTCGAGGCGCTGCACCCGGGCCGGATCGACCTGGGCATCGGCCGGGCGCCGGGGACCGACCAGCTCACGGCGCTGGCGCTGCGGCGCACGATGGAGGGCCTGTCGGCCGAGGCCTTCCCGCAGGAGCTCACCGACCTGATCAGGCTGTTCACCGGCGCAGACGCCCCGGCGCGGATCACCGCGACGCCGGGCCTGGGTGACATGCCCGCGTTGTGGCTGCTGGGCTCGAGCGGCTACAGCGCGCAGCTGGCCGGCCTGCTGGGGCTGCCGTTCTCGTTCGCGCACCACTTCAGCGCCGCCAATACCATTCCGGCGCTCGCGCTCTACCGGCAGAATTTCCGGCCCTCGCGCTGGCTGGAGCGCCCCTATGCGATGGTCGCAGTGAACGCGATCTGCGCCGATACCGACGAGCGCGCCGAATGGCTGTCGGGCCCCGCGGCCCTGTCGTTCCTGCGACTGCGCTCCGGGATGCCGCAGCCGCTGGCCAGCCCCGAGGAAGCGGCCGCCTATCCGTACGGGCCGGGAGAACGGGAGTTCGCCCGGGAGCGGTTCGCCAGCCAGGCGCTCGGCTCCCCGGAGACGGTCCGCGCGCAGCTGGCCGGGCTGCTCGAGCGCACCGGCGCCGATGAGCTGATGCTCACCACGATGGTCTACGACATCTCCGACCGGATCCGCTCGTTCGAGCTGATCGCGGAGAAGGTCGCGGGCGGGCTGCAGCAGCCGGATAGGTCCTAGCCGGACCGGTAAGGCCGGGCGTTCCCAGGCCGTTCCCGCCTGGCCTGGCGCGCCACAGAGCCCCGTCCCCCGCCTGCGGCCAGGCCACAAGCCCAGAGCGCTCTCCAAGATCACGGGGATGCGCCGCGGCACTGTGCTTAGGCCAGGCTTTCGGCTACCGCCGGCCGCCGGGCCAGCCAGGCGGCCTCGGCCTCGCCCATCGGGGTGGAGGGCGGGCCCAGGACGAAGGGCCAGATCTCCTCGGCGATGGCCCGCCAGTTGGCGGTCGCGGTCAGCTCGCCGAGCAGGCCGAACAGTCCCAGGTTGATCCGCTGCAGGATCACGTAGGACCGCGGGATCTGCGCGTACGTCGTCACCGGGCTGCGCACGTCGAAGAAGCGGCGCACGACCGCCGACGAGTAGTCGCCGGTCATGGTCAGCGGGCGCGACTGGCGGACCGTGTCGTAGAACACGGCCATGTGCTCGACGATGGCCTCCGTGCTCACGGGGGCGTCAGGGCGCAGGAAGCCGGCCTTCTCCAGGTTCCGGCGGAACGCCTCGGGATCATGATCCACGCACAGGTAGCGGGCCATCTGCATGAGCGGCTGCAGCTCGGCCAGCGTGAAGCGCTTGACCAGCCCGAAGTCCAGGAATGTGACCCGGCCGCCGCCGTGGAACAGGTAGTTGCCCGGGTGCGGGTCGCCGTTGAACGCGTGGAGCTCGTACAGGCTCCGGAACACGAAGCGGTAGATCGTCTCCGCGGCCAGATCCCGCTCCTCCTGGGACCAGCTGGCCAGCTCGGCGAAGCGGACTCCGTCCGCCAGCTCGCTCGTGACCACCCGCCGCGTCGACAGCTCGCCGATGATCTGCGGGACCGTGATCGTGGGATGGCCGTCGTAGTAGGCCGCGAAAAGGCGCTGGTTGTCCGCCTCGCGGCGGTAGTCAAGTTCCTCGAGGACACGCTCCCGCAGCTCGGCGAGCAGCGCGTCGACATCCTGGCTCGGCGCGGTGATCCGCAGCATCCGGCGCAGCAGGGCCACGTTGCCGAGGTCGGCCGCGATGGTCTCCGCGATCCCGGGATACTGCACCTTCACCGCGACCGCGCGGCCATCGAGCGTGATCGCCCGGTGTACCTGCCCGATCGACGCGGCGGCGATGGGCTCGGGATCCCAGCGGGCGAAGACCCGCTCCGGCGGATCGCCCAGCTCTTCCCGCACCACCCGCGCGGCAAGATCTGCGCTCATCGGGGGGACGCTGTCCTGCAGCCGGCTGAGGGTGCGGCGCACCGCCGGCGACAGGCCGTCATCTACATAGCTGGCCATCTGGCCGAGCTTCATCAGCACCCCCTTCATCGCCCCCAGCGTGGTGGCGACGTCCTCGGCGGTCTGCAGCGCGAGGTCGTTGCGCAGCCGCTGCCGGTTCTCGCCGGCGGCCGCGAACAGCCGCGGTGCGCTGCCTGCGTAGCGCGCCCCGCCGCGGGCGACGAGCTGGAGCGCCGCCAGGCCGCGACGCAGCCGGAGCGGCCCGATCCGGCGGCGCAGCAGCAAGGCCGCGGCCGCGAGCGCGGCGCCGATCGATGTGGCGGCGAAGAGCCTCCCGCGGGCCGCATTGTGCGTCTCTAGGCGTACTGCGCTGCGTGAGTTCATGTCCGGCTTCTTTACGCGCGCTGCGCGGGGGCTCCTCACGCGTGCTGCGCCGTGCTTCCTCACGCGTGGTGCGCGGTGCGCATCCGCGCGGTGATCCGCTGCCGGGCTTCCAGCACGCCAGGCTCGCCCAGGAAGACGGCATCGAGGACGCCGAGCACCTGCCGGATCTCCTCCCGGCGCCCGGGGGTCAGCGGCGGCGCGCTGTATCCGTACATCTCCCGCGCCCATTCCGGCAGCGCCGCGATCGCGCCGTCTCGGATGTCCTGCCAGATCTCGGCGATGTCCTCGTCGAGGCCCGGCGGGTCGAGCAGGTACGCCATCGACTCCCGGGCCGCCGGCGTGCAGCGCAGCTCGGGCCGGACCGACGAGATGTACCGGTCGAGCTCGGCCACGCTCGACGGGACCACGTCAGCGGGCACGCCGACGAGCTCGGCCGCGACCACCATCTCCGCCACGTAGCGGTCAGCGTCCTCGGGCGACAGCGGCGTCCCGATGAGCTGGCGGACAGCAATGTCGGAATCGACCAGGGCCGCGTGCACCCACAGCAGCAGCACGGGATCGCTTGCCTCGTAAGGGCGGCCGGTCACCTGGTCAACGCCGCGCACGCGGGTGTGGATCCGGCGCACCCGGGCCGCGGCCTGCTCCGCTGCCGCCCGCTCGCCGAAGCTGACGGTGCTGACGTACGCCGATGTCGCTGCGAGCCTGCCGACGGGATCCTGGCGCCAGCCGCTGTGCTGGTCGACTCCGGCCATCGCGAGCGGATGCAGCGCCTGCATCATCAGCGACCGCAGTCCGGCGACCGGCCCGGCCAGGTCGCCGCTCATCCTCCAGGTCACGCTGGCGGGCCCGAAGAAGCCGTCGTCGGCAGGGTGTTCCGGCACGCCGGACACGTAGGCCGCCGCCGATCGCTCGATCAGCCCGGCTGCGGGCGCGTACGACTCCGCCGTCATAGCGGCACTGCTGACTTAGGCCCAGAACGCGAAGTCCGGTGGCCCATCTCGCTGGCAAGGCAGGACGTCATACCTGCCAAACTACCGAGTTCCCGCAGCAGCACCGTCACCCAGGGCGCGCGGGGTGCCCGGGCGACGGGCCCGGGGGCACGCGACGGGGCGTGCAACCTGATCATCTCACCGGATTGGCCGGGGATGATCCATTGGGTCGGCAGCCTTGTGCCACTTATTTGCCAATTACTATGTGTAGTCAAAACATTACACTGGGTATTGACTCTTCTGCCGCACAGGAACCAGGACCTGCCCAGACGGGGACGCAGGCCGCGGCGAGGGGGAACATCATGCCTGAGCCGGTACGCACCGGTCAGCGTTACATGCCGGGCCTGGACGGGCTGCGCGCGCTGGCGGTACTCGCCGTGATCGCGTTTCACGAGCAGCTCGGGTGGGCGCCGGGCGGACTGCTGGGAGTCGGGGTGTTCTTCACCCTCAGCGGCTACCTGATCACCGACCTCCTGCTCGGGCAGTGGTCCGCGCGCGGCCGGCTGCAACTGGCCGACTTCTGGGCGCGGCGGGCGCGGCGGCTGCTGCCGGCCCTGTTCGTGATGCTGGCCGTGGTCACCGCCTGGGTCACCCTCGCCGACCGGGCCCGGCTGGCCGGCTTGCGGGGGGCTACTCGAGCAACTGGTACCTCATCATCCAGAATCAGTCGTACTTCGCCCGGTTCGCGCCGCCCGCCCCGCTCGATCACCTGTGGTCGCTGGCCGTGGAAGAGCAGTTCTACCTGGCCTGGCCGTGGCTGCTGCTGCTGGGCGTGCTCTGCCTGCGGAAACGCCAGGGTGCGCGAGGCGCGCGAGGCGCGCGAGGCCGGGACGTCCGGGACATCCGGGGCCGGGGGCCGGGCGCGGTCAGGTGGCTGGCGCTGCCGACCCTCGCACTGGCCGCGGCCTCAGCTGTGGCCATGCTCGCGCTCTACCACCCGGGCCTCGACCCGACCAGGGTCTACGAGGGCACCGACACCCGCGCGTTCGGCCTGCTCGTCGGCGCCGCGCTGGCCATGGCCTGGCCCAGTCGCCGCCCCGCGCCGTCAGCCCGCGTCGGCCGTACGCTGCTGGACGTCGGCGGCGTGGCCGGCCTGGCGGTTATCGCGGTGATGATCTGGCGCGCTGGCCAGTACTCCCCGTTCATCTACCGCGGCGGCCTGATCCTGCTGTCGGTCGCCACCGCCGCCGTCCTCGCCGCCGCCGCCTGCCCCGGCACCTGGACCGGCCGGGCCCTGGGCTGGGAGCCGCTGCGCTGGCTCGGGGTCCGCTCCTACGGCGTCTACCTCTGGCATTACCCGATCATCGTCCTCACCTCGCCGGCCAACAGCACCGAGAACCTCACCCGCGCCGCGCTGCAGACCGCCGCGACGATCGCTGCGGCCGCCCTGTCCTGGCGCTTTGTCGAAGAGCCCATCCGCCACGGCGCCCTGGGCAGGCTCTGGGCCCGGGCCCGCTCGCCCCGCGAGCTCACCCAGCTCACCACGCCGGGCCGCGCCGTCGGCCTGGCTACGGCGACCGGCAGCGCCGGGGTGCTGGTCGTGGCCTGCGCCGGCCTGAGCGGGGTCATCGCGTCTCCGGCCGCCGCCACGGGCGGCGCTTCTCTCGCCGCGGGAGCCAGCCTGCCCTCGCCGCCCGGCCGCACCTCGGCCAGCAGCGCCCCGGCCAGCACGGGCCGGAAGCACGCGGCGGCCAGCAACCCGGCAGCCGCCCTCTGGCCGCCAGGCAGTGCCAGGCCCGGCACGTCGGCCGCCGCGTCGGGGTTGCGCACCTCCTGCCGCGCCGTCGTCCACATCGGCGACTCCACGTCCGAGGGCATGATCTCCCCCAGCTACCTTCCGAACCCGGCCCAGCGGCTGACCTCCCAGTACCAGGACGTAGGCGCGCAGCAAGTTCGAACCAACATCGTGGGCGCCAACTCCGTCGTCGAGACCCTTCCCGGCGACGTCAACGGCTATGACGCCGCCCGTAACATGGTTGCCCAGGGCTACCGCGGCTGCTGGGTCATCGCGCTGGGCACCAACGACACGGCCGACGTCGCCACCGGGTCCGGCACCGGCCGGATGGCCCGGATCCAGCAAATGATGTCCGTCGCGCGCGGCCAGCCGGTGATGTGGATCGACGTCATATCGCTGCTGGCAGGCGGTCCCTATGCGCAAGCCAACATGCAGCAGTGGAACGCGACCTTGCGTCAGGCCTGCGCTCATTATCGGAACATGCGAGTCTTCGACTGGGCCTCCCTGGCCCAGCCGGGCTGGTTCATCAGCGACGGGATCCACTACACCTCGGCCGGCTATGCGATCCGCGGCCGGCAGATCGCGGAGGGCCTGGCCAAGGCCTTCCCCGCCAAGGGCCACAGCACAAGCTGCGTGGTCAGGTAGCCGCCACCCGGCGGGAGGTCATCGAGTCCGCTAGCCCCCATCGGACGATCTGTGCGCTTGGCTCAGGTGCGCGGCCAGGACATCGTCGCCGAAGTCGCTGCGCGGGCGGCGCAGCACGGTGTGCTGATGGTTGCCGTCGTCGGTCGTGTTGTCGTACTCGATCAGCAGGTCGTCGCCCTGCACCCGGTAGTAGTGCCGTGCGCCCGGCACCGAAGGGCCCTGCCAGGCGAAGTACAGCTCGCCGGCCGCGACCCGGGCGGCCTCGCGGGCGGCCAGCCCGGCCGGAAGCCGGTCGAGGTACAGCGCGACAATCCGGCCCAGCACCGCCCGCGGCGTCGGCCCGAGCCGGGACGCGGCGATGCCGGCCGGCTCGATGCGCTCCGCAGCGCGGGGCCTGGTCGCCGTGAGGATGTCGGCGGGGGCACGGTCTGATACCACGGCGATGGACCGCTGCGCCGGGTCGAGTGCGGTCAGCACCTCCCGCGCCAGGTCCTCCTCCAGCGGAAGCGGCCGAGACACGGCCTGGCCGCCGTATCTTACGCAGGCCGGGTTGGCGCCGAGAAAGACCGGCGCCGGGGAGACCTCGTCTCCCAGCACGGTCATGGTGACCGACAAGTGGTGCCCTTCGAAACGCCACGACCACGGGTCGTCGCCGTTCGGGTCGCCGAAGACGTTCACCCAGTAGTCGTTGCTGTGCCGGCGCCGCTGCCATCCTTCACGCCGGTCGAGCACCTCCTCCAGGGCGATGATCACCATCGCCTGCGTGTAGGCGTGCTCGCTCAGCCCGGTCGCCAGCAGGCGGTGAGCGGCCTTGCGAGCATCCCTGCCCATATCCCCGATGCAGGCGCCCGGCCGGGGCCGGGGGCGGTACTCGAGCCACCGGCGCGCAGCATCGTCGGCGAACGGCCTTGCCGCAAGCTCACGCTGCCCGCCCCTCAGGGCCTTCAGCAGAACGGCGGCGGCCGACCGCATCTCGCCGGCCACCGAGTGGGGATTCATGTTTCCCGGTATATCAGCCGGCCGCAGCCGCGCGCTGTTCACGAAAGTTGCGCCGGTACCAACCCGTTGAACGCAGCGAGCGCCCGGCTAGCGCATCCCGTCGGCTGCCGCGTCGGCCCGGCGCGCCCGGGCGCGCCGCTTGCCCTCGTGCATCGCCTGCACTCGGGCGATCGGGATCGCGTGGCCTTCCTCGATCAGGTCGCGGCTCAGCTCCTGCTCGGGCAGCCGATCGAGCCACGGATCGCGCTCAGCGATCAGCCCCGGCGCGGTGCGCAGGGTGAAGTCCCGGGGCTGGACGTTATCGAGGTCCTCCCAGGCCACCGGGAACGACACCGGCGCGCCCGGCCGGACGCGCGGGCTGTACGCGGCCGCCACCGTCGCCCCGCCCGCCCGGGTCGAATCGAGGAACACCTTGCCCGCGCGGTCCTCCCGGATGAAGGCCGTGGTGGCGAGGGCCGGGTCGAGCCGCTCGGCTCGCGCGGCGAGCGCTCGGGTGGCCGCTGCCACGTCCTCGATCCCTGCGCTCGCGTCGACCGGCACGAGCACATGAACGCCCTTAGACCCGCTGGTCTTGACCGCGCCCGCGAGGCCGGCATCGGCCAGAGCCTGGCGCACCAGCCAGGCGGCGCGGACCGCCAGCGTGAACGCGCCGCCGTCCGGCGGGTCGATGTCGAGCACCAGGTAGGTGGGGCGGCCCGGGTTATCGACCCGGCTCAGCGTCGGGTGGTACTCCACCGCCCGCTGGTTGGCGAACCACATCAGCGTTCGCCGGTCGTTGCACAGCGCGTACGACACCTGGCGCCGGGAACTCTCGGCCCACAGCGACACGGTCGGAACCCACGGCGGGGTGTACTTGGGCACGTTCTTCTGCATGAACGGCGCCTGCCCGGGCCGGACCCGGATCACCGACAGGGGCCGATCCCTCAGCTCCGCGATGATCAGGCCGGCGACCGCGTCCAGGTAGTCCACCAGGTCCCGCTTGGTCGCCTCGGCCCCGTCGAACAACGGCTGGTCCAGGTTGGTCAGCGCCACGCCGTCCCGCACCTCGCCGCCGCCAGCCACCTGGCCACCCTCCCACCGATCCCGCCCGAACGCGAGCACTACCCGCCCTCGCCACCGCGTGCGAGCTGCGCCGCCGCGACGCCGTCTGGCGGCAGCTTCCTTGATCGGGAGACTTACCTGTCTCGGCTGGGCACGGCAAATGGTTCCAGCTGAGCAGGCTGAGGTGCCTGGGCGGGCCGCCCTTGACGGCGATCTTGGCTCGGCTCAAAACTGGAGCGCCGGCAGGATGACCGGTGCTCGCGAGAGCGCGCTCGGCGGGCCGTGACGCGGCCCGCAACTCGGCACCCACGGCTCTAGAATTCTGCGGGCTACCAGGGAGGCTGCGGGCGGGAGTTGAAGACGTCCGGGCCGAAGTCCGTCGCGGTGGCCGCGAAGCCCAGGTGGCCGCGCCCGTCGGCGCCGCCGGACCTGATGCCGAGCAGGTCCTCGAACGTCCGCAGCGCTGAGTAGTGGTTGTAGGAGACCGCGTCGTCCGTGCTGCCTGCCTTGACCCAGTCGGGGTTCAGCAGTACGGCGCCCACCTGGCCGCCACCCGGCATGGTCCCGGTCGGAGGCTCCACGCCAGGGGTCAGTCCCGTCACGCCGAGCAGGTCGTAGAAGGTCAGGCCACCGAAGGCCGCGATCGGCGTGTTCAGCAACGGTGAGTAGCCGGGGTTCGCGTTGTTCGGCCCCGGCTGCTCGTTGTCGCCGGCGGTGGTGTCCGCAACGCTGCCCTCGTCAAAGGTGATCACGACGAGTGTGTGACCGGTGCGGTAGGCGGGCGAGTTCAGGATGAGCGGCATCCACGTCCGGAGGAAATCGTCAGCGCCGACCAGGCTGCCGGTCGTGCCGCCGGCGTCGTTGGTGCCGGCGCAGGTGGCGTCATGGCCGTCGTCGCACAAGTTCGGGGTGATGAACGCGAACCTCGGCGTGGTCCGTTCGTGCTTGAGGTCCTGGGCCAGGTGACCCTGGTAGGCCACCGTGCCGTCTGACTGTGTCGTGGCCCTGCCGAGCGGAACGACGTCGTGGTCGCAGAGCCAGGCATTACCGGTCACCGAGTGGAAGTAGGCGAACGGGTTGTGCCGGTTCGCGTACTGGTCCGCGATTGCGGACTTGACCTGCGAACCGGTGGCGTTCGGGCCTTCCGCGTTATTGGTGTCGTCGGCCGCGAGGCCACTGGTCTGGCCCGGGTGCGCGCAGTCGGTGCCGCCCAGCGGATCTGCCTGGCCGCCATCCCTGGCCGGGTCGTTGCCCATGTCCTCGGCGTACTCGCGCCAGTCGCTGCCAATCGTCCGCGGGTACGCGCGGTCAAGCTGATTGCCGATCGTCTGCACGTTCTTCGGGAAGACGCAGCCCTGGCCGTCGACCTGGCCGGGGTACAAGGCCTGATCTGGGTCGAGCGTTCCGGGGATGACGTCATTGTAGGCGCCCGCGCAGTCGCTGTTGCTGACCTGGTTCGGAGCCTGGCCGGAGACCTGGGCGACGTAGTTGTCCAGGCTCACGTGGCCGGTTGCGTAGTAACTCTTGAGCAGTTCACCCCGCGGCACCAGCGTGTCGTTGAGGTAGGTCGCGGGCGACGAGGGGCCGAATGTCGCACGGAAGCTTTCGTTCTCCAACTCGACGACGATGATGTGCTTGATCGCGCCGGGCGGCACGGGCAGGCCATCGTGGCCGGTGCTCTGCGCGGACGCCGAGATCGCCGGGACCAACGCTAGTCCGGTAGCGGTCAGGGCCGCGGTCGCGAGCGCTGCCAACCTGAGCCTTGTCCGAGGTCTGCCGTTCATGTCTCTCCTACTCGCACGCGCCAGCGGCGCCTGCGCGGCCGGTATCCCCCGGAACTCTCACATCGATGCGCGAATCACAGTAAACAGGTAGACGGCTGCCAAGTAAATAAGTAAATGATCACTACGTTATAACAAGGCGAACAAACCGCAGTGTCGGCGTGGTCGCCTTGGTAGCGCATGACTGCCCAGGGGTGGCGACGAGTGTCGTGACCCGGCTCTTGGTTCAGCCTGCGGGCGTCCCGTCAGGGACATGCAGTCCTAGAGGTCCAGCTCGCACCGCTGCCGCGCCTGGAGCACGCGAAGCAGTCCGGCCGCAAACCGCGACCCCACATCCACGAAGGACGCCGAGATAGCACACCGCCGGAAGCGCGTCGGTCGCGGGCCATGGATGGGACCGGGCGATCGCAGCGCACGCGCGGCTCCTGGTCGTGGGAATCGCGAACCGGCGCGTCAGGCTGTGAGCTAGGATCTACAATTCGTAGTCCTGCGGATACTCAATGTGATGCGATGATGCAGACGGCGGGGGCTGGCCGGAACGGGGGACGTCACATGGGCTTGTCGTATGCCAGGCAAGATCAGGATCGTAGGACGCGGCTGCTGGTGCTGGAGCGCGACGGCTGGGCGTGCG
>WNFM01281992.1_pt2 | contig 24344 bp, 21 predicted proteins | sample 5400271 | NCBI WGS metagenome assembly WNFM01 (sample SAMN13153352, study PRJNA577476) | soil metagenome | isolation source: 60 cm saprolite on Douglas fir-dominated hillslope | place: USA:California | collected 2013-09-17 | reverse complement strand
AGAGTCAGGGTGTTCAAGCCCGAAGAGGCCATGCGCGGCTTCGTCGTGATGTTCTCGGATGCCGCAGGATGGACCAGTGCAGACGATACGGCCGCTCGCGCATTGGCTCGCCAGGCCGCGATGGTGGTCGGTGTCGATACCAACGCGTATCTTCGCAATCTGTCGAGAGGTTCCGAGCCGCGCTTCTATCTCGTCGCCGATGTCGAAGCGATGAGCCAACAGCTCGAACGCAAGGAAGGCAATTCCACTTACCATGCGCCTATCTTAGCGGGGATCGGCGAGGGCGGCACGCTTGCCGAGCTGATTCTCGCGCAGGCTCCGCCGAACACCATCGCGGGTGCGGTGTCGATTGATCCAAGTGCTATCTTCGCGGCTGATCGCCCGTTCGCCGCAGGGCCACCGGCCAGGCCGCAGTATCATGAAGATCTCCACGTCGACGAGGCGTCGAAACTGCCCGGCTTTTGGTCGGTCGGCATTACGCCAGCCGGCCCGGCCGACGGGCGAGATCGCCTGCAACGCCTGCGTCAACGTGGAATGTCGATCGATATCCATGAACTGACCGCCCCTCAGACACAAGCCGCTGGCCTGGCTGCACTGACCGGGTCCCATCTGCAACCGGCAACTGCTGCGCGCCCCGGTAATCCAGCACTACCGCTGGTCGAGCTCCCGGTCGGTCGACCGTCGGATGTTATGGCGATCATCCTGTCGGGAGATGGCGGCTGGGCCGATATCGACAAGGTCATCGGCGAGGATCTCCAGCGCGACGGCGTCCCGGTCGTCGGATGGGATAGTCTCAGATATTTCTGGAGCCTGAAGACGCCGGACCAGATTGCCGGGGATTTGGCCACGGTGATGTCGACTTATCTGGAGCGCTGGCACGCCGCCAAGGTCATCTTGATCGGCTATTCATTCGGCGCCGATGTTTTGCCATTCGCCTATAACCGGCTGCCTCAAGAGCTGCGGCGACACGTCGCCTTGATGGCGTTGCTGGGGCCGGAGAAACGCGTGAATTTCCAGATCACGGTGAGCGGCTGGCTCAACCTACCTCCGGGTGACGACGCGGTGCCGATCGCACCCGAAATCGAGAAGATCCAACCTCGACTCATACAATGCTATTATGGCGAAGAGGAAAAACACGCGGCCTGTCCGGACCTTGCCGCGAAGGGGGTCAAGGTCGTTCGGATCGCCGGCGCTCATCACTTCGACGGCGACTACGGCGCGTTGGAGAAAGACATTCTGGCAGCACGGTCAAAGTGAATGACCGCCATGGTTCGGCCGTATCCTGGGGCTGCGGCCTTGCCGGTCATTCGGCAGGCCGTCCCTCGGCGTGGCCGATGGCCGCTTGCTTTTTCCGTTCCCCGAAGATCCAGCCCTGCAGCCGATCGAGGTAGATGTAGACGACCGGTGTCGTATAGAGCGTGAGAAGCTGCGACAGAAGCAGGCCGCCGACGATGGTATAGCCGAGCGGCTGGCGAAGCTCCGAGCCGACCCCGCTCCCCACCATCATCGGCACGCCGCCGAGCAGCGCCGCCATCGTGGTCATCAGGATCGGCCGAAAGCGCAGCACGCAGGCGCGGTAGATCGATTCCTCGGCGGTCAAGCCCTCGCTGTGCTCAACCTGCTGGGCAAAATCGACCAGCATGATGCCGTTCTTCTTGACGATGCCGATGAGCAGAATGATGCCGACGATGGCGATCACGCTCAGATCGAAGTGGACTGCCATCAGCAGCAACAGCGCGCCGAGGCCGGCCGATGGCAGGGTCGAGATGATGGTGATCGGGTGGACCAGGCTCTCGTAGAGCACGCCCAGGATGAGGTAGATGACGAAGAGCGCCGCGGCGATGAGGATCGGCGTGCTCGACAGCGACGCTCCGAATGCCTGGGCGTTGCCCTGAAAGCCTGTCTGGAGCGAGAGTGGCTTGCCCAGCTCTTTTTCAATCTGCTGGATGGCGCTTACCGCCTGACCGATCGCGGTGCCAGGCCCGAGGTTGAACGAGATCGTCACCGACGGGAACTGGCCCTGATGGTTGACGACGAGCGGCGCCACGCTCACGACGCTGTCGACCAGGGTGGACAACGGCACCTGCTGCCCGCTCGATGATCTGACATAGATGCCGTTAAGCGCCTCGGGCCCGTACTGGAACTTGGGGTCGACCTCCATGACGACATGGTATTGGTTCAAGGTGGTGAACATGGTCGAGACGATGCGCTGGCCGAAAGCGTCGTCGAGCGTATTGTCGATGGTGAAGGGTAGGATGCCGTAGGTCGAGGCGACTTCGCGCTTGATCGTGATGTCAAGCATCGGCCCGGCATTGAGCTGATCGGTGGTGACGTCGGTGATTGGTTGAGCTCGCCGGGATCGGCATCGTCGAGCGTGTACTGGAACTGGGTCTTGGACAGCCGCCCGCCGATGGTGATGTCCTGCGCGGCCTGCATATAAAGCGTGATCCCCTGGATCTTGGCGAGGTTGGTCCGCAGCCGCGCGATCACCTGGTCGACCGGGTCACGTTGGTTCTGCGGCTTGAGCGCAATGTATACGCGGCCGTTGTTGACCGTGGTGTTGCCTCCGCCCGCGCCGACCGCCGCGCTCGCCGCAGCGACCGCGGGATCCCGCAGCACGGCGTCGAGCAAAGCTTGCTGGCGCTCGGCCATGGCCTGGAAGGAGATATCCTGCGCCGCCTCGGAGAGGCCGATGATCAACCCGGTGTCCTGCTGGGGAAAGAAACCTTTAGGGATCACCATGTAGAGATAACCGGTCAGCGCGATGGTGCCGAGCATCGCCATGAGCGTGATGAAGCGATGCCGCAGCACGACTTTCAAGCCTGCCTCATAGACGTTGAGCAGGCCGTCGAAGCCGCGTTCGAAGAACCGGTAGAGCCATCCGTGCTCCTTGCTCGCCGGCTTGAGCAGGCGCGAGCACATCATCGGCGTGAGCGTCAACGAGATCAGCAGCGAGAGGACGAGAGACACGCTTACCGTGATCGCGAATTCGCGGAACAGCAATCCGACATAGCCGCTCATCAGGAACAGCGGAATGAACACGGCGATCAGCGACAGCGTGATCGACACGATGGTGAAGCCGATCTCGCCGGCGCCCTTGAGCGACGCCTCGAATGGCGAGGCCCCCTCCTCCATATGCCGCACGATGTTCTCGATGACGACGACGGCATCGTCGACCACGAAACCGACTGAGATCGACAAGGCCATCAGCGAGAGGTTGTCGAGGCTGTAGCCGAGCTCGTAGAGCACCGCGAAAGTGCCGATCAGCGACAGCGGCACGGTAACGGCCGGAATGATCGTCGCCCAGAAATTGCGCAGGAACAGGAAGATCACCATCACCACCAGCGCGACAGTGAGCAATAACGTGAATTGCACGTCGGCGACCGAGGCACGGATGGTCATCGTGCGGTCGGAAACGACCGAAACCTTGATCGCTGACGGGATCGAGGCCTCGAGCACCGGCAGCATCGCCTTGACCCGGTCCACCGTCTCGATGACGTTGGCTCCGGGCTGGCGCTGGATCGCCAGGATGATCGCGCGGTGCTGGTTGAACCAGCCGGCAATCAGATCGTTCTCTGGCGCACTGATGGCGCGGCCGATATCCCGCACGCGGAGCGGCGCTCCGTTGCGATAGGCGATGACCAGATCGGCGTATTCGTTGGCCGTGAGCAGCTGATCGTTGGTGTTGAGCGTGTAGGTCTGGCGTGGGCTGTTGAGCGTGCCTTTCGCGAGATCGACATTCGCTTGGCCGAGAACCGTGCGCACGTCCTCGAGGCTGATGCCGCGAGCTGCCAGCGCCTCCGGATCGACTTGTACGCGGATGGCGGGCTTCTGCTGACCTCCGATACCCACGAGGCCGACCCCGGATATCTGCGAGATCTTTTGCAGGAAAATATTTTCCGCAAAGGCGTCTACGGTGGTCAACGGCAGGCTGTCCGAGGTCAGCCCCAGCACGAGGATCGGCGTGTCAGCCGGATTGACCTTCCGGATCGTCGGTGGATACGGCAAGTTCTTCGGCAGAAAGGCGGACGCCGCGTTGATCGCCGAGAGCGTGTCGCTGACGGTTCCATCGATGGCGCGGCTCAGATCGAACTGCAGGGTGATCTGGCTAAAGCCGAGCGCACTCGCCGACGTCATCTGGGTGAGGCCCGGGATCTGGCCGAATTGCAGCTCGAGCGGTGTCGTGACCGAAGACGCCATGGTCTGCGGATCGGTACCTGGCAGCTGCGCGGTGACCTGCAGCGTCGGAAAATTGACATTCGGCAACGCCGCCACCGGTAGTAGGGGATAGGTGACCAGGCCGCCGACCAACAACCCAACCATCAGCAGAGCGGTCGCGATCGGCCGCTGGATGAACGGCGCGGATATGTTCATGGGATCGGCGCTTGCTGTGCGCTTTGTGCGGCGGCTTCCTCGGCCGCCTGGCCATGCAAGACCGTGACATGCGTGCCGGACAACAGCTTGTACTGTCCGTCGACCACGACCTGCTCGTTGGCCTTGAGGCCGGAATCGATGAGCGCTTGGCCGTCGCTGATCTGCGCGACCTTGATCGGACGGATCGCCACGGAGCTGTCGGGATTGACTACGTAGGCATAGGCTCCCTGCGGGCCTTGCTGCACGACCGATGCAGGAACGGTCAGGCCGTCATGCCGCGTATCGAGGAGTAGCCGCACGTTGATGAGCTCGCCCGGCCACAGCCGATGAGCCTTGTTCGGGAAATTCGCCTTGAGCCTTATTGAGCCGGTGGTCTGCAGGATCTCATTGTCGACGAGCGTGAGCTCACCCTCATCGAGCTTGATCTTGTCGTCCTGGCTGTAGGCGAGAACCCCGAGCGACGCCTTGGTCTGTTGCTGCTGTTGCTGGATTTGCGGCAGGTCGGTCTCCGGCAGCGTGAAGATCACCGAGATCGGTTCGACTTGCGTATCGACGACGAGCCCGTTGGCGTCCGTCGGATGGATGATGTTCCCGATGTCGACCTGACGGATGCCGACGACGCCGTCGATCGGCGAAGTCAGCCGCGTGTAGCTGAGCTGCACATTCGCGGCTTCGATGAGCGCCTGGTCCGCCTTGGCAGCCGCCTGCAGCTGCGCAATTTGCGCCTTCTGGGTGTCGACCAATTGCGGCGTGGCGTAGCCCCTGCTCAACAGCGGCGTATAGCGAGCGAGATTGGCCTCGGCATTCTGGAGCTGAGCCCGATCGCGCTCGAGATTTGCAGTGAACTGGTCGAGCTGAGCCTGGTAGGGACGCGGGTCGATCTGCGCGAGCAGGTCGCCGGTATGCACGGTCTGCCCTTCGGTGAAGTTGATGCTGACGATCTGTCCCTGGATCTGGCTGCGCACGACGACCGTGTTATAGGCGATGACGGTGCCGACGCCGGTCAGATAGATCGGGACGTCGTGTTGGGCGACCACGCCGGCGACGATCGGCACCGGTGGTGACGCCGACGGTGCCGCGGATTTTTTTGACGCGAATGCGTGCATGAATGCGAAGACGCCGCCGCCCAGGGCGACGATCAGGACGGCAGTAGTGATCACGATTTTTCGGCGCATTGACACCTCCCCTGAGCGGCTTAGAGCTCGTTCATTGCACCTGGCTTGAGGTGGTTGCCTGCGTTCCCGGCAGCGGCGACATACCCCTCGGGCCGACGTTGGTGACCGTTGGCGTCACCGTCGTGACGGTCGGCAACGAGCTCATCGTTGAAACGGGTGACGATGGGACGAGCGTCGTTACGGTCGGCGCCGGGCTCATCGTTGAAACCGATGACGATGGGACAGGCGTCGCGCTGAGCCCTCCGTCGCCGATCTCGACTGAGCCCAACGGAATTCCGGTCGGAGAGACGCCGCTTGGCGACGAGGATGACATCGCGGCCGATGATGATGCTGCGCCGCTTGTGCTGGTGCTGCATGTTCCGGACGTTGCCGCGCTGCCGGGCAACGGCGTTCCCGTTCCCACCCCCAATCCGCCGCCATCGAAGTTTGGGCTCGAGCCCGAAGCTCCCGCCGACGGACTTCCCATGGCCGAGCACATCGTGCCGGCGCCTGTCATCCCGATTGTGTCGGTGGGTGCCGGACTGAGTCCCGGCGACGCGAGCTCAGTGGCGCCCATGGATAGGCCGACCGGCGGGACCGACGAGCCAGGTGTCATGCCTAGCGGCGAGGTCGTGCCGATGCCGGGAGTCGGGCTGCCCATCCCGCCGACCTGTGCGAAGGCAGGGTTGCAGCCGAAAAGCGCTGCCGCCGTGGCGACAACCAATGCGCGTCGCATCGTGATCTCCTTTATCCTGCTCCGGGATCGTGCGGATCCGTCGACGCCGCGCCAGCCGCTCGGCGTGCCGTTTTCAAGATGGTACAGACCGCCTCATCCAGGAAATGCATCCTCTTCACGCCGACATGCCGGTGATGAATTCGTCCACTCAGCGGTAGAAATGAGAGACCGGCGGCACATGCCGTCGGTCTCAAGTACCTACGCTCAAGCGGCTATGGGCGCCGCTACATGTTCCACCGAGCGGGAGGAGAGCTTGGTGGCGAATGCGTAGGTATCCACGGTCGCTGGCCTCGAGTGACACGAATGAATATGGCTCAGCGAGACGGCGCGCGCTCGATTGCGATTGGCGCTCGTGTGCGGTTCTTGCGGAAAGGAGCCGACGCGCGAACAGAATATCGCCCTCGCGCGGCCTAAGACAGCGCCCCATGGACCAGGCGGCGGCGCATCGTCGGGCAACAGCACCAGCGGGGTCGGAAAGTCGCCGATACGAGAGGTATCTCGGCTAATCACAGCGGCATTGTTTCGGCTGACCACGATTTACTCGGCTTTACCCCGATTCACTCGGCGCGTAGCGCGAAGCGATGTACCTAGGCTGCATCTCTGGCAACGGCGGACGCTTCAATCGTCGGATGAGAGGGTGACTGATGGTGGCCAGCTCAGCGATTTCGCAGCAATTCCCAAACGGCGGATCGATTCGCGTATCTCGATACGGCACGCGAGTGAGAGTTCAACGAGGATGCGGCGTCCATCTTCACCGCTCGCAAGTTGGTCAAGCTCGTAACGGTATGACGCCTCCCGCGAAGCTCCTGCGCGCCGATTTATTGCCTGCATATACGCGTGAACAGAATGCATTTCACGCATGCCATCAGCGGCGCCAATTCCACAAGCGGCACAGATGATAGAGGTGAATCGAATGAACGCGCAGGTCCTCGACGCCCGGGATACCAAGCGGCATCTCGAACCGCATCTCCGACAGCTGCAGACGCTCCAAGTGTCAGACGGCCGGGTGACAGGCGATGAGCAGCTCAGCGACAAGGTCGACCGCGCTAGCCGCTCCGCCACTGGACCCAGTCGTATCATGCTCGTGACGGCGGCCAATCGTCACGCGTACGAGCGCGACGACGCCTCCCTTATTGGCTCGGGGAGCGACGGGTTCCGAGGCGTCCAATTCCGGCCGGCACGCTTGGCCAAGCGCCAAACCGCCGCTTGGCGCGGCTTGAGCGGCGAGGTCATTCGGATCGTCAGCCAGGATTCCTTCGAATCCGAGTACCACGGTCCGTGCCATCTCTTGGTTCTCTACACGCAAGCCGCACGCCATAGAGGCGAGAGCATCATAGAGGGCCTGCCACGCTCGACTCTGCACGATTTCGGCGACAAGCTCACCTTCGTACCCGCCGGACGACACTTCCGGGAATTGCAAGAACCACGCGTCTTCACGCGAGCGACCTATTTCTACATTGATCCGCGCGGCCCGCTCGTCGAGCGCGAAGCCGCCTTCGCCGAAGCTGAACTGGCTCCTCGCCTCTTCTTCGACGACCCGGTTCTGCGACAGACGGCGCTCAAACTCGAGGCGCTGATCGAAGCCGGCCCATCCGGGTCTCGGCTTTACGCGGAAGCACTAGGGAGTGTCCTTGCGCACGAGCTGCTGCGCCTCAACAGCGGTACGGTGCGGGCCGAGCCGCCGATGCGAGGCGGTCTCGCGGGATGGCAGCGGCGCTTGGTCGCCCAATACATCGAGGAAAATATGAGCGAGCAAATCTCGCTCGCGGAACTCGCGGAACTCGCCCAGCTGAGCGTCTTTCACTTCTCGCGCGCGTTCAAGCAGTCCTTCGGTATGCCTCCCCACCGCTATCACACCAGCCGGCGCATCGAGCGCGCGAAGATCCTTCTGGCCAAACCGAACCAGTCGGTGACCGAGATCGCCCTCGATATGGGCTTCAGCGACACGAGCTCATTCACGGCGACGTTCCGCAAATCGGCAGGGCGGACGCCGACAGAATATCGGCGCAGCGTCGTGTGATCGGAGGTCGGCGCTCGTCTGCGCTGGCATCGATCCGGCTTTCGGCGCGCTGCTTCTGCCGCGATTTTCTCGGGGTCGCCCCAATCGCGACCGGCGACCGGCGTGCGACCATGTGGAGATCATGATCAACCAATCAACTCGGAGACTACACATGGGCAGGATCGCTTTCACGCTCACCATGCTCACGCTGCTCGGGCTCGGCAGCGCCGCTTGCAGCAATTCCCAAACGGCGGATCAACCCGGATATTCCGATACGGCGGGCAAGGCGCTCCTCGCTCCCACAGAGTACAGCACCGGCGACGAGCAACGGCACCATGCGGACGACTATTTGCCGAAAGGTATGGGACCAAGATGACGCGCTTCTGCTGTTGTCGACGCTAAGCCCCGCGTCTGCCGCGTCGATCGCATCCTGATCAGAGATCGATCTCGCCGATCGTAAACTCCCCGCGGACACCGGCCGAGATTGGCGCAAGTCTAGCCGGCAGTCCTCAGCTCCCAGTCGGTCCCAGCGCTACGCGTCATGGACCGGGCTTCGGCGGAGGATCGCTGGCGACAGGAGCGCTGAGGTGCATGACGTCGTCATAGAGCTGGTCGACCTCCGACTTCTCCCGGCGTTGCTCCGCCTCGACCTTCTGGCGCCCGTACCGCTCGTTTTCGCGCTCGAGAACACCCTCATTGGTCGGCTGATGGTGCCGCATCGCATCGAGCGATTCCGCCATCGGAGCCGTCGGCAGATCGGCCGGCGTCCCGGCCTTGGCTGGGATCGCTATGGCCGAGAGGAAGAGAACAATCACTGGAACGCTTTTCATCGCCGCCTCCTTCGTTCTGGCGCCGTCCCTTTGCCCATGGGCAGATCGGCGACTGCGAGCCTCATGCGCGCTGCGACACCAGCGCCGTAGTCGAGGTCAGCCTTGTAGCAATGGCCGATCTGTCGCTTGACGATCTCTGCCGGAACGCCCTGCATAGCTTCGGCCATGTTGTCCATCAACCGCGCCTGCGCCTCATTGTCCAGGAGGCGGAAGAGATCGCCGGGCTGCCGATAATCGTCATTGTCAGCACGATGGTCGTAGCGCGCGGCATTCCCGGAGATCTTCAAAGGCGGATCGAGGAAACGCTCGTCCTGCACCGCGCCGGCGAACGAATTCGGCTCGTAATAAGCATCGACGCTCCCGGTGAGCGACTCGAAGAATCGCATCGGCCCATCCTTGTGGTAGTGATGGACGGGGCAGCGCGCGCGGTTGACGGGCAGCATTTCGTAGTGTGTGCCCAACCGGTAGCGATGCGCATCGGCATAGGCAAACACGCGGGCCTGCAGCATTTTGTCCGGCGACCATGAGATTCCGGGGACGACGTTCGAGGGCGAGAAAGCCGCAATTTCGATTTCCTGGAAATAATTGTCCGGGTTGCGGTCGAGCTCCATCACGCCGACCTCGATCAGCGGGTAGTCGCGATGCGGCCAAACCTTGGTGAGGTCGAAGGGGTTGTACCAGTGCTTGCCGACATCGTCTTCCGGCATGACCTGGACGAAGAGCGTCCAGCGCGGGAAATCGCCCTTCTCGACCACACCGTAGAGATCCTCCTGGTAGGATTCACGAGTCTTCGCGATAGTCGCCTCTGCCTCGCGATTGCCGTGGAATTTGATGTCTTGTTGGGTCTTGAAGTGGAACTTCACCCAATGGCGCTCATTCCTCGCATTGATGAGCGAGTAGGTGTGCGATCCGTAGCCGTTCATGAAACGCGGGCTCTGCGGGAGACCGCGATCCGACATCAAGATCGTCACTTGGTGCAGGCTTTCCGGCGACAGCGACCAAAAATCCCACATCGCCGTTGGCGAGCGCAGGTTGGTGCGGGGATGCCGCTTCTGCGTGTGAATGAAGTCGGGAAACTTGTAGGGATCGCGCACGAAGAAAACCGGCGTGTTGTTGCCGACTAGATCGCGCTCATGATCGGCGGCACCAGCCTCGCCGGCGACCGTCGAGAAGCGCGCGAGCATATCGGTCTTCTTGCCAACTGCCGAAAAAACGCTGGCCTTGGTGTACTGGCTGATATCCCGCGTTACCGTAAAGGTGCCGAGCGCACCCCAGCCTTTCGCATGCACGGTACGCTCGGGAATGCGCTCACGGTTCTGGTGCGCGAGTTTCTCGAGCAGTTGATAATCCTGCAACAGTACGGGCCCGTGGGCGCCGGCCGTGACGGCGTTTTGATTGTCCGCAACCGGACTGCCGGCCGTGGTGGTAAGGGTGGGGCGTTCGCCCATGACACTGCTCCTGGGACACCGCTCCTGGACTAAGACCCGGCGCGCCGGGATCGCCACAGCCTATACCTGTGCCGGGAAATGGATTTTGCGGGCTTGCTGTGAATCGCCTTGCCTTGCTCCCGAAATCGCTCGCACAGTCAGTGCCGCGTTGCTGCCTCGCACGAACCTTGCCGAGAGCGGCGAAGGCGACGGGGTTGCTCGGGTCCTTTTGCTGAGCGGTGAAGGGGCGGTTTGGCGCTTAGCGTCGCCATGCCTGCTCGTGGCGACAGCGCTGCTCACCGTGCCAGCAAGCTTCGCGAAGACCTGGCTCGCACCCGCCCGTGCGCGCCGCGCCGCTGAGGCGCCGCTCTAACTTCAGCCGGGCTCGACGATCTCCGATTTCCTCGGCGCGATCCGCGACAACCCTCGCGGGCCGGCATCTCCTCTCTGACCGAAACGCTATTGCCGCAATATATGCCGATTCTACGCATCGACCGACAAGACGGCACGGTTCGACTTTCCTAAGTCTTAGCCAGGGAATTGGCCCGTGTCCTGCAGTCAGATGGAGCAGCCGTCGATGCTTCGTAAGATGTCCCTTGTCAAGAAGATCCCAGCGTCCGCGATGCTTACCATCGCGCTCTGCCTATCTGCATGTGCTGGCGGTGGCGCTGATTATCGTCCCATCGTCGACATGAGCGGTCATACCCAAGAGACATATGACCGCGACGTCGCTGCGTGCCAGCAAACGGCACGCGCAGCTCGCGACAATACGAATGTCGCGGAAGATGCGGGCTTGGGTGCGGCCGGCGGTGGTGCTCTTGGTGCAGTCGCCGGCGCGATCGGTGGAGATCCTCTCCTCGGTGCGGGCGTCGGCGCCCTCGCCGGATTGGTCGGCGGCGGCGGATATGGTGAGGCGACAACCGAAAGCCGTGAAGAGCGCATCGTCAAGAATTGCGTGCGCGCTCGCGGCTATACGATTCTCGGCTAGCGCCGAGGGTCTCATGGCGCGGCAATTCCGAGCGACGCCTCCATTCCAGCGTCGAGCCAACTGATCAGGAGAAGCCAATGAGTGGACTTCGCGTTACCACGCTAGGCATGGGACTTTGTGTCGTGTTGGCGGCCAGTTCCGCTTGGGCAGATGGCAGCCCCTTCGTGGGCCGATGGCACTGGAACCGAGCCCAATCCACGATGCCGCCCGGCGAGCCTGTGCCGAGCGATATCACGGCCGAGATTTCCCGCGCGGATAGCGCTCATCTGAAATGGTCGCTCACCGTTTTCGACTCACAGAGTCAGCCAAATGTCGAAGCCTTCGATGCTCCGGCCAATGGCGAGTTTTATCCCATCAACAGTGATACGACTGCGGCCTTCCGCCTGGCCGGAAGCACTCTGCAGGGAACGTTCAAGGGCCCATCCGGGGAGACCGACGACCTGACATGCACCGTCGCTTCCGACCAAAAGACGATGACCTGTAAGGGCGTACTCAGCGACGGACAAGGCCACGCAACGAACTATGCGGACGTCTACGACCGAATGTAGATCGCCGATGGCGATACGGGCGGGGGGAGCGCAATGAACTTATAGGAATGGAGGCTGCGATGTATCGCGGCAGAATGATGACGAAGGCGACGCCGCTTTTGATCGGCATCGCTCTTTTCCTCTCCGCTTGCGCGGTAGAGCCCGATTATGGCGCTCCTAATTATGCGTACGCCGATCCAGTCTATGGCTCGCTCGATTTTGACTATGGTGGTTGGGGCGGCGGTTGGGGCGGCTGGCATCATGGCTGGGATCATGGCCACTTCGACCATGACCATGGGTTCCATGGCGGCTTCGGCCACGGCTTCGGACATGCCGGCTTCGGCGGACACGGCGGCGGGCATGGCGGCGGAGGCCACCGCTGACGACGCCGCGGTTGCGCCGTCGCGCCCATGATCCCAATACTTGTTTGGCGACCATGTCGGGGACCCCTAAATTTCAGCCCAACGACGCTGCCGCCGGCGGTTGGGGTGCGCTGCACGCCACGGCGAAGGCGTTGCGGGGAGCAAAGCGCACTCCTCAAAGGCGGAAGGTCACTTCTGTCGATGAACCAGCCCGATGGGTTCGACTGTCCGGGCTGTGCCTAGCCCGATCCAAAGCACACATATGGTTCGTACGGCAGTAGGAGGCGCGTGCCACGGCTTCGATTGAATCCGATTGCGCGGGTCACATCGAACAGCCAGCCCTGCTGGGCCATAATTCCTGAACCAACGAAGAGGCCGGTCGAACTGTGCAGCGTCGTGCGCACGGGTCGTCGCCACAGCTGTGGGTCGACGGCTCGCGGATCAGTGATGATGCTCAGGATTGTGCTGATGCTGCGCGTCTGGCGGCGGGTCGGTGCCGGGGTCAACCACACGGATGAGCCCCATCATGCCTTTGTCTTCGTGACCCAGGATGTGGCAGTGAAAGACGAATTCACCCGAGATGTTCCGGTGGAAACGCATGAGCAAGCGCACCGTGCCGGGTGTCACCGGATCGTCCGTCGCCCAGTTGGAGTCCGGCATAGCCGCCGGCACATTGATCGTATCCAGCATGTGGCCTTCAAGGAATTTGTCGTCACTCCCCAACACGCGAAAGTGAAGCTGATGGATGTGGAAGTTGTGAACCTCATGGGTAAAATTGAGGATGGTCCATTCTTCCACGCCGTTCGGCGCAACCTCAACGACGGTCGAAGGCATGCCACCCATCGGATAGGGCTCGATGATGGCATCCGGCCGGGACACTTCCGTGATGTAGAAGTCCGTCTTGCTGCTCTTTGCCCGCGGATACTCGGTGAACGCAAAGGTCCGTTGGCGCAACGATGCCGCCGCGGGCAGCTTGTCATCGACGCCCGGCAGCGTCGCCCGCGGCGGCGCCGATCCCTGTCCGATTGGGGCCCCTAATGGAAGTGTAGCGACCCTGACTGCTACCAAATCGCGGGCCGGCATCAGGTCTCCGGCGCAACCCGTCTCTATTGCCTCGGTCCGCAAGACAACGCGATGCTGCGCGGCAGGAACATCGAGCGTGACGTTGAACTCGAGGCGCCCGCCGGGCGGCACCAAGATCGGGTCGGCACTCGTTTGACCCCTCGGTCTTCCGCTTCTATCGGCGAGCGGCACGCCATCGAGGCCAACAATTTCGATCGGGACGCTTTGGACGGCGCCGGAACCGTCGATATCGGCGAGGTGCACGCGGACATATGTGTTCGCCGCGGCATTGACGAGACGCCAAAGCTCCTCCCGGTGGGCAGCAAGACTGATTTCGGGCACGCTGCCGGCCGGGTTGCGGGCGTCGCGGATCGAAATCCCGTTCATGCTCAGAACCGTTTCCTGCTCCTCCTCGGTGGGTTCCGAGCACTGAACTTCCGCGGCTGTGTTGATGCACTTGCCGAATGCGCATTGCGGCAACTGAGCGGTGCTTCCGGAAGTCGCCGCGCTGGTGGGCGGCGTCGCGATAGCCGGATGCGGTCGATCGACATCGCCAGGAGGAACAACCGTTATCGGTTGCACGGTGGCTGCGTGCTCGGGCGCTGGCACGGGATGGTCGCGCACGATCAAGATTCTATCGGCAATCCCCCGTTGCCGGCGTGCATCGTCATCGGCATTCTCGACCACGATTGCGCCGGACAAACCGAGCAGGGTCTGGGCTTCGCTCTCGCCATGATAGTGGGTGTGATACCAGTACAGTCCCGGCGGCTGATCATCCGGTACGGCGATCTCATAGGCGCTCTGGCACGCCTCACGCGGTGACGGCTGGCCCTCGGGAGCAAAATAAGTGGTGACGACGTCGTCGCCCGGCGCAACGCCCGGACCGCATGGCGTCGGCCTCACCCCCATTCCATGAAAGTGCAGATTGGTGTTGCCGGTGGGCTCATGATAGGCGCCGGGCACAACGTCGAAATATCCCGGCACGCTGGCGACGCCCGGGAAATCGGTAGCGTGACCGGCAGGAGTCGTGTCGCGCAGCACGGATACGTCGTTCATGCGATTGAACAACCGTACGCGGAGGATCTCACCGGGACGTATTCGAATTGTCGGCGCAATGCCGGGCCGATCGCTGTTGCCGCGATCGACGAAACAAAGCCGGCGACCATCTTGGCGTATTTCGAGGTCAATCGACTGAATCCGACCAGCCACACGCGCCATCTCCGGCGAATTTTCAAGGACCGTCGGCACGGGGCCACACCCCAATGACGCCGGCGCCGAAGCTGCCACCGAGCCCGGCGACAGCCACGCAACCAGCCCGAATAGCAAGATGACGAAGACCAGGCGCATCACTTCTCCCATGGCATGTGGTCACGCCGCCCCCAGCACCGCCTTGACCTTCGCTGGCGTGAACGGGACTGACCGGAGTCGACCGCCTGTCGCGGCAAAAACCGAATTGCTGATTGCCGCCGGCACAACCGATGCCGCAGGCTCTCCACCGCCCCAGGGTGCTTCGCTCGGACGGTCAATGAGCTCGATGACGACATCGGGGGCGTCCGGGAATGTCAGAATCGGATAGCTCGCCCAATCGAGACTTGTCACCTTCGAGCGATCGAAGGTCACCTTCTCCGTGAGGGTACGGCTGACCGTCTGGATGATGTTGCCTTCGATCTGATTGCGCAGCCCGTCCGGATTGATGATCTGTCCGCAATCATGCACGACGTGAAAGCGCGTGACCGCGATCTCGCCGGTTTTTCGGTTGACCCGCACCTCGGCCACCGCGCCGACATAGGTACGGACGAGCTCGTATTTGACATAAGCGAGACCATGTCCGGTTGCGACTTCCGCACTTCGATCGGGCTTCGGGCGATCACGCCATTTGCTGAAATCGGCGAGGCGATCAAGGAGTTCTCGGCCGCGCGGATCGTCGAGAAATTTCAAGCGAAGCTCCAGCGGATCGACTCCCGTTTCAGCCGCGATCTCATCAAAGAAGGATTCGTTGGCAAAAGTGTTCTGCAGGCGCCCGGGCGAACGAATCCAGGACGGTTTGAGCGGCGTGGATTCGAGGCGATGCGCCGTGGTCTTCACATTTGGAAAGCTGTAGGGGATCGCCAAATCATTGAGAACGCCACCCGGGCTGAGCTTGCCCAGGCTGTTGAGCCCGGCGAGGTCGGCGCCGACGAGCGCCACGAAGCTGGCGGTACCATCCGGCGTGAACAATTCCGCTTCCCAGGCGACCACATTGCCGTCTAGGTCGAACCCGGCATGCAGGTCCACCAGCGTCGGCGGACCCTTGGGGTCCCAGCCATGCTCATCTTCACGCATCCATTGCACGCGGACCGGCTTGCCGACAGCCCGCGCCAGGATGGCCGCATCTGCCGCCGCATCCTCATGGCCGTTGCGGCCATAGCAGCCTGCGCCATCGACATAGATGCAGCGGACATCGTCATCGGCGACGCCGAGCATGGTCGCCAGCTGCTTGCGCAGGTCATGGACCGCCTGAGAGGCGGTCCAGCAGGTGAGCTTGCCGTCGACGAAGCTGGCGACGGCGCAGGAGGGGCCAATCGAGCCATGCGTGTGAATGGCGAAATCATAGGTCGCGGAGAGTTTGTGCGTCGCCGCGCTAAGTGCGGTAGCCGAAGAGCCAACATTGCTGGTGACGTCATCCCTGAGGACGTTCGTGCCGCGGACATGCTCCCAGAGCTTTGCCTCCTCGGGCAGGCCCTCCCATTTCGACCAGGCGACCGACAATTGCCGTGCCGCCCTAACGGCGCTCCATTCGCTTTCGGCAACGACGCCAAGGAAATTACCGATCCTGACGACCTTGACGATGCCGGGAATCTGATCGATCGACGTTTCGTCATAAGAGACGAGCGTCGCCCCAATGCCTGAGGGCCTGATAACGCGGCCGTGCAGCATGCCCGGCAGCTTGAAATCCTGCATGTAGGTGAAGCGTCCGCTGACTTTGCCCGGAATATCCAGCCGCGGCACTGGCTTTCCCACGATTCTGTAATCCGCTGGCACCTTCTGCGGTGCGTCGTTGTCGACCTTGAGCGCGAGCGACATTCCGCTGACCAGCGTTCCGAGCGGTAGATTCCGCACGCCGTCCCGCGCATTCTTGGCGATCACGATGCCATCGCGGATCGCAAGCGTCGAAGCGTCGAGTGCGAGCTCGGCCGCGGCCTTCTCGAGCACAGCACAGCGTGCGGTCGCCGCAGCTCGGCGCAACTGCATTCCGCCGTTCTGAATGGAAAGGCTTCCCGACGTCGTTCCCTGGTCGGGCGTCAGCGCAGTGTCGCCCTGGACTACAGTGATACGGCTCATCGGCACATCGAGCTCTTCCGCCACGATCTGCGTGAGCGCGGTGCGCACGCCGGTACCGAGGTCGACCTTGCCGGAATAGACCAGGACGCTGCCATCGCGGTCGATCGCGAGGAAGCCATCGACCCGGTCGGGCGATACCGTCTTCGCCGCCGAGACCGACTGCGCCCTGCCCAGGTCGGGCATGAGGCTGAAGGTGACGATGAGAGCACCCGTCGCCTGCAGCAGCGAGCGCCGATCGATCATGGTGTTCATGACGCGAGCTTTCGTCAGATGCCGGCGGCGCGTTTCACCGCGCGTACGATGCGGCGATGGGTTCCGCAGCGGCAGAGATTGTTCGTCAGCTCCGCTTTGATCTGCTGTTCCGTCGGCTTCGGGTTGTGCGCCAGCAGCGCGGCGGATTGCATGATCATGCCGTTGATGCAGTAGCCGCACTGCACGGCCTGCTCGTCGACAAAGGCCTGCTGGACGGGATGCGGATGCTCGTCCGTGCCTAACCCTTCGAGGGTCACGACCTTGCTATCGGTGACCGAGGACAGCGGCGTTATGCATGAACGGACCGCATTCCCGTCGATATGGACGGTGCAGGCACCGCACTGGCCGAGGCCGCAGCCGAAGCGCGGACCGTGCAATCCAAGCTCATTCCTGAGAACATAGAGCAGAGGCGTATCGGAATCGTCGACGGAGACCGATACCGTGAAGCCGTTCACGCTCAACTCGACCTGCTGCGTCATGCTGCGACGCTACGCGCCGGCGGAGCCATGAATTCCGGGCCGACCGGATCGGTGACCGTTTCGCGCAGGATCTGATCAATCTCAGCCTTGGCGGCGGCATCGAGCGACCAGCCCGTCACCTCGTCGACCGGCCGCAGTTGATCGGGATGACGCGCGCCCCACAGCGCCGTGGTGATCCCTTGGTCCAGCATCCAACGGATCGCCAGCTGGACGGCCCGCTTGCCGAAGCATTGCTGCGCGAGGCGATCGAGCCGTTCCACGGCGGCAAGATACTGCGCGAAACGTGGTTGCCGGAATTTTGGGTCCGTGCGACGCAGATCGTCGCCGCCGAATTTGGTATCTGGCCGCATCCGGCCCGAGAGGAGACCGCGGCAGAGCGCGCCATAGCCCAGCGTCGCGATTTTATTCTTGCGGCAATAGGGTAGCAAGTCGGCCTCGATTCCGCGCTCGAACAGGTTGTAGGGCGACTGCAGCACGTGCAGCGGCGCCACGCGGCGAAATCGCTCCATCTGGTTGACTGAGAAATTGCTCACCCCGATGGCGCGGATCTTTCCCTGCTTTAACAACGTGTGCATCGCCTCCGCGGTTTCTTCGACCGCAACCAGCGGGTCGGGCCAGTGAACCTGATAGATATCGATGTAATCGGTTCGCAATCTGCGCAAGGAATCCTCGATCTCCTGCAGGAGTCGAGTCCGGCTGGCATTGCGAAATACTTTCCCATCCTTCCACTCAAGTCCGCCCTTGGTGGCGATGAGGATGCGCGATCGCAAATGGGCCTCGGCGATTACCTTGCCAACGATCTCCTCGGAACGGCCAAATCCATAGGCCGGGGCCGTGTCTATGATATTAATGCCATGCTCCAACGCGGCACGGATGGTGGAAACCGATTCAGCTTCGTCGCTTCCGCCCCACATCCACCCGCCAATCGCCCAGGTGCCGATCGCGACGCGCGACACTTTGAGCGATGTGCCAGGAATGTCGGCAAGCTCCATATCGATTTCGTGAATCCCGGGGTGGTGGGCCATGATCTAGCTCCTTCCTCGAATGCTCGCGATTAGGTGGCCTTCAGTTGCGCGGGATCGACGGGCAGCGCGCGAATGCGTTTGGATGCTTCGTGCATTCACCACGAACCTAAGGACTGAGCTTCAATTGAGGGCGACTGGATTGGGAACGTGCAGCCCCGCTTCTTCCGCAGCAATCAGGCCGAGCGCGGTCCAGTCGAGGTCGGCATGGCCGCGTGCGATTCCGGTGATCAGCCGATCACGCACCACGCTTACCGATGGCATCGGCACGCCCGCGCTCTCTGCCTCGGCAAGCGCCAAACGCGCATCCTTCAGCGCCAGGGGCATGACGAGTCCGGGCGCGTAGCACTGCCTGACAATCTTGTCGCCATAAATTCTATGCACGCGCCCGCCGAACATCGTGCTCGTCAAGATGTCGATGAAAGGCTTGGGATCGAGCCCTCGCTTGCGCACTACGGCGACGACTTCTCCGAGCATCTCCAGCGCGGTCGCGGTCATCATATTCCCGAGTAACTTGACGAGGTTTGCGTGTCCGGGATCGGCACCGATCACAAACGTCTGTTGTCCGAGACTGTCGATGAGCGGCTTGCAGCGCTCGATATCGGCTGGAACGCCGGCGGCGACGATAAAGAGCTGGCGCGCCTTGGCAGCATCCGGATTCCCGAACACCGGCGCCGCGACGTAGCCTTGCCCGTGACTCGCGTGCTCGCTGGCGAGGTCAGACGCAGCGGCGGTACTGATCGTGCTCATGGAAAGGTGAATTGCGCCGGGCATCAATCCCGACGCAAGACCGTCGATGCCGAGATCCTCACGCCCAAAGACGACGTCGCGAACAGCGTCGTCGTCCGGCAGCATGCTGATGACGACCTCGCAGTCGAACAGCTTGGCGATATCCGTCGTGGGCTTGAGACCGAACGCCACGAGCTTGTCCATCTGGTCGGGACGACGAACATATGCGATCACCCGAAAACCGGCGGCGGCAAGGTTTGCGGCCATCGCCGCTCCCATGTGACCAAGACCGACAAAGCCGATTTCGCCCTGCACGGGCACTCGGCCGTTCGAACCAGAGGCACCGCGTCGCTCGAGGGGCGCGGCCTCTGACGCTTTGGGACACGCGAGAGAAACTCTGGCCTCGTCCTTGAACAAAGTCGCCTCCTGACCCAGCCCGGACGTCTCGTGCATTCGGATCCTGCGACCCGGGCTCTCCACATAGTTAGCGATGCACAGGTGGGGCGCTTGTCGGAGTTTGCGGCGCATGGAGTGATCTTGCTCAGAACCCCTCAACTTGCATCGCCGCATGCTCAGATACGACTGGTTCGTCCGCACGCCCGGCGGCATGGTGCCGACGGCGCATACCGCACTCGATTCGCCTACTCTATCTGGTAAATCTCAATACGGCCGGTTCGCCTTTTCATCGGCAGGGTGCCAGCACTGCTCAACGGTATGCGTTGGCTCAGCGATGAGCGCGTTTGGGAACTGACCAGGATCGTGACGTCGGCGTGAGGCTGGCCGAGTTCTTTCCCGAGCGCCTCGCAGCGTTGAGCCACGTTCACCGTGTCGCCAACCACGGTGTAGTTGACCCGTTCCGCAGAACCGATGTTGCCGACGACCGCCGGCCCGGTGTGAATGCCAATGCGCAACCGGATCGGTCGCTCCCCACGTCCGACACGTGCCTCGTTCTCGTTGTGGATTGTTGCCCGGATTGCAAGTGCGGCGCGGCACGCCCGATCGGCATGATTGGCCTGCTGCTCTGGCGCATTCCAAAACGCCATCACCGAGTCGCCGATGAATTTGTCGACCGTGCCGCTCTCAGCTTCGATGCAGGGGGTGAGTAGACCGAAATGACCATTGAGGAACGCTGCTGTATCGGTCGCGGATAGACGCTCAGCCTCGATCGTAAATCCGACGATGTCCGTAAACATCACGGTCACGGTCTGTTGCACCGGCGGTATTCCCTCTGGCTCGCCCCGGCTGATCAGACGCCGCACCAGCGATCTTGGGATATAGGCCGCAAACCAGAGGAGACTCACCTCCATGGCGTTGAAGGCTTTGCTCTGTACGTCAAGCTCACGGATCAGGCTGCGTGGAAGAGGTGCCAGATCATGGAGGTCGAGGCGGCTGATAGCATCGGCATGGGTGGCAACCTTACGCATGGGATCGGCGATCCGGTGCCCGAGGAAACCCGCTGCGATCAGCGAGAAGAGCAGCACCCCAACACCTGCGCCTGCGGCCCAGCGCAACCTTTGGATATCGTGCCCGATCGCGGCACTTGGCATGTAGAGGCCGATGGTCAGGTCCGCGGGACCGTAGCTGCTCAGCTTCTTCAGCAGAATCGTCCATTCTTTCCCTGCCGCCGAGGTGATCCGTATATCCACCGCGGGCAGGTCCAGGACGGGACTGTCGAACTGCCTCCATGCGGAAGCCAAGACCGGGTCTCCGACTTCGTCCAGCTTCGGAAGCGGATCTGCCTGCGAGACGTGCAGATGACCCGCAGCCATTGCGGCGTGCGCGAGCACATGATCGCGCCCGTGAAGAATGAAGAAGCGAGTGTCCGGTGACTTGCTATCCAAGATCCGAATGAATTCTGATAACTCGCCGACAGTCACGTCCGAAATAAGGACCCCGATCTTATGCCCGTCGCGCGCCAAAGGTTGCCGCTGGACAAAGGCCGATCCCAATCGCGTCCCGAGATAGGTCGGCGTGAGCCACGAAGTGCTTGTCTGGTTCGAGGTCGTGACCGCGTCGTCTTGCGCCGCAAGTCTCGGGCCGGCATATCGATCAAGTGGAACCAATTTATCGTCGTGCCGCTCCGCGCCTACGATCCTGTGATCGGATCCTATCACGATCAAACGCTGGACTTGCGGCGTCGTAGCGATGGCGCCGAGAAGAAGCGTCTGCACCGCTTGCCGATTCCCCAGATCGACGGCGCCGGACATCAATAACCGCGACACGGAGTCCATCTGCTCGCGTGCCGGCTCGAGTTCGCCTCTGACCTGATTTTCCAGCACTGTAAGCATGAGATTGAACCTCTCCACCAAGAGGTCCTGGGTATTGCTCGACGCGGTAAACCAGCCGATCGCCAAGACAAGCACCACCGAAAGTGACACCAGCGCACCAATCGTGGTTCCGAGCACCACAGCCATCGGCACAGGTCCAATCCACTGGCGTCTCCGGTGGCGCCTCGGGCCCCACGTGCTACGTACCGCGGCGTTACGTCCTTCGACTTCAGCCACCTTTGTCGATGTCATTTCGGCGCGGCGGGCCTGCCCGGCGACGTTCGCCAGCATTCTCCAAACAGCCGAAATCACCGGTATCTCGATTCAGCGGTACGGCCGATTCGGCGGCGAGCCCGGAATATGGCCCATCCCGCCGGACCCGTAGCCGGTGACCGGGCCGGCATTCACCGCCGCGCCGATCCGTCCCTCAGGGACGGGTGGCGGTACCATTTGGTTGAGGGGCGGACGCTCCGGCAGCGGCGAGACGGTCGACAAGCTCGATACCCCCGGCATCTGGCTCGGAACGGCCGTGTCGGTAACGATGGGATGCTCGCGAGCGGCGGCAGGCGACGCGGTACCGGCCGCCGCCAGGGCGATCGTGACGGCGAGGACGAAAGACCCTTGCCGTAGCGGTCGCGACCGCATCGTGTTCATCGCGAAACTGTTCCCCGCATGCGCTGAGGCATACGCCGTGACTGGCAATGCTGACATCTTCGTCTCCATCTCTCGGGGACAAGGTGCGGAACGATCTCCGTAGAAGAGGATTTGGGCATAACTGTCCCATGCTTGAAATGAACTCTCGTCACGGACACATGTCTTCAATGAATTGGGGCGCTTTCGCCGCGGTCGTGCTCGTGCGGCTGCTGGTCGTCGCGGTATCGGTCGCCGCCCGGGAGTCAAGCTCGGTCTGCGCCCAAGCGGGACACTCTCAAGCGGCTCGCGGCGGCTCTTGCGGCCCTCTCACAGCGCTCAGCATCACCCGAAGGGCTTGGCACTATTTGGCACGCGCGTCGCGAATTTCGGGGAACATCGGCGAATCGGCAGGAACGTCCAAGAGCTGACACGCCGAAAAGATGCAGGGAAATGAAATTATCTCAAAGCTTAGATGGGGTTCGATTTCCCTCACCCGCTCCAATGACATCAACGATTTAATGTCGAGCCCCAACACCACGGGCACTCCAGCGCCGATGCGAGCTGAGCGCCATGTCGCCATTGCAGGACGTTTACTCGCTCTTCCGAGATCCCTGTCGCCGAGGCCTCTCCTTCACGCTCTCGGTGACGTCGTCGCGTCGCGACGCCAACGTCGCTTGCCGGCCGACGTCGGTAGGCACGCAAAGCCCATCGACGAAGACATCCAGCAAGCGCAGGACGGTCGCCTGCCAGCCGGGCTGGTCGTGCATGTAGCACATGCCGACAAGGGCGCGCAGGAGGTCTTCGGGGCCGATATCGGCGCGTATTTCGCCGGAAGCGACGGCGCGGTCCAGCAAGGCGCCGACGGCTTTCGTCAGGCGATCGAACGTATAGGCGTAGAGTTCCGACAAGCCATGCACGGCAAGCGCCAACGCAGCCAACATGCCCTTCTTGGTGGCAACGAACTCGACATTGGATCGCAGCCAACGACGCAAGGCGTCGACCGGCGCAGCCGCGCTCTTCAGCTCTTCCGCAAGCTCGACGAGCTGTTCCACCTCGCGTCGATAGACGGCCTCGAACAAGGCCTCGCGCGTCGGGAAGTGGCGGTATAGCGTCCCGATGCCGACGCCGGCGCGTCTTGCCACGGCTTCGAGACTGGCGTCCGGGCCACCGGCGCTGAACACGGCCTTCGCGGCCGCCAGAACACGCTCACGATTGCGAACCGCATCTGCGCGGGGTCTCCGGGTGGTTTTTGCGGACCGATCTCCCATCCGATTTCTTTTCGTAGTCCCCGCCGCTTGAAAACGGAGGGTGCCTCCGTATATATGTCCTGGTGAGTACCAATCAATGGCGCCGCTTCGGCCCGCCGGACCCCGCTGCGCGGCTCGTGCGACGGCCGCGATCCATTCAACGATAGCCCAATTCAACGATAGCACTGATCGGAGCACTGCATGAACCTCTCCATCAGCCTCACCGTGAACGGTGTACGGCAGGACGTCGCGCTGGAAGACCCGCGCGTCACGCTCCTCGATCTCCTGCGTGAGCGTCTCGACCTGACGGGAACCAAGAAAGGATGCGACCGCGGCCAATGCGGCGCGTGCACGGTTCTGGTCGACGGACGACGGATCAATTCGTGCCTGGCGCTGGCGGTCAGCCATGACGGCGCCGACATCCTCACGATCGAGGGCGTCGCTCGCGGGGAGGAGCTCCATCCCGTCCAGGCCGCTTTCATCGCTCATGACGGCTTGCAATGTGGGTTCTGTACGCCAGGCCAGATCATGAGCGCGATCGGCCTCATCCAGGAGGGACAGGCCGGTGACGACCCGGAACGCGTACGCGAAGGCATGAGCGGAAACCTCTGCCGGTGCGGGGCTTATTCCGGGATCACGGACGCGGTGCTGGACGCACAGAAAAGCCTCGCCGAGGCCAAGGGGAGGCGCGCAGCATGAACACCTTCGACTATGTCAGGCCGGCGACCATCTCCGACGCCGTCGCGGCCGCTTCGGAGCCAGGTGCCGCCTATCTCGCTTCCGGCACGAATCTCCTCGATCTGATGAAGGGCGGGATCACCCGGCCGAGCCGGCTCGTCGATATCACGCGCCTGCCGGGGCTCGACCGCATCGAGCGTCTGCCCGATGGCGGCATCCGCATCGGCGCGCTCGTCCGCAATGCCGATCTCGCGCAC